>CEVA01021936.1_pt1 | contig 76951 bp, 67 predicted proteins | sample 361521 | NCBI WGS metagenome assembly CEVA01 (sample SAMEA2622823, study PRJEB7988) | marine metagenome | isolation source: saline water (ENVO:00002010), including | reverse complement strand
ATCAAAAAAAATGCTTGCCAGTTCTTAACTGACAAGCATTACAGCTTAGTGCTGGGCTTTTTTGTGCTCTAAAGGTTATTTTACGAAGCGCTCTAGCTCGCTTTGAGTGGTGCGGGTTAGGTGCTCTGAGCGTGCGCATTGCTCTGCGGCTTGGTCTATTTGCGCTTTTGCGTCTTCACCTAAGGTTTTAATTTGCTCCACCGATTGCTGAGTATTGGCCTGGGTTTGCTCCAGTTCATGCACTGCTGCGACAATATCCTGCAATTGTTGTTGGTTTTTCTCAAAGTCTTGCACTAGTTCACTAAAGCCTGAAGCCGTGTTACCGATTGCTTGTTCAGCGCTTGAAGAGTGCTCAATAAGTTGCTCTGACTCTTGGTTAGTATCGCTTACCAGAGTGCCCATCTTATTAATAAAGTCGCTAATTTGCTGGGTCGCATCACTGACTTTAAGTGACAGTGAGCGAACCTCATCAGCAACGACAGCAAAGCCTCTGCCTGCTTCACCGGCGCGAGCAGCTTCAATGGCTGCATTAAGGGCGAGCAGGTTAGTTTGATCGGCAAACCCTTCGACCATTTGCAAAATACTGCGAATGTTCTCTGAGTTTTCTTTCAAGCCTGCAACGGTGTCGGCAAATCGCCCTAATAGCTGCGTGATCTTATGAATTTGCGATACTAATTGGCTAAGTTCTTCAGATGAAGTGCGTACAAAGGTGAGGTTCTCACTGTTGTCACTGAACACTGCATCCGTATTGGCGACGATTTGCTCTAGGCTATGCGTGACTTGCGTGGTGCTCGCTGCAATCTCACTACTAAATTGTAATTGTCGAGCTCCCAATTCAGCTGTGTTTTGCATGGATAAATTGACCTGCTGATTGCTATCAGCAGCTTGGGATGCACCTTCATAGGTGGTATTTAAAAGGGCGCTTAGATGGTGTACAAACTTATTATATTGCTCTGATAAGTCACGAAATTCATCATACGTGAACTGTGGTAATCGCGCATTTAAGTTGGCATCCTGTTGATTGATTTGCTCTAACGTATCGCGCATTGCTTGCACAGGGCGCACAATTAAATGGCGCATATAGAACACCGTAAAAATAAAACCACCGACGACTAATAGCGAGATCACCGCAAACAGCGCCAAACCTTGGTCTTGAGCGTTCAGTTCGCGGTACAGCCAAACTAAAGTAAGTAACTGTAAAGCAAACAAAAAGCTAAGGTTGCCAACAATCTTACGAGTTAGCGTATAAAAAAATGTTTCTTCAATATAATTGTACATGCGCATAAACCAACTCATTGATGAGGGCTCCGTTTGCCTGAGTAGACGTCAATGTATACATGCTCAGTATTGTATAAAGCAAAAGATTTTCAAGTGTTTAGCGATGAAGTAAGCGCCTAGCTAGGCATCATTCGCTAAAATCATCTTAGTATTGCATGGGTAATTGGTGAAAATACCATCAACTCCCAGTGCTCGCATATCAAGAATATCTTCTTTCTTATCTACAGTATAAGCATAGACCTCGAGCCCGCGCTGTTTCGCATCGGCGACAAACTCGTGGTTTACGAAGTTTTTGTCTAAGTGCAAGCTATACGCATGCAAGCGTTGAGCAAACTCAGCATAGTTGAGCGGGATAGAGGAAGTCAGCGCCCCAATTTTCACCCAAGGTAGATGTTGCTTCAACCATACGAGTTGATGGTGATCAAAAGAAGAGACAATAAGCTGCTCTCGCTGTAATAAACCCTGTTGTACATTGTGCTCAAGGGTAGCAACGAGCTTATCGAGTGAGAATGTGTGTTTCAGTTCTAGGTTCAGTAGGGTCTTATTCCCTATCCAGTCGATCATGTCTTGCAGCCCCGGCACGCGCTGTCCTTGGCCGGCATCATAACGTTGAATTTCTGCTAAAGGGGTCTTATTGACCTTACCTTGACCTGAGGTGGTTCTATCAAGCCAGGTATCATGAATGATGACATAGTCATCAAGGCAGCTTTGTAGGTCGACTTCTATACCATCGACGCCCACAGAAAGGGCACTTTCTATGGCGATTTGCGTATTCTCCGGGTAGTTACCGCTGGCACCGCGATGAGCAAATACTTTCATTTCTTATCAGTCCGTCTAGCAGGGTCATTGCTATCTTTGTTGATGGCAATCAATTTATCAAGGGCATTTATCGCGATTGTCGAGATACTGACCAAGTCTCAAAAAATGCAGCACTGACAACCAGCATACCGCCTATCAGCGTGGCGATGTCTGGACGCTCTTGCAATAAAATAAAGGCCAAAATGGTGGCATAGAGGGGCTGTAAGCAAGAGATAAGCCCAGCCGTTGTTGCACTGAGTTGGCGCAATGAGGCGGCAAACAATGCATGGGGAGTGGCTGTAAATACAATGGCGACCAAAAACAGCAGAGCAATATCACGCTGCGTAACGGCCATGGGGGGAACCTCAACAAAGGCACATAGCATTAGACTGGCGACCAAGGTTTGATAAAACATGGTTTGCGGGCCGCCATAGTGGTTGAAGTACTGGCGCTGCAAAATATTACGAAGGGCAAAGCATAATGCAGAAAACACCCCGGTCGCTATGCCCAAAGTGACATCATTTCCCAGTGTTGCTTCTGGTATGAGTAAGTAAATTCCGACACTGACGGCAATGGCACTGATCATATCCTTAAGCTTGGGCAAAGCGCGATGAAAAAGCGGTTCAATCATAACGGTTAGAACCGGATAACTAAAAAACGCGATAATGCCGATGGTGATCCCGGCAAGCTGCATTCCAGCAAAATAGGTTACCCAGTGCACGCCAACGATGGCACCGAGTGCCAGTGCTATTAGGTAGTCTTTGGTGCTTCTTAGGGCGATGGGCTGGCGCATTGCACCGAGCATGATAACTAAGGCAAAGGCTGCGATTGCGGTGCGATATACAGTGATATCTAACGCTGGCAGGTGAATTAACTTGGCGAATAAGGCGGTGCCACCAAACAGTAGAACCGCTGTATGCAAAAAGAATAAGCTTTGTTTGTGAGAGCTCATAGCGCGTCAAAGGCTGTTTTTTTGCCAGCATACCATGAGCTATATAACAAAGCAGGTGCTGACAAATGTCATCTGCTATTGATGACAAAGGTGACTGCGCAGCGGATGGTAAATAAGCAATGATAAAGATGTCCAAACAACAGGAGAGACATCATGAAAATAACCATTATCGCTTTGGCACTTATCAGCGCCGTGACCACTTCTACCTTTGCCAACTCAACCGATGTGCAACACATTGAGCAAGCAGCAGCCACTCTAGATATACAAGAGCTACGCTTACATAGTCAATCAGCCCAGGGTTACGAGCAAGGCTTGGCCTATTACCGCTTGAGTATGAGTCAGTACTTGCAAGCACAACAACAGGCGGCGCAGCAAAGCCTGGAGATGGCGCAGCAGAGCTTAGAACAACTTCTCGCTGAGCCTTTGTCAGATACCGAACTAGGCGAGGCCAAAGCTTTGCTAGCCCAAGTGTATGGCTTCAAAATCACCTTTAACCCTCTCAAAGGGGCGTACTACGGGCCTAAAGCTGGTAAGTTATTGTCCCAAGCAGAGCGTCTTGCACCTAATAGTCCGCGTGTACACCTTATAAAAGGTGTTAGTGCTTATAACACCCCGTCCATGTTTGGCGGTTCAAAACAACAGGCCTTGCGTGATTTTAATAAAGCAGTGTTATTGTTCTCTCAGCAACAGGACACTCGCTATGGGTGGGGAGAGGCAGAGGCCTACACATGGCGTGGGCTAACACAAAAGGAGCTTGGCCATGGCGAGCAAGCCTTAGCCGACTGGCAGCAGGCGCTGCAAGTGAACCCTGATTATGGCTGGGCGAAAATGCTCATCGCTAAAAATCAGTAGATTATGAGCACAAGCCCATCAGCGCGGTGGTATTGATAACCACCGCCGCTTGTTATTTACTAGCTCATACAGCGTTATGGTCGCTCTATGAGTTAAAGGCCACAGGAAAACCGTTATATGCTTTACTCCTACACTATCGCACAAAACCAGAAGCCTTTTTGGAACTGGATGCCACTGATTTTCTCAAGTTTTTACTTTTTACCTTTAATCATGGCGAGCGATTATTTTTCGTCGGCACAGATCGCGTTAGCCATCGTCGCTTACATTGTTTTTGTCGGGCTGTATGGCTTCGCTCTTCGGGTGAAAGGGAGCAAGCTGGTTGCCTGTGTGATTGCCATGCTGGTGCTGTGTATTGCCGCAACGGCTATCACCCCTGGAAGCCAGGCATTATTTGGTTTTATCGCGTTTTTATGTGGTTTTCACTTTATTGGCTGGCAAGGGAAAGCTGCGTTAGTGATTATTTTACTGGGCGCGACCCTAAGTGGCGTGGTCTTTGCCCCGGCGCAGCTCGGTTATTACTTGCTTCCGGCGGTGGTAGTCAGTATTGGTATTTTCTTTTTTGGTGTCTTTGAGCGCCGCGAGCGTCAGCATGCACGAGCTAAAGCACGTAGCGAGCAACAAATTGAGCATATTGGCGCGGTGGCTGAGCGTGAGCGCATCGCTCGCGATCTCCATGACTTACTAGGGCATTCGCTATCAAGTATTGCCTTAAAATCAGAGCTCGCGCAAAAAATGCTTGATGCCAAAGAAAGTGAGCGAGCCCGTGTCGAGATCAACGAGGTAAGTCAGTTGGCTCGAGACTTACTCAGCGAAGTGCGCCAGGCGGTGGCGGGGATGAAGCAAATGGGCCTAGGTGGAGTGTTAGAGACCATTACTAAAAATTTGCAAAGCCAGAACATTCAATGCCATGTTGGGCTGGTGCCACGCTTGCCGAGCACGATTGAGAGTGCACTGTGCTTTATCTGCAAAGAGGCGGCAACTAATGTTATACGCCATAGCAAGGCGACTCACTTTGGGGTTGAGTTCAAAGAGACTGATAGCTATTGGCAAGCGAGTATGTTCGATAATGGCAAAGTGGCGAACGTCTCTTTTGGCAATGGACTTAAGGGCATTCAAACACGCTGTGAGCAGTTAGGTGGTGAACTCGATATCAACACTGAGCAAGGCGTGCGTTTAACATGCACATTTTTAAAATAAGGGGGCGGCGATGATACGCGTTGTTGTTATAGAAGATCAGGCGCTAGTGCGTAATGCCATTGTTGCTTTACTCAATTTAGACCCTTTTATTGAAGTGGTTGGTGAAGCCAGTGACGGCCAATCAGCGCTGACATTATTGACTGAAGTACGGGCTGATGTACTACTTAGCGATATCGAAATGCCCAATATGAGTGGCTTGGAGCTGGCCGAGCAAGTCACCCATGAAGGTATCCAAATCGTGATTATGACAACATTTTCTAAATCTGGTTATATTCGCCGCGCACTGGATGCGGGTGTACGCGGATTTATTCTCAAAGAAGCGTCCAGTGACTATCTAATCGATGCATTAAAGAAAGTCCATCAAGGGCAAAAAGTTATCGACCCAGAGTTGGCATTGTTAGCGCTGGAGGATAATAACCCGCTAAGTCGTAAAGAGAGTGCCGCACTTAAGCTCACCGAAGAAGGGCTAAAAACCAGTGATATCGCCGCGCAGCTCTATTTAAGCGAAGGCACGGTACGCAATTATCTCAGTGAAGCCATTAGTAAGTTAAATGCCTCCAATCGCAGTGATGCAGCGCGTATCGCCAGACAAAAAGGGTGGTTGTAAATAATAACACTTACGGCTGCCTGGTCAGTGGGCTTGGATGCCAGACTATAAAAGTAATAAAAAGAAAGGAAATGGTGGAGCTAAGCAGGGTGAAAAACGCTCGAAAAAAGCACTGCTTTTTTAGTTTTGAACGCGAGGTAAGGATACCGAGCCGGGGGATAGGCTTGGATGCCAGACTAAGAAAGTAATAAAACAAGAAGGAAATGGTGGAGCTAAGCAGGGTGAAAGACGCTCGAAAAAAGCACCGCTTTTTTAGTTTTGAACGCGAGGTAGGGATACCGAGCCGGGGGATAGGCTTGGATGCCAGACTAAGAAAATAATAAAACAAGAAGGAAATGGTGGAGCTAAGCAGGGTGAAAAACGCTCGAAAAAAGCACTGCTTTTTTAGTTTTGAACGCGAGGTAAGGAGGCCGAGCCGGGGGATGGGCTTGGATGCCAGACTAAGAAAATAACAAAACAAGAAGGAAATGGTGGAGCTAAGCAGGATCGAACTGCTGACCTCCTGCGTGCAAGGCAGGCGCTCTCCCAGCTGAGCTATAGCCCCACTAAAAAGTGGCTTGTCCGTTAAGACGTTTGGTATTTTATTAATTTTACTTTCAAGGTCAAGTACCGCATCAAAAAAAATCACGCAAACCTAAACATTATCTTTATCAGATGCACGCACTAAGGTGCGGGCTGTCGCTTCGTGACAATACGCTCCCCAAAGCGCGGGGGCTTTGATACAGTAGGGAAAGTTAATAATAAGAATGTCTTTATCATGTATAAATTAATCACGGTGGCCTTGTTTTATTGCGCTTTAACGGCCTGCTCATCATCTTATGATGAACCCGAATATGAGGTGCAGTCACAGCAGTTTTACGGCAAAACCACAGAGCAAGGGCAGAAAATATTTGCCTATGTTATTACCGTCAAAGCCAGCCGCAGAGAAATGCTCGACCCGGATGAACCTATCACTCGCCGTGAGTTTGAACGTTATGCTGAAAAAGAGTACTTCGAAGAATCGCGGGTGCTGAAGCTGCAACTTGAAGATCAAGGTGCCGCAGCCCTAAAAAAAGAGCTCGATGAGCGCCAGTATTGCCCCGGTGACTATGAAATAACACAAGTGCTATGGCGCGATTTAAGTGTGCAGTTGCGCGGTGAGTGCCTGTAATGAGTCGTGCTATTGCAGCGCTGGAGGCGCTTTTTACGGCTTTGGATATTACTTGTGAGAAGCTCTCTCACCCGCCCTTAGCGACGGCACAAGCGGCCGACAACATTGCCCTAGAGCGCCCCGGAATGAGGCTAAAAAATCTATTTTTACGAGACAACTATGGCCGCCGGCATTTTTTACTGATCACCGCCCATGACGCGCAGGTGGATCTCAAAGCGCTTTCTAAAGCGCAGCAAATATCGCGTCTTGGCTTTGCATCGAATGAGCGGTTACAGCGTTACTTAGGCGTACACCCCGGGTGTGTATCAATGTTGGCATTGATGAATGACCCTGAAAATCAGGTCGAATTATGGCTAGATGAGGCCATTTGGCAGAACACTCCACCTGGTACGCTTTATCACTGCCATCCTTTTGACAATCGTTATACTTGGCTGGTGGCCAAGCAGGACTTACTGCGTCTGTTCAGGCATTGGCAGCATCAAGTGCAGGTTTTGTCGGTCCCCAAACGTTGTGGCACGGCGATGAGTAAGTAGCCACATAGACATACAAGTAGTAAACACCCTAAAAAAGCACGCTCACCATAGGCTTGATACAACAACCCAGGAACAAACGAGCCCAGTGCGCCGCCGCTGTAGTAAAAAGACACATACACTCCATTGGTGAGGCTGGCGCTGGCGCTGCTGAGGCGGTTTACTAGCGGAGCCGCGGTGGCATGAATAATAAACATCGATGCACAAAAACAGGTAAAGGCAACGAGGAAAACCGGCAAACTATGCCAAAACATCAGCGCAATGGTGGCGCTGTAGCCTAAAAATACCGTGGCCAATAAACTGAAAATATTCGCACAGCGTTTTTGCAAATAGGGAGTAACAAAGGTCGTTAACGCTCCTAATAGGTAACCGCTATAAACTAAACCAATATTTTTGGTATTGGTCATGGCGTAGGTACTGCGCAAAATAAAGGGCAAATAATTCAACAGCGCTGCAAAACAGAAAAACATACAAAAAACACTGGCGTAAAGCGTAAGTATGCGCGTATTTAACAGTGCGCTAAGGTTACCCCGCAGTGGTGTATGGGCTTGGCGTATGGGCGCCCGATGGGCGCGAATGCATGCAGCGAGTGCCAACAATAACAGTGAATTAAGCCAAAAAAAGCTTTGCCAGCTGAGATACTCAGCGAATCCAGCTGCTAAGGCGCGACCTAAAAAGCCACCAGCAATGGTACTGCCAATATAACCACTCATTTTTTTGCTCACTTCAGCGCCTTGGTAGCGTATCGCAATACTGGCCGTCATCGCGGTGAGTGCGGCGGGCAGTGCCAAACCTTGAATTAATCGCAGCGCTTGCAACTGCCAAAATTGCTCGGTGAGTGGTACCAAGGCGTTGGTTAAGGCGAGCGTGACCATCACTACTTGGAGCACCCGGTATAGGTTGCGACGGTTGAGAATGACACCATAAAGTAAAGGAGCAATGGCCAAAGGGGCCATGGTCAGGGTCATGAGCGAGCCAGCAGTGGCCGGGGATACTTGATAATGCTGTGCGAACAGCGCCAAAAGGGGTTGTACGGCGTAAAGAATAAAAAAAGTAAAGACCGAGCAGGTCAGTAACAACCAATAAGACATAAACCCAAGTACATAAAATGAGTAGCTGCAGCATCAGTGTATCATAAGTTCAGGGGCAAACCTTGGCTTGCGCTTAGTCAAAGTTTCTCGCAATCACTTCTGTTACTGTCATTTCCGAAAATGATGAGTAAAATAACCTTATTCAGTTCGTATTTTACAAGTGATAGTTATGGGGTCATTACAAGATCAGCTTCTTAAAGCCGGGCTAACCAACGAGCACAAAGCTAAACTGGCCAAGTCGGAAAAGCGTAAAGCACAAAAGAAAAAGAAGAAAAAAGGCGCCACTAGCGACCAAAGTGATTTGCAAAAGCACATTGAGCAAACCAAACAAGCGCAGCAAGAAAAAGCTAATCAGCTAAATGAGCAGCGTAAACAGGAGCTTAAAGAGCGAGAGCAGGTTGCACGGGTAAAACAAATTCTTGAACATCACAATCAAGATGAGATTCGCGGTGAGCTTACTTTCAACTTCACCTACGACAATAAAATTAAAGAAATCGATGTTAATGCACAAACCCAGCAGGCGCTGGCAAAAGGGCGCTTAGCCATTTGCGTATTAGAAGGCCAGTTTTATGTGCTGCAGGATGAGCCAGCCCGTAAAATAGCCGAGGTCGATGAAAAATATATTGTTTTCCATGTGGAAAATGAGGACGACCAAAAAGACGAGGACGATCCGTACGCAGACTACGAAGTACCTGATGATCTAATCTGGTAGTCAAAGGCGACGGCACGAGCACAGTAGTCGGTGGCACTCAGTGTAGGTTAATTCTTAGTTGCTAGGTTTAAGAACATGGGTCTACACTCATTGTTAACATTTTATCTACCGTCAACATAAGAGTAACTACTATGAAAAAACTAACAAAAGTCCTTGTGGGAACTGGTGCCTTAGCATTATCGGCATTAACTATGAATGTTCATGCTGCCGATGGCAAAGCGCTCTACACCGAGAAAAACTGCCACACTTGCCACGGCGCCGATGGTAAAGCACCGATCATGCCTTTGTATCCTAAGCTAGCAGGGCAGAACAAAGAGTATATGGTAGCGCAAATGAAAGATATTAAGTCTGGCAAGCGCAACAATGGCATGTCGGCGGCGATGAAAGCCATGGTAATGAACATCAGTGATGCGGAGTTTGAAGCCATTGCCGAATACCTTGCCAACGTAAAATAAGGTCATTATTTTAAAAAAGCCATCGTAGGTTTGCCTGCGGTGGCTTTTTTTATTGAATGACACCCTAGAAGTGTTTAGACTTCTATACATCTATTTTAAGTGGAGTAACTCATGAGTGTGATCCCGACATTACCCCCGTTAAGCGTACGCGATAAGGTCAGTGATCTGGAGTGGCGTTTACGCGTTGATTTGGCGGCGTGTTATCGCTTGGTTGAGCATATGCGTTGGGGCGATTTAATTTACACCCATATGTCGGCGCGTATTCCCGGCACTGATGAGTACTTGGTGAATGCATTTGGCCTGAGCTTCGATGAGGTGACTGCCTCTAATTTAGTGAAGGTGAATCTGCAAGGCGATATTCTTGACGACACGCCCCATCAAATAAACCCAGCGGGTTTTACTATTCATAGCGCCATTCACGAAGTGCGCGATGATGCCCACTGTGTAATCCACTTGCATACCAAAGAAACCATCGCTGTAGCCAGTGTTAAGGGTGGCCTGCAGCCTTACAGCCAGCACTCTATGTTCTCATTGCCATCATTGTCGTACCACGAATACGAGGGGTTGGCAGTGAATGACGAGGAAAAGCAGCGCTTACAACAAGACTTAGGCACTACTAACCATATGTTGTTAGTGAATCATGGCGGGTTAACCGTCGGGCCAACGGTGGGCGATGCCTTTATGCGTTTCTATGACTTGCAGCGGGCGTGTGAAATTCAAGTAGCCATTCAAAGTATGAATCAGCCACCTACGCCTGTGCCTCAGGCTATTATCGATAATATTTATAATCAAGCGAATGTGGTCCACAGCGGCAGCACTGGCGGGCAAAAAGCGTGGCCAGCTATGCTTCGTAAAGCATATCGTCTTGACCCTAGCTTTGCTGAATAACAAGGATAAGCCATGAAAGTAAATCGTGTAGAAATATTTGATATTCACTGCCCAGAGCGCCCAGCTTGGACACCCGTATTTGTGCGTATTCACACCGATGAGGGGATCAGTGGTGTAGGTGAAGCAGGCTTGGCTTATGACTTGGGGCACAGCGCTGCAGCAGCGATGATTAAAGAAATGGCGGATGCATTTTTAATCGGTCATGACCCATTCCAAACGGAACTGTTATGGTCGCGGATGCTGCGTGAGAGTTTTTGGGGGCTCGGTGGCGGGCCGGTGGTCTACGCCGCCATGAGTGCGATAGATACCGCGCTTTGGGATATCAAGGGTAAAGCTTTGGGCTTACCTGTATACCAATTATTGGGCGGCAAGGTGAATGATGAACTGCGTACTTATGCGTCGCAGTTACAGTTTGACTGGGACAGCGAATTTAAGGCCTTAGTGCAGCCGCAAGAGTATGCTGAAGCCGCACTTAAGGCGGTGGCACAAGGCTACGATGCTGTGAAAGTGGACCCAATTCAATACGATAAACAAGGGAACACTTACTACGATCGCACTAAGATCATCGACCGTGGTGAGATGAAACTGTACCGCGCGCGGATGCAAGCCATTCGTGAAGCGGTGGGGGACGAGGTGGATATTATTTTTGAATGTCATAGCCTGCCCGGAGCAACATCGGCAATTCAGATTGGTGAAATCGCTGAAGAATTCGATTGTATGTACTACGAAGAGCCGGTGAATTACCTAAACCATTCTTTGCATGCAAAGGTGGCAGACAAAGTCGCCGTGCCCATCGCCGGTGGAGAGCGTTTATATAACCGCTGGGGTGTACGCCCTTATCTTGAAGATCAAAGTATTGACGTACTGCAACCGGATATTGGTTTGTGCGGTGGCTTTACCGAGACTAAAAAAGTCTGTGACTATGCCGATATCTTCGATGTGCGTATTCAAGCGCATGTGTGTGGCGGGCCAGTAGCTACGGCGGCGTCCTTGCATCTAGAAAGTGCGATTCCGAACTTTTTAATTCACGAGCATCACACCTATGCCATTAAAAAGTGGAACCGCGAGCTGTGTATTCAAGACCCGCAGCCAGTGAATGGTAAGTTTAAGGTCGGTGAAGCGCCAGGTATTGGCATAGAGCTTAATGATGAGGTCGTGATGCGCTCATCAAGAGTCGAAGTGAAGTAGCTTCACTGGATACAAAAAAGGCCAGCCTATGCGCTGGCCTTTTTTGTTTTTACTGGCATTGCAGCTGTGGTGCCGCGACTAGGGTGTCGCTATTAAGGTGATGGATATAACACTGGTCTTCATCGCGCATAAGCATAAAGCGATCGGGCATGGTGATTTGTTTGCCCATGATAGGGTTGCCTTGGCTATCGACCACATTGGGATGGCTTAGTACCAATGAGCTTTGCTGAGTGAACACGCCGCCACTGAGGCGCACCTTATCAGCGTCAAGGATGCGACTGATAATCTCAGCGACTTGCTCGTCTGCGGCATTGACCAGTAGGGTTTGCTTGAGCTGGGAGCCGCTGGTGCTATTGCAACCGGTACTGGTGATAAACAGCATTGACGCCAACAGGGTTGTGATTTTTTTAAGAGTCATAGCCGTTAGTCCTTTCTCACTGGCGTCATTATCCGGTTGTTTTGCAACTTGCTGTGCGTGCGGTTGTCGCCGATGGCAGCTGCTCCTGAATTAGCCGCAGCGTTGCTAACAGCATAACCTTTTAAGCCAGCTAAAGTGCTTGCTGCAGGGCAGTTACCGGTCGCGCGGTAGCCAAGAGCTGCACTGAGCAAGGCCTCATTACGATCGCCGAGTAAATGATTAAAGTCATCGGCTACAGCGCAGCCTTGCACAAGCACTGGCGCGCGCTCGGTATTAGTAATATTCTGCGGCGCAAAGCCATCGGCATATTCACCAAACCCTTTGTCATTGACGCCAGTAAATTGAATGGTGAAAAAGGTGGTATCGCAATTATCGGTAGGGTAAAAGCCATAAGGCTTGCCACAGGTGCCATCGCCAATGAGCACCACTTCAAAGTTACGGCTATCAGGGATACCCCGTAAGCCGTTAATTAACGCTTCGCTGGCGGAGCACGTATTGCCGGTGGTGAGCACAAATACACGGTTCAAATTAAGACTTGGCAAGGCTGTGCCCGCGCTGATCCCAGAGTCGGGATCGAAGCCAATGTATTCGTCAATAAAAGGAAAGGGGGTTAAGGGATCGCCAGTTACCGGGTTTGTGTCTGGGTTTTTATCATTAAAAATAGTTTGCTCGAATATCACCCCATTGGTGTTATTGCTACCTGCAATCATATACCCAAGCTGAGCCGCCATGGCGAGAAAGCCACCACCGTTGTAGCGCATATCAACCACCAAGTCAGAAATATTGGCGCTGGCGAGTTGATTAACAGCATCAACCAGCTGACGCTCGGCAGGTGCATTGTGATCATTAAACTGCATATAACCAACATTGCCAGTGCCGGTACTGAGTGTGCCCACCTTCATTACTGGGTCTTGGATGAATTGCGCCGAATCTAAGGTAATACGCTGTTGCTGGTTGGAGCCGCGCAGGGTGAAGGTAAACTGTGTTTCAACTCCTGTTTGCGTGGGGAATAAGGCGGCGTTAATGGCGTCGACATTGTCGCTATTGACAACATCCACGCCATTTACAGCGGCGATTTGCCAACCTCGCTCAATGCCTTGGGTGCTCGCATCAGTATTCGGCTCGCTGTAGGTCACCACGACCTCGCGCGGAGGAGTCGCCTTGACAACGCGAAAGTTAAAACCATAGCCTAACACACTGCCACTTTGCTGTTGTTGCTCCCATTCATCGGTGGGCAGGCTAAAGTGAAAGTTATCTTTGGGCGCACCGGACGCGGTGACGTCATTCGTTTTCAGTACATTGAAGTAGTCAATGACATCGGTGATGGACGCGGGATCGCGGTCTTCAATTTCATCGTACCAAAGGTAAGTTTCATTACTCCATGAGCGCAGCCAGTACTTTTGGTCTAGCGCAGCGCATTGGCCTTTAAATTGTTCGGAGTCAGCAAAAACACCGGCTACCCAACCTGTATCGGGGCTAGGGCCAGGGGATGTAGTATCGTCACTGCCACTCCCACAGCCATTTAAGGTAGCTATGATAGCGGCACATAAAGCCGTTCGAAAAGAATGTTTAATGATCATGGAGTTTCGCCTTAGTGTTAGCCTGTAAGTAACTTTATATCAAAGCGTGTAAGACTGTAAAAAGAAAGTTAACTCTTATGATTTATATCGCTTTCTTTTAGTTAAAGCAGTGCATTATACGTTGCTTTGCATTAGCATTAGCGCGATAGTTAATACCCACTACGGACGTGGCTAAGAATAAGCGTAAGGTGTAATAGGTGAGAGCAAAACAAGTCTTTGCGATGGCTATGGTTTTAGCGTTGAGCGGTTGTGCATCAACTGACGAGCAGCTAGCGGATGCAGCGAAGTACCATGACTGGCAGCTTATGTCGGTTGACGGTCAAGATGTGCGCCATCATCAAGCCTCACTCAGCTTTATTGATGCTTTGCAGCTAAATGGCTTTTCCGGTTGTAATGACTTCTTTGCCGCCAGCGATATTCGCGAGCAGCGCTTAGAAGTCACCAATCTGGGAATGACCTATAAACAATGTAACGCCGCACTGACAGGCACAGAGCAAGCACTATTGGCGACGTTGAAGTCAGCGCCGATTGTGCGCCTTGGCGAGCGTCAAATGACGCTGAGCGGCGAGCATGTGCTCACCTTCAAGCGCACCACACCTTAAGCGATTAGCGTTTCCAGTTCTTTGGCAACAAAAGGGCGCCCTTTGGCATTCACCGCCGTCCCTATCACTTTGGCTTGTAGGGCCACTTTGTCATCAGCACTGCGATAAACATTTTGCACAAACGCAAATTTCAAGCGGCTTTCGCGCACAACCTCTACGGTAACGTAGAAATGATCCCCTGGCATAAGCGATGCTTTGTAATCCAGCTCGCTACGCAGCACCACCAAGTTGATTTTATCTCTCGCAAGCGCAGCAAAATCAACCCCTTGAGCGAGTAAAAACTCGTGACGAGCATGCTCTAAGTAGTTGAAATAAACACTGTTGTTAACAATTCCTTGAATATCACATTCGTAATCGCGTACTTTCATATCAATACGAAAGGTCATAATCTCAATTCCTATATTTTTATTTGGCGCTGATGCTAGTATGGGGATTACAGTACATCAAGGCGTAAATGAATATGAGTGAAATCGCTATTGTAACCGGTGGTAGTAAAGGAATTGGTCTGGCCATTGTCGAAAAGTTATTAGCGCAAGGGTATCGCGTCTATAACTTGGATATTGTCACGTCGGAGCAAGGCGAGTATCGCCATTGTGATATGCGCGATGTGCCTAGCGTAAAAGCGATCATTGCAGAGATATGCGAGCGTGAGCAAGGGGTTGATGTGTTGGTATGCAATGCGGGAATTCATCGCAGCGCCACCATAGAGCAGACCGATGAAGCGCTGCTGGATGAGGTTATCGCGCTCAACATAAAAGGTGCTTATGCGGCGACCCAAGCCGTGCTGCCCAGTATGCGCAGCGCTAATAAAGGGGCGATTGTTTATATTTCTTCTGACCAAGCACTGGTGGGTAAGCGCAACTCCTTCGCCTACAGCCTATCGAAATCTGCATTGGCTTCGATGGCGAAAACCACAGCACTGGATTACGCCGAGTTTGGCATTCGGGCCAATGCGGTGTGTCCAGGTACCATAGAAACGCCATTGTTCCACAATGCCATCGACAACTACTGCCAGCGCAGTGGCGCTAACAAAGAAGAAGTGGTGGCGCAGGAGTCAGCGATGCAGCCGTTGGGGCGACTCGGGCAAGCCCATGAAGTGGCGAGCCTAGTGGCATTTTTAGCCAGCGATGAAGCTGGGTTTATCACCGGATCACTGCAGGTGATCGACGGTGGTTACACGGCCCAGTAAATGTCGCAGCGCCTGTTTGACCCTCATGTGCACTTGTTTGACCTTAGCCGGGGTGACTATCACTGGTTAAGGCGCAAAGGACCGCCATTTTGGCCGCAAAAACAGGCTATTACGCGCAATTTTAAGCAACAGGATTTGCACCTCAAGGAGCCGTTGCAACACTGCGGCGCGGTGCATATTGAAGCCGGTTTTGACAATGCTGAACCCGCTCGAGAGCTACAGTGGTTGGCTGCCACAGGATTTACTGGGGCCGCCATTAGTCATGCCGCGATTGACCTGGCCCCTGCTGATTTTGCTGAGGCATTAGCTAAGTTACAACACCCCCTATTGCGTGGTATTCGTGATATCACCGAAGGCGCAGATGGAGCGCGATTACTTAACCCCCATTGCATCGACAACGCCGCGCTGTTAGCAGAGCAAGGGCTTATTTTTGAGGCGCAATTTACACTTGCTGATAACCAATTGTGTAAACGTCTTATTGATTTGGCCACTGCTGTGCCGACTATCAAATTAGTCATTAATCATTGTGGCTTAGTGAGTGTGGATGGGTGGTCATTATGGCAAGACAACCTAGCGTTATTGCGCAGCTGTGACAACATCTTGATCAAATGCAGTGGCTGGGAAATGTTGTATCCGCATAAGTCAGTGCAGTGGCAGCAGCAGGTTATTAGGTGTTGTATTAACGCGCTGGGCGCTGAACGGGTGATGCTCGCCAGTAACTTTCCCCTGTGTTTAATGCAGCAAAGTTACCATCAGGTGTGGCAGGGGTACGCCGATATGGTGTTGCCGCAAAAGCACAAACTTATGCATGATAATGCTTGGCAGCTTTATCGCCAGCCATAAAAAAGCCTCTCATTGAGAGGCTTTAGTCAACAAGGTAGGGGATGAGCCTACTCGTTTAGAAGCTGTATTGGGCTCCAAGATAGACAAACCGGCCGACACCACCGCCATATTCACTATCAAAGTTGCCGACGCCATGCTCGACATTATCGCCTGTGTAAGGAATAAACGGGCCTTGGTCGTCAAAAATATTATTTACCCCAGCAAATAGGCGCACGTCCTGATCCCCTTGCAATGCGAGGTTATAAGAAAGCGAGATATCATGGGTGATATAAGAGGGGTAATATAAATATTTTGGCTGCTCTGGGTTTTCGACACAGCTATCATCGCCGGCGGCACAGCTTGCGGCATTCTCGGCAAAGAGTTCGCGCATGTCTTCAACGCGGTCATGGCTATCAACGATGTCGCTTTTATACTTGGTGGTCCAACGTACTCGTAAGTCTTCATAAGACCAAGTGAGTGAAGCGCGGGCTTTGTCGGTGAAAATGCCAGAATCTAGCTCACCATCGTAGCGATTGACCACCGTGCCGTCGTTACCTTCATAGGTAATGCTGTACTCGGTGACGTGGTTCCAATCGAGCTTTAAGCGCAGACTACCGTACTCGGGCAAGTCGTAACGGTAGTTGATGGCAATGTCATAGCCCCGAGTACGGGTTTCGCTAAGGTTAAACACACGCTGCAAAATTTGTGTGATTTGACCATCACTGTCACGGGTAATGTCACCACAGAAACTATTATTTTCACCAAAGGGCACCGAGGCTGAGGCATAACACTCTTGGAGAATATCCTCATTGCCAATTTGTTCGATGGAGTCACTGATTTGGATATCATAATAATCGAACGACATGCCTAAATTAGGAGCGAAATCTGGCTGAATGGTTAACCCTAACGTGTAGGTGTCGGCGGTTTCTTCTTTGAGTAGTTCGTTACCCGTGTTAGGTGAGTAGCCGCTGTTTTCATCTTCAAACACGCCTTCGTTTGCAATCGCTTGGGCAATTCCCGCTTCTTGGCGACAGGCATCATGACCAAGCTCTGTAGAGGTTGCTGTTACGCCATCACAAATATCGCTGAAGCTATCAAAGTCACCGCGTGGTGGCGACATTAGCTCAGTAATGTTCGGAGCTCGTTGTGCTCGAGAGTAGTTGGCACGAACCATATAACCTGAGGCTGGCACCCAGCTAAACCCTGCGCGGTAACTCGCCATGGTATCTATGCCTTCTGGGCTATAGTTGGCAATGCGTAGCGAGGTTTCTAAATCCAGAGATTTTGCTAAAGTTGCGTCTTTAAGTAAGGGGATGGAGGCCTCGGCAAAGGCTTCATAAATATCCATATCACCTGAGAAGGTCGGCACTACGTTAAAGGTTACGCCGCCATATCGCTGCTCTTTATTGGTGATCACATCTTGGGTATCGCGGCGGTACTCAAAGCCAAAAGCAGTCGCCACTGGGCCAGCTGGCATCTCGAATAGATCGCCCGTCATATAGCCTTGCACGTTAAGCTGAGTAATATCTGTGGTGATCACGGGAGTGGCCCGGATCCAATCTGCCATCTCTGGTGTAATCGAGCCAATACCGAAAATATTCAGCGGTACACAGCCCTCGGCTCGTGCATCGGCATCTTTACATTGCACCGTGCCATCAGCCAGACGCTCAGAGGCGAGGGCTTGGCGTACACGCACGGTATTTAGCTCATTAAGGCGCTTTTGTTTTTGCTCAAAGGTGCCATAGCCTACCGAAACATCCCAGTCCCACTCATCATTAAAGGCCGTGCCTTTTAAGCCTGCCCAGCTACGAATCGTTTCTCGGCTGTTATCTGTGGTCACTGGGCCGACTTCGGCAAAGCGGCGGTCCCAGTTGATACGGCCTTTCGCATTATCGCGAATTTCATCGGGCAAGAAGGGGTTATCAAGCTCAATATACCCTGGGCTAATTTCACCCGCAGCGCCCGTTAATGGGTCGAGAATGAGTGCATCTGCGCCTTCATATTCGTCCTCTGGCGATTTCACATTGCGGGAACCAGTTTTGCTGTATTGCACTTGCGCATAGCCGCGAACACTGTCATTCAAATCGTAATCAAGTTTAAAGGCGGTTGCGAAGCGATCATTGGGGACCTTAATCTTATCGAACATCTCATAGTTGATACCATCGCGCTCTTCATTCCAGCCACTTTGTAAGCCATCAGCGGTGTAGTAGTAGCCTCCGTCAGCGGCATCTAACCCTTCTTCGAATACCCCGCCATAGGTACCATCGCTGCGCTCTCGCCAATCGGCTTGAGTGATGTCACGCATACATTGGTCACCATCGATGGTGTTCATGGCATTACACATTTTACTGGCGAGGTAATCATAACTGGCCTCTATAGCTGCTCGGTCACGGTCCTCCCAATTAATGCCAAATTGACGATCCCATGTGGCGCTAAAAAAGCCGTAGCCTTGGCCATCAGCAAAGGTAAAGCCATGCTCGGCATCTAGGGTAAACTCGTCGCCCCCGCCTTCAGGCGTGGTGCCGCCGCGCACTTTAATTTCGCTGCCGACTTTATCTGTTTGGGTGATGATGTTAACCACCCCGGCTATGGCATCAGAGCCGTAGACGGCTGAAGCACCACCGGAAATGACTTCAACACGTTGCACCATACCGGAGGGGATGGTGCCCAGGCTGATATAGTTGCCGCTGTAGCTGTTGGAGACAACGCGACGGCCATCGATCAGGGTTAAAGTGCGGTCAGTGCCTAAGTCACGCAGGTTTATGGTGGATAACCCGGTATTTTGTACACTAGATTGGCTGTTGGTGTTACTGAATGATTCACTGATCGCGGGTATTTGATCGACTAATATCTCAGATAATGAGCCAAGCCCAGTGTCGTTTAGTTCGTCTTTACCGACGCTGACAATGGGTGAAGGCGTGTCAAAATTGGTACGACGTAGTCGTGACCCAGTGACGATGATTTTTTCAACTTCTTCTGGCTGTTCAACGGTGGCGGGCGCAGCGTTATTTTGTCGCGCTACTTGTTGCTCGTTAGCCACTGCATAGCTGCTAAAACAGGCGCTAATTGCTGCCGCGACTAGACACTTTTTGAGTGGGGTTTTGGAGTAAGACACGATTGTTCCCTTTATTATTATATTCGAGGTGCTGCCGCAGCGTTTTAAACCAATAACTGGGGGGAAATCAGTTTGCCTGCGCGGCAGCGATGGGTCTTTAATTATGTGTAATATTACAGTGGTTAATTACATGTAACCGTTGTAATTTGATTGCTGACAACTAGCAAACAAGGGAGCCTCTTTTATCAACCTTTTTTATATCTATTAAATATCTATTCCTTAAAAATCATATGTTTAATTTTATTCCTCGACCCTTTATCGCAAACGGCTTGGTTAACTAAAGTGAATCACTGTAGACTGCAAAAGTGGATATGTTGGCTTTTTGGGTTGTATAGAATTAGTGCAGTTTGGCAAGGAATTTTTAATAGGTGCGTGTCATATAGATGTAAGCCGTTGCATTATTACATGTGGGCAGAATAGTCATGCATTGCAGCCCAAATTCATGGAATTATTATGCTATCTAGCCGAGCGCTATCCTGAGCCTGTCAGTCGCGACGAGTTAATTGCGCATATTTGGCAAGGCAACGCCTATGTAGGCAAAAAAGCACTCACTAATGCTATCTGGCACCTGCGTAGTGCCTTTAAACAATGCGATGCGCAGCATGAATACATTGAAACATTGCGCAAAACGGGTTATCGCTTGTGTATTTCGCCGCAGGCACAAGAGCCTAAGCAAGCACAGACAAAACCGCTTAAACGCTCGTTCGCTTTGATTTTCTTGGGGATTATGGCTCTGTCTGCGATCATTTTTCTCTGGTGGCCGCAACCGGCAACCAAAATAGCGCAGGCGAGTAGCACTAAAATCACCGATGAGTTAGGGCGTGAACTCTTCCCCAGTGTATCACCCGATGGTCAATGGCTGTTGTACTCGTGGCGCCGCCTTGGCCAACCCACCAACCTTTACAAACAAAGCTTATTAGCACCGGAGCAAAGTGCACAGGCAATTACGCAAAGCCCGTATCGTGAAAGTCGTGGGGTATTTAGCGCTGATATGCATTCATTATTTTACTACCGTAAGGGCAAGGATATCGGCTGCCAAGTGGTGCAACATTCTTTGCTTAATAACAAGGTGCAGATACTGGATCAGTGTTTAAGTAAAGGCAGTGCTGATGTTGCTATCTCGAAAGATGGTCACACATTAGCGTATATCGGCTTGAGTGCCGACGGTACTACTAACATTGCTTATTTGCGTGATTTGCGCACCGGTAGCAAGCGGCCTTTGAGCTGCATCCATGAGCCTTGCCAGTTTCGTGATGAAGCATTAGCTTTATCGCCGGATGCCTCGCAGGTGGTGGTTAGCCGCAACTATGACTCAGGCCATGAAGAGTTAGTCTTGATCAATGCCACCAGCGGCGAGCAACAGCAACTTACATCAGGCTTTCTCGATGTGCGTGGTGTGGCATGGCATCCTTTATTATCTCGGCTTACATTTTCTGTTATTGAACAAGGGCGTCGACAAGGTTATCACTTGCATTTGCCCAGTGGACAGTTACAAGCCCTCGATTTGCCTGGCTTTAGCTATCCGCATTATGGGCCAGATGGTGCCTTGTATTACCACCGTTGGCGCATTCCTAAATCGATAGTGAGATTAAGTCTAGACGCCGATGTGGCCTCAACTCCTTTCCCCTTGCTGCTAGGTGAGCACAGTGTGCGCTACCCCGCATACAGCGAACAAGCCAAAAAAATAGTGTTTGTCTCCAATGAGTCAGGCTTTGATGAGCTATGGAGTGCCGATGTCGACGGCAGTAATCGCCGCCAACTCACGCATTTGCAGATGACCGCAGAGGACCCGAGCTGGTCTCATGATGGCCGCTATATTGCCTTTAATGCCTTCAGTGAGCACAGTAATCATTTGTATATCTATGATATGCACAGTGGCCGCGCTCAGCAGCTAGAGGTGTCGCTTAATTATTTTGGGCGTCCTACGTGGTCTTTAGACAACCATCACCTTTATGTTTCTGACCAGAAGCAACTTTATAGTATTGATTTGAACACCCTGAGCGTGCAGGCGCTGACTCAAGATGGCGGCGCTTATGCTATGGCGATGGATGAGCAGACCTTGATATACGCCAAACCTCAAGGTAAGCGATTGTACTTACTTAACTTAAGCGATGGCACTTCGGCACCGCTGACCGAGGAGGTGCTCTTGTCGGGCGCCTACGGATGGCATTATCACAATGAAAAGGTGTACTTCTTTAAAGTTAATCGCGCCGATTATCGTATTAGTCGCTATGATATGGCCACGAATAAGGTGACCGATGTGATCAGGGTGCAAGAGCGCGGCTTCTCTCGTAATTTGGGAATGAGCTTTGTGCCGCACAAGAACTGGCTGCTGTACAGTGCCTATAAAGACCCGCAAATTGACATTATGGTATATCGCTAACGGCCAAAGCTGAGGCGAGAATCGAATACTCGCCTCACCTGTCTTGGTCCGTATTATCCTTTACAGTATATATCTGGCTCAAGATCACGCACATCGACGCTGAGACAATCTGATTCGCGACAATAAGTGCGCAGACACTCTAATAAGTGATTGCTGAGTTGCTGTTTCTGCATGGGCGAGCGTCCCGCCATAATGTAAGCACAGATGTGAATGAAGCCTTCTTTGTTTTCGCCAAGTTGATAATGGCGATAGGCGATGGCCCGCGTCTTAATCGCATCTAATTCAAAGAGGCCACTGGAAAAGGTGGCTTGGTGTACTTTTTCTACCAGTACCTGGGGGAGTACAGGCAAATCTTCTGAGTGTTCTACAACAATGTGTGGCATGGCTGAACTCGTTAAAATCGCATACTAAATGCCAAGCTGGTATTGAATTGGTTTAGCACATCTCCATCAAAATGCCAGAGGCATTGATCATTTGGATCATTGCTAATGGTGCAATTAAAGTCGCTGTCATTATTAATAATGGTCGCTAACCAGCGTACCTCGAACATAAGCTGAGCGTTGTCGGTGACATGATAGCCAGCGCCAGTGAATAACCCGGTGGCAAAGTAGGTATCGCTGCTTAACCATTCGGGGTCGACATTCGCGGCGCCAATTTGGGCCCCAAAGTAACCCGTTGTCGAGCTCGCTAGGGGATACTCTACGGCACTTTGAAACATATAGTGTTGAATATTTACTTGGCGCTCATTATTCCCTTGAATATCGCTCTTGTTGGTTGAGTAATAAAAGCCATAGCGGGCATCGGTAATGGTCCTATCGATACTAAAAGCAAAGTGATTGGCATCTTCAAGATCGATATCGGCGCCTTCTTTGGTTTCTAAGCTTTGACTAAATGATTGACCGCCATAAAGGGTCACGGCTACATCGGCGGCAGCAACGCTGCTAAATAGGGTCGTGGCTAACAACAACGAGCGTGTGATCATAAGGGCTCTCCTTGAGCGTTAGTGTGACATCGATAGCTGAGCCATATCGCTGATGGCTATCATTTTTTACCCAAGTTGATATGCTTGCAGTTAACGACATAAGTTGCAATAAAAAATTACATGTTAAGTTGGTTAAAACCCTCGCCGTTACTGACCGAGAGCGAACAGCAGTGGCTGCTTGATGCCTTTTTATGGGCCTTCGAACATTTTGATGCGGATTACTTTCGCGATCACAGTCGCTTGGTGCAGCCCAGTAATGAATTTTTCCAGGGGCAAAGTAGCAGTACAGAGCAAATGGCGGCGCAAGTGTTTGCCCAAGTCAAAGCGCACAGTGGCTTGCAAAATTGGCCTATTCAATTACTCGGTCCAGGGCAGATGCCAGAGCAGCAATTTCCGCTGATGCGTTTCAGTGGGGCTTTACGAGGCGAGCAAGCGCACTGTGTTGAGCACAGTCATGCGATCTTTGTGTCTTATAACCCGCAGCAAATTAATCAACCTCAAGACTTAATCGCCAGTTATGCACAAGCATTTGCACGCATTATGATTTATCAGCGTGGGGTATTGCCACCAGGTGGCGAAGCCATGATAGGTGCCGCTACTGAGGTAGTGGCCAGCTTCTTTGGTTTTGGCGTGATGCTTAGCAACACCGTCTATCAGTTCCGTGGCGGCTGTGGCAAGTGTTATAACCCCTACGCTAATCGCGCCAGTGAGCTTTCTGAGCAGCAACATGTGTTTTTACTGGCGTTATTTTGTTTTATCAAAGGGGAAAAGCAAGGCACCGCACACTTGAAAGGACATTTGCGCAGTTATTATAAAAAAGCGCATAAGATTATCAGCACACTGGCCAATCATAGTCCGAACCCGATGTTGCTATCCTTGCTGAGCAAGGAGCAAGTATGAGCTATTGGCCGGAATTTTTAGCGATTGCCAGTGCCCACTTCTTTGCCGTTGCCAGTCCCGGTCCTGACTTTGCCGTAGTACTGCGTCAAAGTGTGCGTTTTGGTCGCGATAATGCACTTATTACCAGCGCTGGGGTGGGCGCGGGTATTCTCGTACACATTATTTACTGCCTCGTAGGTGTGGCATTACTTATCTCGCAGGCACCTGATTTATTTAATTTACTTAAATACATGGCAGCCGCCTATTTGGCATACATGGGTATTCAGGCTTTACGTCACGCGAAACCGGGGCAAGTTGAGCAAGTTCACCCTACTACCACGCAGCCTACAGAGTCATTTATAGTGGCCTTTCGCCGTGGTTTTTTAACCAATGCGTTAAACCCCAAGGCAACGCTGTTTTTTTTATCGTTATTTACCCTAGTGATCTCAATCGACACGCCCAAATGGGTGCAACTGGGCTACGGGCTCTATATGGCACTGGCGACTTGGGCGTGGTTTTCTTTTTTATCCATTATGCTGACACGAGCACGAGTGCGCACATTCTTCCTTGCTAAGGGGTTTTGGTTTGACCGTGCCATCGGCGTAGTACTTCTACTATTAGCGACACAAGTGGTGCTTTTATGACACAGTTTTATTTTGCCTTTGGCTCAAATATGTCACTTCACCGTATTCGCGCTCGCCTGCCAGGGGCTGAGCGCATTGGCGTAGCAGAACTCAAAGGCCACCGTCTTGATTTTGATATGCTCAGTCTGGATGGTTCTGGAAAATGTACGATTCATCCCAGTGACGATGAATCCGTGTATGGGGTTGTGTGGCAATTAAGTGATCACGAACAAGGTATTTTGCACGATATCGAAGGGCCGCGTTATGACATTGAAACTCGCACGGTCACTCTTATCGACAGCAATGAACACGTGCAGGTGTTTTGTTACATTGCCAATACCTTAGATAAAGTTGCGCTGCCGTTTGATTGGTATGTTCAGCATGTGTATTACGGCGCCCGTGAAGCTCAGCTACCGGAGCATTATGTGAACGCTATTAAAACCAGGGCCAGCGTAGAGGATTTAAATCGCGAACGGCATTTACGGGAAACACAGATGTATAACAAGGAACAAAAATGAAACTGAAAACATTGTTAGCTTCGAGTGCGCTATTCGCCGCTCTGCACCTACCTAATTCGGCCTCGGCAGCACTTGATAAAGATAAAATAACCGCCGCTATTGAGCACTCTATGGCCCGATTTGATGTGCCGGGTATGGCTGTGGCCGTCGTCGAAGATGGCGAAGTGGTGTATGCCCAGGGTTTTGGTGTGCGCCATATTCAAAGCCAAGAGCCAGTGACTAGTGAGACCTTGTTTGGCATTGCCTCCAATACCAAAGCTTTTACCAGTGCGGCGCTCGCAATGCTGGTAGATGAAGGCAAGTTGGACTGGGATGATAAGGTGCAAACACATCTGCCGGAGTTTCGTTTGCACGATCCGTATGCATCGGCGCATATGACTATTCGCGACCTGTTGAGTCACCGTAGCGGATTGGGGCTTGGGCAGGGCGACTTAATGATTTGGCCAGACACCAATAAATCGGTGGCGGATATTCTCGCCGGGCTAAAGCATTTAAAACCAAAGTCGAGCTTTCGTAGTCAATATGCCTACAACAACTTAATGTTCGTGACCGCCGGTGAAGTGGTGGCGCGAGTCAGTGGTATGAGTTGGCAGGATTATATTGAACAGAAGATTCTCACACCGCTTGAGATGACCCGCTCACGCGCCGGTTTCTCGCGTATTGCACCAGATAATACTAACTATGCTACCGGGCACATTCCTTTAGATGGCAAGCTGCACCCGTTTTTTGTCAACTACCTTGAAGACTTCCGTGGTGCTGGCGCAATAGCTTCTAATGTTGAAGAGATGAGTTCGTGGTTAAATACTCAGCTCAATGGCGGCACAATGGCTAATGGCGAGCAACTTTTCAGTGAAAAGCAGCAACGTGAGATGTGGTTACCGCATATTAACCGCGCCGTGTCGAAAAAAGCCTTTGCCGACTCGCGTCGTCAATTCAGTGGGTATGGTTTAGGGTGGTCGATTGTTGACTATCACGGTTACAAGCGTGTTGGCCATGGTGGCGGTATTCTTGGCATGGTCTCTCAGGTTTCTTTGATCCCTGAAGAAAAGCTCGGTGTTGTGGTGTTATCAAACCAGCAGGCGTTTTCGGCTTTATCAGCGGTGACCGAGGAAATTTTTGAGCAAGCGCTGGAGCTAGAAGATAAAGACTGGGTCGAAATTTACGCTGAACAGCACTTTAGCCGCAAGGAAAAAGCCTATGCTTCAGCTAAACCAGCCATGGTGGAAGATTACCAACAGGCATTGCCTAATCATTATTATACCGGCACTTTGCACGATGCTTGGTACGGCGATGTGATTATCGAAGAAGTGAGCGGCACGTTGCGTATCGATTTTACCCATACTAAACGCTTAAAAGGGCAGCTCAAGCATCACAGTGGCAACACCTTTATCGTTAAGTGGGACGAGCCATTGCTTGAAGCCGATGCTTTTATCGAATTTACCATGGGTAGCGATAATACGCTAAAGTCAGCCTCTATGCGTGCGGTGGCACCACAGGTGACAGACTTTAGCTTCGACTTCCGTAATTTAGATTTACGAGCCACAGAGCAGTAAAACCGTGATAATAAGGCACCTAAGGGTGCCTTGTTCATTATAAGACTAAAGGAGAAAAGCGCATTGATGCGAGCTTGTTTACTATATAGGCTCCATGTAATTGCCTAAACCGCTTATGTCTCGAATCGCTGTTATTACTCACCCCGCATGTCGCCGTCACGAAATGGGCAGTGAACATCCTGAGTCACCGGAGCGCCTTGATGTTATCTCTGATCGTTTACTTGCTAGCAGCCTGGATTTAGAAGTGCGGCAGCTGCAAGCACGTGGAGCGCAACGTCAAGATTATCTGCGGGTTCACAGTGAGCGCTTAGTGCATGAGGTAGAGCAGCGCATACCTGATATTGGCTACGCCGATTTAGATGGCGATACGCGTCTGTGTCCACAAACCCTTCATGCTATTGAACGAGCAGTCGGCGCTGGACTCACGGCGGTAGACGAAATTCTCGCCGGGCATATCGATGCTGGTTTTTGTGCGGTGCGTCCACCAGGGCACCATGCCAGCGAAGATCGCAGCGCCGGGTTTTGTATTTTCAATAACCTGGCAATCGCTGTACGCTATGCGCAGTCACTGGGTATTGAACGTATAGCGGTGTTGGATATTGATGTTCACCATGGTGATGGTACTCAGAGTATTTTTAGCGACGACGATTCGGTGTTGTTGTGCTCGCTGTTCCAACGCCCTTTATACCCAGACCCCGAACTCATCGCGCGCGATAACCTAGTGCAATCACCACTGCCGCCTGCCAGTGATGGCCAAGCATTGCGCGAAGTGGTTGCGCAGCAGTGGCTGCCAAGGCTGCAAGAATTTAAACCCCAGCTTATCTTCGTCTCTGCGGGCTTTGATGCGCATTTAGAAGATGATATGTCGGCGCTGAAATTTGTCGAGCAAGATTACGGCTGGTTTAGTCAATGCATTAGTGAGTTTGCACAAAGTCATGACGTGAAAGGGGTGGTGTCTTTTTTAGAAGGGGGTTATCACCTCTCTGCTTTATCTCGCAGCGTTGAGCATTATCTACGAGGCCAGCTGGGTTAATCGACGAACTTCCACACTTGGCCTTCATCACCAAGCCTTAGCTTGCTAACACAACATTCGCCTTCGCCAATCAGGTAAGCTTTTAACGCCTGCTGTAACATCGGCCACTGGCGCTCAATGCGCTGCCCGGACACATCAAAATACTGCTGGTGAGTATCAACAATAAACAGCACCTGAGCACTGTTGCAAAGATGTGCCAGTTCGCTGGCGCTATCACAACGGGTTAGGTGAGCGACTTCAACGGCCAGTACCGGAAAGTGAAAGTTGGTCATTTTTTGTTTTATGTCAAATTGTGCAATGCAGTGATTGTCTAGTATAGCCATGTTACAACCTCTAGGAATGGCTATGCAACTGAGCACTCGTGACTACAAAGTAAAAGACGCCAAGCTATCGGCGTTGCACTTTTGTATGCCTCACCAGCCAGCCATTGCTGTTATCAAGCTCATGCGCACCCACAATGTCAGTGCGATTGCCATTCGTGAGAAAAATAAGGTGATCGGGATTTGGACCGAGTCGGATTGTGTTCGTGCGCAAGCGCACAATGGTGATGTTTTGCGCCAACCCATTCGAACCTTAATGTCGACCCCAGTGCATACGATTAGTGATGATAGTGCGCTTAATGACGCCGCCAATAAATGTGCAACCTTGGCGATTCGTCACTTAATTGTGGTCGCTGACGACGATACCCCCTTAGGGCTGTTGTCATTGGCTGATATTGTCGGCAATCAGGGGTTGGATCATTACCTTAATCTAAAATTGATTGGCGATCATTTTGATCACCGTGTGCCCAAAGTGCAAGGCAGCGACAATGCTCGTGTCGTAGCCCAACACATGGCGAAATCGAATACCCATGCGGTGCTGGTGGAGCAGCAACAACACGTGGGTATTATTACCGCCACGGATGTGCTGGAAATGATGCTCGCGCCACAGGGGCAATGCTGTTGGCCCTTTGCCAGTAAAGAACTGGTCACTGTGAGTTGTGAAGATACCTTGCTGCATGCTTATCGGTTATTGCACCAACATGGTATTCGTCATTTGCTTGTCACAGCGAGCAAAGAGTCGCAGCGAGTAAAGGGGGTGCTCACCCTCAAGCATATCAATACCGAAATTGAGTCTGCTTATTTAAGTGAATTGGAAGCGGTATTGGCTGAGCGCGATTGTGCGTTGCAGGCCTCGCAAAAAGATTTGTATTTAGCGAATAAAATTATTGCCGCTTCCCTAGATGGCATCATGATCACCGATGCTCAGGGAACGATTTTACAAGTTAACCCTGCTTTTACTCGACTAACTGGTTACAGTGCTGAAGAAGTACTAGGCAAGACCCCGCGAATATTGAGCTCTGGCACTCATGACCACAGTTTCTACCAGGCGATGTGGCAGAGTTTATCGCAGCAGGGGGTATGGCAAGGCGAGATTTGTAATCGCCGTAAAGACGGCGACACCTATGTCGAATGGCTCACCATCATTGAGATTAAAGATAAGCAAGACAGCGATTTAGTCTATGCGGGGATCTTTACCGATATAACTGAGCGCAAAGCATCGGAGCGCAAAATCACTAAGCTTGCTTATTTTGATGACCTGACTGGGCTGCCGAACCGACGCTTGTTTAAAGACCGGCTCAGTGTCGCCCTCGCGCACGGTCAGCGGCAACATCAGCGCTTAGCCATTATGTTTATCGACTTAGACCACTTTAAAGGCGTCAATGACAGCCTTGGTCACAGTGTTGGCGATGAGCTGCTAAAGCAAGTGGCGAAGCGATTACAACGCTGTGTGCGCAGTGGCGATACCCTAGCACGTTTGGGGGGCGATGAGTTTACCTTACTGCTTAACGAGGTGGCGGATATCGATGAGGTGATCGCCTGTGCAGAGAAAGTGTTGGCTCAATTTAAGCCCTCCTTTTCGTTGGCAGGTCAAGCCATCACCATTACTACATCAATAGGTATTGCTATTTACCCTGATGATGGTGAGAGCATGGAAACCTTGCTAAAGCATGCTGATGTTGCGATGTACCGCTCTAAAGACTTAGGTAGAAACTCTTATCAGCTGTTTAAAGCGACCATGAATGCCCGCTCTTTGGAGCGCTTAACCATGAGCAGTCGAATTAAACAGGCGCTGGTCAATGATGAGTTTGAGTTGTTTTTACAGCCTATTGTCGATTGCCAAACAACGCAGTTGTGTGGTGCTGAGGCTTTACTGCGATGGCAAGACCCGCAACTGGGCATGGTAGCACCAGGGCAGTTCATTCCACTGGCCGAGGAGCTCGGATTGATCATTGATATTGATAAATGGGTGATCACTCGAAGCTGCGCGCTACTTGCCCAGTGGCAACAGCACACACACTTTAGTGGCACTTTATCAATTAACTTGTCAGCGGCGCATTTATGTCACCATGATTTAGTCGATACCGTGACAGCGGCTATCAATGAGCACGGAGTGAGTGCCGAGCAACTGGAAATTGAAATTACCGAAAGTAGCTTCATTAGCTCATTTAGCCAAGCACGGGAAGTATTGTTAGCACTCAAATTACTAGGAGTAAAAGTGGCTTTGGATGACTTTGGCACCGGCTATTCGGCGCTTAGTTATTTGACCAAGTTACCGATTGATAAGCTCAAGGTTGATTCTAGCTTTATTGCTAAAGTGCCGGATGAATACGGCAATAGCGAAATTGTCAGTGCCATTATTGCCATGGCCTCTAGTCTGAACTTGTTGGTGGTTGCCGAAGGGGTGGAGAAGCCTTGCCAACACCAGTTTTTACAAGGCTTAGCCTGTGATTACGTGCAAGGTTTTTTACTTGGCGAACCTTGCAGTATCACAGACTTTAATAATCGCTATGTTTATCCGTGCGCTACTTCTACTTCGTAAGCGCCAAATTTGCGAATATTAATTACACCCGTATCTAAAATTAAGTACTGGCCTTTAATTCCTTGTAGTACACCACTGACCTGAGGGTTCTTATCAAAGTTAAAGGAACTGACTTTGCTCGGATAATCTTGTACTGGGTAGTTAATTTCTACCACCTCTTCGTCGAGCAGTTCCACTGCGGTGGCTCCGAAGAGCTCAGCCAGCTCATCTAATTTGTGCTGAATTTGTGGCACTAACTCATCGCGCGCCGCTTTCAAGTCAACATCGACGCTCGTGCCCTTAAGCATATTGCGCCAATTGGTTTTATCGGCAATAAAATCAGCGAGAGCAACCTCGACTAAGCCAGACTGTAGGCGGGTTTGCACCTTAAAAATAGGCAGCGCAGCGGTCGCACCTTGATCTATCCAGCGAGTGGGGATTTGTGTATGGCGAGTAATACCCACTTTAAGCCCTGAGGTGTTAGCCAAGTAGACATAGTGCGGGATCATACAGTTTTCCTCACCCCACTGTGGCTCGCGGCAGGTGCCTTGGTCATAGTGGCAGGTTTCCGGCTTCATAATACACATGTCGCAGCTAGCGAGCTTGCGCATACATACGAAGCAGTGACCTTGTGAGTAGCTCTTCTTGGTTTTTTTGCCGCAGTTTTTACAAAAGATATTGCCGGTGTGAGTTAAGGTAATGGGCTGACCCATTAGCTCATTCAATGACAGCAGTTCGTCACCGACAGGTAGCTGGTAATGTACGCCGTCGCTATCACTTAGCGCGGCTTTCATTTTATTTAGTGTGCCTAGCATTTAACGCCCCAATGTTAAAAGTCAGCGCGTATGGTAGCAAACCTAGGCTAGACTGTCGTTGCTCCATTGCTTTTGCTGCTGCAGCCATGCGTTGTAATCGGCAATATTCATGGGTTTAGCATACAAATAGCCTTGTGCCGTATCCGCACCATAATGGCGTAGCAAGTGAGCGATTTCTTGCGTTTCAACGCCCTCAGCAGTGACCTTTAAACCAAGGTTATGGGCCATCATAATAGTCGTGTTTACAATCGCTTGATGGTGTTGAGAATGCGCCAATGACATTACAAAGTATTTATCAATTTTAAGCTCCGCGAAGGCGTATTTAACGAGATACTCGAGCGATGAGTAGCCAGTACCATAATCATCTAACACGACCTTGACCCCCAACTCAGCAAGCCTAGCGATAAGGGCTTTAAGCGCTTCTGGATCATCAACAAGGGCTGACTCTGTCAGTTCCAGTTTCAGCTGTGTCGGGGCCACCCCATGCTCATTAAGGATATCAGCAAGCTTGTGGGTAAAATCTGCAATATGTATGTCTCGGGCACTGAGGTTGACAGATATATGCTGCCCTTGCCACAGCACTCCTTGCGCAGCGATATCTCTGCAAGCGCAATTAAGAATCCACAGGGTCAGCTGATTGATCAACCCCGTTTGCTCTGCCAAATGAATAATATCTTCAACGGTAAAATCACGGCTTTGTTGCTGGGGCCAGCGCAGCAGCGCTTCAGCGCCGCATACTTGCAGAGTTTGCAGGTTAAGCTGTGGCTGGTAATAAAGACACAATTCATTGTTGTGCATGGCTTGCTGCAGTGCAGTGGCCCGTTGTAACTGGCTGACATCGCTGTTGTCATCCACTGAGAATATACGATGCCGGCCAGCAGGGGCTTTTTGTACGCGCTGGCAAGCTTGCTCTATCAGCTGTTTAAAAGGCTGCGAGCTTTGCTCAGCAGCGACAGTAGCGAGAATGTAACTAGGCTTAAGACGTAAATCGGCGACACTCAACTCGGCCTGTAACTGGCTAAGCAAGTGCGGCAGTCGCTGATGCTCGAGTGTTGCCGCAGGCTCTGCGCTGAGCACTGCTAAACAGCCGTTGTTAAGCTCAGCCACGGTTTCTTTACTGCTTGGGTGAATGCGATAACAGCAAAGCGCTTTAGCGTGCTCACTCAGCGTTGCTGCAATACTTTTGAGCAGTTGCGAGCTACTTTCGATGCCAATGGTCTTCTGTAGGTTTTGAAAGTTCGCCATATGCACGATACACAGTGTGAAACTGCGACGTTGATTTTGTAGTTGCGCAATCCGGCGCATCAAGGTGGTGTAGGTCAGTAAGCCACTGTGGCTATTATGAATGGCGTAATACAGTGATTTCTTACGTTGATAGCGTACTCTATCGGCCAGTGCTAGGGCCATCAGGGTAATTTCAATTAAGCTGCCGAATAAAAAAGCATGACGGGTTAGATAGCTGTATTCAATAACACCGGTCAATTCTAACGGCTGGATGGCGGCGGCACATAACAACGGAAACCACGAAAGTACGTAATATTTAGCCCACCGAAAACCACTGATGAGCTTTTTGAAAATTAGCCAGAAGCAAATGATATACAGCCCCGGCATGGTCATAAAAAATATCGGTGCGCTATAAAATTCCGGTAAGAACAGGCTGAGCGCGCACAAAAACAGCAAAAGCTGCAAATAACTTATCGCCACGCGATACGGCTTGCCTCGGTCTTTGTGATAACGCAAAAACATAACGCAAAACCCCAGCGTGGTAATGGCAATGGCGTAGTTAAATAAAATGACTTGGTGGTGAAACCATTGCTGCCATGACGTGGGCCATAAATAAAAGCCATAGCCGAGCACGATGCCGAGCAAGGTCATCACCGCAAGAATATAGCCCACATAGAGCAAATACACGCGATCGCGAATGCTGAAGTATAAAATCAAGTTATACAGCGCGGTCATTAATAACACGCCAACATATACGCTCCACAACGAGAAAGTACTGCGGCTAAGCTCAAAAAAGGTCTGTTCGGAGTAAAGGTTGACTGGGGTTTTGCTTATGCCCGTGGTGTGTATACCAATAACCAGAGTATGTTGTTGTTGCGCCTGCAGAGTAAATGCATAGTGGGGCAAGGCGTATTCAAGCTGGCTTAAATTGCGGCGGTGGTCGCCCAACTGCGCGCTATGTTGCACTTGGCCTGCTTCATCAAGGTGATACACGAGCAAATTATCGACCATGGGGTTATCAAAGCGGGCAACAAGCGATCTTGGCTTTGCTTGATTGTTGGTGATAGTTAAACGTAGCCAATATTGCTGTGTACCAAATTGCCAAGGAACCTGTTGCCATGACCCTGCAGTGAAGTCATCAAAATGCTTTTCATGAAGCGCTGAAAATGTGACCGCTTGCGGGAGCACTATATAACTAGGCTCCACTGTTAACCCTGGTTCATCGCCCAGGCTGTGGGGTGAAGACTGAGTAATATTGGCGGCTAACACACCGGCGATAAGCACTAGAGTGGCGAGCAAACAAGCAGCAAGTACGTTAAATAAATCCAGCCGTGGCAACAAAATGCAATACTTTCTTCTAGTTTAGATGGTCAAAGTGTAGCAAAGCACAGAAAAATGGACGGATTAACGCCTAGTTACTTTGCGGTACCAGGAGTTTAGCTAGATGCAAAGGTAGAGGTGTTTACACTGGGCTACGATAATGCTTGATACTAGTTACAGTGAAGTAAGTGAATAGGGAAGCGCCTAGTGAGGAGACAATCAAACTGGTGAAGAACGAGCGCAAGTCGAGCATTTTGTGTCCATTTCTTAGGACTTCATAAAAAAGCGAGGCATTTAGCCTCGCTTGATATGTACGGTTATTAGCTCTTAACCCTGTTTTGAACGAAGGTTCTCGGAACGAATGTTCTCGTGGGGGTTAAGTACGCTCGCGACGAATGGCGTGGTGAGCGATATCGGTGCGGTATTCAACACCGTCCCAGTTAATCTCTTTCACCAACTCATACGCACGTTGTTGCGCCGCAGTTACGGTATCGCCTAGCGCTGTCGCACACAGCACCCGGCCCCCGGCAGTGACGATGTCTTCACCTTGCTGCTTGGTGCCTGCATGGAAGACTTTTTCGCCCTGTGGGTAATTTACCTTTAGACCGGAGATAGCATCACCTTTAGGGTAAGAACCTGGATACCCTTTCGCTGCCAGCACCACGCCAACGGCGGCGCGCGGGTCGAAGTTGATTTCTGTGCGATCCAGTTCTTGACGATTCGCAGCTTCAATTAACGACACAAGGTCTGATTGCAGACGCAACATAATCGGTTGTGTTTCTGGGTCGCCAAAGCGGCAGTTGTATTCAATGACCTTAGGCGTGCCATCGGCGGCAATCATCAGCCCTGCATACAAAAAGCCAGTATAAGGATGCCCCTCTGCTGCCATACCTGCTACGGTTGGGTTGATCACTTCATCCATAATGCGGTTGTGAATTTCTTCACTGACCACTGGGGCTGGAGAGTAGGCTCCCATACCACCGGTGTTCGGGCCTTTATCACCGTCATAGGCACGCTTATGGTCTTGGCTGGTGGCAAAAGGTAGTACGTTTTTACCGTCAACCATAACGATAAACGAGGCTTCCTCGCCTTCTAAGAACTCCTCGATAACCACGCGGCTACCCGCTTCACCAAAGGCATTGCCTGCGAGCATATCGCGTACAGCAGCCTCGGCTTCGGCTTCGGTCATCGCCACAATAACGCCTTTACCTGCGGCCAAGCCATCGGCTTTGACCACGATAGGAGCGCCTTGCTCTTTAATGTAAGCAAGCGCGGGCTCGATTTGCTCAAAGGTCTTGTAGAACGCCGTTGGGATATTGTGGCGTGCTAAAAAGTCTTTAGTGAATGACTTAGAGCCTTCCAGTTGGGCGGCGCCTTGTGTCGGTCCGAAAATAGCCAAGCCTTGTTCGCGAAAGGCATCGACCACACCAATCACTAGCGGTGCCTCAGGGCCGACAATGGTCAGTTCAACCTGGTTTTCTTTGACGAAAGCGATAAGCGCATCGATGTCCTCGACACCAATGGCGACGTTTTCTAGTTTTGGCTCTAGAGCGGTGCCAGCATTACCTGGCGCGACAAATACTTTTTCTACTTTGCTTGATTGAGCGGCCTTAAACGCAAGTGCGTGTTCGCGGCCGCCACTGCCAATGACAAGTACATTCATGGCGTAAAAATCCTATTGCGGTTTGATGAATTTCAGCGTCATCCGATCGCTTTCACCAATCGCCTCATATTTAGCGCGGTCTTCATCGCCTAGCGCTAAACGCGGTGGCAATGTCCACACGCCACGAGGGTGGTCGGCAAAATCATTCGGGTTTGCATTGATTTCACTTTTCGCAGCGAGTTCAAATCCGGCCTGTTTAGCCAGCTCAATCACCCAACTTTCTTTAACATAGCCTGAGCGTTTCGCTTTACCTGCATCGCGGCTTTCGGGTAAGCGGTGATCAACTACACCAAGTACGCCACCGGGCTTTAAGGCTGCATAAAAGGCTTTAAAGGCATCTTTAACGCCTTGTTCGTCTTTTTGCATATACCAGTTGTGCAGGTTTCTGAACGTCAGCACCATGTCGGCGCTTCCCTCAGGAGCGATGCTATGATGTGTGCCAGGCGCAAACTCACTGAGTTTAACGTCGCTGTAGGCACTGTCGCTGGCAAGTTTATCTTGGAAACGGGTCAGTGAGCGTTGGTAATACTCAACATCGCTATCAGCAGGGAAGTGGGCGGCGTAAAAGGTGCCTTCACCTTTCATCGCAGGGGCGATAATATCGCTGTACCAGCCGCCACCAGGCCAGATCTCAACTACGGTCATCGACGGTTCGAAGCCAAAAAACGCCAAGGTTTCCACCGGGTGGCGATATTGGTCGCGACTTTTTGCTTGCTCGCTACGCAAATCGTTTTGCGCGGCATCGGTGAGTGCTTCGGTGCCACTGGTTGCAGCACAAGCACTTAAAGAGACAGCTAAAGCAGCGCTGAGCGCGGTTTTCAAGCCTAGTTTCATAATCTAATCCTTGCTGTTGTTTTTGGTATTTAGTGCCAACATAACAGATTGATTTGAATAGTCTACGAAAACACGCCAGTACAAATTATGCACTGGCGTGGTTAGCGGTTTTAGTGGCGGAAGTGGCGCATGCCGGTGAATACCATGGCCATGCCTGCTTCGTCTGCAGCGGCGATAACTTCTTCATCGCGCATTGAGCCACCGGGCTGAATCACGGCAGTGATACCAGCCGCTGCTGCAGCGTCGATGCCATCGCGGAACGGGAAGAAGGCATCCGAGGCCATGACCGAGCCTTCAACCACAAGGTTTTCGTCAGCAGCCTTAATACCGGCGATTTTCGCCGAGTAAACGCGGCTCATTTGTCCGGCACCCACACCAATGGTCATGCCGTCTTTGGCGTACACGATGGCGTTCGATTTCACAAACTTAGCCACCTTCCAGCAGAACATCAAATCGTTTAGCTCTTGCTCGGTAGGCTGGCGCTTAGACACAACTTTTAGCTCTTCTTTGGCCACCATGCCTTGGTCGCGGTCTTGCACTAAAACACCGCCATTAACGCGCTTAATATCCACAGCGGTGGTTTTATCTTGCCACTGGCCACACTCTAGTAGGCGTACATTTTGTTTTGCCGAAACGATTTGCGCTGCTTCTTCGCTGATGCTAGGCGCAATAATCACTTCCACAAACTGGCGCGCAACGATGGCTTCTGCGGTATCACCATCAAGTTCACGGTTAAAGGCAATAATGCCGCCGAAAGCGGAAGTTGGGTCGGTTTTAAAGGCGCGGTCATAGGCGCTAAGGATGTTTTCACCGACCGATACGCCACATGGGTTGGCGTGTTTGACGATCACACACGCTGGCGCATCGAATTCCTTTACGCACTCAAGGGCTGCGTCGGTATCAGCAATGTTGTTGTATGATAGCGCCTTGCCTTGTAGCTGCTTAGCGGTGGCCACTGAGGCTTCGCTAAGGTCATTTTCAACGTAAAACGCCGCATCTTGGTGCGAGTTTTCACCATAGCGCATGTCCTGCTTCTTGGTGAATTGCATGTTGAAAGTGCGTGGAAATTTAGTCTCAGCCGCCGCTTCCTCGGTGTAATCTGGCACCATTTTACCGAAGTAGTTGGCGATCATGCCATCGTACTGAGCGGTGTGCTCAAAAGCCGCAATAGCTAAATCAAAACGTGTGGCGTGGGTGGTTGAGCCTTGGTTGGCTTTCATTTCGTCAATTACGCGTGTGTAATCACCCGCATTTACTACGATGGTCACGTCTTTGTGATTTTTCGCTGCCGCGCGCACCATTGTTGGGCCGCCGATATCGATATTCTCAACGGCGTCTTCAAGGCTGCAATCCGCTTTAGCAACGGTTTGTGCAAAAGGATATAGGTTCACTACAACCATATCGATGGCATCGATGTCGTTGTCGCTCATCACCCCTTCATCTTGGCCGCGACGCGCTAATATGCCGCCGTGGATTTTCGGGTGTAGGGTTTTTACGCGACCGTCCATAATTTCTGGATGACCGGTGTGGTCAGATACTTCAGTGACCTTAATGCCGTTGTCAGCGAGCAGTTTGCAGGTGCCACCGGTAGAAAGAATGTCAACGCCTTGAGCGGCTAGTTCGCGAGCGAATTCAACGATACCCGTTTTGTCAGACACACTGATAAGTGCGCGACGAATTGGACGATGTGTATCCATGGTTGTTTTGATTACCTCAATGAGTGAAAGCTTGCCTAGGCTTACGCCTTGGGGTTAGGCAAGGGGACTTGCTTAGAATCCCTTATTTTAAACAATGATGGTGCTTTTGTATAACACCAGACCAGGTGTAGCGCTGGTCATTTTCGCGTATGGACGAAAATAAAAAAGCACCCGAAGGTGCTTTTAGGTGCAGCTTAGCGCTGCGTATTCATTAGTTCATGCCGTACTTTTTCAGCTTCTTGCGTAAAGTACCACGGTTGATACCTAGCAAGATGGCCGCACGCGTTTGGTTGCCACGTGTGTAAGTCATTACTTCTTCTAGAAGCGGTGCTTCTAGTTCAGAAAGAACAAGCTCGTATACATCTTGTACGTCCTGACCGTTAAGCTGCTTTAAGTAGTGGTGAACAGCTTTTTTAACAGCGTCGCGAAGAGGCTGTGGTTTCTCTTGTGACTGAACGTGAGCGTTAGTAATAAAAGGAGAAGTCACATTTTGTTCAAACATCGTTGTATTGTCTCTTTCTTTCTGGATTAGCAATAAGTTTCAAAGTACTCATTAAGCGCTTCCACCTGCTGTTGAGGTGTTTCTAGCGCATTGAATACTCGCCTAAACTGACCGTTTTCGTCATGAGCGTGCAAATACCATCCAACATGCTTGCGAGCAATCCGCGCCCCCATGGGCTCACCGTAAAATTGATGCAGATTAGTTAAATGCTCCATCAATATGCTGCGTACTTCGCCTAATTCAGGCGGCGCTAGCAGCGTTCCGGTTTTTAAATAATGATCGATTTCCCGGAAAATCCAGGGGCGACCTTGGGCGGCTCGGCCAACCATGATGGCATCTGCGCCCGTATACTCTAAAACCTGTTGTGCCTTATGTGGCGATGTAATATCACCATTAGCCACCACAGGAATCGACACTGAGCGTTTCACGGCTCTAATCGTGTCGTATTCAGCATTGCCTTTATACATGCACGCACGAGTGCGTCCATGGACGGCAAGTGACTGAATACCATTGTGCTCAGCGATAGCTGCAATCTCGACGCCGTTGCGATTATCCACATCCCAGCCAGTACGGATTTTCAATGTGACGGGCACATCCACCGCATTAACCACCGCTTTAACGATGGCTTCGACCAACTCTGGATATTGCAGCAACGCAGAGCCTGCAAGCTTTTTATTCACTTTTTTTGCCGGGCAGCCCATATTGATATCTATGATCTGCGCGCCATTGGAAACGTTAAATTGTGCGGCTTGCGCCATAAGTTCAGGGTCGGCACCGGCAATTTGCACGGAACGAATACCTGACTCACCGCTGTGATCCATACGGCCCATGGATTTAGCTGTACGCCAAACCTTTGGGTTGGAAGACAACATCTCGGAGACCGCGAGGCCTGCACCTAAGCGACGACAGAGTTGTCGAAAAGGGCGGTCGGTTATCCCAGCCATGGGGGCGACCATTAAGTTGTTTTCTAACTGGTACGGACCAATTTGCACAGCGACTCAATTCACCTCGTTTCAAGGGGCGCTAAGTTTACGGTTTTTTGCGGCAAAATCAAAGGCTATAAATTGAACAAAAGTGCTTTTTTTTTAAACTTTTCGTATTGACATTTGGTAACGAGCTGAGGGAGTGATTTTTTTGTTTGTTTTATGAACACAGGCCCGTGAAAGCTTACTCTGCGGGGTGTTGATGATGCGTAAAAAGTGTAAAAAAGTCGCGCAGGGACAATTGTCCGCTGCGCAAATAGTGTCAGCTGTGGTTACTTTTTAACCCCACTGATGCGCACCCAATCCCCTTCCTGTTCGATAGGGGCGAGGTTTACTTGCTGGTCATAATGACTGGCTACCGATTGCGCTTGCTCAGCCAGCACTCCAGATAGAGCAATGTCACCGCCGGACTTTAGCAAGCTGAGAATCACTTCATTAAGCTCACGCAAGGGTTGGGCAAGAATATTAGCAACCACCACATCAGCTTCAAGGTGAGGTTGGTTTTGTGGCAAATACACCTCTAGCTGTTCAGCAACACCATTACGTGCGGCGTTGTCTTGACTGGCATCGAGGGCTTGCTGGTCGATATCTATACCGATAACGCGGGCAGCACCTAACTTGATGGCCGCAATCCCCAAAATACCGGAACCACAGCCAAAATCGACCACAGTTTTGCCGCTTAAATCGAGGCCTTCTAACCACTTTAAGCACAGCGCGGTAGTAGCATGGGTGCCGGTGCCAAAGGCCAGACCCGGGTCGAGCATAACATTAACCGCACTAGGGTCTGGCACATCGAGCCAGCTCGGGCAAATCCACAAACGCTCGCCAAAGCGGATAGGGTGGAAGTTTTTCATCCACTCTCGTTCCCAATCTTTGTCTTCAAGTTGCTCAATTTTATAATGAAATTGCTCTTTCAGCTCAGGCTGTACTTTTAGGTAGTCAACCACGGCTTGCATATCGTGGTTGGCCTCAAACAGGCCAATCACTGTGGTTTCTGCCCAGTATTTTACTTCCCCGGGCTGGGGTTCAAAAATAGGCGTGTCTTTAGTGTCCATGAAGGTCACCGATGGACAACCCATGTCCATAAGGTGATCACTAATGGCATCAGCCGTTGACTCGGTGGCACGAATGCGGATTTGGATCCAAGCCATTGTAAATCCTCGTTAAAAAAGGCCGCTAAAAAGCGGCCTTGATGTAGTGTGTAAGACGCGGCTTATTTGCTGGCGTCTAAGAAACTCTTCAGCAGGTCAGAGCGCGATGGGTGGCGTAACTTACGCAGTGCCTTCGCTTCGATTTGACGGATACGCTCTCGAGTAACGTCAAACTGCTTACCCACTTCCTCTAGGGTGTGGTCGGTATTCATGTCGATACCAAAACGCATACGTAGTACTTTTGCTTCGCGGGCTGTCAGGCCTGCCAGTACTTCGTGAGTCGCGCCTTTAAGGCTTTCCATGGTCGCCGAATCGATTGGCGAATCAATGGTGGTATCCTCAATGAAATCACCTAAGTGCGAATCTTCATCGTCACCAATAGGCGTCTCCATTGAAATCGGCTCTTTAGCGATTTTTAATACCTTACGAATCTTATCTTCAGGCATTAGCATGCGCTCAGCCAGTTCTTCAGGGTTTGGCTCGCGGCCCATTTCCTGAAGCATCTGACGCGAGATACGATTGAGCTTATTAATGGTCTCAATCATATGTACCGGAATACGAATAGTACGCGCTTGGTCAGCAATCGAGCGAGTGATTGCCTGACGGATCCACCAAGTTGCATAAGTTGAGAACTTATAACCACGGCGATATTCAAATTTATCTACTGCTTTCATCAAGCCGATGTTACCTTCTTGGATCAGATCCAAGAACTGCAGACCTCGGTTGGTGTATTTCTTGGCAATTGAAATAACCAGACGTAAGTTTGCTTCAACCATCTCTTTTTTCGCACGGCGAGCTTTCGCTTCACCAATACTCATACGACGGTTGATGTCTTTGATACGCTCAATGGATAAACCGGTGCTTTGCTCAATCTGTTTTAGCTTATTGATGCATCGTTCAATTTCCGGTTTTAGCTCGCTTAATTTCGCTGAGTAGCTCTCGCCTTTAGCGATTTCGGCATCAAGCCAAGAGGCATCTGTTTCGTTATTAGCAAAATGCTTAACGAACGTTTTCTTTGGCATTTTAGCAACTTGTACCGCTTGCTTCATGATGATGCGTTCTTGCACACGCACTTTATCCATCATTGCACGCATGTTGTTAACCATGCGATCAAATTGCTTCGGTACTAGTTTGAAGGTACGAAATAGCTCGCCGATCTCGATAATCGCGGCTTTAGCATCGGGGTGCGAACGGCCTTTTTGCTCGAAAATCTCGCGTGCGCCAGTGTACAAGGCACGAAGTTTTTCAAAGTGCTCGCGCGCTTCTTCCGGATCTGGGCCGTTATCGGTTTCTTCTTCATCATCGTCATCGCTGTCAGCATCATCGTCTTCGTCATCGAGCTCTTCTTCGCTCAATTCAGAACCAATGTGTGTGGCAGAGATTTGTGTTTCGTCCTCGTTGGGATCGAAAAAGCCAGTGATGATGTCGCTCAAACGAATTTCTTCGGCTTCGAACATGTCCCACTGTTCAAGTAGGTGCGAGATAGCCTCTGGATATTCAGCAACAGAAATCTGTACTTGGTTGATACCTTCCTCAATACGCTTGGCGATATCAATTTCGCCTTCACGAGTAAGTAGCTCAACCGTCCCCATTTCACGCATATACATGCGCACAGGGTCCGTAGTACGACCGATCTCTTTTTCTACCGTTGCCAGGGCTGCAGCCGCAGCCTCTGCTGCGTCCTCATCCGTGGTCGTTTCAGCCATCATTAATTCATCGGCATCAGGGGCAGACTCGCTGACCTTAATACCCATGTCATTAATCATGCTGATAATGTCTTCGACCTGATCCGAGTCAATGATGTCTTGTGGAAGGTGATCGTTCACTTCCGCGAATGTAAGATAACCTTGCTCTTTACCTTTCTGAATCAGAAGTTTTAGTTGTGACTGAGGAGTTGGATCCATAGAGATTTGCTCTTCCACCCTGATAAGTTGATACAACAGGCGTCAGCTTAAGAACCTAAGCTGGGAGCCCCAAGCCGGTTTGACGCAGTGAATTGCGTATTATAACAGACCGAGTTTTTTCTGGCTAGCTTTCGAGCACTTCACTGCCTTTTAGTGCTTGCGTCAGTAGCGCGTATTCACGTCGTTCTTCAAAGCTTAAACCTTGCGTCTTGTCCTTTATTAATAAGGTCTCGAGGCGATGATTTAAACACTGATCTTCAATGAATTTGACCGTTTGTTGGAAATGAGGTTCCAAAACCTCGTCGTTTATTTGGTGTGGCCACGCCGCAAGCTTAGTAAGCGCGCCGTATTCAGGGCGTTCACGGTAACTTTCTAACAACTGTGCGGTAGTAATTTGTGGGTTGTCTAAACATTGTTTTTGAATGGCTAAAAACAATTCTAAACCCGGTAAACCTAAACTGGCAAGCTCTGGCATGTACTCAACCGTAGGTGCCAATTGCGGGTGTTGCACCATGAGCGCGATGGCGGTGCGCATGGGTGTCATTTTAAATTGGCTCTCAACCCGTTTTTGTTGTTTTGGGGTTTTGAGCTTGGCATTGAGTTGTTCCCGAGTGCGGCCAATAAACCGTGCTAAACGTTCTAATAGGCTTTCTTGGTAAAACTCACTGGGAATTTTTTCAATCAGTGGTAAGGCTTCACTTAGTAACTTGGCTTTGCCCGCATCCTGAGTAAGATCTATATGTTCGCTCAAACGAGCAAAAAACACCTCGATAAAATCTTTGGCGTCACCCAAGCGTTGTTCAAAGGCCGCTTTACCCTCTTGCTGTACCAATGAATCTGGGTCTTCGCCGTCCGGCAAAAACACGAACTTCAGAGCTTTGCCGTCCTTTAAATAGGGCAGGGCGTTTTCAAGCGCGCGCCAAGCCGCGTCGCGACCCGCGCGGTCGCCATCATAACAACAAATAACTTTGTCGGTGGCCCGCAGCAGTAATTGCATGTGTTCGGCGGTGGTCGCAGTGCCCAAGGCGGCAACGGCATATTTAATATCATGCTCAGCCAAGGCCACCACATCCATATAGCCTTCAACAATGAGTAACTGCTCAAGCTTTTTGTGCGCTTGCTTAGCCTCATAAAAACCGTACAGCTCAAATCCTTTATGGAATACCCGGGTCTCAGGTGAGTTTAGGTATTTAGGGCCGTTATCATCGCTGCCCATAATACGTCCGCCAAAAGCAATGACCCGACCGCGACGGTCGCGGATAGGGAACATCAGTCGGTCACGGAAGAAATCAAAGGTGCGGCCATTGTCTTTTTGGGTGGCCAGTTTAAGCTCGATCAACTGCTGCTTTTGCTTGGGGTTTTTCCCTAGAGTCTGGCACAAGGCTTCCCACTCACTCGGGGCATAGCCAATTTGATAGTCTTTGACCGTTTGGCCGCTGAGGCCTCGCCCTTTAAGGTAATCAATCACCAACTGTGAGTTAGCATGATGGCGCAACTGCTGCTGATAATACCGTGCTGCTTGTTCCATCAATTCATAGTCTGAGCGCTTTTGTTCTTGACTGACAGGAGGGCGCTCGGAATTATTATGGCCTTGCTCTCTTGGCACTTCGAGGTGCAATAAACTGGCGAGCTCTTCGATAGCGTCAACAAAGTCGAGTTTATCGTATTCCATGACAAAACTGATGGCGTTGCCATTGGCACCACAACCAAAGCAGTGATAAAACTGTTTATCTTGGGAGACGGTAAACGACGGTGTTTTTTCGTTATGGAAAGGGCAACAGGCTTGGTAGTCTTTGCCTGCTTTTTTAAGATTAACGCGAGCGTCTATTAACTCTACAATATCGGTGCGAGCTAAAAGATCATCGATAAATTGTCGTGGGATCTTGCCTGCCATTGCTAACACCTAATTGGGAATAGAGAATCTCAGTAGTATATCAATCGCCACGAAGAAATGGAGCTGTCGCAGTGACTTTATTTTTCAATCGTGCACAAACGAAGAAACCGAGCACAAGGCTCGGTTTGCTTGAATTTGCTTTCGCAATCTAGGCGCTGAGTCGCTGTTTAATAAGGCCTGATAATTTGCCCATATCGGCACGGCCTTCAGCTTGACTCTTAATTACGCCCATCACTTTACCCATGTCTTGCATGCCTTGGGCACCGGTGTCGGCGATGGCGTTATCAATCAGTTGATTGATTTCATCCTCGTTCAGTGGCTTTGGAAGAAACTCTTCTAAAACCGCAATCTCTGCAGCTTCCACATCAGCGAGATCGTCACGACCAGCTTCTTTATACTGAGTATAAGAATCGCGGCGTTGCTTAACGAGCTTAACGATAACCGAGGTAATCGCGGCTTCGTCTAAGGTAATGCGCTCGTCGATCTCACGCTGTTTAATGGCTGCTAATACTGAACGCACAGCACCAAGGCGCATTTTGTCCTTGGCACGCATCGCGTCTTTTTGTGCATCTTTTAAGGTAACTAAAAGACTCATGACATCAAGACCGAGAAGCGATTAGTATAAACGAACGCGACGTGCGTTTTCGCGAGAAAGCTTTTTCATGTGACGCTTAACAGCAGCCGCTTTCTTACGCTTACGCGCAGCGGTTGGTTTTTCATAGTGCTCGCGACGACGAACTTCTGAAAGGATACCTGCTTTTTCACATGAACGCTTGAAGCGGCGTAGAGCTACGTCAAACGGCTCGTTTTCTCTTACTTTAACTACTGGCATTAAAAATTCACCTACCTAACTAAATGAGCTTCACTCATCTGATCAAATTATGATCAAGTGGTTCAAAAATGGTGCGGCATTGTAATCCGACTTACCCCCGTGTGTAAAGAATAAATATCACAATACTGGTAAAATTGCAGCAACCAAGTAGAATATGCGGCCTTATCCGTGCCACCTAAGCCCATGTAGGAGACTCACATTGCGCATTTTGGGAATAGAATCTTCCTGTGACGAGACCGGGATTGCTATTTATGACGATGAACAAGGCTTGCTTGCGCATCAATTATATAGCCAAGTGAAAATGCATGCCGATTATGGCGGCGTGGTGCCTGAATTAGCATCGCGCGATCATGTGCGTAAAACATTGCCTTTAATCGAAGCCGCGTTTGCCGAAGCAAAATGTGGCCCTGAAGATTTAGATGGTGTGGCTTATACCGCAGGCCCAGGCCTTGTCGGGGCTTTATTAGTCGGATCATCCATTGCACGCTCCTTAGCCTATGGGTGGCAGCTCCCTACCGTGGCCGTTCACCATATGGAAGGGCATTTACTGGCACCGATGTTGGAAGAGCGGGTCCCGGAGTTTCCTTTTGTGGCTCTATTGGTATCCGGGGGGCACACGCTGTTGGTGAAGGTTAGCAATATCGGTGAATACCAAGTACTTGGTGAGTCGGTGGATGATGCCGCCGGTGAAGCCTTCGATAAAACCGCAAAATTACTTGGGTTAGATTATCCTGGCGGACCCTTATTGGCGAAGTTGGCAGAGCAAGGCACGCCAGGGCGCTTTAAGTTCCCCCGACCAATGACCGACAGACCTGGCTTGGATTTTAGCTTTAGCGGGTTGAAGACCTCTGCGGCGAATACCATTCGTAATGAAGGGGACGACTCACAAACGAAGGCTGATATTGCCCATGCCTTCCAAACCGCCGTCATCGATACCTTGGCGATTAAGTGTAAGCGAGCACTTAAGCAAACCGGTATAAAACGTTTGGTGATCGCCGGTGGAGTCAGTGCCAATACTTATTTACGTGAACAGTTGGCGAAGGTAATGCAAGGCATGCAAGGTGAGGTGTACTATCCGCGCCCAGCTTTTTGTACAGATAACGGTGCGATGATCGCCTACGCCGGCATGCAGCGCTTAAAAGCAGGGCAAACTGGCTATGTGAGCACGCAAGTTATGCCGCGCTGGCCAATAGATAGTTTACCGAGCATTGCTTAAGGGTCGTGTGCGCATGTTCAATCCATGCGCGCAGCCTTAGATGAGGCATTGTTAATTCACTCTTTTGTACCAGTATAAGTGCCGCTTATGCTGGTAATGTCGTAAAAAATTCACCTAACTTTCTTAAATTTGACCAAAGCTGCAAGACTTTCTAAGGTGATTGCTATAAAGTGAGCGCAATTAAATTGAACTGCTTTAAGCAACCCGTCACCGCCTTAAAGCCAATGCATTTAGGTATGTCATGAGTGATAAGCGTTTTGCCGTCGCATCAGAGCAGAGCTTGATGCGCGTCTTTACGGTGCCAGAGGCACCGGACTCAACGCTCAGTAAAATAGAAGCCGAGATTTCCAGTAATCTAGCTGGCTTTTTAAATGAGAACATTGCTGCGGTTGAAAAACCGCTGCATGAAATCGAGCGCGACTTTGAATCAGCTCAGGTTCCCGAAGAGCCGATGTTTGTGAGTGCCCACGCTCAAGACATCATGGAAAAGCTGGTAGCGCATTCCGTGCATACCGCTGCCCCGAGCTTTATTGGTCATATGACCTCGGCGTTACCTCATTTTGTGCTGCCGCTGTCCAAACTCATGGTGGGTCTTAACCAAAACCTGGTAAAGATCGAAACCTCCAAAGCCTTTACCCCATTAGAGCGCCAAGTGGTGGGCATGCTGCACCATATGGCGTATGGTCGTGAGCAAAAGTTCTACGACAAGTGGATGCATAGCGCCAAAACCTCGCTCGGTGCGTTTTGCTCCGGGGGTACGGTGGCAAACATTACCGCCCTGTGGATAGCACGCAACTGCTTGCTCAAGGCCGAAGGTGACTTTAAAGGCATTGGCGCGCAAGGATTGGTTTCGGCGATGTTCCACTACGGCTACAAAGGTTTGGCGGTATTGGTTTCCGAGCGAGGCCATTATTCCCTTGGCAAGGCCGCCGATGTGCTCGGTATTGGCCGCGATAACTTTATCGCGATTCCTACCGATGAAGATAATAAAGTCGATGTTGCGGCGATGCGCAAAGAAGCGCGTGCCCTCGAAGCCCAAGGTATTAAAGTGATGGCCTTGGTGGGAGTCGCAGGGACCACCGAAACCGGCAATATCGACCCGTTGAATGACATGGCTGATCTGGCCGAGGAGCTAGGCTGTCACTTCCATGTCGATGCGGCTTGGGGTGGAGCCACCTTGTTATCGAATAATCACCGTCATCTGCTCAGTGGCATTGAGCGTGCAGACTCCATCACCATTGATGCGCACAAACAAATGTATGTGCCTATGGGCGCGGGAATCGTGTTATTTAAAGACCCCAGCGCGACCGACGCCATAGAACACCACGCTGAATATATTCTGCGTAAAGGTTCAAAAGATTTAGGCAGTCATACTTTAGAGGGTAGCCGCCCGGGAATGGCGATGTTGGTGCATGCCTGCTTACGTATTATCGGTCGTAAAGGCTATGAGATGCTGATCGATAAAAGCTTAGAGAAAGCGCGCTTTTTCGCTGATTTAATTAAATCGGAAGCGGATTTTGAACTGATCTCTGAGCCTGAACTGTGCTTATTAACCTACCGCTATGTGCCGGAAAAGATAAAGGCACGTTTGCAGCAGGCGGATGAGCAAACCAAGCTGGATATATACGCCGCATTGAATCGTTTCACCGCTAGCATGCAAAAGCGCCAGCGTGAGGCGGGGCGTTCATTTGTATCGCGTACCCGGTTGACTCCAGCTGCTTACGGTTATCAGCCTACGGTGGTATTTCGTGTGGTATTGGCGAATCCACTCACATCGAAAGCGATACTTAAGGACATTCTTGCTGAGCAGCGCGAATTAGCCGCCTCTGATCCGATGTACAAAAAGTACTTGTCTAAGTACCTTTAACCCAGCCTTAAACTACAAGCCCTGACAGAAGGTGAGTAAGTCGCGAATGAGTGGCTTACGCACCGTATCGTGCTCACACAACAGCTCGTGCTTTGCTCCTTGATAGGTTTTTAATACAGCTTGGCGTTGACCATGGATAAAGTCGTTATAAGGACTTGGGTCAACCACGGTATCGCACTGTGCTGCAGCGACAAATAACGGCACAGGACATTGGCAGGTCCGTAGCTTCTTGATAGCGGCAAAAGCGGCGTTAAGCCAGGCGTAAGTCACCCCCCCTAATTGCATATCGCTGTGCTGCTCATATAACTGGCGAAAGCGCGTATACCGGGCTTCACTGTGGGTGAGTTCATTTTCTGCAAAGGGGATATTACGATAAGGGCCGTGTCCAGGGACATAACGCCCGCCTTGACCGACTAAGGTCATTAGCCATGCCCATAAGCGTGCTTGCCAAGCTTTGATATTACCGGTATCCAGTTGCAGCATCGGGGCGCTTAAAAAAGCGCCGCTGAACGAATGGCGGTGGTGACAAAGATAATCTAAGGCGATTGCTCCCCCCATGGAGTGGCCAAGGAGTATTTTTTTCCCTTGCCAGTGACGTTCAACCACCTCGTTTACGAATTGCGCAAGGTCTTGGCTGTAATCATCAAAGTGCCCTACATACCCTTTGTGGCTATCTTCAAGATGGCGATAAGAGCGCCCTTGACCTTGATGATCAACAATAAACACGGCAATGTTATTACGCGCAAATTCCCACAGCAGCTCTTGATATTTCTGTGCCGCTTCAATGCGCCCTGAGCTGATCACTAACGCAAAGTCAGCTTGGTAGGGTAAATGATAGGCGTAAAATAACTTACCTTGGCGTGTGTCCACAAAGCCCTTTTGCATATCTTGCTGCCAAAATTGCGCGATGGCGTCATCATTTTTATGCAGTAGTGCTTCGCTGGAGTAGAACATTCAGTATCAGGTCGTAGGGAGTTTTATGGTCGCTACTAAACCACCTTGAGGGTTATTTTGCAATACAAGTTCCCCATTGTGGGCCGCTATAGCCTTGTTGGCAATCGCTAAGCCTAAACCGGTGCCACCACTATCGCGGCTGCGCGCAGAGCCAACGCGGTAAAAGGGTTCCTTGAGATGGGCAAGCTCATGCTCAGCAACGCCAGGACCATCGTCGCTAATAGACAGTAGCATTATCGTGTCTATCCACTGCAAGCTCACTTCAATATGCTGATTGGCATATTTGATTGCGTTGCGCAGTAAGTTATCGCAGGCACTGGCTACCACTTGGGGGTCAATGTAGAGGAAATGGCTATCACTGAGCTCAGCAAGAGAGAGCTGCTTATGCTCAGAGTCGGCCTCGAACTTGGCGTCGGCAAATACCGGAGCCAGTAACTCACGCACACTGATGCGCTGGCGCACAATACTTTGTTGACGATTTTCTAGCCGTGAGAGCATCAAAATACGGGCAATAAGTGTATCAAGCTGCTTGGCTTCTTTTTCTATGCGCTGCAGTTGTAATAAGGTTGCGCTATCGGCACTGTCTTGGGCTAATGCACAGGCGAGCGAGAGTCGCGTTAATGGCGAACGTAGCTCATGAGAAATATCACCCAACAACGAACGTTGACTATTCACAAGGGTTTCTAGACGCGCCGCCATGGCATTGAACTCGTCGGTGAGAACGCCAAGCTCATCATGGCGAACGTTACTCGGCGCACGACTTTGTAAATTACCTGCGGCGATGTCTTTCGCGGCGCTTCGTAGCGCATTGACCGGTGTGATCAAGGTGCGGGTAAACAGCAAACTCAACAATAAAGAGGCACCCAAAGCCACAACTACCTTAAGCCAAGTAGGCATGAGTTTGAGCCGCAATAACCAAGGTAGCTTGCGCCCGGGGCGCAGCTCATACAGCTGATATTGCCCGTCCGGTAGGGTGATCAGCAAAGGGCCTAATGCTTGAAAGTGCTCGTGGAAAATCATTTGTGGTGCCATGCTCTGGCGAAAATTAAGCTCATTGAGGCCAATGTCGTGGGGCGGGGTGAAGTTCTGTAGCGCTTTATCTTGGTCAACAGAATACAGATAAAGCTGTTTTCTTTTGGCAAAGCGGCCATGGTTGATGAGCTGCTCAGCGCTGATATCGTGTTTATTAGCACTGCGCTCAATGGCATGCCCTAAGCGCTTTAAGTAGTGCGCATCGCCACCGCGTAAAGGTTCATAAGATAGTTCACTGAAGCTCATCGAGCTTAGCCCGGCAAGCAACGCGAAGGTCGCGGCTAGGGTGAGCCAAAACCACAAGAATATTTTCACATAAAGTTTGCTAAACAGTGGCCGCATTTACGCATCTCCCACCAAGACGTAACCGGCACCGCGTAGCGTGCGAATACGCTCGGCCTCAATGTGTTCGGCTATTTTCTTGCGCAAGTTACTGACATGCATGTCAATAGAGCGGTCGTATGGCGCTAAGCGGCGGCCCAATACTTGTTCACTTATTTGCTCTTTACTGATCACGGTGCCCGGTTGTTGTAGTAATAAGTGCAAAATAGCAAACTCAGTGCCGGTGAGTGCTAAAGGCTGTGTATTGGCGCTGACGCTGCGGCTATGCATACACATATCCAGACCGGCAAACTGTAAGTCCTGACGAGGCTTAGTGGCATTGATATGCTCGATGCGTCGAGTAATGGCCTTGACGCGGGCAAGCAGCTCTCGGTGATTGAAAGGCTTGGGGATATAGTCATCGGCACCGAGCTCTAGGCCAAAAATACGATCAAAATCATCGCCTTTGGCGGTCAGCATGATGACTGGCATCAGCGATTGAGCTCTGAGCCTTTTTAAGACCTCGAAGCCATCTAACTCTGGCAGCATGACATCCAGTAATAACAGATCAAAATTGCCAGTTTCGGCAAGCTCCAAGCCTGTTTTTCCATCATGCGCACAGGTCACTTGGAAATGCTGGCTCTTTAGGTATTCGCTGAGCATTTGCGCCAGTTCAGTATCATCGTCGGTTAGTAAAATATGCATGTCATTCCCAGTACGTATACAGCGACAACGCTATACTACCTTATCCCTTGCCAGCAGTGTGAATCCTTTACATAACCTTTACACCGCCCTGACAGTGCTTTGCGTTGACGGCGCTATGCTAGGCACTGTGAATTGTTTTCAATCAGGACAAACAAGGAGTCCACAATGAAACTAGGTAAGAGTATCAGCGCAACGTTGCTTTCTTTAGCCTTGGCATCCAGCGCCGTGTTTGCTGGTCAAGGCGGTCACCACAACCATGGTGAGCGTGGTATGTTTAACAAACGTATGGCCAATTATTTACAGCTTAGCGAGCAGCAACAGAGCCAAATCGACGCTATTTTAGGTGCGCAAAAGCAACTGCAGCCGCAGCGAGGCCAGCGTGGTGACATGAAACAGCAGCTAAATGCCTTAACGCACACCAATGCGAGCTTCGATGAGCAGGCTGCGCGAGCGTTAATCCAAGAGCAGCAAGCTAAACAGCTTGAACGTAAGGTTGCACGGTTACACACCCAGCATCAAATATGGAACTTACTCACCGAGCAGCAGCAACAAAAGTTGCAGGAACTCAAGGAAAAGCGTCAGTCGCGCGGCCATCATAAGCGTGGTCATTAAAATTTTATGTCAGTGCACGTAAACGGCCCATTGGGTCGTTTTTTGTGCGGACATTTTCAGTGACTTGCGCTTAAGTGCTAGTAAGCGATAGCAAATTTTGCTATCAATAATAACGTTGAGCTATGACTCGATAGCTTACTAAAGTGTAAATGCTTAAAGTTGATCAGGTATCTCGTGTTTTTCTCTCTCCTGAGCCACGGAAATAACCATTATCGATGCTGTATTAGGGTAGAGCCCAAGTTTACGGAGCGAACACAATACAGCGGCTTCGTGTATTAAAGGACTAAGTTGTTGGAAAAACAGAAGTGGTACAAAAACCCAGAAATGCTCATTGCGCTGACCGCGCTTTTTATTGGCTTAATTACGGCCTTTATCTCTATTTATTCTGCGTACATAGATCGCGCCTACGCGAAAGCCTCTGTGTGGCCAAAAGTAGAGGTTTTTAGAAGCAAAGGAAAGGATCGCTTTAGTTATGGCGTGGCGAATAGAGGCACGGGCCCGGCCATTATTAAGTATGTAAAAGTCAGTATCGGTAAGCGGTATTTGCAGCGGTGGTCGGATTTACCTGAGTTCAACTCCATTTACCAATCCCATATCAGTTCAACCACGCTTCCTGCAGGCGAAATGATAAAGCCCTTGGTATACAAAGGGGAGGCTGTAGAAAATATCTTAAAGATAGATAAACGCCTCGAAATCGAGCTGTGTTACTGCTCAATTTATGATGACTGTTGGGTGGTGAGTCGCTCGCTTCAAGCCCGCCCTGTAGAGCAGTGTGAGGTAAACTCTAAGCAGGCTTTTTTACAATAACGACTGATGTGTGAAAGTAGTTGAATACGGTGCTTCAGTGCACAGCACCGTTGCAGGTGTCTATCTGAGTATTGCGGTGTGTTTCGTGGTAGCTGAGTATCACCACTAGGCGTGTGTGATAGGCAAAAAAATACGCGGCCGTTGAGGGCCGCGCTGACGGAATAATTTCCAGCTTCCTGCCGGGATTGGAGCAAGTCCAATGTTCCTTTACTCACCGTAGTGAGCGCTACAAATCGCTTTGTAGGTTCATCCTTGTCCACTTCCTGTATAAACCTGTGATACACATCCAAGTCAGTCGCATGTGGTTCGCATTATGACTGCTATGATTGTTTAGCTCATCCTGTACTTCCTGTGATATGTACATCCTGCACATAATCCTCAGTGGAGCTATCACTGACAAATCCTTCGCTGTCCTTATTCACATTTCCTTTGTGAGCTGCGTTCACTCGCCTGTCCTATACTCAACCTTGAGTATCACGTCCGGTGTGCTCGGCATCCTGCCTATTTTTTCCTTTGCTGTCCTTAAAGTAGCAACTCCTTTGCGTTATGCATCCTGCATCTGTCCATATTGGCATCTTGCCGTTTTCCCTTGACTATCCTTAGAATAACAATTCCCTTGTGTTATGCGTCCTGCACCTGTCCTTCTATGGCATCTTGCCAAATCCTACCGTCCTGTCTGCGTGTCCGTTGCGTTACGCGTCCTGCGCCTGTCCTTGAACTTCCGGTCCGTCCTTTGAGGTTGGCTTTCCTTAACTTTATCGCCCATATGCCCTTACAAGCGATGGAGACAGTATAAGGATGAATTAGGTACAGGTCAGGTAGTGGTAACAAAAACTGATTTAGTAAAATAAACGAAATAATTAAAAATATATTAATTATCAGTGCTTTGTGTATTTTTGCGTGCTGTTCTTTATCGCAAATGACGCAATAACCTGATGCTATGTGAGATATATCTCACAGTAATTCGGGCAAAGATGGAAGTTGTTCAGCTGGTGTTTATGTTGTGATGATGGTGCTGTACTTTTGCGGTGCAAAAGATATGATGCGCTTGAGAATTATTTTTATCTATTGGAGGCTTTATGAAAAAAGCATTGGCTTTGGGCTTGGCATCGTTACTCACTACGTTAACAGCCGCTCCCACCTTAGCGCAAGACAGCGTGAATATTTACTCGTTTCGTCAGCCTTTTCTTATTGAGCCCATACTAGAGAAGTTTACAGCACGAACGGGAATAGAGACCAACGTGGTGTTTGCGAAAAAAGGGCTTATTGAGCGCTTAAAGCGTGAAGGCAAGCATACTCGCGCTGATTTAGTACTTACCTCTAATTTTAGTGCCTTAATGCAACTAGACGATATGGAGCTAACGCAAAGCATTATTAGCGACGCGGTGGCCGACAATATTCCTGCTAGCTTCCGCGACCCCAATGGACAATGGGTGGCATTAACCAAACGGGTGCGTAATGTCTACTCGTCAAAAGAACGTGTGGGCCAGTTAAGCAGCGTGCGCTATGAAGACCTGGGGAGCGAGCAATTTGCAGGTAAGGTGTGCATGCGCTCAGGCAAGCACCCTTATAACTTGGCGTTGGTCGCATCTATGATTGCCCATCACGGTGAAGCACAAACCAAGCAGTGGTTAACAGCGTTAAAGCAGAACCTTGCCCGTAAACCGCAGGGCAACGATCGAGCGCAGGTTAAGGCCGTAAAAGAAGGGCTGTGCGATGTGGCCATCGGTAACAGCTATTACTTTGGAAAAATGATGCAAGACGAGCAACAACGTACTTGGGCTGATGCCGTTTATATTAACTTTCCTAACCAACAAGACCGAGGAGCACACGTTAATGTCTCCGGCGTTGCCTTAACAAAGTATGCTAAAAACAAGGATAACGCCTTGAAACTGATCGAGTTTATGACCGACAATACAGCGCAAAATATGTATGCCTCTGTGAATATGGAATACCCAGTGAAAAAGGGTGTGCCATTGTCTGAGTTAGTTGCCTCTTGGGGTGACTTTAAAGAGGACTCTCTGCCTTTATCGGAAATCAGTAAACATCGCCAAACGGCGTTGAAGCTGCTCGATGAGGTAAAATTCGACCTTTAATTACTGGGTATTGATGCGCTTTAAATTCTCGCTGTCATCGTGGCAGCTTATTGCGTGGACGACAGGCTTAGGCCTGTCGTTACCGTTAGCTTTCCTTATTTTTGAGTCCTTGCAAAGTGATCCCAACGTGTTTAACCACCTCTGGGATACGGTGCTGTGGGATTATACCCGTAATACCTTAGTATTAATCCTCGGTGTAGCGCTACTGAGTTGCTTGATTGCGTTGCCTCTAGGGTGGCTGGTCGCCTGTTGCGACTTTCCGGGGCGAAAACACTTTGAATGGGCTTTGATGCTGCCCTTAGCCATGCCTACCTATCTTATTGCCTATGTTTATACCGACTTACTGGATTATGCTGGTCCGGTGCAAATCCAGTTACGGCAGTGGTTTGGCTGGCAATCGCCGGATGATTACTGGTTTTTTGATATTCGCACGCTCGGTGGCGCAATTGTGATGATTGCGTTAGTGCTGTACCCCTACTTATTCTTAATTTTTAAAACCGCGCTGAAGGAGCAGTCTCATAAGCTGGTCCAAGCCGCACATATTATGGGACACGGCCCAGTTGCAGGCTTTTTTAAAGTCAGTCTTCCTTTAGCTCGAGGGGCGATTGTCGCCGCTATAACCTTAATTAGCATGGAGGCGATGGCGGATTTTGCCACCGTCAATTACTTTGCCGTAAGCACCCTAACGACAGCGGTGTACGATACTTGGTTTGGGTATTATTCATTAACCGCCGCTGCGAAAATCTCAGGGATCATGCTGCTCATTTTGTTTTTGGCTATCATTATTGAGCGTTATTCGCGCCGCAACCGCGCCGTATTTGAGCGCCAAACCCAGCTAAGCGGTGAGCCTCTTTATACTCTCAAAGGAGCTAAAGCGTTGGCAGCTACAGGCTTTGCCTTAGTTATTTTGGCGCTTGCTTTCGCTATTCCGACGGCGGTGCTTGTTAGCTACGCGTTTAATTATTTTGACCAAGCGTGGAATGATGAGTTTTTCCTCTATGCTTGGCAAAGCCTAAAAATTGCCACTATGGTCAGCATCCTCGCCATTACCTTGAGTATTCTTGTGGTGTACTACCAACGCTTGAGTACAGCGCGATATACACTGTGGCCTGGGCGCTTAGCCAGCACTGGATACGCCTTGCCTGGCACCGTTTTAGCCATTGCGGTGCTGTTACCGCTGACTAGTTTAGAAGTCGGCATTAATGATTGGCTCGCCCAGTATGACTATCAACCAGGGTTATTCTTAAGCGGTACTATATTTGCCATCGTGTTTGGTTACTTGGTGCGATTTTACGCCATTGCCCATGGCGCTATAGAATCAAGCTTTAGCCGCATTAGCCCGAGCTTGGATATGGCCAGCCACTCCATGGGTCGCAATGAGCGACAAACCTTACTTGGCGTGCATATTCCCATTCTTAAACGCGGTATCTTAACCGCTGCATTATTAGTGTTTATCGAGTGCATGAAAGAGTTGCCAGCAGCATTACTGTTGCGGCCATTTAACTTTGAAACATTGGCGACCCATGTGTTTCAGTATGTTAGCGATGAGCAATTAGAGCTGGCTTCAGTGTCGGCACTATTTATTGTATTAGTAGGGCTACTGCCCTTGTATTTTATTAACCGCTCAATGGAGCATTCTCGGTCATGACAGCGCAACTAGAATTAGACAACATTAGTTTCGAATACGCTGAGCGGGCGGTGGTCAACAATTTAAGCCTGACTTTAGCAGACGATGAGATTTTATGTTTGCTAGGCGCCAGCGGTTGCGGCAAAACAACCACACTAAAAGCCATTGCTGGGCTTATACGTCCACATCGAGGGGTGATCCGCTTAGGGAAAGAGGTACTGTGTAGTGACCAGCATTGCGTGCCCCCACAGCACCGCAACATGGGCATGATGTTTCAGGATTACGCGCTGTTTCCACACTTAACCGTGGCGCAAAACATAGCCTTTGGTTTAAAGGGCATGAGCAAAGCTAACAAACAGCAGCGGGTCGCGGAAATGCTCGCACTGGTGCATCTAGATGAGTGTGGAGGGCGTTATCCACACCAGCTTTCAGGCGGCCAACAGCAACGTGTTGCCATAGCTAGAGCGCTGGCATACAAACCTAGCCTATTACTGCTTGATGAGCCGTTTTCGAATATTGACCATCAGGTGCGTTTTCAACTAATCGCTGACATTCGCCGCATTATTAAAGACCAGCGCGTCTCTGCTATTTTTGTTACTCACTCCAAAGAAGAAGCATTTGCCTTTGCCGACACATTAGCGGTCATGCACAACGGACAAATTGCACAGCAAGGTACGGCGAAACAATTATTCCAGCACCCTAACTCTAAAGTCGTGGCAGAGTTCTTAGGCACGGGTGTGTATATTGATGCCACTATCGTTGATGCCGAGCATGTGCAAACGCCCTTTGGTGTTGTGCGCTCTTTACAGCCTTTGCCATCATCGGGGAAGGGGCAAGTGTATGTTCGTCCCCACGATATGCAATTGATTGGTGATGAACACGGTGAAGTGACGTTGCTATCACAGCGTTTTGTCGGCACAGAATACGTTTATCGTGTCAGCGTGTTTGCTCAAGAAGTTGAAATTCCTGCTAAAGCTGAACAAGAGTTTTTGCCGAGTCAGAAGCTATCGCTTACAATTACCCCACACTCTGTGAATTTCTTCGCTGATTAAGCGCGAATTCATAGCCTGTATGTAGCCGCGCAGGCGGCTTAGCGCTCGTAATAGGCGCTGCTAACAATAACAACGAAAGGAATGGTAACTTAATGCCCAGAGCGCAATCCGGTGTGTGCGCGCAGGCCAATTTGCACGGCTTGCACTTGTTTCTCAATGTCCTTGATGGCCATGATCACGCAGTTAAAAGTAAGCTCGCACAGTTAGTGGACCTGCAAAGCGAATACGATGATCGCTTCTCTGAGGCTATGGTCTCCAGCTTTGTCGCCATAGGTGCGCAGTACTGGCCGCATTTTCATCCCGATGCCATGCCTGCAGAATTAGCGAGCTTTCCGAGTATCCCCAACCGTGATCACCACGTGCTAGCACAGCCGTTCGATTTGTTTATACAAATTCGCTCGGACCGAGAAGATGTCAATCATCTATTTGGCCAGCGAGTATTGAAGCTGTTAGGCAGTGATGTGGAGCTTGTCGAGGAGATCACCTGTTATCGCTTTTTAGACGGGCGTGATTTTAATGGCTTTCTTTACGCTCCGGATACGCCTCATGGGCGGCAAAAAAATCTCACGGCGCTCATTGATGACCCCGGCAATGATTTTGTAAAAGGCAGTTATGTGCACGTCCAGCGTTTTACCCACAATCTTAATGCCTGGCAAGCGCTCAGTATTGAAGAACAAGAGTTGGTGATTGGCCGTACTCGTCTGGATGCCGAGTTGCTAATGCCGATTAATGCCAACAGTCACGCGGCGCGCTCAGAGTTGAAAGATGAAAAAGGCGAACCGCTGTTACTGCACCAGGGCATGCCTTTTGGCACCATGACCAAGCAAGGCTTGCTGTCGGTGACCTGCGCCGCCAGTGGCGACGCGTTTACGCAAATGCTGAAAAGTCAGTTAGGGGATCATCATCATTATGATGCTTGGCTGGACTTTACCCAGGCCGACATGGGCTCGGCGTTTTTTGCCCCCTCGGTGGATTTTCTAAAGTCGTTGGCTACACGTTCTCAAACAGCTTACGCACCCGCTCCAGAGTAATATCAATTTCAGAGACTTTGGCGGGGGCAATAAAGATGGTGTCATCCCCGGCAATGGTTCCCAGCACGCCATCGGCCTTACCGAGAGAATCGAGCAAGCGCGCGATTAATTGTGCTGCACCCGGGCTGGTGGTGATGATGATCATCATCTCATTGTGAACAATATCCAGCACTAATTGGCGCAGTGGCGACTTCGCTGTGGGAACGGCTAATTCTGCGGGTAAGCAATAGACCATTTCTTGTTTGGCGTTGCGTGTACGCACCGCACCAAACTTGCTGAGCATGCGCGAAACTTTGCTTTGGCTGATGTTATCGAAGCCTTGTTCTTTTAAGGCATCAACAATCTCTCCTTGTGAGCCGAAATTTTCTTCTTTTAGGAGGGCTTTAAAGGCTTTTACCAAGGCTTCTTGTTTTTCTTGCGCGTGCATAATAATGGTCTTTGTAGCTTAAAGTCTTATCATTCTACCCAAGAACCGGGGTTATTTCATCCAAGGCACTGAGGTTTACAGTGAAGTTTACGACTATGGTCGAGATTATCGTCAAAATAACGCGGATAAATTTGTCTTTATCGGCGCTTTTCATTATCTTTAAGGCCACCAAAAGGTCAGATGACCCAAATCTTGATAACCCAATCTCGTTATTTTACGGAGAATTAAAATGAAAGTTGCCGTTTTAGGTGCTGCCGGTGGTATCGGTCAAGCGCTCTCTTTGCTACTAAAAAATAGCCTTCCTGCTGGTTCTGAGCTTGCTCTATACGACGTAGCCCCTGTGGTTCCTGGTGTTGCTGTTGACCTGTCACACATCCCAACTGCGGTTGATGTAAAGGGCTTCGGTAAAGAAGACTTAGACGCAGCACTAAACGGTTGTGACATTGTTTTAATCCCAGCGGGTATGCCGCGTAAGCCGGGCATGGACCGCGCTGATTTGTTCAATGTAAACGCCAGCATTGTCCAGACGCTAGCTGAAGGCATTGTTAAAAACTGCCCGAAAGCCATGGTCGGTGTTATCACTAACCCAGTCAATGGCACAGTGCCAATCGTGGCTGAAGTATTCAAAAAAGCGGGCACTTATGACCCTGCACGCGTATTTGGTGTAACAACACTTGACGTCATCCGTGCAGAAACTTTCATTGCTGAGCTAAAAGGCTTGAACGTGAACGACGTGAAAGTGCCAGTAATTGGTGGTCACTCAGGAACGACTATTCTTCCTCTACTGTCTCAAGTAGAAGGTGCGAGCTTCTCTGATGAGGAAGTTGCGGCGCTAACTAAGCGTATCCAAAACGCCGGTACCGAAGTTGTTGAAGCAAAAGCCGGTGGCGGTAGCGCTACACTTTCTATGGGCGCAGCTGCAGCGCGCTTCTGCTTGTCACTAGTCAAAGGCATGCAAGGTGAAGATGTTGTTGAATACGCCTATGTTGAAGGCAATGGTGAAGACGCACAGTTCTTCGCTCAGCCGGTACGTCTTGGTAAAAATGGTGTCGAAGAGTTGCTTTCTTACGGTGAACTAAGCGCCTTTGAACAACAAGCCAAAGAAGACATGCTAGGCACCTTGAATAAAGATATTCAAGAAGGCATCGACTTCATGAATAAGTAATAGCCGCTATGGCCGTTACTTCATGATATTGGCTAATAGCGATATCATGCTAAAAGCCCCTATAGTTCTGCTATAGGGGCTTTTTTGTGCATTTATTTCCTTCCCTCTCACTGGTCTGACCATTTGTCGCTAAGCGTAAATTACTTTAATTTGCGCGCATATCCACCATAATTGGCTGAATAAAAATTGATGTGAACTGGGTCAATTTTGACAGCTTGCGGTGAATTTGATACCTTAACCGCACTTTTTGGTATGACCAATTTACCCGAAGCATAAATCAACGATGTCATTGAAAGTAAAAGCAGCGAAATTATCGGACGTGATCTTGGCCCAGCTTGAGAATATGATTCTTGAGGGATCGCTGGCGCCAGGAGAAAAGCTTCCGCCTGAGCGTGAGCTGGCTAAGCAGTTTGAAGTATCACGCCCATCGCTGCGTGAGGCAATTCAAAAACTCGAAGCCAAGGGGTTGGTTACGCGCCGCCAAGGTGGTGGCACCTTTGTAAAGAACCAATTGGAAGAGGGCTTAAGTGATCCACTGTTTGAGTTGATCAGTAAGCACCCAGAGTCGCAGTTTGATTTGCTTGAGTTTCGCCATGCCCTCGAAGGTATCGCCGCCTATTATGCGGCTTTGCGCGGGACTCAAAATGACTTTGTAAAGGTAAAGCATAGCTTTGAAAAAATAGCGCAAGTAAGTGATGACCTGAGTGCCAAAGCGAAAGCTATTAACGCTTTTCACTTTTGTATCGCTGAAGCGTCTCATAACGTGGTGTTACTGCACTTAGTGCGTGGCATGCAAGCTTTACTAGAGCAAAACGTACTGCAAAACTTGCAGGTATTGATGAAGAAAACCGCCGTGTCGCAGCAATTAGCGCAGCACCGCAAAGTGTTGATGGACGCCGTCATTGAAGGCCGCCCAGAAGAGGCGCGCTTGGCCAGTAATGCGCACTTAGCCTTTATCGAAGAAGCCTTACTGGAAGCAACGAAAGAGCATTCGCGTATTGAGCGCTCTTTGCGACGTACCAAAGCACAATAAATTCGCTGTAAGCCTCAGTTGAGCATCGCGCTTAAGCTGGGGCTTTTTGGCATTTTAAATTCGTATTTTAAACATAAGGAAAACTCCATATGTCTGAAGTCAATAATGTTGACGTAGACGCACTCGAAACCCAGGAATGGCTACAAGCCCTTGAGTCGGTTGTGCGTGAAGAGGGCGTTGAGCGAGCTCAATACATCCTTGAACAAGTGCTAGAGCAAGCACGTCTTGATGGCGTAGATATGCCAACTGGCACTACCACAAACTACGTCAATACCATCCCCGCTGACCAAGAGCCAGCGTACCCAGGTGATGTGAACGTTGAGCGTCGTATCCGCTCTATCATTCGCTGGAATGCGATTATGATTGTTCTGCGTGCCTCGAAAAAGGATCTTGACTTGGGTGGACACATGGCGTCTTTCCAATCATCTGCGGCATTTTATGAAGTTTGCTTCAACCACTTCTTCCGCGCGCCAAATGAGCAAGACGGTGGTGATTTGGTGTATTACCAAGGTCACATTTCACCGGGTATTTATGCACGTGCCTTCGTCGAAGGGCGCCTGAGCGCAGAGCAGCTTGATAACTTCCGCCAAGAAGTAGATGGAAAAGGGTTACCTTCATACCCACACCCTAAGTTGATGCCTGAGTTTTGGCAGTTCCCAACCGTGTCTATGGGTCTAGGTCCTATCGCTTCAATCTATCAAGCGCGCTTCCTCAAGTATCTTGAAGGTCGTGGCCTGAAAGACACCAGCAACCAACGCGTTTATGCCTTCCTAGGTGATGGTGAAATGGATGAGCCAGAATCACGGGGCGCAATTTCCTTTGCTGCTCGTGAAGGCTTGGACAACTTATGCTACCTAATTAACTGTAACCTGCAGCGTCTTGATGGCCCAGTTATGGGTAATGGCAAGATTATCCAAGAGCTTGAAGGCCTGTTCAAAGGGGCTGGTTGGAACGTCATCAAAGTCGTGTGGGGCAGTGGTTGGGATAAATTACTGGCTAAAGACACCACAGGTAAATTGCTACAGCTGATGAACGAAACGGTTGACGGCGATTACCAGACCTATAAGTCAAAAGACGGTGCCTATGTGCGCGAGCACTTCTTCGGTCGTTATCCAGAAACGGCGGCACTTGTTGCCGATATGACCGACGACGAAATCTTTGCCTTAAAGCGCGGTGGTCACGAGCCATCGAAGCTATTCGCAGCCTTTAAAGCGGCACAAGAAACCAAGGGCCGTCCTACGGTGATCTTAGCTAAAACAGTTAAAGGTTATGGCATGGGCGATGCCGCCGAAGGTAAAAACATTGCTCACCAAGTGAAGAAAATGGACATGACCCACGTGGCCCACTTACGTAAGCGCCTAGGGTTAGAAGATCTTGTTTCCGAAGATGAGCTTAAAGACTTACCGTACCTGACCTTAGAAGAAGGCTCAAAAGAGTACGAGTATATGCACGCCCGTCGTAAAGAGCTGCATGGCTACACGCCAACCCGTTTGCCTAATTTCAGCGAACAGCTGCAGTTGCCGCAAATGGATGCGTTCAAGCAATTACTTGAAGAGCAAAAGCGTGATATTTCCACCACCATGGCATTTGTACGTACTCTTAATGTATTGCTAAAAGACAAAGGCATTGGCAAAAACATTGTGCCAATTATTGCCGATGAAGCACGTACCTTCGGTATGGAAGGCTTGTTCCGTCAAATTGGTATTTATAATCCACGGGGCCAAAATTACAGCCCAGAAGATCGTGATATCGTTGCTTACTATAAAGAAGACCAAAAAGGTCAGGTGTTGCAAGAAGGTATTAACGAGCTCGGTGCGATGTCCTCATGGGTTGCTGCGGCGACCTCATACAGCACTAACGATTTACCGATGATCCCGTTCTACATCTACTACTCGATGTTTGGTTTCCAACGTGTAGGTGATATGGCGTGGATGGCTGGTGACCAACAAGCGCGTGGTTTCTTACTCGGTGCAACCGCAGGGCGAACAACGCTTAACGGTGAAGGGTTGCAGCACGAAGATGGCCACAGCCATATTCTTGCGAACACCGTACCGAACTGTATTTCTTATGACCCAACCTTCGGCTATGAAGTGGCGGTTATCGTTCAAGATGGTATTCGTCGTATGTATGGTGAAGACCAAGAAAATATCTACTACTACCTGACGTTGATGAACGAAAACTATCATCAGCCAGCCATGCCGGAAGGTGCGGAAGAAGGGATCCGTAAGGGTATTTATAAGCTTGAAAGCTACGAAGGCAACAAGGGCAAAGTACAGCTATTAAGCTCGGGTACGATCATGAACGAAGTGCGCAAAGCAGCGCAAATTCTAAGTGATGACTACAGCGTTAGCTCAGATATATTCTCGGTAACCTCGTTTAATGAGATCACCCGTGATGGTCAAGAAGCCGACCGCTATAACATGCTGCACCCAGAGGCAGAGGCGAAAGTGCCGTATCTGCAAACTGTATTAGGTGAAGAGCCTGCGATTGCGGCTACCGACTACATGAAGAACTACGCCGAACAAATTCGTGCCTTCATCCCGGCTGAGTCATATCGCGTACTGGGTACCGATGGCTATGGCCGCTCCGACAGCCGCGAGAATCTGCGCCGTCACTTCGAGGTGAATGCAGGTTACGTGGTGGTTGCTGCACTAACAGAATTAGCGAAACGTGGCGATGTAGAAAAATCTGTGATTGCAGAAGCAATCAAGAAGTTCGACATTGATGCCGACAAGATTAACCCGCTGCACGCTTAAGGGGTTTGCAAATGAGCATTGAAATTAACGTACCTGATATTGGTGGCGATGAAGTTGAAGTCACCGAAGTGCTTGTCTCGGTAGGCGACAAGGTTGAAGTTGAGCAATCTTTGATTACCGTAGAAGGTGATAAAGCCTCTATGGAAGTACCTGCCAGCGAAGCGGGCGTAGTAAAAGAGATCAAAGTGAAAGAGGGCGATACCGTCTCTACTGGCACTTTGATTATGATTTTCGAAGGCGAGCAAGGCAATGCCGATGCCGAGCCAAGCGAGGCGGCAGACAGCAGTGATGACAACAGTGGTGCTAGCAATCAAGCCGGCGCCGAGGTGGAAATTACTGTGCCTGATATTGGTGATGACGAAGTTGAAGTCACCGAAATTATGGTCAGTGTCGGTGATAGCGTTGAAGAAGAACAATCAATTCTTAACGTTGAAGGCGATAAAGCTTCTATGGAAGTGCCTGCGCCACAAGCTGGTAAAGTTAAAGAAATCAAAATCAATGTCGGCGACACCGTAAAGACAGGGTCGCTGGTATTTATCTTTGAAACCGCAGGCGGTGGCAGTACCGAGAGCCCAAGCTCGAGCGATAGCGACAAGCAAGAAGCGAAAGCAGACAAAGACAGCGGCAGTGTTGAAGTTAAAGAAGTGACGGTGCCGGATATTGGCGGCGACGAAGTGGAAGTGACCGAAGTGATGGTCAGTGCCGGCGACACCGTTGACGAAGAGCAGTCGATTCTTAACGTTGAAGGCGATAAAGCTTCTATGGAAGTGCCTGCTCCTTTTGCCGGCAAAGTAAAAGAAGTGAAAGTTGCTGTGGGTGATACCGTGAAAACGGGCAGCTTAATCTTTACCTTTGAGGTGCAAGGCAGTGCCCCTGCACAGCAACAGGCTCCGGCTAAGCAACAATCAACAACGTCAAGCGACGCGCAACCGCAAGAGCACAAGGCCAGTGGCCCAGCGCCGGCGAAGCGTGAAGACTTCGTTGAAAATGCTGATTATGCCCATGCTTCACCGGTAGTGCGCCGTTTGGCCCGTGAGTTTGGTATTAACCTGGCGAAAGTCAAAGGCACAGGCCGTAAAAACCGGGTGTTAAAAGAAGACGTGCAAAACTATGTGAAAGACTTAGTGAAGCAAGTTGAATCCGGTAGTGCAGGTAAAGGCGGCAGCGGTGCCGGTGTCGACTTGATCCCATGGCCAAAAGTCGACTTCAGCAAGTTTGGTGAAGTCGAAGAGAAGAAGCTATCGCGTATTCAAAAGCTGTCTGGTGCTAACTTACACCGTAACTGGGTACATATTCCTCATGTAACCCAATACGATGAAGCTGATATCACCAGCTTAGAGGCATTCCGTAAAGAGCAAAACGCGCTGGCTGAGAAGAAAAAGCTGGGCGTTAAGATCACCCCATTGGTGTTTGTGATGAAAGCGGCGGCCAAGGCGTTGGAAGAATTCCCAACCTTTAACTCGTCACTTTCAGAAGATGGCGAGAGCTTGATTCTGAAAAAGTATGTACACATCGGCATTGCGGTTGATACCCCTAATGGTCTCGTTGTTCCTGTGGTTCGTGATGTCAACAAAAAAGGCATTATGGAGTTATCACGCGAGCTGATGGATATCTCCAAAAAGGCCCGCGATGGTAAGCTAACCTCAGCCGATATGCAGGGCGGTTGCTTCACCATCTCTAGCCTCGGTGGCATCGGCGGTACCGCGTTTACGCCTATCGTCAATGCGCCTGAAGTGGCTATTTTGGGGGTCTCTAAGTCAGACTTTAAACCGAAGTGGAATGGTAAAGAGTTTGAGCCGCGCTTAATGGTGCCGCTAAGCTGCTCTTACGACCACCGTGTTATTGACGGTGCGCTGGCAGCACGCTTTACTGTGACTCTGGCAAATTACCTAAGCGATATTCGCCACTTGGTAATGTAAGCCATACAGATAATGAACTTTAATCCCAGTAATCGGTTTTTACTGGGATTTTTTTAAATTGCAATGATACAATCTTTGCACAATTTTTGTGAGCGATGGCATGTTGACAGCAAACCGTGTCATTGCTTCCCGTTCGGACAAAATAAGGTAATAGCATGAGCAACGAAATCAAAACACAAGTCGTTGTACTAGGCGGTGGTCCTGGTGGTTACTCTGCGGCATTCCGTGCTGCGGATTTAGGTTTGGAAGTGACCCTCGTTGAGTCACGCGCGACCCTAGGTGGTGTGTGCTTGAATGTCGGTTGTATCCCTTCAAAAGCACTTCTACACGTTGCTAAAGTGATTGATGACGCGAGCGAAATGGCGTCACACGGTGTTTCTTTTGGCAAGCCTGAAATTGACCTAGACAAGATCCGCGATTGGAAGGACTCTGTTATTGGTCAGCTAACTGGCGGCCTAGACGGCATGGCAAAAATGCGTAAAGTGAAAGTCGTGAGCGGCTACGGTAAATTCACTGGCAGCAACACCATTGACGTAGAAGGCGATGACGGCAAAACCACCATCACTTTTGATAATGCTATTATCGCGGCTGGTTCACAGCCGGTGAACCTACCTTTCATTCCAGAAGACGAGCGTGTTATTGACTCGACTGGTGCGCTTGAGCTGAAAGACGTACCAGAAAAACTATTGGTACTAGGTGGTGGTATTATCGGTCTTGAAATGGGCACTGTATACCGCGCTCTAGGCTCACAAATCGACGTGGTTGAATTTGCTGATCAGCTAGTTCCGGCAGCGGACAAAGACGTTATCAAGATTTACCAGAAGTACGTTAAAGACAAGTTCAACGTTATGCTATCGACTAAGGTAACCGGTGTTGAAGCGAAAGACGACGGTCTATACGTGACTTTTGAAGGCAAAAATGCGCCGGCGGAGCCTGTGCGTTACGACAAAGTATTAGTTGCTGTTGGTCGTACACCAAATGGTAAGTTGGTTGATGCCGACAAAGCCGGTGTTAACGTTGATGAGCGCGGCTTTATCAACACTGATAAGCAAATGAAGACCAATGTTGAGCATATCTATGCCATTGGTGACATCGTTGGCCAGCCTATGCTTGCTCACAAAGCCGTTCATGAAGGCCATGTTGCCGCTGAAGTAATTTCTGGCAAAAAGCACTATTTTGATCCTAAGTGCATTCCATCAATTGCCTACACAGACCCTGAAATTGCATGGGTTGGTGTCACTGAGAAAGAAGCAAAAGAGCAAGGGCTGAATATTGAAACAGCGGTATTCCCATGGGCTGCTTCAGGTCGTGCGATTGCTTCATCACGCACCGAAGGTCAAACTAAACTCATTTTCGATAAAGACACAGATCGTCTTATCGGTGGTGCAATGATCGGTATCAACGCTGGCGAAATGCTGGGTGAGATTGGTCTAGGTGTGGAAATGGGCGCCGATGCTGAAGACATCGCTTTAACCATCCACGCGCACCCAACGCTTAATGAGTCAATCGGCCTAGCGGCTGAAATTTTCGAAGGGTCAATCACTGACCTACCGAACAAAAAGGCTGCGAAAAAGAAGAAGTAAGCTTCTTCAACTGAATTTAAAAACCCGGCTTAGTGCCGGGTTTTTTTATGTTTGATATTTATACTTAATTGTTTAACTGTCACAGGAACATAAAAGGTGAATTCAGCAATGTAATTGGGGGGCTATAGGAAGATAAAGTAACTTAAAAGTAATCACTTTTTATTTTTTTTATTTTCTTTGGGAAAAATGTTTCATTGAATAGTGTCGGTGCTAGCAGTATAAATAGAGAAGAGCCAAAATAAAGCAGTACAATAAATATGAAGGTCAAAGGAGAAGATGTGAAGAAGTAGGTCTCTTCAGGCGGCCCATACTTCCTAAGGCTACTGATATGGCCAGTAAAAAGCGCAACTATAGGTACTGTGAGCCCTGCTAAACCGCTAAACCAGCAAAACAATGAAAATATTGCTTTATTTATAAATAGCCTTGTTTCGCTCAATTTAGCTTGTTTTATCTTCTTTCTATTTTTCAAACTTTTTTCTCATAAGGCGAAATATGCTTCCGATTACTAGGTAGTAAAAACCATAATTTTCAAACACTTCTTATTTGTTAAATAGCATTAGCACTGAATGTGGCCATTGTTTTCAGGTAAGGCGAGTTATTGTCTTATAAAAAACTTAGCATCTGTTGTTATGTAAAGTGGGTAGTTGCTTTGTCCGAAGTAGTTCTTTACTCATTAGTATTGATGAAAAACTAATTTAAGTGCTTTTGACTATGTTCGCAAACGCTTTCGTTTTGGCAAGTACTTCCCCCTAGCTCAAATAAGCTAGGAGGAATATTCTTTTTTCAGTGGCACTCGCGGGTGTAGCTTGGTTTTATCAGCTCCTTGGTCATGGTTTTTATTACCTTACACCAGCGTTCGGTGGCTTTTGCTTGGTGCTTTTTCGCCATTGGCCCTTGGGTCAGTGCCGCTTTATGCGCCGCCAGCGCTGTGTAGTGGTAGGCGGCAACGTTGAACTGCGCTTGAGTTGCAAATGCGTGGTTTATACTTTCGACATTCTCCAGTGTGTCATCAATAAAGGCGATATTACGAATTTGCTTATCGGGCGATAGCGTGTCGTTGTACTGGTTCACAAAGCACAGTAGGTTCTTGCCTTTATCTTGACCTGCCAAATACATCACTCCTTGGCGATAGGAAATGCGACGCTGGCTGTCACTATCACACGATGAGTAGGGGCTGGCTTTACTAGCAAGTCCTGCAAACTTGGGCGCATGGGTGGCAAAAAAGCCCAGTAAATTGCCGCCATCTGGTAGTGTTAAGTCGGTAAACTGGTCTTCTGTAGCAGAAATCGTTTGGTTACCACGTGCCGTCTCAACCATTAGCCTCACCCCTTGACTGCTTAACCTTGCCAATATGGCGGGGACGTTATTTCGAGTGTAAACCATGGTGTTAAGCGCAAATAATAGGTCTGAGGCTTCAATAAGCTCCAGGTTTGTGTCGGCGACACGCGGAGCTGATTGTGCAGTGACTAACTCACTTTGCCACTCATACCAAGCGGCCCCACCGAGATACTGGCACTCACTCGGGGATTGATCATCAGCGCAGGCGATCATCGTCAGCGTATCGTCGTTATCCATCACTACCAGAGTGTTTTCTGGCTCCCCCCACTGCATTACTTGCTGCTCTAGCGAAGCAAACGAATCGGTGGTTAAAATGCTCTTTGCTGACTCAGCATACACATGGGTGCTCAGAGTCATGGCGGCGATGCCTGTAAGTAAGGCATAGTAAGTCAAAGATAAAAAGCGCATGGCATTAAGCTCCTGCTAAATCGTCGAGTATGTGGCCAGCACCTTGAAATGCCAAGGCGGCGATCGTCAATGTAGGGTTACCCGTACCAATGGTTGGAAACACACCGCTTCCTACCATATACAGGTTAGCATGGTCCCATGATTGTTGGCGGTGGTTAAGCACCGAGGTCGCTGGGTCATCCCCCATGCGATAGGTGCCAACGATATGTCCTGCGCCATAAAACTTAAAATTATGTAAGGTGCCACTGTCATCCTGGTATTGGAATTTTGTCGCCGAGGCATCCTCGGCATTACTGAGGTTGGGCTCGCCGGGGTCTTGAGTATATTCGGTGGCGCCTAATTGGGTGAACAGCTCTGTGGTAATTTGTTTCGCCGAAACAAACGCCTTACGCTCGTAATCGGATGCCAAGCGGTAGGTGACCTTGGGTCTTGGCAAGCCAAGGTTGTCCTTCAGCGTCGAAGATAGCTCGACTCGGTTATTGGCATCGGGGAGTTGCTCAATTAGGTAACCTAAACGCAGTTGACGGGTGTAGGCCTGATTCAAGGTCTGCACCAGTTGTTGACCGAACAACTTACTATTCGCCGGTAAGTTATCATCTAAGCGTAGCTCTTGTCCTTGTTGATTCACCGAGTTGCCGTTCAACTGACTATTGTTCTGCCCAAATATGAAATCAGCGAGCGTCGTGCCGGGATCATTAGCGGCCCATTGCCAGCCCTCGTTACCAATCTCGATGCGATAAGCTGAGCGCTGTTTACGAAAGTCGCCATCGCGCAGCGATTCAATGCCACCTGTGGAAAGTGGACCGCGATACGGGTAAATTGGCTTTTCCGCTAGTCCCCAGCCTAAATACATAATATGGTCCATGAGGTTGCGGCCCACCTGATCGCTGCTGTTAGCAACCCCGTTTTCGAAGCCAGGGTTTTTATTCGACATAAGCAGTAGTTTCGGAGTTTCAATAGCGTGCGCGGCAAGCACAAAGCGTTTGCCAGTGACCGAACCCTGACCTGTGGCAATGCCGTTAGCATGGGTATAGCTGATGTAATCAATGGCGCATACCTGTTGGGTCGTGCTATCGAGCTGGATATTACTTGCCACATGTTGATAGCGGATCTCGACATTACCGGTTTGTAGTGCTCGAGCCAAGGTCACGGTGGCATCATATTTAGCCTGAATAGGGCAAATAGGTATGCAGTTGGTGTTGCCGGCGCATTGGCGGCGCTCACCGGGGCGAGAGTTTCGTCCCTGTGGCGTTGGCGATACATAGACTTCATTGCCCTCATATTTCATGCCCAAGGTGGCATGCTCGTAGACTCTGTCTTGTAGGGCAGGGACGATCCCCGGCATGGGGAAATCATAATCAGCACCGTAGGTGCCGCTGGGGTCGACGCCAAACTGCTCATACAGGCGTTGCATCCGCTGTTTGTCGCCAGCGACGTTTATCTCTTGGTCCGCTTTTTCATAAAACGGCACTAAGTCCTGATAAAACTGCTCACCACCGGGCCAATCAACCCCTTGGCCATACAAGGTTTTAATCTCAAAATCTTGTGGTATCAAGCGCAAGCAGGTGCCTAACCAATGCCATGTGGTACCGCCACCGATGCGTTCGTAGGAGCTGGCAAAAGCAAACTTAGCATTTAAACTCGTGCCGCTGACATTGGCATCTTGCGGTGGATAATCAAAGTAACATTGTGTCGGTTTACGCCAAGCATCCACTTGTAATACTGTGTATCTTGGTGTGTTTTCGGTACTGGGATCGGGTAAGCCAAGGGGATTGTCTAGGCTATTTGCCACCGCATTCTGTGTTGCCGGTGGATACGGGCTTTCAGGTGTTTTTGCGGCAGCTTTAAAAAAAGTATCCATATATTTGGAGCGATCAGCGGGCACTTCAGGTCCGGCCTCTAAAATAAGTACCTTTTTACCTGCTTTGCCAAGCTCGTAGGCGACAATGGCACCTGCGATTCCTGCGCCGACAATCACCACATCATATTCGGTTTTGCTATTCATCATGCTACTCCTTATTGCTCGCTGCTGTGGCCGGTAAAGTCACTTAATGTGGCGCTGGGCTTCTCCGCCCAATAGCCGTAGCGTTCATTCGAATCGCCCATAGGGTGGGCTTGCATGACCTGCCACACCAGCCCTGCAGAGTAAGCTTTACTTGACACTATGGTGAAGTCGGTACGGCTATTGTCCTTTGGGACACTGGGCCAGGCCCCCATATACCAAAGGTAAATAAGTTGTCGGCAGGCCATGGTGAAGTCAGCGCCGTTGCGCTCGCTGAGCATGGCCTCACCAATTTTTTGATCTGACAAGGGCGGTTGAACGCTTTTTAGGTCATTGTAAGTGGCGAGAATTTTGCTGCTTAAGCCGTTACTTTGCTCATCAACCTTTTCTTGCCACAGCGGCAGGTACTCAGATTTGATATCAATAGGGTCGATTTGCGGCGCGAGTTTGCTCTCGGCAAAGCCTGTTAAAACGGCACTCAAGCCGATGAAATTATCCATTTTACTCATTACTTTTCTCCTTTGGCTTGTGCACGTTGTAGTAGGTAGGTGAAATCAGCAAAGCGGCCATTGGTCATAGCGGCATTGTTGTGACAGCCAATACAGCTTGATGACGTTTGTTTAACCTCGCCTTGTATGTAAGTCTCCAAGGTGGTATTGGCAAGAAAGCTGGGGGCTGGGACGCCGGTTGGGTCGGTTTTACTTTGAGCGTCTGTGGGCCACTGAGTGCTCACTAGTTCGTAGTTCACCCAAACGCTTTCGGCAAAGGCGTGCTTGAGTTGGGCATGATATTCCTGGTTCAGCTTGTTGGTTGCCTCGTCAATTGCAATTACGCGTTCAACTTGCGAGGGTTGCGTATGGGGTGTGCTTGGGTCCCACGGGCGTGGCGGCGGAGTATTCACCGCAGTGCAATCATCACAGTTGGGCCGGTAATAGTTGTAGCTCTGCTTAGTTGCCGGTTGGCCTTGCGTGGGTGCATTATTAATATGCTCGAAGGTAGACCAAATCCATTGTGGGTTGCCTTCTACTTTTGTGGCGATATGAAAGCCAACTAAACCAACCCGCTGCAATTGGCACGCAGCTTGAACTCCCTGGTTTTCGTCGGGATTGTTATACACATAAGCATCTACGGTATAAAAACGGCTGCGATCATCGCCTGGGCCCATTACTTTCCAAGCGGCCTTTATCATAATTGCGCCGTCTTTATCCTTACTGTTATCGGTAGACGGGAAGTCAGCGTCGCCTTTGAATTTATGTTGCCCTTGCTGGTTATAGAGTTCGTTATCAACGATGTAATCGAACATCATTTTATTGGTGAGAATTTCAAAGCGCGTGTACTGGCCATTTTGGTCTATCAGTGGCCCGGTTTGAAACGGCTCTCCGCTTTCATCAAGCACATTCGGAGTTTTTCCCACTTGCGACAGCACTAACGCATTATTAGGTGCATCGCACTGAGTTGGCGGCGGATTGTGCTCTTTCCAGCCGGGCGGTTTGGCGCCGTTAGCTAAAAATATATCGCGACTTTCCTTATAGTGCTGCCATACCACAGCGTTGCCTTGTTGGCCTATGGTTTTACTGGTATCCGGCAGACCGTCTGCGTTTGCAGGCCAATTCAGAGCAATAAAGGACTGCCAAGAGAATACATCAAAGTCATGCTGTAAAGATTGCAACGTGAATGGCTCGGTGACGCTGATTTCTTTGGGTAGATGGGGGGTTAACTGTTGTGTAGGCGTTGTTTGCGCATGGCCGTTAGCAAACGTACTGAGTGCGCCAACAGTGGCAACAGCAATGAGGGGTAGCCTCATATTCAGCTCCTTGAATCAATAGAGTAATGACGGTTAACACGCACTCAGTGCCTGTTAGGTGTACTAACCAATGTAGATTCAAACGCTGGGACTTCACATTACAGTGGGTTACACCGCTAACTGATAGTGGACAACGGGCCAGTCCCCCAGTGGATCATGGTGCACATACTGGCGCTGAAAGCGCATGCCTAGGCGCTTCATGACGGCGATGGAACCGAGATTTTCGGCCATCGCGATGGCGCTGAAGTAATGTATTTCTGGTTGCTGTTCAGCAAGACCATGGAGTACCGCATGAGCCGCTTCAGTGGCATAACCTTGGCCCCATGCTGAGTGTTTAAAGCGCCAACCGAGCTCAATATCGTACCATTTTGGTGCGTCACTGAAAAAATCAAAAGGGCGCACAAGTATCCAGCCGAGATAGGCATCATCTGCGATACGGTTCACTTGCCAAATGCCCCAGCCCTTTGCAGGATTAAGGTAGGCGCGAAGGCGAGGCAGAAAAACTTCGTTGATGCTTGCTCTGGAGGTGGGCGTTCCGCCATTAATGTAGCGCATCACCTTGGGGTCTTGGTCTAGTTCGTACAATAGCTCGGCGTCGCTAAGATCCATAAGACGAAAGCGCAATCGCGCGCTGTTGGTTAGGTTAACCATGTTCTTGCATCCTTATTTCGCTTACAATAAGTGGCTATCGTCGACCTGAGGTATGTGGTGACTAATTCTGTATTAAAACTTCGTGCGCAGCAAATTGCTGATGCTAAACGCGAATACAAAGCCCGAGGCAGTAAGCTCAGCCGTTGTGAACACTGCTTGTTAGCGCAGTCATTATGTATTTGTGCCGGGGTTGAAACGGTGCCTTGTGATGTTGCCGTGTGTTTGCTGATGTATCACAACGAGAGTTTTAAACCCTCCAATACCGGTCGGCTCATTGCCGATATCGTGCCGCAGAACTTTGCTTTTCGCTGGGATAGAACCGCTCCAGACCCTGCCTTATTAGCGCTATTAGAAGATAGTCGTTACCAGCCGTGGGTGGTGTTCCCGGAGCAAGGCGTTGAACCACAACGAGTCTGTACTGAGGTACAGTCTATTGAGGGCAAAACGCCTTTGTTTATTTTCCTTGATGGCACTTGGCGTGAGGCGAAAAAAATGATGCGTAAATCCCCTTATTTAGATGGTTTTCCGGTGCTATCTATTGCCCCAGAGCAGGTGTCGGACTACCGCTTACGTATTGCCCCACATGAGCATCAGTTAGGGACTGCTGAAGTGGCTATTATGGTTTTAGAGTTAGCTGAACAGCACCAAGCAGCAACCAAGCTCGCCGAGCATTTTATTGACTTTCGTAACGCTTATCTTAAAGGTAAACGTTCTAAGCTTTAGCCCCCACAGATATTCATTTAATGGCCTGATTTTGCTAGACTCGGTGTTCCTTTTTTAATCCACTAGGGATGCCAAGCTGCGCATGAATGCACGTCTATGTTTGCTGGCCTGTGCCGTGGCTCAAAGTTTGAGTCTCAGTGCACACGCTGATGAAAGTGATATTGAAAAGATCATTGTAACGGGTGACTTTAAAAGCGAATCAATCCAAGAGCTTAGCGCTAGCGCAAGCTTGTTCTCCGAGGCCGATATTGCCTCCCGCGAAGCCAAATATTTAGATGAGCTACTTAACCAAGCTGCCAATGTGAATTTTACTGCCGGCGCGTCGCGCGGTAAGTTTGTGCAAATTCGTGGTATCGGCTTGCGTTCGCAGTTTGTTGACCCTGTTAATCCATCGGTCGGAGTGGTGATTGATGGTATTAATTACTCCGGCCTCGGCGGCGCCGCAATGCTGTTTGATGTTGACCAAGTAGAGATTTACCGAGGCCCACAAGGCACGCGCTTTGGCGCCGATGCGCTCGCGGGGATGATCCATATGGAAAGCGCTGAGCCAACCTTGGAGCCCAGTGTTAAGGTGAAGCTCGGTGCGGGTAACTACAATGCGTGGGATGCCGGTATTGCTGCAGGCACCGGGTTTGGTGAAAAAAGCAGTGTGCGCGCGAGCTTCTATCAAAATAAGTCAGACGGCTATGTTGATAACCAGTACCTTGATAGCAATAGTCAAAATATTGATGAGCAAGTCGCCCGCATAAAGCTGCACTCGCAAATTACTGAGCATTGGCGTACGGAGCTCGTTGCTCATTATATGGATATTGATAACGGCTATGATGCGTTCACCTTAGATAATACCCGTATCAGTGTGGCCGATGAGCCAGGTAAAGATACTCAAGAGAGTGTTGCTGTGGGGCTGAGCAATATCTACAGCGGCTTTAACTTTGCCGATGTACAATTTAACTTAACCGGTTTAGATGCTGACCTTTTGTATAGTTACGATGAAGATTGGGTGTGTAATGACCCCGAGCAGCCAGCGTTGTGTTTAGAGGGCTTGCATCCCTACGCTTACAGTTCCACTGACAGTTATCAACGTGACCGTCAAGATTACACCGCAGAGCTACAACTTAGCGGTAAAGCAGGGAATTGGGTCTCTGGGCTATATTACCAATCTCGCGATGTTGACTTATTGCGCCAGTACACTTGGAATGCTGGTGATTTCACATCGACCTATGACAGTGAAAATATTGCCTTATATGGGCAAATAGAAACGCCTATCAGCGACAAAACGCGGTTGGTCACGGGACTTCGCGTAGAGCGTAATGAGGGCCAATATAGTGACTCCGCTGCGGTCGTCGAGAATGTGGACGACACCATGGTCGGTGCAAAAGTGGCGCTTGAGTATCAAGTAGTGCCGAGAACGATGATTTATACCAGTATCAGCCGAGGCTACAAAGCCGGTGGTATCAATGCCGAAGCAATCGCCAAGGCCAATGATGAAGGGTTAAGCCAAGATGCTGATTTTTTCTTAAACCATCGCACTTTCGACCCAGAGTACTTGTGGAATGCTGAGTTCGGCGTGAAGGGTAGCTCAGCCGATAAGCGCCTTAATTTGCGCATCACCGCGTTTTATATGTATCGCGATAATATCCAGCTAAAAGCTTGGAAAACCGAAGACCAGCAGTTTGCAGGCTACTTTGATAACGGCAACAGCGGCGAAAACTACGGCCTTGAAATTGAAGGCGAGTATGCTGTTTCTAAGCGCTTAACTTTAACAGGCAGTGTCGGTGCACTGGACAGTGAAATCGATGGTTTTGTGACCGCTGAGGGCGTTGACCAAAGTGACCGTGATCAAGCGCAAGCGCCCCATTATCAGTATGCATTGAACGCCCGTTTTGACATCACCGACGCGCTATTCGTGAACTTAGGGGTAGAAGGCAAAGACGAATACTATTTCTCAAATAGCCATAATTCAAAGTCGCCGAGCTACAACCTTGTTAATGCCAGTGTTGGCTACCAAGCCGAATATTGGGGAGTGAACTTCTGGGTGCGCAATGCCCTAGATAAAGACTACTACAATCGCGGCTTTAAATTCGGCAATAACCCAGTGAATGGTTACATCGCGCAAACTTACGTGCAATATGCCGAGCCAAGAGTTGCAGGCGTCAGCTTTAACTACGGTTTTTAGAGAGCAATAAAAAACGCGAGCCTAAGCTCGCGTTTTTTCTATTATGCTTGATAGTTCAAGCGCCGGTCACGACATTACTTCAGTAATGACTCTGTTAATACCGGGCGAATCTCTTTTACAATAGCTTTAGCGAGTTTTGGTGAACCGCAGATCACATTACCGCTTTTCTCGTGGTTAGCCCCGCCAGCAAAATCCATGACCAAACCACCGGCTTCTTTTACCAATAGTTGACCGGCAGCGGTATCCCAAGGTTTCAAACCAATCTCAAAGAAGCCATCAACACGGCCTGCCGCCACATACGCCATATCTAACGCGGCAGAGCCCGCGCGACGAATATCGGCAGTGTATACAAATAGTGATTTAAACGCTTCCATGTATGCATCCATGTGATGCTTTTGCTTAAATGGGAAGCCTGTGGCTAGCACTGTACCAGAAAGCTCTTTAGCGTTACTAACTCGAATACGCTTGCTATTAAGTTGCGCGCCTTGACCTCGACTTGCAGTGAAAAGCTCACCACGGATAGGATCATAGACAACGGCCTGTTCGATACGGCCTTTGACCTTTAAGGCAATAGAGACGCAGAAGTGCGGG
>CEVA01032367.1_pt1 | contig 77462 bp, 73 predicted proteins | sample 361521 | NCBI WGS metagenome assembly CEVA01 (sample SAMEA2622823, study PRJEB7988) | marine metagenome | isolation source: saline water (ENVO:00002010), including | reverse complement strand
CACTGACGTAATCTTCCAACGATTCTGGAAATAACGTTGATTGGTCACGACTTTCACCGCTTATAAACTTTGACATACTGCCTCAACCCTCAACTGAATCAATAGTCTAATTATATAAATATCAGTATATTAAGTGAACTAAATGTATAGATTAATAGATCATAAGCAGAACATACTTAGACCAAAAGGTGATCAGAGTTTTCACACAGTCTGTGCCAATTTCGGACGTTGGTAGCGCCTCATTAGCTGCACTTAGCTTTTATACAAGTCTTCCCAACCATGCGTCATAGAAGTCTCAGCTAGCTTTTTAACGTGCTCTACTTCTTCGACTTCTCTTGGATTAAGTTCTACATAATATAAATCACCTTCTTCTGCATTAATGTTGATTGACTCTATATGGGTAGTATCATTCCTGTGCCAAGCAGAATCATCAACAGTAGCACCTATTACAGGCGGCACATCCCATTTGTAGTCTTTGAAAACAGTAATGCTCGTTAAACCTGTATTAGGTGAATGATGATAAATATTTCTAGTTAATCTGACATTCATTTTTATTTTCCTGAAATTAAGTGATGATTTAGTGTAACCGCAGAAAAGCAGCTAACGCCCGCCTAACAGGCGCAAAATGCTTGGCTACAATTAGGAACGAAGTGACGCAAGCCAAGCTTTTTGCGTCCTTTGTTGAGGCGTTTGTTAGGAGTATTGGCTCCTTAACACACGAAACTTTTAATCAAATTCAGAGCTTTTGGATGTAATTCATCGTAAATAGACTCCATCAATTCATTGATTTCATAGTACCTAAATCGCACGTCAAAGTCGTCAGCACAAAAACGTGCAAACCTCCCTTGCGAAAACATCCCACTATCAATGCGAACTATGCGTCTGTGCTTTGATACATTTGCAATGTGTTCAAGTTCTTTATAAGAAGCAGACCCTCGAAGCTCCTTAATTTTTTTGACGCCCTGCTCAAATTGCGTTGACGCATGAGAACTAATAATTGCTCCCCAGTTAACAGAGCGTGATTCAGAGTCTTCAACAACCTCTATAAGGAGGTTTAACATATACGGAATTGACTCAATCAATGCATGAAGAGCACGGAAAAATGAGAAGCAATTAGCTTCAAATGCGATTCTATAATATTGAGGGTTTTGTATTTCTTCGCTCGATAGTTTTCCACTCATAGCTGCGAGAAATAACTTATGATGCTTGTGGTATTCCTCGTAATGATAGCGACAATATTCGTCTTGGTATCCCAGGCTTCTGAAGGCTACCTCAAAACGCGACTTACGTTTCTCATCTATTTTTGGATTTAAGCACTCTCGCAGATCTTCAATTTTAAGCACTTAAATACTCCTAACAATTTAATATCGAGCGATTGGGTCGTTTTTCTGCTGCAATCTGTCTCGTTTTTGTCCTTAGACCATTGATAGCAAATTTAGGAAGTACTTACCAGCGTTGAATTTTCTGTAAATCGCTCTAATTCTGGACACGACAAAAACGACCAATTTGGTCGTTTCCCTGACTATGGGAGAAACTCAACGATTATGGAAGTATACATTGTGATTTTGGTGTAAGGATGACGTCCGCTTCTCGCTCGTTTCTACCTGTCCGGGTAAGTTAGGATTTATCAGGCATGCTGTAAGAATGTGTGAATCACTATAGCTTATGTATCTTTTGTATAGAGCTTGTGGGGGAAATAGCTGTGTTTAAACCTGTTATAGGATTCTATGCCTAGCAGCAAGTGACATGCTCCGTTGTTGCCCCTTGCAAGGTATTGACTTTCACCAGCTGAACACAAGATAAAAAGCTGACTAAACTAATTTTGGGTCCGGGGTTGTTTCCTACAAATCTATAAAAAACATGTGAGTATCTAAGTGTGTATATTTTTATAGAGGAGGTTAAGGAAAAACGATTTAAAACAATAGCTTGAATTTTATTTCACATAATCGTGCCAGTAGATTGTACTCTGGTCATTGTCATTTCTGAGTTCTGCCATATTATTGCTTTTCCATATAAATCAGTGTTTTGCTGCTTTACTACTTTGCCTGTTGTTATTATGTGTCGTCGTAATCGTCGCGCTGTGTGTATAAATATGTGTATACTTTTTCGCGAAAAAGGTGTCTATTTTTAACGCTGCTTAGCGGCATACGATGATGCAAATTGCTCGGCAAAGAATATGCACTAGGCATACTAACACATTGAGCTGATTTAAGAATAAAGGTAACTATCCAGCTCGCCTGTTTAACTTGCTAAATGAGTATTTAGGGCATTTAGGGCCTTAACGGGGAATGGGAGCCTAAAGACACTCACTATAAAACGCGTGTAAACAGCTCGTTTATTTAAGCTTTCAACCTATTCGCCAAAGGCTAGTCGCGTTTTTTTCGTTGCCCGGTGATCATGGGTGGTATTAGCGGGATGCGCCCCCACCAGCTAACCACGATAACCGCAATAATATGGATAATGGCGATGGCATACAGGGTATTAGCTGCCAAGGCATGGAAGTCTTGCAGTAGCGAGTTACCGAATAGGGCATCGATTTCCTCAAGCATAAACCCAGTAACGGCAAGTGCAATAAATAGCAGCCAAGTTGCAAATACCATTAGCCAGCCAATAGGGTTATGGCCGGATTCGGTGGGGATATGGCGCTCTTTGAGGTGAGTGATGTGCGCGCTTATCGCAGCGCGGTTGATAGCGGCTGCGCGAATACGGGCGTAGCCCGAGGGAAAGAGGCCCCAAATTAGTCGCAGTAACACCAGGGTGGCAGCGCTGTAACCTAGCCACTGATGCCACGAGCCACCAGCTTCAATAATGAAGTAATTGGTAATAAAGATGCCAACGAGGGACCAATGGACGATACGTACCACCGGGTCCCATATTTTAATTGTGCTGCTCACTAGTGCGCTTCTTGTTTAACTACCGAGCCGTCGACTGGATTAAAGTAAATTTCTACCTTGTTGTTATCTTTATCGGTGCCATAAATTTCATAGCAGCTGCCATCGGTCACTTTAAACTCATTGATGCTATAGCCCTTGGCTTGCAGTGTTGTTTTAAAGTCGCTTTGATCCAGCCATTGGCTTTGCGGCGCATCAGTACAGACGGTGACATCATTGGCAACGCCACAGCCAGATAGTATTAACATCGCTGCTGTAAGCGAAAGAGCTCGTTTAATATACATAACCCATTTCTCCTTTTTTGCTGTTGTATCACTAAAACAAACCTGGGTCAGATGATCAATGCGCTTGATCAATAAATATGCAAATTGTCTAATGCCGCCTACAAGCCAAAAACACTATCAGCGTTGCCAAGCTTAGTTGGTGGGCTGCGAAAGCTGGTAGCCTTGCTCACGAAATAAGCTCAATGCCGCGTTAACAACCTGGGGGTCATATAATTTACCGGCGTTGGTTTCTATTTCCGTAAGGGCTGCGTCCAGTCCCAGCGCATGGCGGTACGGCCGAGATGTGGCCATTGATTCAATCACATCGGCAACGGCAATAATGCGCGCTTCAAGCAAAATATCCTCGCCTTTCAAGCCTTGCGGGTAGCCGCTGCCATCAATGCGCTCATGGTGCTGATAAGCCACTTGGGCGATAGGCCAAGGAAAAGGAATACTCTTTAAAATTTGATAGCCATGCTCAGCATGCGTTTTAATAATGGCAAACTCGCTGTGGCTTAAGCGCGTGGGTTTGGTCAAATATTCAGAGGGGATGCTGATTTTGCCAATATCATGCACTAAGCCTGCAATGCGTAAACCGTATTGAGTGTCGGCGTTGAGCTGCATTTGTTTAGCAATTTGCACTGCTAAATCACCCACTCTGGACTCGTGGCCAGCCGTGTAGGGGTCGCGCAGTTCAACCATGCTCGAGATAGCTTCAACCGTGCCAAGTACGGTATTTTCCAACCGGCTAGAATAGTGTCTTACCTGATTAAGCGCGCCTTCCTCGGCGCTAATATCGCACAAAATACCAATATAGCGCTGCGGGTGAGAGCCGCTCACTAAGTGCATTTCGTCGTGAATATGAATATAGTGGCCATCTTTGTGCTTGATACGGTAATAGTGGTGTCCGCCACCGGCGCCGATAATACGATGACTTTCTTCTTGAGCACGGAGTTTATCGTCTGGGTGTAGACTTTTCGACCACCAACCTATGGCCATTGCTTGCTCAGCTTGGTATCCCAGCACTTTGGTGACATTGTCACTCACCCACACGGTTTGGCTGCGCTGAGCAGACACCTCAATGGCGTAGGTGACAATAGGCATGTGTTTAAAGTAGTTGGGTAATTTGTACAGGAGCAGCTGCTCGTCGCTTTTGGCGGCAGAGACCAAGGTTTGAGCGTTATTGAGCTTCTTCAGTAACAAGTGCAAGGCCACAGACATTAGCAGGACAAAACTCACTCCTTTGCCAATAGAAAGCGCCAACGAGTCCTCAAAGTCTCCCCATACTAATGCCAATAACCAATCGCTGGAAACTATCCAAAGAGTGCTAATGAGAGCATAAAGGGCAACTATTTGATTTCGAGTTAGTCCTCTCATATATCGCTCTTAAAAGTATCCGCTGAACCCATTTTTTACACTCGTCGCATTTTACTGTTCACTATATCTGCATAATAATACAATATTACGACACGCGGTGAGCACCTACCAGTAGGTAAATTGTATGCGCCATATCAAATAATGCTGCGATAAGCTGCTTTATGATCCACCGCACTATGCAAAACGTTCTTAAACGTTCGCTCTTTTATTATTTACTTTGATGGTACCACCATGTTTCTGCGAAAAAGTCACCTCGCTGAGCTGAAAAGCTTGCAAGATGAAGTGCTCATTTACAAGCAAATATTCTCTAGTTTAAGTGAAGAGATGATCCATCTAACTTTGGATTTGCAGGGGGTGATTATCTCTGCCAACACACTTTTTGAAACTGAGACCCAGATTAGCAGCCACGCGTGGCAGGCCAAGGCGTTGCTCGACTTCGTGCCAAATTTGGCGCGCGACACAGAGCACTATAAGGCACTTAAAAATGCGCTAACTCAGCGCAAGCACTGGGCTGGTGCTCTGGAAATGCAAAATAGTGACCAGCACTTGTGGTTACGTGTGGTATTGCAGTCGATTGTGGATGCCAGCGGGCACTGTACGCACTTTGATCTGTTCGCATCGAACCTAACCCGCACCATTAATACCTCAAGGCACAATGAAAATGTCATCAACGCTATTGAGCGTTCTATGGCCGTGATCCGCTTTAACCCTCAAGGAAATATTATCGACGCTAACGACTTATTTCTAAACACTGTGGGTTATCGCCTTGAAGAAGTCAAAGGCAAGCACCACAGCATGTTTTGTGAGCCCGCACTGGCTAATAGCCATGAGTATCGTGAGTTTTGGCAAAAGCTCAATCGCGGAGATTACATTGCCGATCGTTTTAAGCGTATCGACAAGCAGGGGCGAGAAATTTATCTCGAAGCCTCTTATAACCCCATTTTCGATAGCCATGGTCAGCTCTATGAGATAGTTAAGTTTGCCACCGACATCACTGCGCAAGTAGAGCGCGAAAGCCAGGTAAATCATGCTGCACAAATCGCTTACGACACCTCAATTAACACTCAAAGTAGTGCCAGTAGTGGGGCTGCGATTATGGAGGAAACCGCAGCGGTTATGAGCCAATTAGCGGCAAAGATGGATAGTGCGTCTGAGAAAATCAATGCCCTTGAAGCGCAATCGGCGCAAATTAATAAAATTGTTCAAGCTATCAGCGGCATCGCCGAGCAAACCAACTTATTGGCGCTTAACGCCGCCATTGAAGCTGCGCGGGCAGGTGAGCTTGGGCGCGGTTTTGCGGTCGTTGCCGATGAGGTCAGAGAGTTGGCCTCGCGAACCTCAAAGTCGACCGAAGAAATCATTGGGGTGGTCAATGATAACGCGCAACTGACCTTGGAAGCGGTGCAAACCATAGGTGAAAATAAAGACACAGCCACCGAGGTGGCTGAGAAAGTCAATGATGCCAGTGCGGTAATTGAGGAAATACGCGAAGCGTCACAAAAAGTCGTGGATGCGGTATCACAATTCGCTAACCGGCTGTCTTAAGGCAGCCGCTTAAGCGTTCAGTGACTCGGTATATGTACCTCTGGGAGCTCTTCAAACTGGGGCTTCGCTAACAAATAACCCTGCATTAGATTAATGCCGGCTGCTCGCAACCAATGATATTCACCCTCTGTTTCAATGCCCTCGGCAAGCACCTGAATACCCAGCTCACGCAGCAAACTCACGCAGTTTCTTATGATGATCTGTCGGGTTTTATCCTGGTCGATATTGCGGATCATCAACATGTCTAATTTAACAATGTCGGTTTGAAAGTCAGCTAATAAGTTAAGGCCTGAATAACCGGCGCCAAAATCATCCGTGGCGGTCATAAAACCCAATTTACGATAATACTCAACGATGCGTTTGATATGGTGCGCATCACCTACCTTTTCAGCTTCGGTAAACTCGAACATAATTCGCTCGATAGGAAACTGGTAACGCTCAGCGGCTTCCAGAGTTGTTTTGATACATCGTTCAGGTTCATAGATGGCATTCGGTAAAAAGTTAATGCTCAGCATCGACGGTATTTGCAGCTTGGCAGCCAAAGCAATGGCTTTAATGCGGCAATGCTGATCAAACATATATTTATTTTCATCGGTAAGCTGGCTTATTACCGCACCGGCGGGTTCATTGTTAACACCACGCACAAGCGCTTCATAACCAAATACCTCGCCTTGTTGGCAATCAACAATAGGTTGGAACGCCATGGTAAAATCAAAAGGGAGAGGGGGTGTGTTAATGCAGCGGCGACACTGAGATGCCATCAATGAATTCTCTTATTATTAACTTCAAACACTAGTATTAACACTAGCTGGTATTTGTGGGCTGTACAAGCTAAGTCGATGATTTTTAGAAAGACCTGAGCATAATCTCCACAGTTGGCAGCAAATTTATGATATTTCACACAATTGTTATCTTTTAGTGGTACAAACCCACGTACTTGATAAAATAGCGGCGTTAACAAGCCAACGCCAAAAAGGAACTCTTGTGCGCTATCTCATCTTTTTACTTTTTTCATTTTCGCTTCATGCTCAACTTGTCATTGATGAAACCACACAAAATTATGCCGTCAGTGCCGATGCGCCCGATGGTCTTTTACACGCACTCGATAGTGCTTCGCCGGTAAAGCGTGATAACAAGGTTGTGCATGGTTACACCTACTACGATATCCGCTGGCAGTTTTGGTTTGATAGTAAGTCACGCCAATGTGATATCAATAAGGTAACCACTACGTTAGAACTGGAATACACGCTGCCACAACTAACAGATAGTACTGAGAGTGTGAAAAAGGCGTGGTCGCAGTGGTTTTCGTATTTGGCCGAGCATGAGCATGAACATGGCCGTATGATAAAGGCGATGGCACAGCGCATCGACGAGCAACTAGAGGCCATTCCCGAGTTGGGCAGTTGCCGCGTGATTGAACAACAGGCCGCGCTTATCGGCAATGCTCTGAAACAAGAGCTAGCACAGCAACTGCAAGCATACGACGAGCAAACCAATCATGGCCGCACTGAAAAGGCGTGGCTGGTGGATCACCTTTAGTACTTCACTTAAATGGTAACCGCAGCTGCTTTTTTCCTAGAGCAGCTGCCAATAACCCAGCTCAGCTATCTATGGTGTGGCTTTATGAAGGCTTGCTTCGCACATTTATAAACAGCGATAGCAAAGCGAGTAGGGCACGGGTTAATAAAACAAACAGCCCTTCAACACACCAAGTAATCATTAACGCCACCACTAAGGCACTGCCCAAAGAGGCCATGTTCAGTTGGATTTGCGGGCGGTAGGATTGCCATACCGACTGACCAACATCAATCACCGGCGCAGTCAGCAAGTGCCAATAAGGGTTACTTTGATAATCCGATACTGCGTTCTCTAGTTGCTCTTGGCGCTCCAAGAGTAGGGCTAAATTGTCACCGCCTTTGGCATAAATGCGGTCGTCACTTTGTTGATAGTGGGCCAACAGTTTTTCTAAGGAGCCATCAAAGAATTGCTTGGCGTCGTCTTTAAACGGGGCAATGGCCTGAGTTACCTCGTCGTTGCTTGCACGCAGTGCATGGCCATAATCGTCAACAAAGCTCGGCACTTGCAAACCCAGCAACGCGGCAATAAAAAACACGCATAAACGCACATAATGACGACACCAACGAATAATATCTTTAAGCATACACATCCATCTACGGGCACATTGCCGCACTGACTCCAGTTATGGTGATTAAGTTATCACTTCACTCACACAATTGGTATGTCTTAGCGCCGCTAGCGCGCTGCACTGAGCAATCCGTTCGGGTATTGGCGCGGTACTGTTAAAGTTAATAGCTGTTGATGTTGGCGGTAACGATTATGGAGAATATCGACACGTTTAACGAAGTCGCGGGTTTGCTGAAAAGGAGGCACGCCACTGTAATGGGCAACGTTGCCAGGGCCGGCGTTATAGGCCGCTGCGGCTAGTTTCGTATTTCCTTTAAAGCGCTTTAATAGCTTAGCAAAATAGGCGCTGCCAGCAGCAATATTGCTATCGGGGTCGAAGGGGTTATCGATGTTGTAGGCTTTGACTAGTAAAGGCATGAGTTGCATCAGCCCTTTGGCGCCCTTATGTGATTGCGCATTAGGGTTAAAGCCCGACTCGGCATGCACTATGGCTTGTAACAATGCCACATCTAAGTCATTTTTGAGCGCTTCTTCGTACAAGGTTTGACGAAATTTGTAGGGGTGCAAAGGGGTTGAATACCAGCTTTGATAACGCGATTGCTCGCAGCGTTGGCATTTTACTTCAACAACACGAAAGCCACTGACTTTTGGTTTTTGATCGGTGAATACCGCAATGCCCTCGCTGTTGTAATAGTGGTAGATCACCGGATCGTTGGCGCCAAAGGCGGATATGGAGCAGGCCGTCCAAATACTGGAGGCGAAGATGATGCGCGTTAACAACATAGTGCCAAACCCTGTGATAAACGTTCTTTAAGCCTAGCACAGGGTCAGCCTTTTGGCTGATAAATAGCCATTACACGATCGCTTTAAGGCACTAAGCGATCACCGCTGAAAATCATAAATACTGCCTAAATTCATGAGCTTAGTTAATTCATCCAAGGCGGTGTAAGATTCTTGGATCAGCAGCGGATCGCGCAGATCGTCTTGACATAGCTGGTCACGATAATGACGCTTCACCCAATCACTTAGGGTTTGATGTAACTTATCAGAGAACAAACAGGCTGGGTTTGTGGCAGCCAATTCTTGCTCAGTTAACACCACTCGTAAGCGCAAACAAGCTGGGCCACCGCCATTTTGCATACTTTGTTTAATATCCACGTAATGAACTTCATCCAAGGTATCTGGCTGAGTGAGTAAATCATCTAAATACGCCTTAACCGCTGGGTTCTCAGCACACTCCTGCGGCGCAATCAGCGCTGTGGCATTGCTAGGCAGGGTAATAAGCTGGCTATTAAACAAATAACTGCTCACGGCATCGGCAACACTCACCGCCTCGGTGGGTACTTCAACAATACGAAGGCGATGGGCGTCGTTATACAGTGCACTGTAAGCAGAGCTTATTGTATCCAGAGCTTGGTGTTGCTTATAAAAGGCTTGCTCGTGGCAAAAAAGTAGCTGCTCATTACCAACGGCAATGACATCATTATGAAACACGCCTTGGTCGATCACCTCTGGATTCTGCTGAATATACAGCTGTTGGCTATCATCGAGCTGGTGTAAGCGAGCAATAGCAGCGCTGGCCTCAAGGGTATGGCGAGCAGGGAATTTTTGTGGTTTCACACCGCCTTCGTTAAAGGCCTCGCGCCCATACACAAATAAATGCAAGCCTTTATCGCCATGCTGTGGGCATAAGCGGGTATGATTTGCAGCGCCTTCATCGGCAAAATGGTCGTGCCCAGGTAAGGGGGCGTGATGGGCAAAATAGTTTGAATTAGCGAACGTTGCTTGTAATACCCGGCCTGTGGTTGGCGCTTCAATGGAGCGATGCAGCTTATTGCTTAAATTGGCCGCCGTAAAATGAACGCGGTTATCGGCACTGTCGCTTGAGGGGGATACGGTGGCAGCATTCGCACTCCACATTGCTGATGAAGAAAAGCACGCACTTAATAAAGTCGGGTTATATTTGTACGCTTTTTCGAGTATTTGTGCATCCGAGCCAGTAAACCCCAGCTGCTTTAACAATGCCATATGAGGACGTGCGTGAGGGGCCAGTACACCTTGGTGTAAACCCAGCTGGCGCATCGTGCGCATTTTCTCAAGCCCCTGCAAGGCCGCTTGTTTAGGGTTAGATGGCTGCGCTGCAAAACGCTTAGAGGCAACATTACCAAAAGACAATCCGGCGTAGTTATGGGTGGGGCCCACTAAGCCGTCAAAGTTTACTTCATAGCTGTGCATAGTACTCCTTAAAAATGCCTGTAACAGTAAAGGGCAGCTTTAAACCTAGCGGTGATGTTGTGCAAGTGCAATGTCAACGTCATTGAGTTGTTTTAATAGCTGCTGGCGCCGCTTGAGCAAAGTGCCTCGCGATGAGCTTTGATCGTGCATTCGCAGCGCCTTATATATTTCCCTTTTAGAGAGCTTAGTATGAGCGGCCGCTTGCGAGACGCTAATTTGCTTATTCAACAAGCGGGGCATCACAGACGCGAGGCTATTCATCGTCTTTACCCTGCGCATAGTCATGAATTTGCCAAATACTAATATCGAAATGCCAAAGTAGGTAAAGGGTTTCACGTAGCTGTTGCATAACGGCGCTCCTAAGGTGGGTGACGCTGTAGCTAATGAATAATCTGTGCCACTAATGCAAAGAGTAATAAATACATAGGCCTATAGCTTGATGGAAGTATTTAAAAGGGGCGTTAAGCACTGTTTTGGGTCATTTTTAACTGTGGTTGCACCATGCTTTTGCACGGTGTGTGCAAGTATTAATCAGCAGTCTTTTAGTCATGTAAGTGTTTCATTAAAGCCTGAAAGCTTTGCAGGCAAGCTGTCATTAAAAACATATCTAAAAACTATAAAGGTTATTAATTTCAGTAGGTTATTAATTTGGCACGATGGCTGCTCATATTTAAGTGTGTTTAATTTAAAGGAGATTAATATGAGTACACCTTTAGCAGGTAAGAAAGTAGCCATCCTAGCCACTGATGGGTTCGAACAAAGCGAACTGGTATCTCCTCGTAAAGCGTTACTCGATGCCGGTGCCGAGGTAGACATTATCTCTATTAAGCCAGGCACTATTCGAGGTTGGGAGGACGACCACTGGGGCGAAGAAATAAAAGTAGATAAGCTAGCGCAAGAGGTCAGCGCGGTTGAATACAACGCCTTGGTTCTGCCCGGCGGTTTATTTAACCCCGATGCACTGCGCCAAGACACCGAAGCAAAACGCTTTGTGGATGGCTTCTTCCAAGAAGATTACATCAAACCCGTTGCAGCTATATGCCACGGCCCATGGATGCTAGCGGAAATTGATAAGTTAAAAGGGCGCAAAGTCACCTCGTACCCAAGCATACGCACCGATTTAGAAAATGCCGGAGCCAATTGGGTAGACGAGCAAGTTGTGGTGGATAATGGCCTGGTTACCAGCCGCAAGCCTGGCGATTTGCAAGCCTTTAACAAAAAACTAGTTGAAGAGGTATGGGAAGGTCGCCACAGCGAATAATTATCCCCATTTACTTCTCAATATAAAAGCCAGCAGCCTCACTGCTGGCTTTTTTGTGGGCGCAACAAATGAAACGGCATTTTTATTAAACCCCACGAGTAAATGCAGCGAGGCTTTTTATATTAATGCAGCAGCCGCCGGTGCTTAAGTGCTACTTTTTGGGTATTAATATTTCTTCTTAATAGCCATATGGGTTTTTTATGCGTCACCACATTGGACATGCTCATAGGTGAAACGCCCGAAAACCTATCCAACAGAGCGTGTTATGGAATGTAATACCAGCCATTAATGAGTGAATAATAGTTCCAACTATATGAAATTAAGGAAGTTATCTATTTACATAACGAGCCAAACTCGGCTCGATTATCTTATTGCGCGTTTTCCACCTCATGACTGAGTATCGACGTGACGAAACTCAGCTGCTAACTTAATTAACAATAAATAAACATTGGCGTGGTAAAAACACAAAGAGCTATTTGGTTTAAGTAGAAATGCATGCTAATAAGCTGTTAGGCCACCTGAAAGCAAGGACTTTCACTATGTTTTATTGTACTAAAAATTTGTTAGGTATAGTTTTGATATCTATTTCTTTAGTATCCAACTCTAAAGGAAGTGAAATTCAGGTTGTTGATAATAAGGAAGAGCGTGAGCTTCAGACATGCAAAAATGAAAAGGTATTGTTCTGGGCTCTGAGTATTGCAGCGGGATTGACCCCCTATACGAGTGTTTCAAAATTACGGGGTGGAGAGAAACTAAAGTATGTCACTTCTGATGGAGTTGAGCTTAGTGGGATTAAGCTCGCTTCAGGTACAAAAGCAAATGCATATCTCCTGATAATCCAAGGAAATGGGTTCCCTGCCGGGCGGCTAATTCAAGAGTTTGAAACTTTTCGTGACAAAGGTCTTGATGTTTATGCTTTTGATTTTAGGGGTTATAAAAAATCAAAGGGTAATAGACGAATAGGGGCGATGCTACAGGATTATTCTGAAATTCTCGATTGGCTGAATTCCAAATACTCTAAGCGTATTGTTTATGCAACTTCATACGGTGGCGTAATAGCTTCAAATATAATATCGGATTATTCACTATATGATTTAGTTATCTTTGATTCTGTAATTTCTAGAGCAAGTTATGTTGCAGAATGTTCAATAAATTATGATCCAGTGGATAAAATTCCAAGCTTGTGCGGTAGTTTAATTGTTCAAGCGAATGATAAGGACCGCTTTTACACAGGAGGTCTTTTGACCAAATTAATGGAAGCGGCAAAAAGTTGTGGCGGAAAATATATAATCCAGCTTGGTCTGGCTCATCCTTTTGAGGAAAAAGATGAACAAATATCAATTAGGATTCAAAAGTTAGAAGAATTGATAGAGCCATTACTATGAAAAACGAAGAAATCGGCCGTTTGGGAGTAGCATGTATTTTAGCTGTATTAGGTGCACTTGTAGAGGCTCAATCGGATTACTGCAAAGATTTTGACCTATTTAGAAACCCAATATTATGGTGGTTGCTAATGATTATAGGAGCCGGAGTTACTTTAAATGCCGCAAAAGGTTCAAGCAAGAAAGTATTGCTAGCCTCATCGGCTCTAACAACAACATGTTTTTTTTCTGTGGCCGCATTTATGTTTTTGTTAGACCAATCCAATAATTTCTGCTTTTCTGGAGTTACTGCAAATCACCCTGCATTTGAATTACTTGCAGGATTCGTGTTCCTTGCGACTATAGGTAGTATTTTCTTACTTTCTCATAGTACTCCCATTCTGAAAAGCATAGTAACTGTTGCTGCTAATTCTAGTACTACAGAAAAGATTGAAAATATAGAAAAAGCTATTAGGGCGTTAATTGGTTTGGCTGCTGCTATCTTATTAATATTGCAAATCAAGTAACTTAGATTAAATAGCCTAACAAGCGCATGTTGTCGGACTGCTCAAACTAGCCGCAAATGCGGGCGTTAGTGTTAAAAGTGCCTACAAGGAGTTTCGGTGAAAGTAAGTAAATCTCTATCCTCTCTTCATAAGCTGCTAAAAGAGAAAGAAGCGACAGACCAAAATTTAAATACAGCTGATATTTTAGAAGCTACAGGATGGAAAATAGCGACCTTTAAAACATACTGGAATAAAGGACAATTAGCTGATTTTATAAGTGAAGTAACTGACGGAGTTTTTGAGGCTTCGAATTGTCAGGATATTTCAGAAATTGAATTTGCTAAGCTACTATCGCAAAGTAAACACAGGCGTGGATTAGGCCATAATTGCAAATCAAAGCTGGCCAAAGCACTTCTCAGTAAATCAAAAGACAATATGCTTCTAGCTCTTGAGCTATACAATCGCCCATCGCTTGAAAATAGGATGGATGCGTTTGTAATGTGCTTTTGCACAGCTTGGGAGCAGTTCCTTAAGGCAGTGTTAATTGAAAGGGATGGGGAAGAAAGTATTTTCCGAAAAGCTGGCAAGAAAGGATTAAAAGAAACTATTTCACTAAGAGATTGCCTAGAAAAGGCTTATCCGAACAAATCAAATGTAAGGAAAAACATTGAGCAAATAGCTTATTTAAGAGATCAAGCTGTTCACTTACTAATGCCTGAAATTCAAGGGATTATGTCTCGTGTATTTCAGTCAGGTGTACTAAATTATACATCGAAGTTTGAGGAATTTACTGAAGTGTCATTTTTAAATAGTAGTCATGCTGGAATGATCTCATTAGTTGGCGAATTTAAGTCACCACCAGCATCAATTATGAAATCTACATATGGCGATATTGCAAGTGAAATAATAGAGCTTGCGTCTTCAGTACAGCAAGATGTTGAAAAAAGTGACGATATTGAATTCGCTATCCCATTAAATGTTAAACTGGTTTTTGCTACTGATGCAGAAGATGGTAGTACTATAGCTATAGCGAGAGCGGATGAAGGTATCGAAGGCTTAAAAAAGGCGCTGGTTATAGAAAAACCAGTTGATCGTTCTAAATCACATCCATTGTTGCAGAAAGATGCCATCAATGAGGTTAACAGCCGGTTACATGAACGATTTGATATTAAAAAACTCAGAAAACACCTGGTTAAAAGTTGTGCTAATTCTGATAAGCCAATAATAAACCGAAATTGCTTTGATGCAGTATTAACTAAAAACAAGTGGAAGCAGAGTGACAATAAATTTCACTACAAAAATAAGAACCCTGAAATTCATTACTACTCCGATGATCTTGTGGAGGAATTTATCAAAAAAGTCATGGATAAAGAAACTTATTTAGTGAAAACTAAACAATGGCACAACGGTAGGAAATGAACACTGACAAGTACCTCAAGCAAATGGGACGCAAAATAGCAAGCCTGTGCCCATTTCAAGACTCATAGATAAAAGGACTGCTACTTTGTCCCCACAAAATGCTGAAGAGTTAAAACTCGTTCATATTCCTGCGTTAGTCGCAGTGCTATTAAACGCCGAAACGAAAAAAGGCGCTCCCTTAACTGAGCAAGAGGTGTTAGGTATAAGAGACTCTTCACAATGTATGGCTATGCCCCTTGATGTTGCTGAGGAGCTGGCAGAAGAAAGAGGCTATGCCGATATCGACCCTGAGAATGCATGGGATGAATGGCAAAGTGTTAGATTGGAACTGCTTTAAGGCACTTAAAGGTTAGATATTGTTGCCAAAAATGCAAAAAAAAAGAACGCAAACCAGAAACCTTGATTTAGTTGTAGTGGAGCGATGTAAGTTGATATCTAAAGGTTGATTTGGACCACTCAAAACGCATGGAAAAATTAAAAATACTAATTCTAGGATTACTAGCCGCTTTTGTTTTGAGCTCATGCTCAACTATCCACTGGGCCAGTGTAAAAAATGCGACAGCTGAAGAGCTTATGGTCAAAGTAACCTTTAAAACCCAGTATGGGATTCAGGTGATGAACATGCCCTTGCAAGCGGGTGAGGTGAATATTTGGCAATATGAGCAGTCATCTCGTGAGTCAAAAACGATGGATAAAAACCTGCATTCAATTGAAATAAGTGGCGCAGGCAGTTGCTACTTAGTTTTTAACAAAGAGCAGATAAAAGAGAAGGTTAAACATACAACGCGGCAAATCGTCATTTCAGCTGAGGACTTTCACACCGCTTGCGAGAAAGTCAGGTGATTGAAAACCATGCAAATTATATGATTAACCCAGCCAGTAGCTAGAAGCCCGTTCTAAGATACCTCAGGTCCGTTTCGCTCCACTTACTCTTTCTAAACTTCCCCTTAAGAACACGCTTTATCGCCTTGCCTTTGACTATATCTACTGTGCCTTAAACCCTCAGGCAGATTAGGTCGTTGCATTTACCTCATTGCTTTAGGTCGTACAGTGGCGATTGGTGAGTTACTAAAATTTAAGCGGGTGTTTGCAGTGAACGCCATTCGCCTCAGGTGGGAAAATCCGGTATCTTTGCAATTATAAAGAATGGTTATAACCGCGCTCGGCAACATAAAACATGGGGGTAACATACCGCCAGTGGTGTCAGAGGGGCGTTATGCCCAACAAGGACGTCCACTTTTAGTGGATGACAGCGATTCAAGGAATGTACGTTGATGGACTCATTAAAATTAAAAGACTTTCTTCACCCTCGGCCAGCGCCAAGAGGGATTGATGTTCTGTGCAAATTACAACACTTCTCAATTATTACTTATGCTGTGGACCCTTCACGATTTGAGGGGCTTTTTCCCGAGCGATTTGAATTGGATACCCTAGAAATTAATGGTGAAGAAAAGGCGTTAATTTCTGTTGTTCCTTTCATTGATGTTGATTTTACCTCGGCCGTTTTTCCATTCCCTAAATTTACCATGGGCCAAACAAACTACCGCATATACATTATCGATAAAAAGACCAACGAAAGGTGTGTTTGGTTCCTAGGTACCACGTTGGATTCTTGGACGTTAGCTGTCCCTAGGTTTGTTTGGAACTTGCCTTGGTATAGTGGCAAAGTGAAGTTTGATTGTGAGTTCGATTCATCAACCAGGCTATATTCAAAATATAAAATGGTTACCCAAGCCGATTGGGCGCCAGCACATGTTGAACTAACCCAAAGCCCAGACTCTAAACTGGAGTTACCGGGCTTTCCTGATGTAGAAACGGGGTTGGTGTATTTAACTCATCCGCTCGCGGGCTTTTATTATCGCCGTGACGGTCAACTGGGGACTTATCGAGTCTGGCACAAAGCGCTAGAAGTGAAGCCGGCAAACCTTGAATCGGCCAACTTTGGCTTGTTATCGCGCTTGGGTTTAGTGACGCCAGAGGAGCAACAAGTCGCGCATAGCGTTCTTGTTGAACCTATTAATGAATTTACTATTTATTTACCCCCTAAAGTGATTCGATAAAAATACAGTATGGCGCGGAAACGTCATTGGCAGCCCTTGGCACTAGGGTGGGCGCACTTTTTTTTGCCATGGCTTATGCGCGCTGTAACGCAGAGTCAGTTACTTGTAGTAAAAGGGTGAGCCCAGAGCGAACAGTTAAAAGAGGAATTCAGATGTATAAGGGAAGTTGTTTGTGTGGTTCAATCCATTTTCAATTGCAAGGCACTCTCACTGATATCATTCATTGTCATTGCTCTTTATGTCGCAAGGCCAGCGGCAGTGCTTATGCAACCAATGGCTTCATTAATGCGGAAGATTTAAAAATAACAGACAAAGCAGGTACTTTGACTTATTACCAAAGTGCCGAGGGTAAACGTAAATACTTTTGCAGCCAGTGCGGGGTGCCCATTTACAGTGCTAATGCGCAGTCGCCAAACAGGTATCGGCTGCGCCTTGGAACGTTAGACAGTGATATTACAGAGCGACCCATTTCTCATAATTTTGTGACCTCAAAAGCAAACTGGGATGAGTTAGACGCAGCGCTCCCTCGTTATGAAAAGCACGAGCCTGGGCGCCAGTGAAATGGCGCTGCGCTAGGCTGCAATCTGGCACCGACGGCGTTGGGTGCTTTGTAGGAAATAGCGCTGCCTTATATTAATTTCTTCAGTCAAACTCCCTCTTAAACAGTGTTAGATTTGCAACAGTTTGTTGCCCTGTGAGCTGCTCGCAAGCATGCGTGAAAATATCTCATTATGCGTTTTGTTGGTTTGTTTCTATTATCCCTTGTATCTATTTGAGGTTCGCAGCAGATGCCTTGGCACTTATCCTGCTATCAGCCTATAAGTGGTGGGTGACACCCTCACTTTTCGGCGTGTTTGCACCGAGAAAGCGCATTTTATGCACTGTAATAATGCGTCCATATTTCTTTGCTAACCTCGCCATCAGACTTTGCAAAACACACCGATTTGCTGAGCAGTATCCATAGCACATTGATGTGGCGAACAAATATACACTTGTTTGGAGCCCAGCTATGTTAAAGAAGCGTTTTTTCAAAACAAAAAACGAAGCAGAAGTGACCTTTGAGTATGAACACCCACACGCAGCCCGTGTCGCGCTCGTGGCGGAATTTAATCAATGGCAACCTTTGCCCATGACCTGCTCGAAAAAAGGCGGCATATTTCGCGTTAAAACGCGCCTCCCTAAAAACAGCGAATTTCATTTTCGTTACTTAATTGATGACCAAGAGTGGGATAACGACCACCAAGCCGATGCCTATGTTGCCAATGCCTATGGCACTGACAACAGTGTGGTATCAACCCACGTTCAGCCTTAACAATGCAGACGCTGGCACAAAGCCTCTATCTGATGGGGGTTGGCGACAGCTACGTGGATTACCAAGGGCAACAGCAACAATTTGATCAAGCGTTGCGGGTAAAAGTGCTTGAGGCCATGGGGGTCGATGTTGATAACCTCGACGCCTTAGCCGCGCTTAACTATCAACTTGACGCGGCCCCTTGGCAGCAACTTTGCGATGACATTATGGTTATCTCGGAGCCTTCGCCACGTTTAGTTATCCGCCTGAGCGAGGCGCAGTTTCAGCGGCAGCAGAGTGCAAGCTTGCACCTAGAGGTGAACGCACAACACGCCAACTGGTGCATTAGCCAAGGGCAAGTCACCGGCGACTACGTGATTGATGGCTGTCGCTACCTCGCACTTAGCTATGAACTAGGTCAAGGTTGGTTGGCGCCTGGGTTTTACGCCGCTCGGATCAGTGTCGCAGAGCATAGCGCTGAGCTAGAGCTGTGGTGGGCGCCACAACACGTTTATCAAGGCGCTTATGGCCAGCAAACAGCTGTTAAAAGTGTGGGGTTATCGTGCGGCTTGTACACCTTGGTGAGCGAACACGGGGTGGGTATGGGTGATTTTGCGGATCTTAAAGCGCTGTTGCGCGAAGCCGCTGCGTTATCCATAGATTATGTGCTACTTAATCCCTTGCACTTACTAGATTGTAATGATGCCAGTAGGCATAGCCCGTACAGCCCTAGCAGCCGCATGCTTATCCATCCGCTGTACATTGCCGTTCAGGATTCACCGGAATGTGATGCGGCGATTTTAGCGCAGCTCAATGAGGCCAAAAGACACTATAACAGTGTCGCAAGTGCGCCTTGGCTTGATTATGAACAAGTCTACGCGCTTAAGCTGCCATTATTACGCGCGTTATTTGAGCGTTTTTGCACCACGGCAAGTGCTGAGCGCAAGGCCGAATTTGCACAGTTTAAAGAGCAGCACCGTGTCGCTCTTGATACCCTGGACGACCCAGATGATGAGCAGGCTTGTTATTGGCAATGGCAAGCCTGGCTGCAGCGCCAAGAATGCCAAAATATAGCGCAAGAGGCGGGCATGAAGTTGGGCCTTATCAATGATTTGGCCGTTGGCGTGAGTGGCGGTGGTGGCGAGTTTAATCGTTACCGAGCACTGTTTACTCCCCATGCCTGTATTGGTGCGCCGCCGGATGATTTTGCGCCACAGGGGCAAAATTGGGGCATGCCAGCATTGTTGCCGCAAGCGATGAAGCGCCACCGGTTTGCCTATGCCAAAGCGTTATTTAGCGCCAATATGCAAGGGGCGGGGGCGCTGCGCATTGATCATGTGATGGCGTTGATGCGCATTTGGTGGTGTGTCGATGAGCAGGGCTGTTATGTCTATTACCCCTTTGATGAGCTGTTAGCACTAATAAAAATACTCAGTCATCAACACCAGTGTGTGGTGATTGGTGAAGATTTAGGAGTGGTGCCAGAGCAAGTACGACAAGCCTTGGCACAAGCGCAGATATTCTCCAATACCGTGTATTACTTTTGTTACCAGCACTCAGCCTTCAGCGCGCCGCAACACCTTGATGAGCATACCTTATTGATGATCAGCAACCACGATTTACCGCCTTTTGCCCAGTGGTGGCAGGGTGATGATCTTAATCAAGCACTGCAACTGGCGCTTATCAGTGCAGAGCAAAAACAGTCGTTATATGAGCAACGTCAAAACCATAAAAGCGCGCTGATTGAGCGACTCACTCAACAGGGGGAGTCGGTTTCGTTACACAGCACCAGCGCCGACGTGTATCGCGCCTTGTGTCGAATACTTGCGCAAGGAAGTAGTAAGTTGTTGACCCTGCAACTTGATGATTTAGACGGCCAGCATGAGCCGGTCAATATCCCCGGTACGCACCGTGAATACCCAAACTGGCGACGACAGTTGAGCCAATCTGCTGTCGCTATTTTACAGCAGCAACAGCAGTTTATCTGTGAACTGACTAGGAATCGTCATGGAACATGCGATGATTGATAATACGCCACTTCCTGATTTAGCCGATGCTGTTTGCGCCCTTGAAGGGGCGCAAGTGGGTGAGCCGCGACAGCTATTGGGCCATCAATGTATTGACGGCAGCTGGTATGTGATTCTTTACAAGCCCGGTGCTTTGGCGGTGGAGGTGCAGTTTGCCACTCACACTTGTATTGCCCAGCGCTATTCAGACTCCGAGGTGTTTATCGCGCCGGCGCAGGCGGAATTTGTTCCGTATCAGCTCCGTGTTACTTACCCAGAGGCGGTGGTGGTTCAGGCCGACCCATTTTGCTTACCCTTAGGGCTCAGTGCCGCTGATTTATATTATTTCCGCCAAGGCACAGAGCAACAGGCGCAGCGCCACCTTGGCGCCCATATGATGACCCTGCAAGGTCACCCAGGCGTGCGTTTTAGCGTGTGGGCTCCTAATGCCCTCGCGGTGAGTGTGACTGGGGATTTTAACCACTGGGATAGTCGCCAACACCCTATGGCGCGGGTTGAAGACAGCGGTGTTTGGGCCATTTTTATACCCGATGTAGCGCTGGGCCAATGCTACAAATACCATATTCGTACGTTATCGGGTGAGGCCTTATTAAAAGCCGACCCCTATGCATTTGCTACAGAGCTGCCGCCAAATACCGCCTCGCGTGTCAGCGCTGTTACGTTGCCTAAAGCGCTGGATGAGCAAAGCTATGAGCAACGCGAGCGCCGCAATGCCATCGATGCAGCCATTAGTATTTATGAGCTGCACATTGGCTCTTGGCGACGCACCGCCGATAACCAATTTTTAAATTACCGTGAGTTGGCCGCGCAATTAATTCCGTACGTTGAAGAAATGGGGTTTACCCATATTCAATTAATGCCCGTTAGCGAGTTCCCCTTTGATGGTTCTTGGGGGTATCAGAGCACCGGCCTTTTCGCGCCCACCTCGCGCTTCGGCAGTGGCGATGATTTTGCCTATTTCTGCGCGCAATGCCGTGCGCACAATATTGGTGTGCTAATAGATTGGGTGCCGGGGCACTTCCCGGCAGATGCTCACGGTTTGGGGCGTTTTGATGGCACGCATTTGTATGAGCATGCCGATCATCGCCAAGGGTATCATCCAGATTGGCATACCTATATTTACAATTATGAGCGCCAAGAGGTACGTAGCTTTCTCACCTCTAGCGCCAGCTTTTGGTTAGAGCAATACGGGGTAGATGGGTTGCGCGTAGATGCCGTGGCATCGATGTTATACCTTGATTACAGTCGTGAGCATGGGCAGTGGTTGGCCAACCACTTGGGCGGGCGAGAAAACCTCGGTGCTATTGCTTGCCTACAGCAAATCAACAGTGTGTGCTATGGGCGAAATCGCGGCATTATGATGGTCGCAGAGGAATCGACCGCGTGGCCTGGAGTCACACAAACCACCGACAGTGGCGGCTTAGGGTTCGGCTTTAAGTGGAATATGGGGTGGATGAATGACTCATTACGCTACATGCAGTTAGACCCGATTTACCGCCAATACCATCACCACGACATGACCTTTTCCATGGTCTATGCCTATAGCGAAAATTACATTTTGCCTTTAAGCCATGATGAAGTCGTTCATGGCAAAGGGTCGCTGCTGAGTAAAATGCCAGGGGATAGTTGGCAGCAACATGCGAACCTGCGCGCCTATTTAGGTTTTATGTGGGCTCATCCTGGCAAAAAGCTGCTGTTTATGGGTGGCGAGTTCGCTCAGCAGCGCGAGTGGGACCATAACCAAGCGTTGGATTGGCACCTGCTTGACGACCCAGCGCACCAAGGCATGCAGCGTTGGGTTAAATGCCTGAATCAGCTTTATCGTTCTTACCCGGCTCTGCATGAAAATGACTGTGATGAGCGTGGGTTTCGGTGGTTAGATGGGAACAATAGCCAGCAAAGCATTTACAGCTTTGTACGTATTGCCAGTAGCCTCCCGCAAGTCGTGCTCGCGGTTGTGAATATGACGCCTCAAGTACATCATGATTTTCGCATTGGTGTGCCTCACGCTGGTAGTTACCGAGTTATCGCTAATAGCGATGAGAGCCAATACTTCGGCAGTGGCGTTAGGGTGTGCGCTGAGCGACCTGCAAATGAGCAACCACTCCTTTCGGAGCCACTCTATTCAGAGCCACTACCCTGGCATGGCCAAAGTCAGTCTATCAGCATCTGTGTGCCGCCATTGGCGTGTGTTTATCTGTTGTGGGAGGCACCTGATCATGAGTAAATTTATTACCAAGGCGGGCGTTGGTGCCCCCTTGGGGGCTTATATTGATGACCAAGGCGTTAATTTCTGCTTGTACTCGCGTCACGCCAGTGCCGTGTACTTGTGTTTGTATGATGCTTCTGGGCACAGTGAAATTGCACGCATAGCCCTACATAAAGGTGAACCTGGGTATTGGCATGTTCATGTTGCAGGGGCTGCAAAAGGGCAGTTATATGGCTATCGTGTGGATGGTCCTTTTGCTCCTGAACAAGGGCAGTTGTTTAACATTAACAAGTTGCTGCTGGACCCTTACGCACACTCGCTATTTGGTGATTTTCAACACAGTATTCGCCACCGCGCTATCGATGAGCAGGGCAAGCTATGTCCGTTTGATAATGCTCACTTAATGCCTAAAGCACAGGTAACTGCGCTGAGCCAGTATAAAGGTGAACGCCCGGAGATTGCCTGGCACGACACCGTTATTTACGAATGTCACGTTAAGGGATGGTCGCAGCGCCACCCGGATATTGAGAACGCCGAGCGTGGGTGTTTTGCAGCCTTGGCAACGCCGCAATTCATTGAGCATATCAAGGCGCTAGGTGTGACCAGCGTTGAGCTTATGCCCGTGCAGCGGTTCATTAGTGAAGCGTTTTTACAGCCACTCGGGTTGAGTAATTATTGGGGCTATAACACCCTGAACTTTTTCACTCCGCATAGTGATTATTTGGTCAGCGGCGATGTGCACGAATTTCAAGCCATGGTTGAGCAGTTACATCAACACAATATCGAAGTGCTGATTGATGTGGTTTACAACCACAGCTGTGAAGGCGAAGCGCTTGGCCCTTGTTGCCACCTAAGGGGCATTGATAATCGCAGTTATTACCGTCTTGATGAGCAAGGTCATTATATTAACGACACCGGCTGTGGTAACACCCTAGATTTAACCCAACAGGGTGCTCTGCGCTTGGTCATGGACAGCTTACGGCATTGGTATCAGGTATATGGGGTTGATGGCTTTCGCTTTGACTTGGCCAGTATTTTAGGCCGAGAGCACCATGGTTTTAACCCTGAGCATGTCTTTTTTCAATGCCTTGCACAAGACCCGGTATTACAACACGCGAAACTGATTGCCGAGCCTTGGGATATTGGCCCCGGAGGTTACCAGCTTGGCGCTTTTCCTGCTCCATGGCGACAGTGGAATGACCAATATCGCGATGTTGTCAGGCGGTTTTGGCGCGGCGATAGCGATTTACTGGGTGTGTTAGCCAAGCGCTTGCATGGCTCTGCCGACATTTTTAGCGCCACCGGCATGGTGCCTAGCTACAGCATTAATTTTATAACCAGTCATGATGGCTATACCTTGGCCGACCTTGTCAGCTACGAGCAAAAGCATAATCACGCCAACGGAGAGCACAATCAAGACGGCCATGATGCCAACTACAGCTGCAATTATGGTGTGGAAGGGCACAGCGACGATGCCCACATCAAGTTACTGCGTTTGCGAGCACAAAAAAACTTACTGCTCACCTTATTACTGTCCAAAGGCGTGCCCATGCTCAGCGCCGGCTCGGAAATGGGGCACTCACAGGGGGGCAACAATAATGCATATTGCCAAGATAACGCCATTAATTGGCTTAGTTGGCACGATGTCTCTCGCCACCATCCGTTAGCACTGTTTATCAGCGATGTGCAAAGGCTGCGCCGCGAATTCGCCATTTTTACGCACCCGGAGTACATCCATGACAACGACTCGCGCTTTGTGATTGCTTGGTATCGCCCTGACGGACGGCCGATGAGCAATGACGATTGGCATGACCCCTCGCTGCATACCTTGGTGTATTACAGTATCGATACCCAGGCCCATCACTATTTATGTGTGGTCCTGCATCGCGGCGGGCGCGAGCAAGCGTTGCGCTTAGTGAGCCCTGATAATACGCCACTGCAATGGCACCTGCGCTTGAGTACGTATGAACACAGTGTGCCTGCAACGCAGGGCATCGCTGTGGATCAAGAAATAACCTTAACTCCCTGTAGTGGTTGGGTGTTTAGTAACGTTGAAAACAAACACAATACAAGGCAAACACTATGACTACGTCTGGCACTGTATGCCACCCTGTGGATTGGCAGGATGCGCCGCTACTTGATAGCGAAACGTTAGCCGATGATTTGGCTCGTCATTTTCACAATACCCTCGGGCGCGACAAGGTGGGCGAATCGCAGCATTATTTGTATCAAGCACTGGCGCTGACAATACGTGATAGGCTGGTGGCCCGCATGCGACAAACCCGCAATGTTACCACCTCAGTGCCAACACGAAGAGTGGCCTACCTGTCGTTAGAGTTTCTCATCGGACGTAGCTTAAATAACGCTATTTTAAACCTAGATATGGCTGCTGAGGTGAGCGCCGCATTAGCCAATTACTGCGCCGAGCTCGAACATATAGCCAGCGCTGAGCACGACGCTGGTTTAGGGAATGGTGGTTTAGGGCGTTTGGCTGCGTGCTTCTTAGATAGCTGTGCGACCATGGCCTTGCCGGTGACAGGTTATGGTATTCGTTATGAATACGGCATGTTTAATCAACGCATTGATAATGGTCATCAAATAGAGCAGCCCGATCATTGGCTGCGTGAAGGCCATCCTTGGGAATTACCAGCACCGGATAAAACCGTGCGGGTGAAGTTTTTTGGTCATGTCGATATTTATCGAGACCATCAAGGCCGTGAACACCGCCAATGGCTGGACACCCAAGATGTGTTAGCTGTGCCTTATGATGTGCCCGTGCCAGGCTATGGTAATGATATCGTCAATACCTTACGGCTATTTAAAAGTGAGGCCACCGATGAGTTTGACCTTGGTGAGTTCAATGCTGGTGGCTATGCCGAGGCTGTGGCGCAAAAAAACCTCGCCGAGCAAATTTCCATGGTGTTGTATCCCAACGACAGCAGTGAAAATGGCAAAGAGCTGCGCCTGCGCCAACAATATTTTCTCTGTAGTGCCGCACTGCAAGACCGGCTCAACCAATGGATAGTAATTAAAGGCGCACAGTTTACAGATTTTGCCGACTATCATGTATTTCAACTCAACGATACGCACCCCAGTATTGCCGTAGCTGAATTAATGCGCCTGCTTATCGACGAGCACTGCTTGAGTTGGGACGACGCTTGGCAGATAACCACTCGTACCATGGCCTACACCAACCACACCTTGCTACCTGAAGCGCTGGAAAAATGGTCTGTGGCTTTAATGCAACGGCTACTGCCGCGTTTGATGCAAATTATCTATGAAATTAACGCGCGGTTCTTAATCTTAGTCGCCAAACAGTGGCCCGGGTGTGCACAAAAACAGCGTGCTTTGTCGCTTATTGAAGAGGGGGCAAACCCTCAGGTGCGAATGGCTTATTTAGCCATCGTTGGCAGTTATTCCGTCAATGGGGTGGCAGCGCTGCATAGCCGCTTACTGAAAGAGCAGTTGTTTGCAGATTTTTATGCGCTGTGGCCGCAGAAGTTTAATAACAAGACCAATGGAGTCACACCTAGGCGTTGGCTATCCCATTGTAACCCCGAGCTGGCACAGTTGATCACAGCCAAAATAGGCGATGATTGGGTAAAAGATTTCGCACATATTAACCGTATTCGCCGTTACTACGATGATGATAGCTTTATTGCCGCGTGGCAAAAGGTAAAACAAGCCAACAAAGCGCGGCTGTGCGAGTTGGTGCAACAGCGCTGCGCCGTGCAATTTGACTCGACCATGCTGTTTGATGTGCAGGTGAAGCGCATTCATGAATATAAACGCCAGTTGCTCAATATTTTGCATGTGATTCATTTATATCGGCGCATTTGTGATGGCGATACGCAAGGCATGGTGCCCCGTTGTGTGCTGATCGGGGGCAAAGCGGCCCCCGGTTACGATATGGCTAAGCGCATTATTAAGTTGATATGTAATGTTGCCAACACCATTAACGATGACCCTAGAGCGAAGGCATGGTTAAGGGTGGCGTTTTTACCGAATTACAATGTCACAGCGATGGAAACAATTTGCCCTGGAGCGGATTTATCAGAGCAAATATCCACAGCGGGTAAGGAAGCGTCAGGCACCGGCAATATGAAGTTTATGATGAATGGCGCACTGACCATAGGCACCTTGGATGGCGCCAATGTGGAAATGCTTGAAGCACTCGGTGGCGAGCACTTTTTTACTTTTGGCGCCAAGATTGAGCAAATTGACGATATCCGCAGGCACTATAGCGCACGCGCTATTATTGATAACGACCCGCAGCTGCAAAAAGTAATCGCCTTGCTACAAAGCGGTCATTTTAATTTGTGTGAGCCGAATATTTTCGCTCCCATTATTAACCTCCTTTATGACGATAGCGATCCTTGGCTTACCTGTTATGACTTTGCCAGTTACTGTCAGGCTCAACAAGCTGTCAGCGAAGCTTATCAAGACCCTAAACATTGGACACAAATGAGTATTTTAAATACCGCTGCCTCTGGTCAGTTTTCCAGTGATCGCACTATTGCCCAATACAGTGAAGACATATGGCAGTTACAGGCCATGCCAACGCGCCAAGGAGAATAACGATGCCAAGTTATGCAAATCGATACATTAGTACTTTAACCCGTGATACTTACGCCTTGATCCTCGCCGGAGGCAGGGGATCGCGGTTACATGAGCTGACCAACTGGCGCGCCAAGCCGGCCGTGTATTTTGGGGGTAAACATCGCATCATTGATTTTCCGCTGTCGAACTGCATCAATTCGGGGATACGTAGGGTCGGGGTGGCGACTCAATATAAGTCGCACTCGTTAATTCGTCATGTGCATCGCGCCTGGGGGCACTTTAAAAAAGAGCTCGGTGAGTCAGTAGAGATTTTACCCGCGTCACAGCGCTACGGCGACGAGTGGTATTGCGGCACCGCCGATGCGGTATTTCAGAATATGGACATTATTCGTCATGAGCTACCCCGTTATGTCATGATTTTATCAGGCGATCATGTTTACCGTATGGACTACGGGGCGTTACTGGCAAAACATGTAGAAACGGGCGCCGATATGACGGTGTGCTGTATTGAAGTCGACACCGAAGAGGCTGCCAACACCTTTGGCGTTATGACCGTCGACGAACAAAACCGTATTCGCCGCTTTGATGAAAAGCCCGCTGTGCCGAATGAAATTCCAGCAAAGCCGGGTCGGTGCTTAGCTTCGATGGGCAACTACGTGTTTAACACTGAATTTTTATTTGAGCAATTGCAAAAAGATGCGCAAAACAGCTGCTCGGGGCGAGATTTTGGTCACGATATCATCCCGGCAATCATCGACAATCACCAGGTATATGCCTTCCCATTTACCGAACCGAGCATGTCTGGGCAGCCCTATTGGCGTGATGTTGGCACCTTAGATTCGTTTTGGGAAGCGAATATGGAGTTGGTTGAACCGCAGCCGAAATTGGATTTGTACGACCCCACTTGGCCCATTTGGACCTACCAAGAGCAATTACCGCCAGCGAAGTTTATTTTTGATGACGATGAACGCCGGGGGATGGCGGTGGATTCAACGGTTTCCGGTGGCTGTATTATTTCCGGCTCGCAAGTGCGCAAGTCGCTATTATTTTCTAATGTGCACGTGCACTCATTTTGTCAAATTGAGCAAGCGGTGGTGCTGCCCGGTGTGGTCGTTCATCGCGGTTGCCATATTAAGCGAGCGATCATTGACCGGGGCTGTGAAATACCAGAAGGACTGACCATTGGCTTAGATCATGAGGAAGATATTGAACACGGCTTTCGCGTATCCAAAAATGGCATTGTGTTGGTAACGCGCGATATGCTGGCGGCGCTTGCGCAAAAAACCGATGCCCAGAGTCAGCAGCGAGCGTAATAATGAAGTCAGTGTTATTTGTTTGTGCTGAGAGTAGCGCCATTGTCGGCGCAAAAGTGGGTGGGGTGGCTGATGTGGTGGGCAATGTGTCAAAAGCCTTGGCCGAGCAAGGTACTCAAGTCGATGTCATTTTGCCGCATTACCAATGTATGGAGCTCATTGAGGCGCAGCCCTGTGCCGAGGTGCAGGTTCACTTTGCTCACCAACGGCTTAATATACAGCTTTTATTGGTAAGCAAACGCGATGGAGTCAGTCATTATGTGTTATCGCATCCGTGGCTGTGCAGTGAACATGTTTATCATCACGATGAAGATGGCCGGCCCTTTGCCGCAGACGCCAGTAAGTTTGCTTTATTTTGCTTGGCGGTGGCACAGGCAATAGAGCAAGGTGTACTGGCGGCTAATGTGTTGCATTTACATGATTGGCACAGCGCCACGTTGGCGGTGCTTCGTGCTTATGGCAAAGATTTGCAAAGACTAAAAGCCATGCACACGGTGTACACCATTCACAACTTAGCATTGCAAGGTGTGAGGCCGTTTGCCCACGACCCGTCGGCGCTTGAATCGTGGTTTCCATGGTTAAGTTACGATGGCCAGCGTATTTGCGATCCGCGCTATCCCCATTGCTATAATCCGATGCGCGCTGCCATTGAACTATGTGACAAAGTGCATGTGGTCTCGCCCCAGTATATGCAAGAAATTCAGCGTCCAAGCAATATGGAGCATGGTTTTACCGGTGGAGAAGGGTTGGAAAATCAGTTGGTTGCCGCGCAGCAGCAAAATCGGTTGGTGGGCATCCTCAATGGCTGTGACTACCAAAGCGAGTCGGTAAATTACACTCAAAAACGGTTATGGCAGCTCGCTGAGCAGGCTGTATTACAGTGGATGGGCAAGGCCAATCAGTTAAGCGCGAGTCATTACATCGCCCATGTTCGCCTGCAACAATGGCGCGCCAACGAGGTCACACCCTGGCTATGCTCGGTAGGGCGGATCAGCCTGCAAAAAGTCGCGCTATTGCTTGATGATGATACGCTGGGTGAACTGTTGCGATGTTTAGCTGAGCAAGGCAAGCACTTTATGATGCTGGGCTCTGGCGACCCGGCGCTTGAAGCGTTGCTAACACAGGCGATGGCCGAGCATGACAACTTCTTGTTTTTACGTGGTTTCGCCCTGGAATTGGGTGATGCGATGTACCAGCTTGGGTCATTATTTTGTATGCCCAGTTCATTTGAACCATGTGGCATCAGTCAGCTTTTAGCGATGCGCGAGGGCACGCCCTGCTTAGTACATCAAGTAGGCGGCCTTAAAGACACCATTGCCGAAGGCGTCAATGGTTTCACCTTCACGGGCAATAGCCCAAAACAGCAAAGTCGGCAGCTACTCACTGCCTTGCAGCGTGCTCTTGCTGTTTACCATAACGAGCCAGCGCAGTGGCAGACATTGTGCGCGCAAGCCAAAAACACGCGCTTTGACTGGCACCAAGTCGCCGTCAGTTACCTTGAGCAGTTGTACACCCATTAGCTGCGGCGCAAACGACTCAGCGGCACCTTGGGGAGCGGCCTAAAACAGGTCGATATCCCCTTTATCCTGATTAGCATTGTCCGGTGAAATTGCACCGGATTGCACAAGATCATCAAAAAAGTGCAGCTGATCACGGCCATTATTTTTTGCATAATAAAGTGCTTTGTCGGCGTTCTCTAATACGCTGATGGGGAAGTCATAAGGGCTGATACGAGCCATCCCCACACTGACTGTCAGCGTTTTTACAAAGGGGAAGTGGGTGTTGCGCACATGGTCCATAAACGCCTGCATTTTTTCATTGATATCCTCTTGTTTGCAAGGCTCAAAAATAAGTACAAATTCTTCGCCGCCGAAGCGAAACATTAAGTCTGAGGCGCGGAAGAAGCCACGCATCTGCTGCGCCAAGATAAGCAATACCTCATCACCACAGACATGACCATAGTTATCATTAACTTGTTTGAAGTGGTCGATATCCACCATTGCTAACCACGAGTAACTCTCGGGTTGGCGCTTGCGGTTATTATTCTCTCGGTTATGGGCTTTTTGGTTCATCACTTGCTTTTCTAGCAGGCGTTTAAATTTACGCTCAAAGGTTTGCCGATTTAATAATCCGGTCAGCTTGTCGCGCTCATTCTCATGTAAAATGGTTAGGTAATTTTCGTAAATACGGCAAAAGGCGTTTAGTAACACTTGCTGTGATGAGCTCAAGTGATTACTGACCACCTTGATGGCGACCACAGGTTTATCAAAAATCGAAATGGGCAGCCAGCGATGCTCAATGCCGTTGTTGTTCTGTACGGTAATGATACAAGCAGATTGTAAACACGAGAGAAGTTCAGATTCAGGGGATTCTACAATGTGTGTGTCGTGCCATTGATATTGACCAGCATTCTCATGGTGTAGCACTAGGCTGCACTCGATGACCTTGCGGCCAAAGTCCTGTAAGTCCTTATAAACTGCTATCTCTTGGCACTGTATGAATTCTTGTAGGGTGGTGACTAGGCTGTATTCGAGGGAGTTTACATCTCTGGTTTTAGTAATTTTGACAACCGAGTTTAATAATTCTTCTTGCATGATTCGGTAGGCCCTATAAATTTACCACATAATGCGACCTACATGGTCACTAGCCCTGAGTATAGTCAATATATAAAAACCGGGACGTCCACTTCCGTCATTGTCATATTTTCTTCTCTTTATTGTTCCGACCCGTACGCTTGGCATCTTGCAGCTCGGCTCGCAGCGAGCAATGGCCTAACATGTTGCTTGTAATCAAAAAAGGGAATTTGAATCTAACGATATAACCACAACGAATATAAAATATATTGTATACATTATTAACTAAGTGTTAACTTTGCCGCGAGTTCAATCAACCCAGAAAAGGTACATTATGAGAAAATCAGCAATTACGTCGGCACTGATGGTTACGCTTGGCTGCGTAGCTGGCCACGTTAGTGCGCACCCGGGCACCAGTGATGGCAAGCGATTGTTTAAACCTATAAGTGCACAGCATTCATTGGCCGTTGCCCATGAGGCGGACCAGCAGAGGCAAGATATCGCGCCGCCAACGGCTGATAGGCAAAAGCAGCTTTCTTCAGTCCATTTAGTTAATGAGCTATCACATTCTAGCTTGATGGCAGATGCGAGTGCGCAGTGTGCCCTGCAGCAACTGGCAGACGCGTCGAGCGCCACCATCGCCGAGCAAGTGACCAGCCAGGGTGTGGATTGCGTCAACGCGCTATTTAGTGCCAGCAATGAAGTCGCTGGACAAATTGTTACTGATGGTAAAATGTTAGCAGTTGCTGATAGGGCGCTTGTGCTTGCCAGCAATTATAACGGCCAAGGCAGTGCTGATTTGGAAGCGCTATTTTTGTTCCTGCGCGCTGGCTTCTATGTCGAGTTCTATAACGATCAGGTAAGCTTATCGCCAGCTGCAACTGAGGCGACCCAGCAAGCACTGGATGCCTTTGTCGCCAATACCCACTTTTATGCCAACAGCGACGCCCATGGCAAGACGCTTAGTGAAGTGATCATCACTATGGATAGCGCTGAATTACAACACCGCTACTTACCGCAAGTTAAACAATGGCTAAGTCGTTGGGACCAAAGTTATGGTAATAGCTGGCATATGCGCTCGGCGGTAAATGGTATTTTTACCATTTTGTTCCGAGGCCAATGGAATGATGAATTCATGGCGCTGGCAAAAACCGATACGGAGCTGGCACGACTGTTAGGTGAGTTCACAGCGCAAACCTGGATGATAGGTAGCGACAGCGAATATCTGATCACCAACGCGGCAAGGGAGTTAGCGCGGTTAAAAATGCACAGCGGCGAGCCAATTGAAGATGAGGCCGATAAGCAGCTTAGCGCACTATTTGCCCGTTATAACATGGTTGGCTACGGTGATGCCCTCTGGTTAGGCGCAGCCGATATCGTCGATTACTACGGTGCCTGCGCGCAGTTTGAGGTATGTGGTTTTAAAGAACAGGTTGAGCAGCAGGTATTGGGTCAAATTCACCAGTGCAGTGACACCATTCGCATTCGTGCACAGCAATTAAGTGCCAGCCAACAACAAGCAGCCTGTGAAAAAATGGCTTACGAAGAAGGGGTGTTCCACGACAAGTTAGCCACTAATAATCAACCTGTTGCCGATGATTTGAACTCCTTCTTACAGGTGAATGTGTTCAATAGCAGCGACGATTATAAAAAATATGCTGGGGTTATTTTTGGCATCGATACCAACAATGGCGGTATGTATTTAGAGGGGGATCCAAGCAACCCTGACAATCAGGCCAACTTTGTTGCTTACGAGGCCAGCTATGCCAACGCTGAGCACTATGTCTGGAATTTAGAGCATGAATATGTTCACTACTTAGACGGGCGCTTTAATCTTTATGGTGATTTTAACGCCCCGACAGCCGATATAGTTTGGTGGAGTGAGGGAGTGGCTGAATATGTCTCGTTACTTGAGGACAATAGCGCTGCAATTGAGACCATAAAAGATGGCAGCACTTACCAATTAGGCGAGGTGTTTGCCACCACGTATGCCGGTTTTGACCAAGATAGAATTTATCGCTGGGGATACTTGGGGGTGCGCTTTATGTTTGAGCGTCACCGCAGCGAGTTGGCCAACATGCTAGCGAATACTCGCCAGGGCAACTGGCAAGGCTATCAAAGCCAAATGAATAGCTGGGCGGCGAGTTATGGCAATGAATTCACGACTTGGACACAAGCGCTCGCTGGTGGCGAGAACAATACCGCGCCAACGGCCCGTATTAACGCCCTCGATACCGGGGTTGTGAATCAAAGTGTGAGCTTTGATGGCAGTGCGAGCAGCGACAGCGAAGGCGCTATCGCAAGCTATCTTTGGGATTTTGGCGATGGCACATCAGGGCGAGGGGCTATTGCACAGCATAGCTATAATCAGCCGGGCAGTTACATCGTGACCTTGAGTGTGAGTGATGAGCAGGGCCTGAGCCACAGCATCAGTCACAGTATTACCATTGAGGCCGATAGCAGCGGCGGTATTACTGAGCTGAGCAATGGGCAAAGCGTGTCTATCAGTGGTGCACAAGATAGCGAGCAAGTGTTCCGTATCACATTGCCGCAAGGCACTTCAGCGCTTGATGTGACCCTTTCAGGAGGCAGTGGTGATGCTGACCTTTATGTTCGTGAACAGCAAGCCCCCACCACAGGCGAGTTTGACTGTCGTCCGTATATTGGTGGTAATGAGGAACAATGCCAGCTCAATCTAGGTAGCGCGACCAGTGAAGTGTATATCATGGTCAGGGGGTATAATGCGTTTGCGGATGTGAGCCTAACAGCCAGCTATCAGGCGCCTTCTCACATCGATGATATGTGCGCGCAACAAGGACCGCGTACTGATGGTCGCTTAGTGGCCGGTGAGACTATCTGCTTAGGTGCGCAGGCACCGATGTGGTTTAGTATTGAAAATGTCGCCGCAGCGCAAAGTGTGCGTATCGAAACGGCCCATGGCAGTGGCGATTTAATGCTGGAATATGCCAACCAAGGCTGGCCCAATGGCAGCAATGTTGAGGCCCGCAGCGATACATCAGGAAACGTGGAGTGTTTATCGGTGAGTGGTCAAAGCAACTACTGGGGGTATTTAAAAGTATCTGGCAACAGCGCTGGAGCGAGCTTGAAACTTAGTATTGATGAGGGCCATTGTCAGTAAACTAAAGACACAAAAAAACCTGCGTTAGCGCAGGTTTTTTTCATATTAGCAATTAGTTATTGCTCATCTCGGCGTAGTTCTTACACGCTTCAACATCTTTACACTCGCCGTATAGATAGAGTGAGTGATTAGTTAGCGTAATGCCGTTTTCTTCTGCGATTTCTACCTGACGACGTTCAATCATGTCGTCTTCAAACTCGATCACTCGACCACATTTTAAACACACTAAATGGTCGTGGTGCGTAGAGCCGGCCAATTCAAATACCGATTTTCCGCCTTCGAAGTGGTGGCGGGTGACAATGCCAGCATCATCGAACTGGTTTAAAACGCGATAAACAGTAGCCAGACCGATCTCTTCGCTGTTATCAAGCAGGATTTTGTAGACGTCCTCGGCACTGATGTGCTGGTTATCCGGAGACTGGAGGATTTCTAGGATTTTAATACGCGGTAGCGTGACCTTTAAGCCCGCTTTTTTAAGCTCTAGATTATGATCAGTCATTCAACTTGTTCTCGATTTTAGATTCTTGGTTGCACCGCTAAGCCACAGCAAGCGGTGCGTGCGACGCATAATAATGGCTAAGAATAACGTGCTTTACTATCAAGTGTAAAGCCAAGTTACCCTTAGCGTTTTTGTTCTTAGTCGGCAAGTTCTGCTAGGCACATTTCATCAAAAATCTGCTTACACCAGGTTTTCACACGCTCATCGGTAAGCTCTGGTTGACGGTCTTCATCAATGCCCAAGCCAACGAAATGCTCGTCATCAACCAGCCCTTTTGATGCCTCAAAATCATAGCCTTCGGTAGGCCAATTACCGACTACAATAGCACCACGCTCGGTGATAATGTCGTTGACCATGCCCATGGCATCAAGGAAGTACTCGGCGTAATCTTCTTGATCACCACAACCAAAGATAGCACATAGCTTGCCGTCAAAGTCGATTTCTTCTAGTTCAGGGAAAAAGTCATCCCAGTCACACTGCGCTTCGCCGTAGTACCATGTGGGGATACCAAAGAGCAGCAGGTCAAACTCTGCAATCTCTTCTTTGCTGCTTTTCGCGATGTCGTGCACGGCTACCATGTTCTTGCCGAGCTCTTTTTGGATCATTTTTGCAACGTGCTCAGTGTTACCCGTATCACTACCAAAAAATATACCTACACTTGCCATGAATAAATAACCTTTTATGTATCTATAGCCAATCGTTCTTGCAAAATGGTTTCAATCAACGCACTACGGCTAATATTCTGCGCATCTGCCATATCATTTAATGCTTGATACAGCTCTGATGAAACTTTAAATTCGACGCGTTTCAAGCCCCGCGCTTTATCGCGCTTGAGCTGGTTACGCTTATTTACTTTCAGTTGTAACTCCCGAGGGAGCGGGTTAGTTTTTGGACGACCCGGGCGTCGCTCATACTCGAATAAATCGAGCGTGGTTCTATCTAGCTCTGACTTGGCCATGGTTAACCCACACCTGCTCCTTGCCAGAAGACTTGAATAAGCCCTTTGGCGATAAAGCCGGAACAGCCTAAAAACAACACAAGCCAGACAATATAACGACCAAATTTAGGCACATCGCCTTTTTTAAGTACGTCTTGAATTGCCATGCCGATGAAAAAAAAGATGCCAGCAAGGCCAAAATATAACCCGAGGGTATCGATCTCATTGATTAATTGGTCGACCATTGACTGCTACCTATCTGTAAAACGGCGCGCATTGTAGCACAGAAAAATCCAATAATTTAGGTGATATTGAGGCTTTTAGCCTCCGTTATACTAACCCTAAATTACGCCCATACTATTGATATGGATTAACGTGTTAAAAAATCAACGATGGATTTATTTACTGCTGCCGGTTTTTCAGCGTGTAGCCAATGTCCGGTGCCTTGAATTACTTTTGCTTTGGCATTGGGGAACAGGGTCATGATCTGTTCTTTGTGCTCAGGCAAAATATAATCTGAGTCGCCACCTTTAACGAACAGTGTATCACACAAACAAGAATCATTTACAACTGGCTGCGATAGGATATTTGCATATTGCTGTTTTAGCACTGGCAAATTAAATTGCCATTCTAGGGAGCCTTTATCGGTTTTTTTCAAACTTTTAGCCAAAAACTGGCGTACACCCGGTGTGGCTATGTATTCACTCATTAGCTCATCCGCTTGCGAACGTGAGCTAACCGATGCACTGGCAACGCTTTCAAGCGCTTGAAAAATGGCGTCATGACGGGAGTGGTAATTCACTGGAGCCACGTCAAGTACAACGAGCTTGCTGACGCGCTCGGGTGCATCTATTGCTACTTGCATAGCCACTTTGCCGCCCATGGAATGACCAACAATGTGCGCTTGCGCGATCTCCAGCTCATCCATCAGCGCAATAATGTCCTCAGCCATAGCGGGGTAGGTCATGGTCTCGCTGTGAAAAGATTGACCGTGATTGCGCACGTCCACGTTAATTACATGAAACTGTTCACTGAGGGCTCTGGCAACGACTTTAAGATTATCTAATGAGCCAAATAAACCATGAATAACAATCACAGTGGGCGCATTTTTTGGCGCCTCAGAGCTGCTTTGATAATTTAGTAACATAAACACGTTATCATCGATGAAAGTAGGTAAATTGTGCCCACTGGGCGCGCGCAATGCAACACTTGGTCAAACACTGCTCAGTTGCTAAGGGCCTATACAGGGCACGCCCCCTAGCTTATTCAGGTAACTTGGGTATAATTCTGCAAAGCATTTGTAAACTTGGCAGTAATGACAGGAATATCATGAAAAAAATAGAAATAGACGACGAGCTATACCAATATATTGCCAGCAATACCCAAAGCATTGGCGAAAGTGCCTCTGAGATTTTGCGTCGTTTATTGAATTTGCAAAGCGCAGCGCCCGTAGCTGCGCCAGCCACTGTAGAAACCGATGTAAGCGATGAGCCCGAGCAGCAGCAAGCGCAGCCCATGGCTGAAGCTGATGATAGCCAAGCCAGCGTGTTCGACATTCTTAATAAAGAAGAATTGGCGATGCAAAAGGGCGTTGTTGGCCGCTTCTTGTTTATTCTTGCAGCGCTGCATCGCACCCATAAAACCACATTCCACCGCGTACTGAATATTAAAGGCCGTGACCGTCGATACTTTGGTAAAAGTAAAGAGGAATTGCAGGCCAGTGGTAGCAGTCTAAACCCAAAGAATATCGATGACAGTCCTTTTTGGGTAATGACCAACTCTAATACCACCCGTAAGAAAATGATGTTGCATGAAGCGGCGTTAGAGCTGGGTTACACTAAAGAGCAAGCAGAAACTATTCGCGACTATTTATAAGGAATCAGGTATGGCCCTTCACCCCAATGCCGGAAAACTCGCCAAGCAAGCCGATCTTGTTAATGTACCTAAATTAATGAGCGCTTATTATCTCAATGAGCCTGATGTGGAGCAATTTCCAGAGCACCGGGTCGCATTTGGTACTTCCGGTCATCGTGGTTGTTCTTTTAATACGCAATTTAATGAATCTCACATTTTGGCTATTACCCAGGCTATTTGTGATTACCGCAAAAAAGAGAATATTTTCGGGCCACTGTTTTTAGGCAAAGATACGCATGCGTTGTCGGAGTCGGCGTTTAATTCTGCCATTGAGGTATTGGTCGCCAACGAAGTGCAAATCATTACCCAGCAAGACGATGACTTTACGCCCACTCCGGTGATAAGCCATGCGGTAGTGAGCCACAATAAAGCCCACCCACATGAATTGGCCGACGGCATTGTGGTGACGCCCTCACATAATCCACCTCAAGATGGTGGTTTTAAATATAATCCACCCAATGGTGGGCCTGCTGATACCAACGCCACAAAATGGATTGAAGATAGAGCGAATCAGTTACTCATTGAAGATCTGGTGGAAGTGGAGCTTTTCCCCTTTGCTAAGGCTGTGCGCTCTGGTTTTATCAAATACGTGGACTTAATAACCCCGTTTGTTGCTGATTTAGCCAATGTCGTTGATATGCACGCGATCGCCAAATCAGGGATCACCATAGGTATCGACCCCCTCGGTGGTTCGGGAATTCATTATTGGCCGCATATTGCCAAGCAATACGGATTAAACCTCACGGTTGTGAACGACGCGATAGACCCGCGTTTTGCGTTTATGCCACAAGATAAAGATGGCAAAATCCGAATGGATTGCTCATCCCCTTATGCGATGACTAATTTGGTCGCACTAAAAGACCGCTTCGATATTGGCATTGGTAACGACCCAGATTATGACCGCCACGGTATTGTTACCCCAGACGGATTGATGAACCCCAACCACTTTCTTGCCGTCGCTATTGATTACCTATTGACTCATCGCAGCGCGTGGCCGGGCGATGTGAAAGTCGGTAAAACCCTGGTTTCCAGTGCGATGATTGATAAAGTGGTACAAAGCCACGGTAAAACCTTGTTTGAAGTCCCTGTGGGCTTTAAATGGTTTGTTGACGGTTTGCACAGCAGTGAATTGTGCTTCGGCGGTGAAGAAAGTGCTGGAGCTTCTTATCTACGTCTAGATGGCTCGGTATGGAACACCGATAAAGACGGATTTGTTATGGGGTTACTTGCTGCTGAGATTCTCGCCGTTACCGGCAAAACGCCTTCGCAGTACTACCAGCAGCTAGTGGCAAAATTTGGTGAGCCAGTTTACAAACGCATTGACGCCCCTGCTAATAGTGAGCAAAAAGCGAAACTGAAAGCACTCAGTGCTGAGGCCATTACGGCCACTGAACTGGCTGGAGATGCGATCACAGCCAAGCTGACTCATGCGCCAGGCAATGATGCTCCGATTGGTGGTCTAAAAGTAGTGACTGAAAATGGTTGGTTTGCGGCCAGACCGTCGGGCACCGAAGACATTTACAAGATTTACCTTGAGTCCTTCCAAGGTGAAGAACATTTACAACAATTAGAACAAGCAGCCAAGGCGTTGGTTGATAACGCCATTGCTTAACCCGCTCATATAAGCCAGTCGTTCGACTGGCTTTTTACTGTTTATCTTGATAACGCTGCCGATAGGCGGCGAAGCTCTCACAATAAAGGTGTACTATGTATTTACAGCGTCTGAAAGAGACCGGTGACTTCCTTAGCATAACCCGTGAAAATGAATTCAATCTGCCGCCAGAGCAGTTCACGCTTGATAATGGCACAATTGTAAAGGTCCTTGACACAGGAGTCATTGAATTCACTCCAGCGCAATACGGTGATAAGGATTTTGTTTTCTCCAGTGCCGTGCATGGCAATGAAACTGCGCCTATAGAAATTTGTGATCAACTGATCCAAGCCATTATCGCTGAACACATTACTTTAACTCACCGTGTGCTGTTCATTTTTGGTAATCCGAAATCAATTAATATTGGCCAGCGTTTTGTCGATGAAAACCTTAATCGTCTGTTCTGCGGCAAGCACAGCGAGGGTGGGGTAGATAACCCTGAGCGTCAGCGCGCGAAAAAGCTTGAACACTATGTAGAGCAGTTCTTTACCATGGCGGGGCAAGGGCGCTATCGTGCACATTATGACCTGCATACCGCGATTCGCGACTCCAAGAACGAGAAATTTGCGGTGTATCCGTTTTTACATGGTAAACCCCATAAACGCGAACAACTACAGTTTTTGCTTAGTTGTGGTGTACAAACGGTGTTGCTAATGTCTGAACCCGCATCCACCTTCAGTTATTTTTCTTCCCGTCATTTTGATGCAGATGCGTTCACTATTGAATTAGGGAAAGTGCGTCCTTTTGGTGACAACGACATGAGCCGTTTCGCTAAAGCCAAGGCCACTCTTGAGGCATTGATCACGCAAGCAACCGTGACTTACCCTGAACTTCATGCGGATGATGTAGAGTTATTTTCGGTTTATCGCACCATTAATCGCCATCATGAAGATTTCAGCTTTACCTTTGCCGACGATGTGCCTAATTTCACTGGCTTCGCCAAAGGTGAATTATTAGGTCATGATGGTGAGCAAGAAATTCGTGCCGAGGTAGAGGGGGAGGCGATTATTTTCCCTAACGCTAAAGTCGCATTGGGGCAACGAGCTTTGCTCACAGTTGTCCCCACAAAACTCACCGATGAGTTCATCTGATCCGACCACTTTGCTCCGTAATATCCATTTATTTCAATACGTTACGGAGCGTACACGGAACTTGCCAAGGCCCCATTCTCAATGATGTGAATATTCGGCTATCATTAGTTGAATATACCTTTACGTTGACGTAAAGTGGCGGCAGCATAATTTAAACTAAGCGCGTGTAGTGGAAGATTTAGACCACTATTCACTAACTGAAAGACTAACTATTGCAAGTTAGTCTTCCAGCAAAGCAACAATAACAACATCTCAACGCTTAGCTTGGTGACAACAACAGAAGGGAAGGTTATGACTAACCCCAATAATGTTTCGTTGAATATTAATCACGAACTAGAATTTATTGATGGCCATGGCCTCGATGTGCCTACTTATCGCGTTCTTAGCGAACAAGGTAGTGTGCTTGAGGGTGCAAAAGAGCCAGAAATTGATAAGCAAACAGCGCTAAAAATATACGATACCATGCGCTTCATACGTGCCTTAGACGAGCGTATGCAAGCAGCACAACGCCAAGGGCGTGTCAGCTTTTATATGCAGTGTTTAGGTGAGGAAGCTGCGGTAACCGCCAGTGCGGCGGCGCTTGATGATAATGATATGATCATGGCGCAGTATCGTGAGCAGGCGGCGCTACGCTACCGAGGTTTTACCCTAGAGCAGTTCATGAATCAGATGTTCTCAAACGAGCAGGACTTGGGTAAAGGCCGCCAAATGCCAATCCACTATGGCTCACGTGAGCTCAACTACATGACTATTTCGTCACCGCTGGGCACGCAAATCCCACAAGCGACTGGGTATGCTTATGGGCAGAAACTGAAGCATGTCAACAAAGACTCCGGCGAGCTCGATAGCACTATTGATAATGTCACTATTTGCTATTTTGGCGAAGGGGCGGCATCAGAGGGTGATTTTCATGCCGGGTTAAATATGGCCGCTGTACATAAAGCGCCAGTGCTGTTTTTTGCTCGTAACAACGGTTATGCGATTTCCACTCCAGCCGATGAGCAGTTTGCCGGCGACGGTATTGCATCGCGTGGTGTGGGTTATGGTATTAAAGCTATCCGTGTAGATGGAGCCGATGCCTTAGCCGTTTATGCGGCGACCAAAAAGGCACGTGAAATTGCCACCGAAACCGGTGAACCTGTGCTAATTGAATCCCTCGCTTACCGTTTAGGGGCGCACTCAACTTCGGATGACCCGAGCGGCTACCGCTCTAAAGATGAAGAAGCGGGCTTTCGTGAAAACTGTCCAGTCGCACGTTTTCGCAATTGGTTGCTGAGTAAAGGCTGGCTTGATGAACAAGAAGACGAGCAAGTTAAAGAGAAAGTGCGTGAGCAAATTCTTGAAGCATTAAAGGCGGCAGAGAAAGTGGCTAAGCCACCGTTGGAAGACCTTATTAGCGACGTGTATGACACGCCCATCCCGAGTCTTGAAAAGCAATACAATGAATTAAAGACTCATATTAAGAAGTACCCCGATGCCTATCCAACAACAGCAGGGAGGTTGAAATAATGAAAACAATGAACATGCTTCATGCTATCAACTCGGCGTTGGATATCACCATGGCAGAGCACGACCATGCCTGTATTTTCGGTGAGGATGTTGGCTACTTTGGCGGTGTATTTCGGGCCACGTCCGGATTACAAGAGAAATACGGGAAACACCGGGTATTCAACACGCCGCTAACCGAACAAGGGATTGCGGGATTCGCCAATGGTTTAGCTGCGTTCGGTGCGCCAGCGATTGCTGAAATTCAATTTGCTGATTACATTTTCCCTGCCTTTGACCAAATCGTTAATGAGTCAGCGAAGTTCCGTTACCGCAGCGGTAACGAGTTTAATGTCGGTAATCTTACCATTCGTACACCTTATGGTGGTGGCATTGCCGGTGGTTTATACCACTCGCAATCGCCTGAAGCGTATTTTGCGCACACCCCGGGGTTAAAGATTGTAGTACCGCGTAACCCATACCAAGCCAAAGGCTTACTGCGCGCTGCCATCAAAGATGATAACCCAGTGCTGTTCTTCGAACCAAAGCGTCTCTATCGGGCCTCTACTGGCGAAGTGCCTGAGGAAGATTACACCATTGAGCTGGGCAAAGCCGAAGTGGTGCAAGAAGGTAAAGACGTGACTGTATTGGCCTGGGGTGCACAGATGGAAATCATTGCAGCAGCGGCTGAGAAAGCTAAAGAGCAGGGGATCAGTGTGGAGCTGATAGACTTGCGCAGCATCCTTCCTTGGGACGTCGATACCGTTGCTGAGTCTGTGAAAAAGACAGGTCGACTCGTGGTGAGTCATGAAGCGCCTATTACTAACGGTTTTGGCGCCGAGATTGTGGCGACCATCCAGCAACAATGCTTCCTTTACTTGGAATCACCCATCACGCGTGTGTGTGGCTTGGATACACCGTATCCATTAGCACTAGAAAAAGAATATATTCCAGATGCGCTGAAGGTATTCGAAGCCATTAAAAACGCGGTTGAGTTTTAAGGGGATAATCATGGCAAAAGATTTTATTTTACCAGATATTGGTGAAGGCATTGTTGAATGTGAAGTGGTTGAGTGGCTTGTGGCAGTCGGTGACGAAGTCAAAGAAGATCAACCCATTTGCGATGTCATGACTGACAAAGCCCTAGTGCAAATCCCAGCGGTACATGATGGCGTGATCACTGAGCTTTATTATGCCAAAGGAGATATTGCTAAAGTGCATCAACCATTGTTTGCAATGGATGTGAACGGCGAGCAAGAAGACAGCTCCAAGGCGCAAAGCACCGAGCAAGAGCCCGAAGTAAAGCAAGCGAGTGCAACGTCTAACAGCGCGGGTACTCAGCGCGAGGACTTTATTTTGCCTGATATTGGCGAGGGCATTGTCGAGTGTGAAATAGTTGAATGGTTGGTGAGTGAAGGCGATACCATTAAAGAAGACCAAGCGGTATGTGATGTGATGACCGACAAGGCGTTGGTACAAATCCCTGCTAAGTACGACGGTCAAGTGGTGAAGCTCTATTATCAAAAGGGTGATATTGCTAAGGTGCACAGCCCGCTATTCCAAATGGAAATTGCCGGTTCGACACACGCCGAGCAAAGTAGCGAGAGCACTGACTCGGCAGCGCAATCACAGCACAATGAAGCAGCGTCAGAGGCCAATACTGACACCTCTGTTGCCCAAGGAAAAGCATTAGCATCACCGGCTGTGCGTCGCCGTGCGCGTGAGCATGATATTGACATCAGCAAAGTTCCTGGCAGCGGTAAAAATGGCCGTGTATACAAAGAAGACATTGAACGCTTCTTGGCATCTGGTGACACAGCGCAAAGTGCTTCGCAGCAAGGGCCAAGCAACACTACATCGAGTAACGCCAATCAACAAAGTGGCGGGTCTCGTGTAGAGCCAATTAAAGGTATGAAAGCGGCCATGGCGAAGCAGATGTCGGCGTCGGTTTCCACTATTCCGCACTTTACATACAGTGACGAAATCGACCTTACGGACTTAATCGCATTGCGCGGAACGCTCAAAGAGCAGTATAAGCAGCAAGGCGTGAAGTTAACTATGATGCCATTTTTCATCAAGGCGCTATCACTGGCGATGCAAGAATTCCCGGTGCTAAACGCGCAAGTCAATGATGAGTGTACCGAGTTAACTTATTTCGATGACCACAACATTGGCATGGCCGTTGACTCTAAACTTGGATTGCTGGTACCCAATGTAAAACAAGTGCAGAGCAAATCGATTGTTGATGTCGCTAACGAAGTAACTCGCCTTACTGACAGTGCCCGAGAAGGGCGTGTAGCGCCAGCCGATTTGAAATCAGGGACTATCTCTATTTCTAACATCGGTGCTATTGGCGGCACGACAGCCACACCGATTATCAATAAGCCTGAAGTAGCCATTGTAGCCCTTGGTAAAGTACAGCAGTTGCCGCGCTTTAATGAAGCCGGTGATGTTGAAGCGCGTGCAATAATGCAGGTCAGTTGGTCTGGGGATCACCGTGTAATTGATGGCGGCACCATCGCCCGCTTTAATAATTTATGGAAAGATTTCCTAGAGCAGCCAAGTAAAATGCTGATGGCAATGCGCTAACCGGTCCAATTAGCTGAACAAAAACTGAAAAAACTAGCTCCGGCTAGTTTTTTTTATAGCCATTTTCCTCTATTATTATCCTAACTTTTGCGCTGCAAAGGTGGCTTGCTCTGACGTACATCGCTCAGGACAAAGGAATTTCAAAATAACTAATAGGAAAATAGTGATGAACTATTATATTGAAGCGTTTCAACGCTTTGCTGATTTTAAAGGCCGTATCCGTCGTAAAGCTTACTGGATGTTCTTTTTATTCAACTTCATCTTTAGCATCGTTACTGCGGTGATTGATGGCGTTTTAGGCACGGCTTTTATCGGTTCAATCTACTCGTTAGTGCTACTTGTTCCAAGTTTAGCTGCGGGTGCTCGTCGCTTACACGATACTGGCCGTTCTGGTTGGTGGCAACTACTTTACCTTATTCCAATTATCGGTTTTATCGTAGTTATTATCTTCCTTGCGCAAGACAGCCAAGAAGGTGACAACGATTGGGGTGCAAACCCTAAAGAAGGTGATATCGAAGGCGCCACTGCCTAATTGATAACGAGATATATAGAGCCGGTTTAGTACCGGCTTTTTTTATGTCCACTGGTTTATAAAATACCAGCCATAGCCTAAAACGAGCGCCGGTATCAAGGTATAGACTGTAGCAATAAATGCGGCCTTGGGTGACAGGGCGATGGCAGGGAATAAGGCATCCCCATCATTTGAGATGGCATTGGCCAACAAGGCACTGAATGGGAGCCCACCTTGAAGATATAGGCCAGTGACAACAATCTGCGGGCCACAACCAGGAATTAAACCAATCAGCGCAGCGATTAAGGGTGTCCAGAGTGCATACTGATTAAACCACACCGCTAAATCAAGCCCTGCGAGGGTGCTGACAAGTTCAAACGTAATAAACGCAGCCACCACCCATACAGTAATAAAGTGGGTATCTTGTATAGCCTTAAGAGTTGCAGATTCTGGCTCGGGCGGACAGTCTTCACAGGCGATAGATTGATAATTACCCTCATTTTTGGTGAGCGCCCACACCAGCATCGACGCCACCGCTAAAAAACTACCGCCATACAGCACCATGGTATCGGCACCTTGGAATAGGGTTGCCGGCTCGATATTAAACGCCAAAACGAGGGCAACAAGCAATAGCAACGGTAATGCCCATATCCATATTTGCTTTGTCGCCATCAATAGCGGGCTTGCAGGTTTGTCTTGCAATACATCGGGGTCTGGTTTTTTATGGTGAAATTCGATATCGGCGTGAATTTTATTGACTAGCGTGCCCATTAACGTGCCCGCCACCAAGCTAATAGCAAGGACTAACAGGGCATCAAAAGGACTGGCTGCCAAGAGCAAAAAGGCAGCATCTCCCATTGTTGCGCTTAACACCGCAACAACGGCACCGAAACTGACTTGCCCCCGGGTAAATTGGGTTACGACAATAATGGCGCCACCACAGCCGGGCAACGCGCCTAAGAACGCCGCGAATAACACTTCAAATTTAGGGTAACGCTGAGAGAACTGACCTAATTCCAGTAAAGGATAACGCTTTATCAGCAGGTAGTAGAGCAGTAGGGTAGCAGCAACAAAGACACTGACCTGAAAGAACGCATCACTGAGCGCCGTTAACGTCAGTTCGCGGGTGCTAGGTAAGGCCAACAGTAGCGCCAAACCAAGAGGGAAAAATAACCGTTTATTAATGACTTTCATCCAATTGGTTGTAAGAACACAGGGTGAGAGAGTCGATACGGGCATAATGTGTAACCTAGATCATAAACTAGGTTACACTATAGTTTAATCTAAATGATAATTAAACCTATTTGGATCTTTGGAATTCCGCGTCTGCATACCACTGCGGCCATTCGCTTTGCTGTGAGATGTCATAGCCCACTTTATAGAACAGCTGCAAATCCTGTACTGCACCGGATAAATCCCATTCATCGCGGTAGCGATCGCAAGGCTGGTGATAACAGCCGCGCAACACTAGGCCCATACGTTTACGGTACTTAGCTGTTTGCGCATCTGCAGGCTCACTGCCACCCCCGGCGTACATCGCTGGCACACCCATGTTGGCAAAGGCAAAGTGATCAGAGCGATAATACCCACCTGAGCTTGGTTTAGGGTCACCAGACACACTGCGCTGCTGCATTTTAGCGGCTTCGCTTAGCATATCATCAAGTTCAGACTTACCCATGCCCACAACGCTGATGTCTTTAACCTTACCGAGTAGGTTCAAGCTGTCCATATTGATATTGGCAACGGTTTTATCGATATCGATAACCGGGTTAGCAGCGTAGTATTTTGCCCCTAACAGACCTTGCTCTTCAGCAGTAACGGCTAAAAACGTCATCGAACGGTCTGGGTTTTTGGGCAATGTGGCAAAGGCTTCAGCGACTTCAATCATACCGCCAGTGCCGGTGGCATTATCATGTGCGCCATTATAAATCTGGTCGCCCTTACGATTCTTATCGGTTCCTAAGTGATCCCAGTGCGCGGAGTAGATAATGTGCTCATCAGGTTTCGTGCTGCCCGGTAGCGTGGCGATAAAGTTATAGGAAATCGATTTTTTGATTTCGCTGTTTACTTCAACGCTGGCAGTTAAATCGCCCATATCAACATGGTAAGCACCTTCGCTTGCGCGTTGCTTAGCTTGGTCAAAATCCAGACCGGCTTTTGCGAATAGCTCTTTGGCTACATCCACAGTCACCCAGCCTTCAACCGCTACACGGTCCATATTGTTGTTATCTTTTTGGAAACCAAACTGGGGGCCGCTCCACGAGTTTTCGACCACCGACCACGGGTAAGATGCAGGTGCGGTCTCGTGCACAATAATAGCACCAGCAGCGCCTTGGCGGCTTGCTTCTTCGTATTTATATGTCCAGCGGCCATAGTAGGTCATGGCATCGCCGGTGAACAACTCCGGATCTTTGGTCGCAAATCCTGGGTCGTTAACTAGCATCACCACGGTCTTGCCTTTTACATCAAGGCCTTCATAGTCGTTCCAGCCATATTCTGGGGCATTCACACCATAGCCAACAAATACCAGCTCAGAATCGTTGATGGCTTCTTTAGCACTAATACGGCTGGTCCCCATGACCATGTCTTTTTTATATTGGTAGTCTTTACCACCAATATTAAGGGTCATATTGGGGTCCGCTTCAATCGACACCAGCGGCACTTCTTGTAAGAAGCTATCACCATTGCCGGGCTTAAAGCCTAGGGCCGTAAATTGTTCGGTGAGATAAGCCAGCGTAAGCTCTTCGCCTTTGGTTGACGGAGCACGTCCGCCAAACTCATCGGAAGCGAGTGTTTTAACGTGCTGCGCGAGTTGTTCAGCGTTGATGCTGTTCCAGCCCGCCATAACGTCTTGTTCAGTAATTTGTGTGCTTGCACAGCCAGCAAGGATGCCGCCGGCAAGTAAAGTCAGTGGGAAATAGCGTTTCATATTTATTCATTTCATTGCTATAAGACGACAGCCAGTATAAGGATAGCGATGAAATTACACCAGTTTTTGCGCTAAACTAGGCAAAATTTACGGTTAAAATAAGCAGTAATGAAACGTTTTACCCCCTATCCACAGTGGCGCACTGATTGTTTACAAGGTGGTGCATTCGCCCACCTCAACGCCCTGTTTGCTTTAGAGCAATATCGCGACTGGCCGAGTTTAAGTGAGTTAAACCAACATCAATTGGTGAACGCCCAAGGTTTGGCCATAGAATTTATAGCCAATAGCGAGTTTGAACTGGATGGGCGCTATTATGAGCAGTTCATTTATGAAACTGGCAAAGTCCCCACGCGCAGCGAAAACTGGCATGATCTGTTTGGTGCCTATATATGGCGGCTATTTCCTAAAACCAAGGCCTTACTCAATCGCTTACATATTGAGGAAATGGCCCTGCAAACCTGCTCTAAGCGCAGTAAAACCCGTAATGCACTGACCTTATTTGATGAATGTGCCGTGGTATTAGCGGTGAGTGACCCCAGTTGGATAACCGCCTTTCGGCAACACCAGTGGCAGGAGGTGTTTGTAGAGCGCAAAGAGCAGTGGCAACATAGCATTCGTGCCTATACCTTTGGCCATGCTAATTATGAAATGCTGACACAGCCGTTTATTGGCTTAACGGGGAAAGCGTTATTTATCGACGTTGACGCTGATATATTTTGTAAAGATTTAAGTGCCCAATACCGCTACCTCGATGCGCGCCTATATGAGATGATAGCTGAGCAAAATGTGTTGGCTGATAACTCGCAGCTATCCCCGCTTCCCTTGCTCGGGGTACCGGGATGGTATGACGATAATGTCGACCCAAATTTTTATGCCAATACGGACTACTTTCGACCAAAACGAAGGAACACAAAATAATGATAAGAGTGAATGGGCTACAGAAAAAGTTCAAACTCACCAAAGACCATAAGAAAAACGTCAAAGAGTCGCAGCAAGACCCACGTGAAGACAAAGACTTTTTCCATTCGGTTCGCGATGTCAGCTTTCATTGCAATCAAGGTGAAGTACTGGGGTTGCTTGGGCCTAATGGCGCCGGTAAAACCACCACGCTACGAATGCTATCAACCGCATTAAAGCCCGACTCGGGAAGCATTGAAGTCAATGGCGTGGACGCGGTTAAAAAGCCCTTAGCGGGGCGCAAAGCCATTGGTTTTCTCTCGGGGTCAACAGGCTTATATGGGCGCTTAACAGCGAAAGAAAATGTTGAGTACTTCGCCAAACTCCATGGTCTGAGAGGTTCGGCGCTCGCTGAGCGTTGTGAAGAGCTATTTACCTTATTGGATATGCACAGCTTTTTGGATAAACGAGCCGATAACCTGTCTACTGGAATGAAGCAAAAAACCAATATCGCCAGAGCCGTGGTACATAAGCCCGATGTGGTGATATTGGATGAGCCCACCACAGGCTTAGATATTATGACCACGCAAACGGTGATTAACTTTATTAAAGGCCTTAAAGAGCAGGGCACACCAGTGATTTTCTCGACCCATCATCTCGATGAGGTTGCGTTATTATGTGACCGTGTCAGTGTCATTGACTTAGGGGTCACTTGCTTTGACGGCACCTTAGCGCAGTTTAGCGAGCAAGGGCGCGCGACAGCCCTGAACGACGCGTTTATGAATATTCTTGAGGATCATCGCCATGTATGAAGTATTTTTAAAGGAAATAAAAGAGCTGTTACGCGATAGAAAAACGCTGATGTTCGTGGTTGCGCTACCGCTGCTTATTTTTCCGATAATTTTTGCGCTTATTGGCTTTTTAGCATCGCAGGCCGCGCTTGAGGCTAAGCAGGAAGTGCACACATATGCCATCGTTAATGCGCAATATGCAGAGCCTTTCGCGAAGGAAGTCTTTTTTCATAAAAGCTTTAAAGAGCTTGAACAAAAGCATTCATACCAGAGCATTGATGACTTGAAAGCGGCGGTGGAAGCCGGGACCATCGATGTCGGTATTTATATTCCACACGATGCACAAGGTGCACTGGATAATGGTGAACAAAGCACCTGGCAAGTTATATTTAATGATGCGCAAACCATCAACTTCTTATTTACCAACTTGAAAGAAGTGGCGGACAAATACGCGCAGCAACTACAAAGTGCCAAACTTATTGAACTTGGGGTCAGTGAAGATGCCCAGGCGGCGTTGCTACAGCCCATTGAGCTTGAGAAGGTCAATACCGCCGATCAGCGCGAGAATCTCGGTGAAAAAATCGGTGCCTATATCCCTTATCTGCTGCTACCTTTAGTGCTGACTGGAGCTATGTATCCAGCCATTGACTTAGGGGCCGGTGAAAAAGAGCGCGGTACTCTGGAAACCCTGTTATTGACGCCTCTATCACGTACTCAAGTGGTGCTCGGTAAATTCTTAACGGTATTTTGCAGTGGCATTACCAGTGCCATGGTCACGGTGCTCAGTTTTGGCTTATGGATCACCCTAGCTGGGCAATTTATTGAGCTTGATATGCTTAAAGAAGCCTTTGGTACGGTAATGGTGACCGACTTATTATTGATTTTGTTGCTATTAATTCCGGTTGCCGCGATTTTTGGCTCTTTAGCGCTGACCATTTCTATTTATGCGCGCAGCTTTAAAGAAGCACAAAACTACATGTCGCCGCTGTCATTTTTAGTGTTCATCCCTATCATTGTCGCCATCATGCCGAATATGGAATTGACCGCTAAAACAGCACTGATCCCTATCACTAATATTTGCCTGGCTATCAAAGAGATCATTAAAGGCACAGTTGATTTGGGCTTAGTGGGACTTATCTTTGCAGCCACCGTGGTGCTTGCCGGGGCGTTACTGGCATTTTGTACCTACTGGTTTAATAAAGAGGATGTGTTGTTTCGCTAAATTAGGTAATTTAGTTAACTAATTGTTACCCGATGTAATATCTATATAAGACGTTCCTTCTATACTCAGCACTACGCTAAATGGTATAGAAGGAACCGTCATGAATCTTACCCAACCGCTCATCTTGGCGACTAGCATCGCGCTGGTGCTTAGTGGCTGTAACAATGCGACCCCAGTGGCTGATGAAATCCAAAGCGGTGATCCGCTGTTTTGCAAGGCCAGTCAGCAATGGGTTACCAACCCCAGTAACCCACCAGCAGAAATACCGGGGGATGGTGAGAACCTATGCCAGTTTTATCAATTTTCTTGGCAGTGGTTTATCAATCTAATGGCAGCGCCACAATCGACACGCAATTTCCTTGATTCCGGCCAATATCCCGTGTTTTTGGGGACTGAACAAAACTCCTGTGCAACAAACACCGTTGCGTCAAAGCTCTTTATTCGCACGCAGAAAGACAGCCACACTAGCAGCAGTGATTTCACTTTGCCTAGCGGCACCAACCAGGCGCTCAACGACGCAGTTATTTATGACCAACAAGGTAACGTCGTTCTCTACGAGGCTCGCTTTAATAAAGACATGTGTAATGTTGCATCAACCTCGACAACGCTGCCTGCTGGCACGACAGAGATAAAGTCGTCTTGGCGCAAGATCAGCGAACAAGAGAAAAGCGACTATGTGTGGATCCAATCTGATACTAACGCCAACGGCAAGCTTGAGAGCGACGAGATTTACGGTATGGTGGGTTTTCATTTAGTAAAAAGTACGGCGCTGCACCCAGAGTTTATTTGGGCTACGTTCGAGCACCGTAGCAACGCCCCCGACTGTCAAACTAAGCCACAAACGTCGCAAGGGTGGAGTTTTGCCAGTAGCCAATGCGCAAGCTCCCTACCTAACCCGAAAGCGGGCTGTGACTTCAATAAAACAGCGGATATCTCCGGCAGCACCCCCTTAACTGGCACGCCAACAGAAATTTGCCAAGTCTACGCACAAGGTACACGTGAAGGGGATAATCAAGCGACAAAAAATCGCGCTAATATCACTATCATTAATAAGCAGTTACAAAGCAGCTTTGCCGCCTTGCCTAATAGCAGTGAGCTCCAGGTACTCAGCCAGTACAAGTTAGTTGGGGCATTGTGGGTCAGTGATACCAGTCAATCCAGCAGCCTTGAGAATCAACGAGGCTCTATTCAACTTGCCAATACCACCATGGAGACCAATGCTCAGCAAGGGTTTGGTGAGTTGAGTTACAGTGGTAAAAGTAGCCTGCAACCCGCTGCTAATTGTTTTGCATGTCATGGCTATAGCGGACCGCAAAATAATGCGCAAGTTAGTCATATCTTCACCCATATTCACGGTAGCGGCGAAGGAAAATAGTTAAAGGGCTTTTTCAGCCATGCGCCCTTAGCGGCGCTTTACTTGGCAGCCTAGTTTGCTAATATCGTCCATTATTCAAAGGATTGTTTTATCAATGGACGATAATCATGCGCTTATTATTGGTCTGGCTGGCGATGGTAGCCAGCTCTGCTTCAGCCCAGTCACTTACCCTCGTTTATCAAGTAGACAATCGCCACACCGGTGAGCGCGGTGAAGCGATGTTACATATATCCAATTCGGCCATTGCCAACCATTACCGCTTGCCCGATATGCAGTTATCGCAAATCACCCGGCAAGGCGAGGGCCAGTATGTGCTTATTCATAGCCACAAGCAGATCTTGTTTCGCGACTTTCAGCCTTTTTATGAAAATGCCAGTAGCCAACTTAAAGCTATGGCCGAGAGAATGGGCAAGAGTGAGCAGCAGTTATGGAAGATGATGCTCGACCCTAGCAACGACCCCAGTGCGGCCACTTTCTCTCAAATAAATACACAGCAATACCAAGGAGTACGTGATGAGGTTGTGGTATATCGTGTGCAGACTGAGCAATCGCCGCTTAGTACCTCCGAGCTTGAGTGGCTCAAAAATCGTTTAGAGCAGCAGATGAGAATTCCCCAGTCAGGACTGGGATTAATGGCCGACAACGTCGATGAGTTACTGCGTTTATTTACCTATGATCATAATGCGCTTCCAAGTCGCATTGAGGATCTTGATAGCGGCTATGTATTGACACTACAAAAGCAAAAATGGGGGGCTGTAGAGCCGTCGGCCTTTTCTTTGCCCAAAAGGTATCTTAAAAAAGACATCACTGAACAAACTCTCAACCTCATGGAGTACTTGCAAAATTTAAACGAGTAGAAAAGCTCAAACCAAATCAAAGCTCGGTCATAAAAAGGAATAAAAATGAGCCAAGGATTACAGATAAAATCGTTGCGGGAGTGGATAGCGACCATTTTAGCTGGCTTCTTTTCACTGTTAGTCGTCCTAGCTATCGTTAGCGGTGATATTGAGACTGTCGTCATAAACACGCTGTTTGTATTGTTGCTTGCGGCTTATCAGCGGCGCTTTATGCTCGATAACGACGCTCTGCTAATTCGCAGCCAACTAAAGTTGTTTGGCATCGGGATGATAACCTTTAGCGTAAAGCGTATTGCGCTGTCATCGCTCAATGAGCTTGTGCTTACGTGTGGGCGCGCTAAAAACGAGTTAATGATTACCTTTTCATCTGAGCATAGCACCCAAGTGGAGCGCTTCGACTTTAGAAGCCAAGGTGAACTGATCAAGCGCTTACTTTCGGACTCAGGCATTGATTACACCCTACGTAGTAAGGGGACAGCGAGTAAAAAGGGGCACAAAGCCGGTGCAGCCAGCAAAGACACTGTGGCTGATATTTTCTATCGCCATACCGCTCCTGGCGAGATACTCTTAAGCCATAGCGTGTCGCGCTTTGCGATGCCACTGCCAAACAGTCAACGTAAGGCTGTATATATTGCGGTCGCTTTTGGTTTGCTAATAACTATAGGCGTTGTGAGCTCCTCCCAAAACTGGATTGCTGGGTGTGTTCTTTTAGCGCTGACCTACCTAAGTTATTGGCTGGTTCGAGCCCATTTATGTAATCAGTATTACTTTATCGCCCAATCACCTCAAAGCGATATTGTGGTTGACGAGCAGTATTTACAGCTCCCGGCACTGCTATTTGCAGACAAAAAAGCGCGTAAGGTGGCAAAGGAGCAAGTCCGCTCGATAGAGGCAAGATGGAATTATTACGTAGTAGATAGCTATTCCATTGGCTGGTCTCGACGCAAAATTAAACGCCCATACGTGGTGTCATTAACCTTTATCACCGACGAAGGCCCGACTATTGCAGTGAGCAATATGGCCATCAATGGTCAAGCGCTGTTATTAGCGCTTACCCATATGAACTATCCGGTATCGCTTGAGCGCTCAACAAAACAGGCACTGCCGATGCTGTTTCATATACGTATTGCCGTTTTATTGGGCGTTGTTGGCATTATCATCTCATCGATGATTCGTTTTCTATAAATAAGGATTGTTATGAAAAAACTAACGTTAATAGTCTTGCTGGGGATTCTCAGTAGCACCGCATCTTATGCTCAACAAGTGAAAACTGATAACTCACTGAAAGCCACGTTGTTTGGCAAAGACGATAGTAATCTTGATATCCAACTGGAGAAAGCTAAACAGGGAGATGCACAAGCTATGGCTCGCTCTGGTTGGCTTTTTGCTCTAGGGTTAAAGCCTGATTATGATAAGTCGCACTATTGGCTCAATAAAGCTATTGAAAACGGAAACACAACCGCGTTCTATTTTTATGCAAAATTATATGAAGAGGGAAATTTTGGCGACAAGAATCCTGAAAAGGCGTTCGATTATTATCAGCAGGGCGCTGACAATGGCAATTTAACCGCTATGTACTACGTATATGAAGCCTATCGAGATGGCAAAGGTGTTGCCGTGGATGAGCAAAAAGCCGAGGAAGTGCTCAATCAGTGTGCCAAGGCCGGTGGAGAGCTTTGTTCTGGATGGAAAGAGTTTAAAGACAACCTCAAACGTTCCAGAAAACAATCAAACTAAGCAGGGGCAGCCAATTTAGCGCTGTTCGCTCAGTTTCAATGTGCATAAAGTGCTAGGGCATAGGGATAAAAGAAGGAAAGATATAGATGAAAGGACAAGGACTAGGGCTGTTAGTGGGGACTGTGGGGATCTCATTACTGTCATTTGCTGCGGTGAAGCTATTTTTATTTGTTGAACCCCCTGGGTTTATCAATATTGGAATGATGGCCGTGGGCAGTATACTGTGTTTATCGAGTCTCTTTCTCGTTACGCGTAAATCCCTAAACCTTTAAGCGTTCCGCTTTCTAGATACAGATATAAAAGGTTTACAGGGAGTCAGCGGCAGCCGTCATGGTTGCCGCTGCAAATAACTAACCTATCAAGTTATACAGAAGCGCAGAGACCGCCAGTACACCTACAAGTAACACAAAGTACGTACTGAGCTTGCCTTTGTAACGTGCAAGGGAAGGGACTTTGTACACTGCAATCATCGGCATAATAAATAAGATCATCGCGATGATTGGACCTGAAATCGCCCCCATCATATCCAAAATACTGGGGTTATAGATGGCGCAAATCCAAATCGCCACAAACATCAAGGCAACACCTAGCTTATCCGCCCCCTGATAACTTAACTTCGAATGCTTAACCGCTAAGCCATTAAAGCTCTCCCGTGCTCCCAAGAAGTGACCAAAAAACGACGAGGTGATGGCAATAAAGGCCACCAAGGGGCCAACATAGGCCAAAAGAGGGTTGTCATAGGTATTAGCAAGATAAGAGAGCACGGAAATATTGGCTTCCTTTGCGGCTTCAAGCTGTTCAGCACTGAGCGCAAAAACACATGAAAATACAAAAAGAAGTACAAAACTTATCAGCATAATTGCAGTGTACTTGAGGATTTTGTCAGACTTTACACGTGCACTTTGGCCATAATGACGACGCTGTGCGTTGGCAAAGCTGGAAATCGCCGCAGCATGACTAAAAGAAAATACGATAACAGGCACGGCCAGCCATAAGTTCTCAATAAACTGCGGTGCTTGGGCGATATCTGTACTGGGGACCTGCCAGTGTGGAATTAAATACAGAGATAAACCAAACAGTACCGCGACTAAAGGGTAAACCAGGATGGCAAAGGCACGTAGCATTAGCTTTTCGCCTCCGAGCATCACGGCCACCATGGCTGCCACCAATACGCCGGACAGTAGCGCACGAGGTGGCTGTGCAAAGCCCAGTTGATGCACGATAAAGTCATTCACGGTGTTGGTCAGGCCGACTCCGTAAATAAGTAAAATAGGGAAGATAGATAGAAAATACAGCAGTGAGATTAATCTGCCAGCGCCAGCACCGAAGTGTTCTTGCACCACATCAGTGAAGTCACTGTCGTCGTGTTTAGACGATAACACAAAGCGTGCTAAGCCTCGGTGCGCGAGGTAGGTCATTGGGAATGCGGCACAGGCCATAATGATGAGGGGCCAAAAGCCGCCAAGGCCGACATTAATGGGTAAGAATAAAATACCTGCACCCACTGCGGTGCCAAATAGACTTAATACCCAATGGGTATCGTGGCGAGACCACGCCGGTGCTGTGGTGGTGCCTTCACCGCCGAGCACATGTTGAGAGGAACTCATAGATACTACCTTTGAACTGCATAAAAACGTGGCAATCATACAGAATTTGGCAAGGTAATTCATACTTATGCCAAAAATTGTTATAGCAATCCAACTTTGGTCGTACTAATTAGAATAACTAGCTAAATGATGTTCTTTTTTTAGCCAAAAAGTGTGGTGTTGAAATAAAAACGGCCCTATTAAGGGCCGTTTGCAGTCGTGATTTAGTATTAAATCTTTTGTTCTGCAGGTTGTTCGCTTGGGTTTGGTTCAGGAACTTCAGGGGCATTTTGGCCCGCACGCTCCCAATACTTCGCTTTGAAGTTAAACAATACCAAGATAATACCTACACCAATACTGAACAAGGCTATTTGCATGTACAGGCCAGGGATTTCTTGAACGTTTTCTGGGTCAAAGCTACCAGCTAGTAAGCCAGAGATAATATTACCAATGGAGTAGGTAAGAACAAATACGCCCATCATTTGGCCCACATAGCGTGCTGGCGACAAGCGGCTTACTGCACTGAGTGCGACTGGGCTTAGGCATAGCTCACCTACCGTGTGTAAGAAGTAAGTGGTAATAAGCCAATAAGGTGCGACTTTCAGGCCATCAGCAGCATATTGCGCGGCAAAGAACATGACTAAAAAGCCAGTTGCCATAATGATAAGACCCACGGCACATTTAACGCTGTACGATGGCGTGATCATACGCTTGGCAAGGTTAATCCACAGTGCTGCAAAAAATGGCGACAATATGATGATGAAAAATGAGTTCGCTGACTGGAACCATGCTGTCGGGATCTCAAAAGAACCCAGCATACGGTCGGTGTAGTCGCGAGCGAATAAGTTCAAGGACGAACCAGCCTGTTCGAACCCTGACCAAAAACACGCTGAGGCCACACAGACTAAGAATAGTGCCCACATGCGTTGCTTTTCATCGTCTGTTAGTTCACCTAAAAAGTAGATGTAGCCAAAGTAAATGAAAAAGGTGATGGTAAAGACGATGGCTACCGAGCCCGCTAAAGCGACCGGGTCAATGACCAACCAGCCATTGTGTGCCGCGTAAACAGTCAGTGCGACAATCGCAATTGATGCGCCAATGACAGTCCAAGCAAGCGATGCGCCCTTGGTCGACAATGGGTTTGCTGGCTTATCATTGATGCCGCGAATACTACCTTGAGTAAGGCGGTACTGCACTAAACCGATGGCCATGCCCACGGCTGCTGCACCAAAGGCCCAGTGCCAACCGACATTTTCCATAAAGTAGCCACATACACCGTAGCCAATCATAGAGCCGAGGTTGATGCCCATGTAATAAATCGCGTAGCCACTGTCGCGACGCTCATCTTCGGTTTTATACAGCTGACCTACCATGGCACTGATGTTTGGTTTTAATAAACCGGTGCCGGTAGCAACAAATATTAAGCCGATAAAGAACGAACTAGGGTGGGGAATTGCGAGGATAATATGGCCGATCATAATAACGATACCGCCATACCAGACAGTTCGCTGACCGCCTAACAGGCGATCTGAGATCCAACCACCGGGTAAGCCAAGGAAGTAGACTGCACCGGTATAGAGGCCGTAAATTGCCGCAGCAGACGCTACCGTGAAGGCCAAACCTTCCTCTTGCAGCGATGCGGTCATAAACAGCACTAACATGGCACGCATGCCGTAGTAACTCATGCGCTCCCACATTTCTGTGAAAAACAGGGTTTGTAACCCTTTGGGATGACCGAAAAAGGCGGTATCCAATTTTGAATCCCCAGCCGCCGAAGTCGGTGGCGTGGGTATCTGCTCGTCAGACATAGATTCACTTCCATTATTGTCGTTATAGTGAGCAGTTATTAGTACGTGAAATAAGCTCAATATGCAACCAAATCGCGCCTTACAGAGGCTAGATGGTTAGATTTATAGCAATAGCTGTGAATAAATTAATCAACCTTGGGCGTGTCGTTGAATAATGCCTACAGCCATGTAATGAATTTATGCTGCCTTGCTATTCACTTCGCTTAATGGGTTTGAAGCCATCACATGCTGAGTGTCTGACCAGTGCAAAAGCTCAATACGGCCCTGATGATTCTCTACCAAGGCGCTACAGTTCTCTATCCAGTCGCCATCGTTACAGTAAATAATACCATCACTGACACGTAGCTTGGGTTGGTGAATATGACCACAGACAATGCCGTCATAGCCTCGGCGCTTGGCCTCGTGAATGGCCGCATCTTCAAATGCAGTAATCGCTTGTTGGGCCTTGTGTACACGAGATTTTAACCACGCTGCTAAAGACCAATAGCGGCCACCAAAAAGGCGGCGTACTCGATTATGCCAGCGATTTAAAAACAGCAAAAAGTCATAGGCGGCGTCGCCGATAATACTGATCAGTTTGCTGTAACGCGTTGCAGAATCAAAGTCATCACCGTGCAAGATAACAAAGCGCTTACCATTACCTGTGGTATGCACAAACTGCCGGTGTACTTCCACGCCCATGAGCAGCTCTTTATCATACTTACGAAAGGTCTCATCGTGATTACCTGGTACGTAAATGACCCGTGTGCCTGCTTTTACTTTCTCCTGCAGTGCTTGCAGTACATGGTAGTGACTGGAATGCCAAAAGAACCGCCTTTTCATTGACCATAAATCAATAATATCGCCCACTAAATAAAGTGTATCGCACTGAATATGGGCTAAAAAGTCGAGTAAATAGTCGGCTTTACAATCTTTGCAACCTAAATGAATATCAGAGATAAATACGGCCGGGTAATGGGTGGTTTTACGTTGTTTCATAATGGTGTGACTCGCAGCGTAATAATAGCGAGGCTAGAGCGTAGCGATGACAAAAAAAGACTAAAAAAAGAACAATCCGTGACAACTATCGGATCTGCTTGTCTAACGGTATGAGCCTGATTATTATTGCGACCTTCAGCCAGCCTTGGTAAGCAAGTGCTGGGAGACAATGAGCCAATATGACAGCAAAGCAATGATTTGTTCGCTTTAACAGGCTTTACGCTTTGCCAAGAACCGGTCATTTTGGCGATGTTTTAGCCGTGCCTCGTCGATCATAAAACTTGGGTGTAACGAGGATAAACGCGTAAAGCGTAATAGGAGAGCAACATGAAGTATCGTTTAGCTGGGCTGTGTATCGTGTTAACAGCTGCGCTTAGCGGTTGCCAAGACGAGCCATTAACGCAACAACTGCCTGTGGATATGAGTAATCCCGCTGCAAAATTCTGTGTTGATCAGGGCGGGCAATACCTTGTTGAGCAACAGCCCCAAGGCGAGAACAGCTTTTGTGTATTGGATAACGGCTCAAAAGTTGACGCGTGGGAGTTTTTTCGCAAATACCAGTAACAAAAAAGCCAGTCTCTCGACTGGCTTTTTTCGTTTATGCTTTAGCAAGCTCGGCAACAATGGCGGCTACCGCACCATCAATATCCAGCAACTGCTTTTCACCTGTACGGCGGTTTTTAAGCTCTACTTGATCATTATCGAGGTTACGCTCACCAATCACTAAGGTCAGTGGCACACCCAGTAGTTCCATATCATTAAACATGACCCCAGGGCGCTCTTTGCGGTCGTCAAAGAGTACATCAACGCCAGCTTGTTGCAATTCGCTGTAAAAGCGCTCAGCAATATCAGGGATACGATGTGACTTGTGCATATTCATGGGCACGATAGCCAGTTCGTACGGAGCGATATTTTTCGGCCAAATAATGCCGTATTTATCATTGTTTTGCTCGATGGCAGCGGCAACGATACGGGATACACCAATACCGTAACAGCCCATGGTCATGGTCTGATTTTTACCACTTTCTGCCAATACTCCGGCTTTCATAGCCTCGGAATACTTGGTGCCAAGCTGGAAGATATGACCAACTTCAATCCCTCGTTTAATACTCAAAGTACCGCTACCACAAGGGCTCGGATCGCCATCAACCACGTTACGAATATCCGCAACTTGGTAGTCATTGACGTCGCGATCCCAGTTGATGCCACTGAAGTGCACATCATCTTCGTTGGCACCGGCGACAAAATCCGCCATCACCGCCGCTGAGCGGTCAACAATAATCGCTGTATTTAAGCCAACAGGGCCTAAAGAGCCAGGACGAGCGCCTACTACTTTTACAATGTCCGCTTCGCTCGCCATTTCCAGTGGTGCCTGCACGCCTTCAAGCTTCTCTGCTTTGAGTTCGTTGAGCTCATGATCGCCACGCAGTACTAAAGCAACCAGTGGGCGTTGCTCTTGCTCGTCTGCTTCGCCGTAAACAAATAAAGTTTTCACACCACGGTGCGGCTTAACGCCATAATGCTCTTTAAGTTCAGCAATGGTTTTTGCTTTCGGGGTATCGAACTTTTGCAATTCTTTGCTGGGCTCAGGACGGGCTTCGCTCGGGGCTTTTGCCTCTGCCTTTTCGATATTTGCGGCATAATCACTGCCATCACTGAAGGCGATAGCATCTTCACCGGATTCGGCCAATACGTGGAATTCATGAGACAAATTACCACCAATGGAACCGGTGTCTGCAAGAACTGGGCGGTAATCTAAGCCTAAACGGTCGAAAATATTGCAATATGCTTGGTGTAGCTTTTCATACGTTTGCGCTAAACACTCGTCACTTAGATGGAACGAGTAAGCGTCTTTCATGACGAACTCGCGCGAGCGCATGATGCCAAAACGAGGACGAATTTCATCGCGCACTTTGGTCTGTACTTGGTATAAGGTGATTGGCAGCTGTTTGTAGCTACTAATTTCTTTACGTACGCAATCAGTGATCACTTCTTCGTGGGTAGGTCCTAACGCAAAAGGGCGTTTATGACGGTCTTCAATACGCAAAAGCTCAGGACCATATTGTTCCCAACGGCCCGACTCCTGCCACAACTCAGCAGGTTGAATGATGGGCATGAGCATCTCAATGGCGCCAGCCTTATTCATTTCCTCACGAACAATGTTTTCAACTTTTTTCAGCACTTTAACGCCGGAAGGCAGCCAAGTGTATAGGCCGGAGGCGAGTTTGCGGATCATGCCCGCACGAAGCATGAGCTGGTGGCTCACCACCTCGGCATCTGAGGGCGTCTCTTTCAGGGTCGCAAGTAAATACTGACTGGTACGCATGAATATTCCGTTTTTTATTTAATGATTAATAGGTAAGAGCGCTAGTTTAGCAGCGCTCGGGCGCAGGGCAAAGCGCTAAAGCGGGCAAATTTCGAGAACATGATTGTGCTCACCGTCTACTTGCCAGCGAATATTAAAATCATACAAGGTCATGCCGTAGTGCTGCACCCCAGCCTGACTCTTTTTATACGCTGGCCGTGGGTCTTGCTGAAGCACTTGAGTGATAAATTGCTCAAGCACTAAAGCGGGGTCGCTGTTGTCGATAACGCTTTGCGCTTGTTCAGAAAAACTGACACTCATCTGGGTGTGTGGCCGGGTATCGGCAAAGCCAGCACTGGCATCCATCATGGCATCGGAATAAGGCAGATAGGGCTTGATATCAATAATCGGGGTGCCATCGAGTAGGTCGATCCCCCCTAAACGAAGACTAAGCTGCCCGTGTTGGTAATTCACACCCAGCAATTCGACTGCGCTCATGCCAATGGCGTTGGGACGGAATGTCGCTCGGGTAGCGAACACACCTTTGCGAGCGTTTCCGCCTAAGCGAGGAGGGCGAACCAACGGTGAATAGCCTTTATCAGCCGTTTCATGAAAACGAAACAACAGCCATAGGTGGCTAAACTCCTCGATGCCCCGCACAAACTCCTCTCTGTTAAATTCATCGGTAAAGATAAGATCAGCGCGCGCCGCGCTAACTAGCCGAGGTTGTCGCGGGATAGCAAACTTTTGTTTATACGGAGAGCGAATATGGCCTATGGCGGTGATTTGATACTGGGACGACACAATGTTTTACACAGCGAATTAAGGTGGGGGCAGTGTAGTCATGGCATCGGGTAAAAACAAGGGGCACAGGGCCCCTTGTACAAGTAGGGAAAGTGCTGTGCTAATTAGAATAGGTATTCAACCGAAACAGACGCGACGTCCATTTCAGGGTCAATTTGTTCGTCTAGTTCATAACGCTCGTACTCAAGATTGAAGCGTACTTGCTCTGTCATCGCAAACTGTACGCCGGCGCCGTAAAATACATCGCCACCATCGGCCTGGGTGGTGGCAATGGTTAGGTCATCAAGTTGCGCACGTAGGTCTGCATCCCATTCTAGCCAACCGGCGGTTGCGTAAACTTTGAAACGCTCACTAACAGGCAGAGCGAGTTTAGTTGATAGCGAAACACCATCTAGTTCTGCTTGTTGGTCGATATCAGACACTTCATCAAAATTGTGATAGCCGAGCTCGAAACTCCAATAATCATTGAGCTGTGTACCCACGTAAGCTTCAAGCATACCGGCATCGTCATCAAATTCAGTATCTAGGTCATCATTGTCGAACTCAAATGAGTATTGGCCGTAACCGATACCTGTGTAGAAACGAGGGTTCACTTCACTGCTTGGTTCATAACTTGTAGGGGCCGCCATCGCTGTAGTTGTAGTTAAAGCCATAGCTAAAGCGCAAAGGGAAAAGCGAGCAGTTTTATTAGTGTGTTTCATCTTGATTCTCCATTTTGTTAGTTCATGCCTAACAAAGCAGAGGCCATGCCAAGAGTCTTAAAACAACTAAAATTAGGTGTTTTATTAATATATAATTCAGTTAGTTACAGAAAAGCGCAGGGTTGTTTACAAAACCTTAAGGAGTGTAACGCGGCGCTGTGTTGTATGGACCTGAAAAAGGTGTAAAATTTTCCGGTAAATGTCAAAATTACACCCTGAACGGAACCTAACTAATTGATTAATAGTCGATTAACAGGTCTTCTGTAAAAGTGTTTCGGTTTCGATGGCTATCTCTTTCATTTTAATCGCATACGCCTCTAGACGCTTCTGCTCTTCTGTTTTTGCCTTAAAGCATGGCACCTCTACTGGGTAGCCGGCTTGGTCCATAGCGACAAAGCTGATCACGCAGTGGTTAGTCTCGACCATGTGTTGCGTCTTGGGGTCGCCACAGCGTACTTGTATAAATATTTGCATACTGGTTTTACCGGTATGCGCAATAGAGGCGTTAACTTCAACTAATTGGCCCACTAATACTGGCCGGCGAAATTTTACTCCCGCCACAGATACCGTGACACAGTAATGACCGCTCCAACCTGCGGCACAGGCATAGCCAGCTTGATCTATCCATTTCATGACGACTCCGCCGTGGACCTTACCACCGAAATTGACATCGGTAGGCTCGGCTAAAAATCGAAAAGTAACCGTATCTTGACTCATAAAGCTCCCCAAATATGCTCGACCTGTTACAGCAAGTGTAGTGTATATAAATAAAAAAGGGGCTTACGCCCCAGTTGCAACTTAGGATAAAGTACTTAATAACAACTACATATTAGGGTAGTTAGGACCACCCGCTCCCTCTGGGGTGACCCAGGTGATGTTTTGGCTGGGATCTTTGATATCACAGGTTTTACAGTGCACACAGTTTTGCGCATTGATCACAAACTTTGCCTCACCTTCACTGTCATCCACTTCGTAAACCCCAGCTGGGCAGTAGCGTTGTGCTGGTTCATCAAAGCGTGGCAAATTAACCGTAATAGGTATCGCAGCATCCTTTAATTGTAAGTGACACGGCTGAGACTCTTCGTGATTGGTATTAGACAAAAAGACCGATGAGAGTTTGTCAAAACTAAGCTCACCATCTGGCTTTGGGTAGTCAATCTTCGGTGCTTGTGAGCTGCTCAGTAGGGTCGCGTAATCAGGGGTGTTGTCTTTAAAGGTAAAAGGCAGCTTTCCTGCGAATAAGTTTTGGTCCAGCGTGTTGTACGCGCCCCCGAAGAACTTACCCAATTTATGCATCGCCGGCCCAAAATTGCGTGAGCGGTAAAGCTCATCATACACCCAAGAAGATTCAAAACGCTGCGCGTAGTCAGCCAAATCAGTGTGTTGATCACCGCCTTTTATTGCCTCAAAAATACTTTCGGCTGCCAACATACCGGATTTCATTGCGGTGTGATTGCCTTTGATTTTGGCAAAATTCAGCGTACCTGCGTCACAGCCTACGAGTAGGCCGCCTGGGAAGTGCATTTTCGGTAGCGAATGTAACCCGCCTTTGGCTATAGCACGCGCGCCGTAGGCTAAGCGTTTACCGCCTTTGAGCACATCAGCGAATACAGGATGATGTTTCATTCGCTGAAATTCATCAAAAGGACTTAAGTGCGGGTTGGTGTAGTTAAGGTCGACAATGAGGCCCACCACCACTTGGTTATCCTCGCAGTGGTACATAAATGCGCCGCCATTGGTATCTCCACTAAGCGGCCACCCAGTGCCATGAACCACTTTTCCTTGTTGATGTTGCTGTGCATCTACTTGCCAGATTTCTTTAAAACCAAGACCGTAGTGTTGCACAGAGCGGTCTTTATCAAGGGCAAATTGATTGATCAATTGTTTACCCAAGTGGCCTCGGCAGCCCTCGGCGAAAATGGTGTATTTTGCTCTGAGCTGCATCCCCGGCATAAACCCAGGCTTTTCATTGCCCTCTTTGTCGCGACCCATATCACCGGTTATGATGCCTTTGACGCTGTCGTCTTCAATAAGTAGTTCGTGCGCGGAAAAACCAGGGAAAATTTCGACTCCTAATTGTTCTGCTTGCTCGGCTAAAAAACGACAAACGTTGCCCATAGAGACGATATAGTTGCCATTATTATGAAATGTTTTGGGCACCATAAAGTGGGGCAGGGATTTAGCTTTTTGCTCATCACTGAACCATAAAATTTCGTCTTCGGTGACTTGGGTATGCAGTGGCGCGCCTAACTCCTGCCAATTAGGGAGTAGCTCATCGAGTGCGCGAGTTTCGAAAACGGCACCGGAGAGCACATGAGCACCTACCTCAGAGCCTTTTTCAACCACGCAAATCATCAATTCTTGTTGTTGTTCTTGTGCTAATTGCGCGAGCTTAATGGCGCTAGCAAGGCCGCTGGGCCCTGCACCGACGATGACCACGTCAAATTCCATGGTTTCGCGTTCTACCATAATGATCCCCTGCTTTATATGACGGTATAAGGTGTTACGAAATGCAAATTATTCGTTACACAAAAGGTTATTGTCCAAGGTTATTTTAGGTTGACGTTTACGTCAACAGGAAGTAGTCTGATTTCATCAAATAAATAAGTTTACGTTAACGTCAGGTGTGGGCGTGTCAGTAGTAACCGCGCAGGTTACAGCCGCTTTAAAACGCCCACTCGCGTGTCAACAGGAGCAAATATGAAAGTATTAGTGCCCATCAAACGTGTCATCGACTACAACGTCAAAGTACGCGTAAAGGCAGATAACAGCGATGTAGATTTGGCGAATGTGAAAATGGCGATGAACCCATTTTGCGAAATCGCCATAGAAGAAGCTATTCGCCTAAAAGAATCAGGTAAGGCAACGGAAGTGGTTGCTGTGACTATTGGTGATAAGTCATCGCAAGAGCAGTTGCGCACTGCACTGGCTCTGGGTGCCGACAGCGCCATTCATATCGAAAGTGATGAGAAGCTAGACTCACTGCATGTGGCAAAACTACTCGACAAGTTAATTGATGAGCAGCAACCCGATTTGGTTATCTTAGGGAAGCAAAGTATCGACTCAGACAATAACCAGACTGGGCAAATGCTGGCTGCACTACGCGGATGGGGGCAGGGTACTTTTGCCTCAAAAGTGGATATTAACGATGGCAAAGTGAACGTGACGCGTGAGGTTGATGGTGGCTTACAAACTGTAGCGCTCACACTTCCTGCGATTGTCACGACTGATTTGCGTTTGAACGAACCCCGTTATGCATCATTACCTAATATTATGAAAGCAAAACGCAAACCTTTAGATGTGAAAAGCGCTGCGGATATGGGCGTCGACCTTGCTGCGCGAGTGCAGTTGGTGAGCGTGGAAGAGCCTGCTCAGCGTCAAGGTGGTGAAATCGTCGAAGACGTTGAAACCTTAGTGAATAAGTTAAAAAATGAAGCAAAGGTGGTGTCATGAAAGCATTAGTGGTAGCTGAGCACGAGTACGGTGAACTAAAGCCTGAAACCGCGAAGACATTAAGCGCGGCGCACAAAGTAGGCGCTGATATTGATGTGTTGCTGGTTGGTGAAAACCTTAATGACGCAGCCGAACAGGCCAGCAAGCTAAGCGGTGTCAGCCGCGTTTTGGTCGCTGACAGCAGTGACTATGCACACCAACTAGCTGAAAACACCGCTGATTTAATTGTGAGCCTAGCGGGTGATTACAGCCATTTATTTGCCAGTGCGACGACCACCGGCAAAAACATTATGCCACGGGTTGCGGCGCTGTTAGACAAAGCGCAAGTATCGGATATTATTGATGTTATCGACGCTGATACGTTCAAACGCCCGATTTATGCTGGTAACGCCATTGCGACGGTGAAGTCACTTGAGTCTGTGCATGTTATTACTGTGCGTGCCAGTGCCTTTGATGCCGTGAGCAGTGACGGCAGTGCCAGCATCGAAAAGGTTGACAATAACATGGCATCAACGAACAGTGAGTTTGTCTCTAAAGAACAAACTGAGTCTGAACGCCCTGAACTAACAGCTGCTGATGTGGTTATTTCCGGCGGCCGAGGCATGCAAAATGGTGAAAACTTCAAACTGCTAGAAGGTATTGCCGATAAGTTAGGTGCGGCTATTGGCGCATCACGCGCTGCGGTAGATGCGGGCTTTGTGCCGAACGATATGCAAGTAGGGCAAACCGGTAAAATTGTCGCTCCTGATTTATACATAGCTGTGGGTATCAGTGGTGCCATCCAGCACTTGGCAGGTATGAAAGACTCAAAGGTCATTGTAGCTATCAACAAAGACCCAGAAGCACCGATTTTCCAAGTAGCTGACTATGGGCTAGTGGCTGATTTATTCGATGTTCTACCTGAGTTAGAAGCCAAGCTCTAAACGCAACTATTTAAAAAAAGCCTGCGACGGGTTTCCTGTTGCGGGCTTTTTTGTTGGCCATTGCTGTGCTAGCTAACGGCATTAGCGCAAAGAAAAACCCGCTGAATTAGCGGGTTTTCGATATGTAAAGAGTGCAACATTATTAGTAAGTAGCGCTGCCTTTAGTACGTGGGAAGGCAATCACATCACGGACATTGCCCATACCGGTCACGTAAGCGACTAAACGTTCAAAGCCTAAACCAAAGCCTGAGTGAGGCACCGTGCCGTAGCGGCGTAAGTCGCGATACCAGCTATAGTCTTCTTTGTTTAAGCCCATTTCCTCTAAACGAGCATCAAGCACATCTAAACGTTCTTCACGCTGAGAGCCACCGATGATCTCGCCAATGCCTGGGGCAACGACATCCATCGCTGCAACGGTTTTGCCGTCTTCGTTCTGGCGCATGTAGAAGGCTTTGATATCGCGCGGGTAGTTTTTGATAACTACAGGCGCTTTGAAGTGTTCTTCAGCCAGATAACGCTCATGTTCAGATTGTAAATCCACGCCCCACTCAACAGCGTATTCAAACTTCTTACCGCACGCCTTAAGAATCTCGATAGCGTCGGTGTAATCAACCTGCGCAAAGTCCTTGCTGACGAATTCTTCAAGACGACTAATAGCTGTCTTCTCGATACGTTGTGCGAAGAACTCCATGTCATCACGACGCTCTTCCAATACCGCAGCAAAGACATACTTAAGCATGTCCTCGGCAAGTTTGGCGATGTCGTTCAAATCGGCAAAAGCCACTTCCGGCTCGACCATCCAGAACTCTGCAAGGTGGCGCGAGGTGTTAGAATTTTCAGCACGGAAGGTTGGGCCAAAAGTGTAGATCTTTGACATTGCGCTGGCATAGGTTTCACCGTTGAGTTGACCTGATACCGTTAAAAATGCTTCTTTACCGAAAAAGTCTTCGCTGTAGTCGATATCGCCCTTATCAGTGCGTGGTAGGTTCTGCATATCCAATGTCGACACTCGGAACATTTCACCAGCACCTTCGCAGTCACTGGCGGTAATGATGGGAGTGCTGATCCACATGTAGCCACGCTCATGGAAAAAGCGGTGGATAGCCTGCGATAAGCAGTTACGAACACGGGTAACAGCGCCAATCACGTTGGTGCGTGGACGCAGGTGGGCGTGCTCACGTAAGTACTCAATACTATGGCGCTTTGCTGCCATAGGGTAAGTGTCAGGGTTTTCTACCCAGCCAATTACTTCAACGCTGTCCGCTTGAATTTCAAAGGCCTGACCTTTACCAGCTGACGCTACGAGCTTACCGGTTACGCTTACCGAGCAGCCGGCCGTTAAACGCGTTACTTCATCATAATTATTGAGCGAATTAGGCACTACAGCTTGGATAGGATCAAAACTCGAACCGTCATGAACGGCTAGAAACGAAATACCTGCTTTAGAATCGCGACGTGTGCGCACCCAACCTTTAATGTTGACCTGGGTGTCCACGGCAACGGCGCCTTTTAATAGCTCGGCGATTGCTGTATGGCTCATTTTCACTCCAATGATTACTATTGCCCACTGTGCTGCACCTTGGCAGCAGCAGTATTATGATGAAAGTTAAGAGGCCTATCTTAACCGTGATTTAGGGAGAAAAAAACTGCCAATTGCCTCAATCAGGGCAGAAATACGTAAAAGCGTAGAAAATATCACCTAAACTAATCATATATAACTTATTATTGAGACGCTTTAGCATGTTGAGGGGAGATAAACCGGGCCCTTTTCGATTAGTCGCTTGGTGTGCAGGTGTAGGCTGGGTGCTTTTTGTTGTGGTATTAGTATTGATTCACTACGCTCGCCCTGATGTAGATTACGGCATATTACGTTATTTCGACGTGCCCATTCGCGAGCATTGGCTCTTAAAACCGAAAAATAGCGCCTTAATCATGCTAATGCTGTGTGGTCTTTGCTGCGTTTGTGGCATTATAAGGGCAAGAAATATAAATAAAATGATGCATCTGGCTGCACTTTCGCTTATTGCTTTAGCGTTTTTGTGTGTCAGCTTTACCCTTGCAATCTTAAGTTAAAACGCAGTGAGTAGTTAATGAAACAAGCTTTTATCCTACGCGGCTTGCCAGGTAGTGGTAAAACCCACTATGCGCAGAGCCTTGCCGACGACCTCGTTGCCGGCGATGCTAGCCAATACTTTATTTGCAGTACCGACGATTTCTTCGTGCAAGATGGCCACTATCAATTTGATAAGCACAAGTTACCTGAATATCACAATCTTAATTTAGCCCGTTATATTAAAGCGCTCGCGGAGGGCATTCCGTTAGTGATTGTTGATAACACCAATATCAAAAAATGGGAATTTATCGCCTACATTGAAGCCGCGCATGCGCTCGGTTATCAAGTCAAAGAGGTGATCGTTGGCGAGGTAAAAGACAAAGCAATGCAACACCTATATGCTCAGCGCAACACCCACAAAGTAGCGCTGCGGACGATAGCGAAAATGGCCTATCAATTTGAGTGGTAACTATAAGTCGTAAAAAAACCGCCTCAAGGGCGGTTTTTTTATTACATGGCGTTGTATTCGTCTTCCCAGAAGAACTTTTCTTCGCCAAATGCCGGCTTTAAGTCATTAAGCCATGTGGCGTTCTCGTCATACTTGGCGAAGAAAGGACGCTGCACCCAATCTGGGTTGCGAGCTTGAATAAAGCGCAGTACGAAGACCTTTTCACCGGCAATCTCGCTGACACCAGATACCTCCACTTTACCTGGACCTGCACTCATAGATGGGCCGCGCACGGTGCGACTGACGCCGGATACCTGTTTATAAGCCTCGCGGAAGGTTTCCCAGGTTTTATACAGGGGTAATTCAAAGTACCGCTTGGCCCCGGTATCACGTTCAATAAACATGTAGTACGGGATCATCCCTAGCTGCGTTTGCTCTTTCCACATTTCCGCCCACATATTAGGGTCGGTATTAATGTTATTAAGGAGTGGTGCTTGAGTACGGATTTGCGCGCCAGTTTTACGCAATAAGGCAATCGCTTCACGTGTAGCGGCGGTGCGCAGCTCTTGCTTATGGTTAATATGGGCCATAATAGAAACGTGCTTACCTGCATCCACGAGCTCTTTAATTAAGGCCAGTAAGTCTTGCGCATCGGGATCGGTTAAATAACGGAATGGCCAGAAAGTCAGTGACTTGGTGCCGATACGGATGGTGCGAATATGGTCAAATTCGGGATCTTTAAGCTTTTCAAGATAGCCACGAAGTTTAACGGTACGCATCACCATTGGGTCGCCGCCGGTTACGAGTAGATCGGTAACCTCTTTGTGCTCACGCAGATAGTTATGCAGTAAGTCCGCATCGTTGTTATTGAATCGTGTCGCTTTACCAACAAACTGCGCCCAGCGGAAGCAGAAAGTACAGTAAGAGTGACAATATTGTCCTTGTGCTGGAAAGAATAACACGGTTTCTTTGTATTTGTGTTGAATGCCTTCAACGCGCTCACCATCGAGCTCGGGCACATTCTTTTCCATTTGCCCGGCAGGGTGCGGGTTCAGCTTGTTACGGATCTGTTGTGCCAGTTCCATTACCTGTTCAGCGGTTGGGTCCGTTCTATGCAGCGCAGCCATTTGCTCGTACGACTCGTCATCTAACATACCACGCTGAGGGAACGTAAGTTGGAATACCGGATCATTGGGAACTTTATCCCAATCAATCAATTCTTCAATTACAAAGTTATTTACGCGGAATGGGAATACACTGGCCACGACCTTCATCTCAAAGCGCATATGCTCTGGTAGTTGGTGTAGGGCTTCAATTTTATCAATTTGACGGTGTTGATACACGGTAAACCTAGGCGGGACAAAGGTTTCCGCTGGCTGTATTTGAACGGTTTGCTGCATATATTTTCACTTGCTAGTTGAAAAGGTTGGTACTCTAACAAAAAGGTCAAGCCAATTCCTAGTCCTAAGTGCGAATATAATTGCGCTGTAACACGCAAAGAGCGGCCTTTGGCGCGCCCAAGCAGGTATAAAATTGCTACGCAGTGAAACTAATTGTTCAGCGAAAAGTAAGTTAACTCTTTGAGCTGGTTATAAACTGTGGTGACTCCCAGCTCAAAGAGGCAACAGTCACCACCTCATTAGTAGTGACCCTGAGCAATAGCATCGTATATTGCCGTGGCTAAGCGCTGAATGTCGTTTTCGCTGCTAACAAAAGGCGGCATAAGATAAATCAATTTACCAAAGGGGCGGATCCACACTCCTTGGCTGACAAAGAACTGCTGGATCTTGGCGACATCCACAGCACTATTGAGCTCAACTACACCAATGGCGCCAAGGCGGCGTACATCAACCACGGCGGCTAATTCGCGGCAGCGCTCTAAGGCACCAAGCCAATGATGAATATCGTTTATTTGACCTTGCCAATTATTATCGAGCAACAATTCGAGACTTTTATTGGCCACGGCGCAGGCCAGCGGGTTACCCATAAAGGTGGGGCCATGCATCAAAACGCCTGCTTTGCCTTCGCAAATACCGCGTGCTACATGACTCGTGGTCAGTGTTGCGGCTAGGGTCATATAGCCACCGGTAAGTGCTTTACCCACACACATAATATCTGGAGTTATATCGGCATGTTCAACAGCGAACAAGGTACCGGTGCGGCCAAAGCCAGTGGCAATTTCGTCGCAAATAAGCAATATCTCATAGCGGTCGCACAACTGACGCACGGTTTTTAAATAGTCGGGATGATAAAAGTTCATACCGCCGGCATTTTGGACGATGGGCTCAATGATAAAAGCCGCCACTTCATGATGATGTTTGGCAAAGTATTGCTCTAGGGTGTGCGCCTCTTCTGCGTCGAAGCGTTCATGAAAACGGCTACGGGGTGGCGGCACAAAGATTTGTTCGGGTAAAAATCCGCGATACATACTGTGCATTGAGTTGACCGGGTCGCATACACTCATAGCGGCAAAGGTATCGCCGTGATAGCCCTTTTGCGGGGTCATAAGTTTATGCTTTTGTTTATGGCCTTGGCTATACCAATATTGCACTGCCATTTTTATCGCCACTTCCACACTTACTGAGCCGCCATCGGCAAGAAACACCTTGTCGAGCGCTTTGGGGGTCATCGCCACTAACTTTTTACACAGTTCAACTGCTGGCGCGTGAGTGATACCGCCAAACATAACATGGCTCATATTGTTGCTTTGGCTTTGCAGCACTTCATTTAACTGGGGGTGATTGTAGCCGTGCAGGGCACTCCACCATGATGCCATACCATCAATTAAGGCTTCGCCACTTTGTAGATAAATGCGGGTTCCCTCAGCATGGGTAACGGGATAATTGGGAAGAGGGTTGAGCATTGATGTGTAGGGGTGCCAAATGTGCTCACGATCAAACTCAGTGTCGATATGTGTATAATTATTGCTCATAGGTAAACTTCAAATGTCATTACAGCGTTGACAATACTAAGGCAACTCGTAGACTGATACAAAATTAAATTCTACCGTCGATAATAAAGAGAACTCTATGGAACAGGCCGAAATCCGTCATAACTGGACGCACGAACAAGTTAAAGCCCTTTTTGACATGCCATTTAATGATTTGCTGTTCAAAGCGGCAAGCATTCACCGTCAACACTTTAACCCCAACGAAGTGCAAATTTCGACTTTATTATCGATTAAAACCGGCGCCTGCCCAGAAGATTGTAAATATTGCCCTCAGTCAGGGCACTATAAAACCGACCTTGAGCGTGAACGCTTGATGGAAGTAGAAAAAGTGGTTGAGCAAGCAAGGGCCGCCAAGTCAAAAGGTGCGACCCGTTTTTGCATGGGCGCAGCATGGTCAGACCCTAAAGACCGCGACATGCCCTACATTGAGCGCATGGTCCGAGAAGTAAAAGAGCTGGGTTTAGAAACCTGTATGACACTGGGCAAGCTCGATAACGATAAAGCCAAGCAGCTGCGCGGGGCGGGGTTAGACTACTATAACCATAACCTTGATACTTCACCTGAATACTATGAGCAGATTATCACGACGCGCACTTACCAAGACCGTTTAGACACACTGGATCATGTGCGTGATGCCGGCATGAAGGTATGCTCCGGTGGCATTATCGGTATGGGAGAGCAGGCTTCTGATCGCTACGGCCTACTGATCCAGCTGGCTAACTTGCCTAAGCAACCGGAAAGTGTGCCGATTAATATGTTGGTTAAGGTCAAGGGCACGCCTTTAGAAAACGTCGATGATTTAGACCAGTTCGAATTCATTCGCACCATTGCTGTGGCGCGTATCATGATGCCAAAAAGCTACGTGCGTTTATCAGCAGGGCGCACGGCAATGAATGAGCAGATGCAAAGCATGTGTTTCTTTGCCGGAGCAAATTCCATCTTCTATGGTGATAAACTGCTGACCACCGACAACCCTGAAGCCGATGCCGATATGAACCTTATTCGCAAATTGGGGATGCGCCCAGAGCAGGCTCAGGATTACTCAGATGAGGCCTATGAAGCGTCATTGAGCTCAGCTATCGCTGATAAGAAAACCTCAGAGCTGTTTTACGAAGCAACCTAATGGCGTTTGAATACATTGATAATGTGCTCGAGGGTGCCAAAGAGCAGCACTTACTGCGCCAGCGCGTGGTAGTCGATGACATTTGTGCGCGCACCTTGGCCGTGGATGGTCGACGCTATTTAAATTTTGCGTCCAATGACTATCTTGCCTTAGGCGATCGGCCGCTGCCGCCATTGAAAGGGCGCAGTGGCGGGCACAGTTCGCCGTTGGTTACTGGTTACAGTCGTGAGCAAGCAGAGCTAGAGCAACGTTTTTGCGCACTTTATGGCTTTGAGTCAGCGCTGCTGTTTGCCAGCGGTTTTAGTGCTAATGCCAGTGTGCTGAAAGCCTTGTTTGCTCAAGCCCGTGAAGGCTTGATTGTGCAAGACAAACTGAATCATGCCAGTTTAGTCGATGGCGGCCTTGCGGCAAACGCACAGATGCAGCGCTTTAATCACAATAATATGGCGCATCTGGATGCGCGCTTGGGCAAATCCAAAGCCCACCATAAGCTGGTGGTGAGCGAGGGCGTGTTCTCAATGGATGGCGACTGCGCGCCCCTTGAACAGCTGCGCAGTCAATGTGAGAAGCACCGGGCCTGGTTAATGCTTGATGATGCCCATGGGTTTGGGGTGCTCGGTGGAGGCAAAGGCAGCGCTGCGGTGCTTAAGCCTGATATTTTAGTGCTCACCTTTGGTAAAGCGCTGGCTGCCAACGGGGCTATCGTACTAGCTAGCAACAAGGTCATTGATTTGCTGCTGCAGAGTAATCGCGATTACACTTACTCCACGGCACTGTCCGCTTTGCAATGTGAGGTGATTGACGAGCGACTAACGCAGTTGTTGGCGGCCGACGCCGAGCGTCAACACCTATCAGCACTGATTGATTACTTTAAAAGCCAATGTGCGGCGGCTCATTTAGCACTGATGCCCTCAGATACACCGATACAGCCGTTGATCGTCGGCGATAGTGAATCAGCGTTGATGATGCAAAATCAACTTCGTGAAAAAGGCATATGGCTTAGTGCCATACGACCGCCCACTGTGGCCCACAATACTGCGCGTTTGCGTATTACCTTAACGGCAGCCCATACTGAGCAAGATATCGACACCTTAGTCAGCGCCTTGGAGCAATGCCGATGAGTGCGGCGTTAAAACTCACTACCCAGCGGCAATTCTCCAAAGCGGCAACGAATTATCAGCAGCATGCGCGAGTGCAAGCCGCGAGCAGTAATGTTTTGTTAGACTACATTGGCCCCAGACATTTGGGTGTATGTTTAGACTTAGGCGCGGGTCCCGGCGTCAATAGCCATGCGCTCAGTGTCAGGGCACAGCAGTTAGTGTCCCTCGATTTATCAGAATCCATGCTACAGTGTGCACGAACCTTAGGTGGCGATGACAATCATGTAGTGTGCGCAGATATGGACACGCTACCAATACACAGTGCAGCGATAGATACCGTCTTTAGTAACTTTGCGATGCAATGGTCTGCTGATTTAGCTGCCTTACTTTGCGAGTTACACCGTATTTTAACGGCGAATGGGCGGGCATATATTGCCGTGGTGAGCGAGGGCTCCCTTGAGGAAGTGAAAGCTGCTTTTGCCACGGCAGGGGTGCCAGCCATTAACCAATTTATACGTGTTGGCGATTTGACCATAGCGGCAAAGCTAGCTGGGTTTAAGGTGCAATGGCAGCATCAAGCAAGGTTATTCGATCGCTTTGACAGTGCTAAACAGGCGTTAAAAAGTTTGTCGGCTATTGGTGCCAATAGCTGTGAGCATGGCCACCGTCACTTATCGAAGAATCAGTATATGCAGATTCTCAACCATTTGCAGGGATCGCAGCCGGGCGTGGAGTTAAGCTATAACGTCGCATTTTTGGAGCTCATTAAATGAAACAGTTTTTTGTTACCGCAACCGACACCGATGCAGGTAAAACCCATGTTACCAGCTTGCTACTGAAACTCGCTGTACAGCATAAAAAGAAGGCGGCCGGGTTTAAGCCCATCGCCGCTGGTGCTGAGGAGGCGTTTGGCCGACTGGTCAATACCGATGCACTGACACTCATCGAAAGCGGCAACACCAATGTGCTTTATGAGCAAGTAAATCCGTTTATTTTTGCGCCACCGATTGCACCTCATATTGCTGCTGCGCAGCAAGGTGAACACATTAGCGTTAGCAAGTTACGCAATGCATACAACGAGTTTAAAAGTTGCGGTGCCGATATTCTCATTACCGAAGGCGCCGGAGGTTGGCTATTACCCATTAATGACACGGAGCTGTTAAGTGATTGGGTGGTTGCTGAGCAGCTGCCAGTCATTTTAGTGGTGGGTATGAAACTCGGTTGCCTCAACCATGCATTATTAACGATGGAAGTGCTGGCGCACCAAGGTGTACACGTCGCTGGCTGGGTAGCCAACCAAGTGGATCCACAGATGCAGGAATACGATGCCAATTTAGCCACCTTGAAAGCAAGGCTGCCAGCCCCATTTCTCGGAGAAAGCCCTTATACCGCGCACACACCAAAGCTAAAAATTCACCGCGCTCTAATGGAGCTATTCGAGTTAGGTTAAGGTTACAGTTGCTTACAAATCCGTTTGCCGAAATAACTTGATACCGTAAACATCTGCCTATATATATTGAGCATAACGCGTCGATAGGGTGACGCTATCCATTATGGATCACTCGATGATCCCTAATGAATAATCTTACCCGTTGGAGAAATGTAGTATGAAACGTGTTGTGCTCTTTTTATTGACCAACCTTGCCGTTATGTTAGTGCTGGGTGTGGTGTTATCTATCGTATTCTCGGTGCTGGGGATATCAAGTCGCAGTATGGGGGGGATCCTCATCATCGCCGCTGTGTTTGGTTTTGGTGGCTCCTTTATCTCATTGTTGATGTCTAAGTGGATAGCTAAACGCTCTACTGGGGCATATGTTATTGAGCAGCCGCGCTCCGGTACCGAGCAGTGGCTGGTAAACACGGTTGCCGAGCAAGCGCGTCAACGTGGTATCAACATGCCAGAGGTCGCTATTTACGACAGCCCAGAAATCAATGCTTTTGCTACTGGACCATCGAAAAACAACGCGTTAGTTGCGGTAAGCAGTGGCTTGCTTCACAACATGAGCCAAGAAGAAGCCGAAGCGGTACTCGCTCATGAAGTCTCTCATGTGGCCAATGGCGACATGGTGACATTGACGTTGATTCAAGGAGTCGTGAATACCTTCGTTATCTTCTTTGCTAAGGTATTGGCTGGCATCGTTGATAATTTCCTCAATGGCGATGAGGAGCAAAGTGGCCCCAGCTGGACCTATTTTATCTTCGACATGGTGTTTCAGGTGTTATTTGGCATACTCGCTTCCGTGGTCGTTGCTTACTTCAGCCGCAAACGTGAATTTGCCGCAGACAGAGGCGCAGCCGAGTTAGTGGGCGCACATAAAATGCGTGCCGCACTAGAGCGCTTAAAAGGCAACCATGAGTCACAGCTAGAAGGCTCAATGATGGCCTTTGGTATCGCACCAGGGCGCTCTATTGGTGAGCTATTTGCTTCACACCCGCCATTGGATGCGCGAATTCATGCACTGTCAACGCAAAGCTAACGGCTGTTGTGGAACTAAAAAAAGCGCACTTTGGAGTGCGCTTTTTTGTTTTCGGCCCCTAAACCACCTACTTCAGTAGGTGGTTATCATCAA
>CEVA01117380.1_pt1 | contig 78742 bp, 76 predicted proteins | sample 361521 | NCBI WGS metagenome assembly CEVA01 (sample SAMEA2622823, study PRJEB7988) | marine metagenome | isolation source: saline water (ENVO:00002010), including | reverse complement strand
GCCGGTTTTCAAGACCGGTGCATTCAACCGCTCTGCCATCTCTCCATGGGCTAGGATAATACTGAGGCAAAACGCAGGTGTAAATAGAAAAACGGTCGTTTGCTTGATTTTTGTGCTAATTCAGTGAAATAGAGGGTATTTTAGACTGCTATGGGGGGAAGGTTGAGGGTGTAAAGCTGGTTGGTGCCTTACACCCAAAGTAACATTAATCTAACTTATTACTTGTAACGAACGACGCCACTAAGAGCGAGTTCCTTACCGAAGCGGTTTAACTTTGCCAGCATTTTTGCTTTACGCTTGCTGGGCTTAACTGCGACTTGGCTTGCTGCCGTTTGGTTTAATGTGTTTACTGGGTTCATCTTGGTTGCTCCGCGCTATGTCTGTGTCTGAAAACATGGTTATTGTGAGGCTGAAGTGGTTAAAAATAAAACGATAAATTTTGGCCCTTTCGCATAAGTTTTTTTTATGCATTTTGCTTTTGTTAAGTTTCAGTTTAGCGTGTTTTATGCATGATTATATTTGTATGCTTTTACCTCGATCCTTATTATATTAAGGGTTTAAAGCTTGATAAGTTTTCTGTATTAAAATAGGCTGCATATTTATTCAGATAAAACATATTTGTTTTAAGGTGTCCATTTGCCGACTTGTTCATCTTGGTTGGTGGTCTATCACCCCAGTTACCAAAAAAAGTTGCTCGACCAACTCGAAAAATGTTTGCAGCAAGCGTCTATTGATTACTCCTGCTTGGCTACGTCTGGGGATTTTGCGCGTGACTTAAAACGTTTGAAAGCGTGTAGCAATGGTTTAGCAAGGGTCGTGGTGCTCGGTGGCGATGGCACCTTACACTTGGCTGTTAATGCGTTTGCCTACACCGCTGTTGAGGTGGCATTGATCCCCTGTGGCAGTGGTAACGACTTTGCTCGGCAGTGGCGTGTTAGCCAAGCGCATTGGTTAGCTACAGCTTTGCGGGCACCGGCGCAGCGTATCGACTTAGGGCTAATCAACGATCGTTACTTTATTAATGTGGCTGGAGTTGGTTATGACGCTGAGGTGGTGCGCGCAACGCAAAATAAAAAAGGCCGATTAGCCCGTTGGCGATACAGCTGGGAGGGGCTCAAGCATTTGTATACCTACTCTAACCCGCAGGTCAGGGTAGAAATTGATAGCAAGGTGACAAACCAACGCCAGCTGATGTGCTGCTTTGCCAACGGTCAGTTTTTTGGTGGTGGCATGAAGGTCGCGCCGGATGCCAATGTGACAAGCGGCGCCCTAAGTTACCTTAGTGTTGCTCAAGGCGCGCCACTTCGCCAAGGCGTGGCGCTTTTACTTAGTTACATTGGCGCGCATACCCGCCTTGCACAGATCACCACAGCGGTTATAAAGCGCTGTGAGGTGACAACTGTAGGGTTGGGTATTGAAGCCGATGGCGAATATCTTGGCAACACGCCCGCCGTGATTAGCTGCCAAGCGGACGCACTGCTTTTTGTGGTACCCCGGTAACACGGGGCTTACGAAAGCGAGCCGTTATTTTGTGCACTGGCGTGAGCACAATGGCATTACCAAGTAGTACACAGGCAAAGCCATACACGGTGTTCGCTTGCCATACAAAGCCTTCAAATAGGGTGCTTAATACTACGGCTACGAGCGGGAATAAGACGATCACATAACTGGCTTTCTCAGGGCCAATATTTTTTAATAGCACGAAGTAGCAGGCAAAGGCGATGACCGTACCAAAGGTGCTTAAGTAAAGCAGCGATAGCCAGTAACTCATTGTGGTTGTTGCGAAGTCGACATTGGCGCCAGTGAGTAACACATATAAGCTTAAACCTAGGGTTGCATACAACATGCCCCAAGCATTGCCTTGTAAAATTCCGACCTCGGCTTGTGAGTTACGCACACTGACCATATTCCCTAACGATGCCACTAAAGTACCGGACAACGCCAGCAGCAAGCCAATTAATACGCCATTGTTTAGATCCAACGACGAAATTGCCGGCCAAAACAGTACGGCAATCCCTACCACGCCCAGTAGGGCGCCAAAATAAATGCGTTTGGCGATGGGACGAGAGAAAAACAGCTTGGTATTAATGATATTCATCAACAACAGCATACTGAACGCAATCGAGGCCAGTGCCGAGGTTAGATAGGCTTGTGCCCAATAGAGAATAAGGTAATTCGCGCCAAAATTGCACAATGCCAATAAGGCAAAAAAGACATGATCGCGGCGATTAAAACGCATAGGGAGGCGCTTGATGAGCACATATCCCCACATCAATAGCGCTGCTATGGCAAAGCGCAGCAACAGTGATACCTCCACGGGGACGCTACCTAGTTGAAACTCAATCGCCAGCCAAGTTGAGCCCCAAATGAGCACAGTGACCACATAAAGCAGGATATTGTTCATGATGAATTCTCGTGATCGTAAAAGGTGGTATTTTAAAGTGATTCTGTATACTGTACATACACAGAAAAGTGATTTTGATACCTATACAGATTATGTCGCGGACGATTAATAAGCAGCGCGCTGTTTATCTTTATCAGCAAGTTGTCGACCTGATTAAAGATATGCAGCAACACGGCACCTTAAATGCCGGGGAAAAACTTCCCTCGCTGCGGGCCATGGCGCAGAAACTCTCGGTTAGCATTCCTACGGTACAGCAAGCGTATCAGGAGCTAGAACGTCAAGGGGTGGTTAGCGCCCGGGAAAAGTCTGGGTTTTACTTAAATGCGGCGGTGCTCCCGTGCAGCCAGCCTAAACGTTCGCGACTGGCGCGCTCGCCCGTGGCAGTTAACAAGCAGGCATTAATTGAACAGGTTTTCGATGGTTTACATCAGCCCGGTGTGATCCCGCTGGGGATCGCCAACCCGGTGGCGGTGAGTGCCACCGATAAAGTACTGAGCCGAACTATGCGCAAGGTAATGAACGCAGCTGGCGATCAAGCGATTAACTATGGCCCACTGGATGGCTTTGCACCGTTAAAAAAAGAGATCATCGGTCGATATTTAGATTTTGCCATCGGTGTGAATAGTGACGAACTCATTATTACCAATGGCGCGCAAGAAGCATTAAACATTGCGTTGCAATGCGTTACGCAAATGGGTGATATTGTCGCTATCGAATCGCCCTGTTACTTCGGCATCATTGAGATGATTGAAAGTTTGGGACTGAAAGCCATAGAGATTCCAATGTGTCCGGAAGAAGGTGTCTGTCCAGATGATTTAGCGCGTGCCTTCGCAGAGCACGACATTAAAGCCTGTATTTTCTCTACTACAATTAGCAACCCATTGGGCTCGCAAATGTCCGATGAGCGCCGCCAGCAACTGGTGCGCATGATTGAGGAGCGAGGGGCGGTGCTTATTGAGGATGATGTGTATGGTGAATTGGCGTATGAACATAGTCATGCTAAACCGGCGCAATACTTTTCTCGCAAAGGGCAAGTGATCACCTGCTCGTCGCTGTCCAAAACAGCGGCGCCGAGTTATCGCGTCGGGTGGATGATTGCCGGTAAGTATGCAGCGCAAGCGCGACGTTTAAAGCGAGCGATTAGCTGTTCATCATCGTTGATGAATCAGTGGACCCTGTACGAGTTTATGAGTAGTGGCGATTACGACAAAAACTTACGTACACTACGCCAGCGCCTAGCTTTGAACAAGGAGCGCATGCGGGCGCTGGTGTTACAGCATTTTCCGGAAAAAACGCGGATGACTAATCCCAAGGGCGGCTGTGTATTGTGGCTGCAGTTACCAAGCCAATACGATGTGATTGAACTTTTTCATTTGGCGTTGGACGCGGGGATCAGCATTACACCGGGCTCAATATTTAGCGCTACCGATAAATACCGTCAATGTGTGCGCCTGAGTTATGGTATTCCTTGGAGCGATAAAGTGGAAGTGGCAGTAGCGCGGTTGGGAGCGCTCTGCCAGCAAGTGCGAAAGGGGTGATTATTCCGACTATTTAGTAATTAAAAGCTGGAAGTCACTTAGTTCTGGGACCATGCTCACCAGTTGGGCCTCTTGCTCTGCCAACTCTGAAAATGAATGGCACAGGGCATCTGCGCGCTGCTCGATATTGGCAGCTTGAAGCTCAACACGCTGTTCAATTTGCTCACCCATTCTTTCCATGCGCTGCTCGAACTCATCCATGTCGCCACCTGAGCTGACCATTTGCGAACCCAAGGCCATCAGCACGCTGCCTATTGATTGCACCATTGCCTGTTCAACGGCTTGTTCAAAGTTTTCATCGAATTGTTGCTCAATATCTTCACCTAGCTCATCAAAGCTTTGTTTGCCCATCACAAACTCGCCATTTTGATAAAAGCTATGCTCGATATTGTTGCCAATATTATCCACGACCTGCTGTAACGCGTCATTATGCTCAATGCCAAACGCTGCACTCACTTCCTCAATGGCCACACCTGCTATTTTCACGCCATCAAGGGCAATCTGAGCAACTTCAGGGACGTAACTACGTAGTTGCTGAGAGTAATTATCCAGTGCTTGCTGCTGAGCTGCAGTCAGAGGCATAACTTCACCATCAACGAGCAGCTGCTGACCATCGTACACCATGTGTTGATTATCGACATTGGTGATTTGTATGCGTTCAGGGTTGATACGAATATCACTTTTAAACTCAATATCGCACTGTTGTGAACCAAATGAGAGGTTATCTGGCTTTTGCTCGTGTGCCAGTGCGCTTGTGGTTACCGTCATGGATGCAAAAAGAAGGGCTGCTGTCGTTTTCATTGTCTTTATTCCCGTTGATTGTTGTTACGAGAGATACATTACAAATTCGGTGCCAAAATTATTATTCCATAATAAACAATAGGTTATGAATTTATAGTGAGCTGCCTTTTGCTAGAGATTTAAAAAAAAGCTAACTTTTAGTTGTTTTCAACAAGGTGTTAGTGAAAGTTGCACATTGATGATCATCGTCAATAAAAGATATTTGTTGAAACGATAAAAAAATCTCACTTTCCAGTTTTGCCATTTGCAGCTATTTATTCATTTTAAGGGCGTAGGCTCTTGGTCGTGGTGAAGCTAAGCTTGAGCCGCGCACAATGATTGTAATTAACTGGAGTGTATTGTGGGTAAAACATATTCCTATGATGCGTTAGATGACGAATTTGTTGAAGATGAATACGAAGCGATGGGGCGTAACCAACATGACCGTCGTAAGCGCAAGGTCAAAAAGAAGCTTGATGATTATCTAGAGCAGCGTAAGCTGCGGAAAAATCTCGGCTACGATGATTTTGACGATTACCTCAACGAGTAAAGTTAGGAAGGGGCGAAAGCCCCTTTTTTGTTTTTCAGCGCAGCAGAAAATAAGCAGCCATCCCTACTAAGGTAGTGAGATAGATACTTTTACTGCGATAAGCAACAATAATGGCCAGCACGGCGGCCAGTAAATAAGGATTGCGATAACTAATATGCCACTGCCCCTCAGGAAGGAGGACAATGGGCACCCAAATAGCGGTCAGTACCGCCGGCGCACTGAAGCTTAAAAAGCGCTGTAATTTGGGCCCGACCCGAAAGGGTAAGGCGCGATGTAAAAACAGGTAACGGCTGGCAAAGGTGATACATGCCATAAGCACTATGGTCGTCAGTATCATTGGCTACCCTTACTGACCATGTAGCCCACCGTCATACCACTTAGGGCGCTAAGTACCAACCAGAGTTCCAGCCCCCAAGCTTTGAAAGTGGCGGCGCAAACCCCGGTGATCACTACGCAGGCTAAGGTTGCTTTGTTTTTTATGGTGGGCACAACTAAGGCAATAAAAGTGGTGGCGATGGCAAAGTCTAAGCCTAAATTAGTTAAATCGGGTAATAGCTGGCCTGCCAAGATGCCCAATAGAGTCCATATATTCCAGGCCACATAAAAGCTAAAGCCAGCGCTGAGCGCATAAATAAGGCGTGTTTTCGTTTGATATGCCTTGCGGTGGTGGGAAAAGGCGAATAGCTCGTCGGTTAACACGAAGCTGACGGGCAAGCGCCAGCGCAGCGGTTGGCTAATCACCTTCTGGCGTACTGCCAGACCATAGAGAAAATGGCGAGAGCTAATAATGAAGGTCGTAAACAGCAGTGTCAGCAGTGGCGTATGATCGGCGATAAGCTCGATGGCCACTAGCTGCGCCGAGCCGGCAAAGACCAACAACGACATCAATTGTGTTTCCCAGGCGCTGAAGCCGTTTTGCATCGCCAACGAGCCACACAATAGCCCCCAAGGTAAAACCGCTAAGTTTAACGGCAACATATCGAGCTGACCTTTGATAAAGGCCAGTCGATGTAAGCGGGTTCGGTTTTTAGCGTTTGTAACAGCAGACATAAGCAAAGTTTTTTACGATCAAGCACGCAGCATGACACAGAGTTTGGCATAATCGCAATATTGCCAAGTTAAGGAGTCAAAAATGAAAGTTTGGGATGGGTTTATACGCTTTTTTCATTGGAGTTTAGTGCTGTGTATTGCTGGCCTCTATTTCTCTGCGGAGGAGGGGGCGATGGAGTTACACTTTGTGCTCGCCTACATCACCTTAGCATTGCTTGCAACTCGCTTGTTATGGGGGCTTTTTGGTAGCGAAAGTGCCCGTTTGCGCAATTTATTACACTCACCTAAAGCCGTGTTTAGGGCGCTAAGACAAAGCGAACAAGTGGCCGGGCATAATGCGGCGGGCAGCTATATGGTGTTGCTATTTTTTGCACTGTTATTGGTGCAACTGCTCAGCGGATTGATGACCACAGACGACATTCTTACCGATGGTCCTTTAGTTCAGTATGTATCTTACGATTGGGTTGAGTGGGCCTCGTCCGTGCACCATCAAAACTTTGACTTTATCCTAGCCGCCATTGCTTTGCATATTGCTGCTATTGTGATTTATGCATTGAAAGGTAAAAGACTGGTGCCAGCGATGATCACCGGTCGCAATAATGCATTGCAAGAAACAACGGTAGTCAAACCTGCTTGGCCCGCGTTCGTGGTTTTTGCAGCTATACTGGCTGCGTTGTTATGTACTTGGGGTTACGAGCCGCTCGTAAGTCTTATTTAAAACATACTTTGTTACATATTCATGAGGTCCATTGAAAGTCCATTGAGCGGGCATAGCCCGCTTTCCAACTTACTTATAATAATTTTACATTAATTTAATCTTGCCCCTCTTTTTGTTTTCATTATAGTTGCAATTGAACAACAACAATAATGATGTCTTTCAGAGGAAAATTATGGCTTCAAATAAACTCAAATTGAGTGCATTAGCACTGGGGGTGTCATCTGCCCTGCTTAGCACTCAAGTCGCAGCTTCAGAGCTAGAACCACAGAATAAAATTTTTACACCGCAGCATCAAAGCAAAATTGAGCGCCAACTTGGCGACATTAAAAAACAGAACAAACGTGCAGTATCTTGGCTTATTGAGCTTAATAGTGAGCCGATGTTTTCAGTAAGCAAAGATCAGCAAGCCACGCAAAGTGCGCATATCTCGCAAGCGCAAGAGCGCGTATTAAGTAATATTCAAAGCGCCGATTTAAATCTCAATGTGATCACACGCACCACTAAGCTGGTTAATGCGCTTGTCGTTAACGGCGATGAGTCTGAAGTGAGAAAAGTGCTGGCACACGAGGATGTGAAAGAAATCTACCCGGTTTACGACTACGAGCTCAATGTTGCTGATAGCGCTGATTACATTAAAGCAACGCCCTTAGTTGAGAGCCAAATCGCAACTGGTGAAGGAGTGCGAGTGGCAGTGCTTGATACCGGCATTGATTATACCCACGCAGTGTTTGGTGGTGAGGGCACGCAAGCGGCTTATGACGCAGCCACTGCAGATCCAACAACGGTAACTTGGCCGCAAGGTATTGTTAAAGGCGGTTATGACTACTTTAATGATGATGCCGATCCGATTGACTTCGGCACGAGCCACGGTACGCATGTTTCACACTCGGTAACGGGGATTGCACCTAATGTAGAGTTGTTTGTGTATTCCGTGTGTGGCGGTGGTTGTCCAGGGCTTGCACAATTACTAGCGCTAGAATCAGCGATGGACCCCAATGGCGACATGGATATTGAAGACCGCGTCGATGTAGTTAACATGTCTTTAGGTGGCGATTACGGTGACCTTGCGGAAGATGCGGTAGGCTTATTTATTAATCGCGCCGCCAAGCTAGGTACAAGTGTAGTTATCTCTGCCGGCAACGATGGTGCATATCCATTTATCGTTGGTGGCCCAAGCACCACTGAAAATGCGCTTTCCGTGGGAGCCATGACTCACCCAACGGATGAGACTCGTGTGGCTGAAGGCACAGTGGCAGGTGAAGAAGCTGTCATTCAGGGCGCCAATTTTGGCCCAGGTGCGTTCAGCTTTAGCAGTGATGACATTGAGTTGGTTTATCCAGATGCCAACCAAACCGCTTGTGAGCCTTTTGCTGAAGGTGTTGATTTTACAGGCAAGGCTGTAGTAGTGGACCGTGGTGGCTGTAACTTCACTGATAAAGTACTGGCTGCCCAAACTAAGGGTGCTGCTTTTGTGATTATCGCCAATAACGCCGATGATGGCACGCCTGCGCCTATGGGCGGGTTTGACGAAGCCGTGAGTATTCCATCAGTGGGGGTTACTTTTGCCACTGGGGCGCAATTGAAAGGCGGCGCTAGCTTCAATATTTCCTCTGAGTTAGTGGCAACACCTGGTGCGATGGCCGATTTCACCTCTCGTGGACCTTCGGTCAGCGGCCTATTAAAACCTGAGATCACTGCCCCCGGTGTTAATATCATGACCGCCGAGCCTGGCACAGGCACAGGGCTTTCAGGAGCAACAGGCACGTCATTCTCAGGCCCAATTACTGCTGGTGCTATCAGTATGCTTAAAGAGGCTTTACCAGAGCGCAACGCGATGGAACTTAAAGCAACCTTGATGAACGCAGCAAACCTTGATGTTACCGTCACCCCACGTGCGCTTGATGAGAACGCAGCAATGGCACCGATTAGCGCCATTGGCTCTGGTTTGGTTGATGTAGAAAAGGCTGCCAACCTACCGGTAGCGGCCTGGGCAAAAGACACGCACCAAGCTGCGCTGTCATTCGGGCTGCAAAGCTTAAGTGAAACAACCACGATGACTAAAACCGTGGTAGTTAAAAACTTCTCAAGCAGCGCTAAGACGTATGAGCTCAGTTTAGAGCAGCGTTTTGCAGATGATGTTGAACGCGGCAGCTTAATGGCTGAGTATCCCACCTCAGTGACTATTCCGGCGGGCCAATCCGTCGAGTTTGAAGTGGCAATGACTATTGACCCCACAACATTGCCAGAGTGGCAGCTAAGTGGCAGCAATATTGATACCTTAGCAGCGACTGAGTTGCTGACAGACTCAGAGCTAGATGGTGCGTTGGTCTTTAGTGAAGGCGGTGAACAGGCCTTGCACTTGGTTTATCATGTACTTCCACGTGCAGCGGCAAAACCTGTGATCAGCGCCGAAAAAGGTGAGCAAGGTGTTGTTTATACACTGCACAACCAAGGTGCTGCGGAGCTCACACCGGTGATTGTTGAAAATACAGTAACAGACACAGTGGGTGATGGTGGTCGTTTAGATATTGTTGCAGGCAGTGTCGAGACATTGGCTGTGCCAGCCTCGTTCTGTGAATCAGGCTATGGCGTATTTACAACTCTAGTCGTTGACCAGCCTGTAGCCCACGCTGATATGGGTGGCTTTGCCGCAGATTTTGATATGGATGGTGATGGCCGCTGGGATGTCACAGCCCACTCGCTAAACTACTCACTGTTTAATGGCCCGACACCTACACCTATTACCTTTACAACGCCTTATGGTCAATTAAGCGGTAATCTGAGCAACTTGTACTTCGACAGTGCGACTAACTACGTAACATTGCAAAACTGTATTGGTGATTATGGTCTGACTGCGGCGGATTTGGGCAATGTCAATGCTACGGTACGTTTCAGAACTGCGCCTGATAACTTCCCAACAGGTGGCAGTAACGCCGTTGATACTGCTCAAGGTAACTATAACTTCGCACCTGCACAAATTGTGGCAATGGCAGTCGATGCTCAAGGTGATGAAGTACAGAGTATTGCTCCAGGGGAAAGTGCACAGTTCTTATTTGCTGATGCTAACTTCACTATTCTATCTACCAACGGTGCCAAAGCCATTGTCACTTCACCACGCAATGATATGCAAGTGGCGCCTAGTTTGGCCGATGCGCAGTTCTCGGTAGACGAAAACACTGAGCAAGGTACGGTCATTGGTACACTTACCGCTGAGCGCAATGCGACCTTTGCTGGCGCTATTTCAGAGTTTATTGTTGTGAGCTCAAGCTCGACCGCCGTTGATATCAACAGCGATGGTGAGGTCGTTGTGGCCAATGCCGAACAGCTTGATTACGACAGTGGTCTTGAACAGGTGATGTTTGAAGTTGTTGCCACAGATACCCGCGGCAATATTTCTAACACGGCAACGGTGATGGTCAATGTCACTAACCTAGCTGATGAAGCATCTGAGCAACCAGAACCACAGCCTCAAGTTCCTGTGAAGAAGAGCACTAGCTCGGGCTCATTAGGGTGGCTAGCGCTACTGATGGCACCACTGATGTGGTTGCGTCGTCGTCGCAGCTAATTCGTTGAGCGATGGACATAAAAGCGGCGCCTGAAGGCGCCGTTTTTTATAGGTGTTCTATCATGATAATCAGCTTGAGCTTCATACTGATTGATACCGCCATGAACGGGTTTGTTTAGTCTTTAAATGACTTGTGGCAATCTTTGCAGCCTTTCGCCCAGTTTTTAAAAGCAGGAGCGATTTGCTTTTTATCACCACTTTTAGCAGCAACAGCAAGTTCTTGGGCATATTGTGCAAAGGTGTTGGCTTTTTTATCAAAGGTGGCCTTGTCTTCCCAGATGGCTGCTAAGGCATCGGTATTACCCTGGTCTGAGCCTGTAGTGAACGCTTCCCAAGGCATTTGTGATAGCGCTGCAGCATTATCTGCGCGTTGTTGAAAGCGCGCCGCGTCAAAAGGAACCTTACCCTTAAGCATGTCGCCCATGTCACCAATTTGCACTCGGATCAATGAAAAGACCGACTGCCGATACTCAATCGCATCTTCCGGCTTCTCGAACACGGAGTTTGCTAGTGCTGAACCCGATGTGGCGATAAGAGTCGCCGCCAATAATGTTTTTAGTTTCATTCCATTTGCCCCTTTTCGTAAAACAACCTTCTTTTTACCTAAGCAGGACGGTGAACACAAGAGCAAGTGCGCTAATAATCGCTGCAATGACTAATAAGTCCTACTAAACGCTGAAGGTATGTGCAATTGTGGTTATTCTCCGAGATCGATGTCTGCGAATATCATGCCCCTGCGCATACTTCTAGTCGCTAAAAAGACTTCTCCTAATAAAGCGATAAATGCCAATATAAGCAGCAGCATCGCGACCATAAAACACCCAGCAATAGCAGTACCAAGGTTAATGGCTTGGATATTTGCCATAAACAACAGCATAACGACAGCACTCACTAAGGTGGCGCTGAGCACACTGAAACTAAAAGCGATATGAATACAACGCGCACGCTTTAACAGGGCGCGCAGCTCTGTTGCTAGTGAGCGATTAAACTCTTCATCGCTGCTGATTTTTAGTTTTCTCTCCAAGGCACGAGCGCGGTCGGTGATCCGCGCCAAGCGGTTTGATAGTACCCCAAGGGTGGCCGCAATCCCTGTGATTAAAAATACCGGAGCGACGGCTGTTTGAATGACCTTTGCCATGGTTAAAATATTAACAACTTCAGTACCCACGTTAACTCCGACGATGATATTACAAGAGCCCTAGTCTAGCGCTAATACGCCGTAATACCAATGCTTAGGCTGTCCTCACAGAGCCACCTATACGCATCTGGTTTGTTATTAATACCGAGCGGGTATCTAGACACAAGAAAGAAAACCTGCGAATCTGAATACCAAACCCATAAAGCAGGAGAGAATATGGAACCCGTATTACCAGAGAAGAATGACACCCCGCCACCGGCAAACAATAACAACAAGCAAAGTAATGATGAGAAAACCATGGCGATGCTGTGTCACTTAGCCGCACTCGCGGGTTTTATAGTGCCATTTGGATCTATCATTGGCCCGTTGATTGTCTGGTTGGTGAAAAAAGATGAGATGGAAGTGGTTGACCGTCATGGCCGCGCGTCATTGAACTTTCAGCTAACTATGCTTATTGCTTTCATCGTCTGCTTCTTACTTATCTTTGTTGCTATTGGGGTTGTGCTACTGCCTTTAGTCGCCATTTTCTCGTTCGTAATGGTGATTATTGCTAGCATCAAAGCCTACGAAGGCAAAGAGTTTAAGTATCCGCTGTGTATTAAGTTTTTATAAGCATTAGACATAAAAAATAGCAATACAGGAGCGTTTTGCTGGCCTATTTTAGTTTATTTTTAACCGCCTTTGTGTCGGCAACGCTCCTACCTAGCTCATCGGAATTGGTACTTACTGCGATGGTGACACAAGGGAGCTATCACCTAATGTTGTTATGGTTGTTTGCAACACTCGGGAATGTTCTTGGTAGCTGTGTCAATTATGCCTTGGGGACCCAAGTTACACGCTTTCAACACAAAAAGTGGTTTCCGGTCTCAGTCGCAGCGATGGAAAAAGCGAAACGCCGTTTTCATCGTTACGGTGTGTATAGCCTGTTTTTCGCATGGCTACCGGTGATTGGCGATCCACTCACCGTGATAGGTGGTATCTTTCGAGTCCGGTTTTGGCTGTTTGTTGCTATTGTCAGTATCGGTAAAGGTGTGCGGTATTGGGTGGTTATATTGATGGCTCTTGGCATACAGTCATTGTATGGCGGGGGGGAAGCACTCGCCAATTAATGCGAGTGCTTAATCATAAGCTGGACAGCTAAGCGTGCCAATCCAAGGTCAACGATACAGAGTCGGCAAATCGCAACGCATGTGGCTTGTCCACCCGTACTTTAGCGTAATGTACACTAGGGTGCTGGTGGCAGAGCGCTAAGATATCCGCGACTAGCTTTTCTAAAAGTAGAAACTGTCCTTGCTCTACCAGTGCGATCACTTCCTTGGTGACGGTCTTGTAGTTGAGTGCCTCTTGCACCTCATCACTGGTACACGCCTTATCTGCCGGATAGTGGATCTCGATATTAATCACAACATCTTGCTTTTTTTCCCGTTCTTCGGGGTTGAACCCAATATAGGTTCTTAGCCGGAGATTAGTAACATTGATAATGGCGTTGGTCATGGTGTGTCCTAATTCTTCACTAGCTGCAGAAATTCATTGCGCGTTTTCGGATCAGTGCGGAAATTACCGAGCATAACTGACGTACGCATTTTAGAGTTTTGCTTTTCGACCCCACGCATCATCATACACATGTGCTTAGCTTCAACGATCACGCCAACGCCTTTGGCGCCAGTGACTTCTTCAACTGCTTGAGCGATTTGATGAGTCAATTGCTCTTGGATCTGGAAGCGACGGGCAAACATATCAACGATACGGGCAAACTTTGAAAGCCCTAAGACTTTACCGTCGGGAATGTAAGCAATATGTGCTTTGCCGACAAAGGGTAACAGGTGATGCTCACACATTGAGTAAAGCTCTATATCTTGGATCAGAACCATATCATCAGCATCAGAGGTAAACACCGCATTATTGGTGATTTCTGCCAATGTCTGACGGTAGCCTTGAGTTAGGTACTCCATGGCTTTGGCTGCACGCTTGGGGGTATCTAGTAGGCCTTCGCGTTGTGGGTCCTCGCCAACGGCGGAGATTAATTGTTGGTAACTCTGTTTTAATTCGTCGTGCATAATGTTCTCAATTACTTTAGATGACGGCCGCCATCAACGGCTAAGCTGCGTCCGGTTATATAGTCGCTGGTTAGCAGAAGCTCGACAGCATTAATAATTTCTCGACATCCAGGTTCAATGCCCATGAGGGATTTTTGTAATGTCTTATGTTTATACTGTTCACTGTCGCCCTCGTTAAAAATAATCAGCGAAGGGGCAATAGCGTTCACTTTTATATGTGGTGCGTACTTGGCCGCAAATGACTTAGTTAAATTATCCAATGCCGCTTTGCTGGCTGCATAGGCAAGGTGTTTGGCACTGCCTGTCTCGACCACAAAGTCGGTTAAATGAATAATGTCGCCATAGCCATCGCTGTGCTCGAGCATGTCTTGGCAATGTTGGTTGATAAGGTAAGGTACCTTGGCATGAATACGCATCATATTATCGAACAAGGCTGCGTAGTCATCGTTTTTACTCTCACTATCCCAACTTGATGCGTTATGAATAATAGCGCGTAACTTTGGCGTGTGGACTCGTAACTCATTGATAAAGTGCACAATGCTTTCATCGTCACTAAAATCTGCTTGAATACAAGTAACACCTTGCGCCGCTAACTCATCTACTGCATTGTGCCGAGTACGGTAGGTAATAATGACATCGTGCTGCTCAGCTACAAAATGCTGGGCAAGGGCAAGACCTATACGTTGTCCGGCCCCGGTTATTAAAATTGGAAAGGACATAACTTCTTCAGTTTAAGCGTGAACTGCTCTTACTATAAACAAATGACAAAAGGATTGCAGTGTTTACGCATGGGCGAGAGCGGTCGATCATTTACGCCTGAGGTTAGTTTTGTTGTAGTCATAGCCCATGTACTGACATGGGCTATGTGCACTAATCGTAAATGGTCGGAATCGGTTGACGCTTATGCTGAGTGCGCTGATATATGGCGATTATGCGTTGCTCTATTTCTGCACTTAAGGGTTTCGCCTCAAGGAAGTCGTCGATTTGGTCATAACTCAAGCCCAGTGCTTCTTCGTCTGTGAGGCCGGGGCGATCGCACTCTAAGTCGGCGGTCGGTGCTTTGGTAACTAAGGCGTCAGGCGCTCCGAGGTGTTGAGCAAGCGCACGTACTTGGCGTTTAGATAAGCCAAACAGCGGCGCTAGATCGCACGCACCATCCCCAAACTTAGTATAAAACCCGGTAATATTCTCCGCGCTATGATCGGTGCCAACGACTAAACCTTGATGTAGACCCGCTAGCTCATATTGGGCAATCATGCGTTGGCGCGCTTTGACATTACCTTTGACGAAATCAATATGGCTTTGTGCGGGTAAACTTAAATCACTGCCAGCGAGGCTGCTTAGCACCTGTTCGTGCATATGGTCGGTAGCGGGTTTGATATTCACGGTCACACGCTGACTGGGTTGAATAAAATCGAGCGCCAGCTGCGCCTCATCCTCGTCGGCTTGCACACCATAAGGCAAGCGCACGGCAATGAACTGATATTGTTCAGTATCGTGATCGGCGTTGAGCTCTTCAATGGCAAGCTGGCAAAGACGGCCGCAAGTAGAGGAATCAACACCGCCACTGATGCCAAGCACCAAGGTGCGACAGTGGGCTTGTTGAAGCTTGTGTTTTAAAAATGACACCCGACGAGTAACTTCTTGTTGGACATCAATGCTAGGTTGCACTTTCATTTCGGCAACGATTTCGGCTCGCATAATTCCCCCGCTTGAGCAAGATGGTAAGCAGCTATTATGTAAGCATTTACAAAAAAATTAAAGCGCTGACCTCGGGGTTGCTATTTTGCCTCGTGCTATTCACACGGCGATGCCATATGTGCCCAGATGGTCAGCTTCTCGTAGAGCGCGTCTGGCTTAAGGGGCTTACTCAAATAATCGTTCATACCCGATTGCAAACATTTTTCCTTGTCGCCCTCCATTGCGTTGGCGGTCAGGGCAATAATCGCAATGTTTTGATGTTGCTCTCCGGCCTTACCTTGGCGGATTTGAGAGGCTGCTTGGTAGCCATCAAGAATGGGCATTTGGCAATCCATCAGCACCACATCAAAATACCCCGAAGGACACTGTTGCAAGCGTGTTATCGCTTGTTGTCCATCATTGGCAATTTCGTAGTTGCAACCATGTTTGTCCAATAAGGATGAGGTAACAATTTGGTTGACCTGGTTATCTTCTACAAGCAAACAGTTAATAGTCCCCGTGAGCTGCTGCGCACCAGTCTCTTCTGAGCGTGTATAACCGCTGTAAATATCAAAACTAGTTAATGGATGAAACGCCAATCGGAAGTGTTCAAATTCCAGTTGCTCGCTGACCTCATTAGTTTGTTCCATATTCGCTAAGACCAACAGCTGACATTGTTCACTAAGCGTGCTTTTCAGTCGATGCTGTAACTCATGGGTCTTTTTTAATAGCGGTTCGGCATCGATAATGAGGCGCTCGACGCTTTGGTTAGCCAAATGCTCAAGCAAGTCATTGCCATCCGTAAAGCAGGTGACCTTTGCTCCCATCAACTCACAGTGTTGCCGAGCTAGGATATTCTCTTGGCGATCATGACAGAAAATAGCCACATGCTCACCCAACAAGTGTTGCGTGATGGAAGATTGCTCATCGGCTTCCAGTTGAATGAAGAACGTAAATGTACTGCCTTGATCCACAGTGCTTTTCACACTGACATCGCCATGCATGAGTTGACACAGCTGACGGACGATGGCAAGACCTAAACCGGTGCCGCCAAAGCGCCGGGTGGTGGAGCTATCAGCTTGGGTAAAGGCATCAAATAACTGCGCTTGAGCTTGCTTAGAGATACCAATGCCGGTGTCCTGGACACTGCATGTAAATACCCCATGCTCATCAAGTGTTGCGGTAATCGTTATCTCACCGTCTTCGGTAAATTTAATCGCATTCGATAATAAATTGGCCAGCACTTGGCGCAAGCGGTTGGGATCACCCTCAACTATTTGCTGTGGTAGCTGATGCGCATCCAGATATAAACGGTTGTTTTGTTGTTGTGCTTTCAAGGCTAGCGACTCAACAACCTGTGACAACACTTGGTGAATATCAAAACTTATGTGTTCAATTTCTACCTTGCCCGCTTCAATTTTAGAAAAATCCAATATGTCATTGATAATACTTAATAAGGTGTTGGCAGAAGAGCGGGCTAGTTGCAGGTGATGATGCTGCGAGTCATTTAATGTGCTGTGATCCAGTAGCTCTAACATACCCAATACGCCATTCATCGGCGTACGTATTTCATGACTCATACTGGCAAGAAACTCACTTTTTACGAGCGCGGCATGCTCAGCTTTATTTTTCGCGTTGCGAAGGGCAATTTCCGTTAGTTGTCTTTCGTGGTTGGCATAGACACCACCGAGGATATTAGCGATAGCTATAAGAAAGTTTTCATCATTCTCACTCCACACACGCGGTTCATGAAGCTGTTCTGCGCACACCACGCCGACCATGCCATGGCGCCCAGGAATGGCACAGTCGAGAAGCGCATGAATATTGAGCGGCTGCAGATAGTCCTGTAAAAACTCCCTGGTCAGCGGATCATTGTGAGCATCACTGATGCTTAATACTGCTCGCTTTTGTATCGCGCCAAAGTAAGTTGGGTATTGCTCCCCGACTAATACACCGCTCTCGCTATGGCTGTTTTTGTCTTGCTCGTACAGCGACAGTAAATGCATTTCTTGATGGGCATCGTCAAACAACCAGATACTGACCCTGTGGGTGTTTAAGGTGCGGCTGACCATGCGGGTGATAATGTGTTTAGCCGCGTCTAAATCACCATTGAGAATCGCGTCATCGACCGTGAGCCCTGCTAAAGCGCTATTACGTTGTGCTAATTGCTGTTGTGCGAGCTGGCCGCGCTTTTCGCCATCTATATCTTGGGTAGAGCCAAAGATGCGAATACAGCGTTGCTGGTCAAACTCCGCTTCACCGCGTACGCGTACCCATTTCTTATCGCCTTGAGCTGTGACTATTTGTAGCTCAGTACAAAATGGCTGACGGTCATTAATAGTGCGACTAATGAGCGTATTTAGCTGGGATTGGGAACTGGGTGTGAAAAAGTGAAAAAGATTATCTGCGGTGATCAGGTAGCTGTCATCGACGCCATGAATCTCGCGGTTCACTTTGGACCAGAACGCGTGGTTGGTATCGTTATTAAGCTCCCATGCGCCAATGCGTGCCTGGGTACTCATTGCTTCGAGCATTTGTTTATGCGTCAACAGCTGCTTGCTGATTCGTTGCTGCTCAGTGATGTCGCTAGCAACCATATAAATTTTGCTATTCTCTTGATCCAGAGCCAAGTTAATACGGCACAGCAGCTGTTTGTGTGAGTGGGTACGCAAGTAGCAATCAAATTGAGTTTCATTGTCCTGCTGGCCCAACTTATCAAATTGTTGTTGTACGCGCTCTTTATCATCACAGGCGACAAAGTCGAGTAGCGGCTTGGCAAGTATTTCACTGGCTGTAAAGCCCAAGCCCCGGTATATGCGTGAGTTGGCGCGTTCGAAAAAGCCATGTACGTTGAGAATAGCCATAAAGTTAGCGCTGAGCTCAAAGAAGCGCTCGATCTCTTGCTTAGCATGGCGCAGTGCCGCTTCTGTCGACTTTTGTGAGCTAATATCTAAGTGCGTGCCAATCATACGTTTTGGTCGACCATCATCGCACCATTCAATGACTCGGCCGGTATCCAGAACCCACACCCAATGACCTAATTTATGACGCATTCGGGCTTCACATACATACTGTTCACTGTGCCCCTGCCAGTGTTGCTCCAAACGTAGTCCTGATTCTTTTAAGTCATCAGGGTGGGTGTGATTGAGCCAAGTATCAATATTGATGGGGGTGAGCTCTTCGAGCTCATAACCAATGATTTGCGCCCAACGCTCGTTAAACGTAACTTCGCCGCTTTGTACTTGCCAATCCCAGGTTCCGACACCGATATTTTCAACGATGAGTGCTAGGCGCTGACTCTTTTCCAGTATTTCTGCTTGTGTCGCCTTCTTTTCGCGCAAATCTTCAATGAGTAGCCACACAAAAGGTTCACCCTGAGCATTGGTAAATTGCACCCCATTCACATTCACCGGGAAGGTGGCGTTGTTTTGCCACAGAGCTTCTCCCGCAACAATATGTTGACCATGGCGCAATTGATCTAAGGCCGGTACTGTGCGCTCGTTGAAGCGCAGAGTGTTGGCGAAGTGTTGTTGTTTTAGCTGCTGTAAGTGGGTATCGAGAGAGTTTAGTAAGGCTTTATTAGCATTGATATAGCGGCCCGTTTTGGCATCACATAACGCGATACCTAGCGGAAAAAGGTCGAATAACGCTTGAAGACGCTGCTCATTGACCATGAGTTTTAAGAATAAGGCTCGAAGCCAAGCTAAAAACAGTACCACTAACAAGGTGGTTAAAATAATCGCGATGCGCGCATAGCCAAAGTTCTCCCACGGAGGCTGCCAGCCCCCTTGCGGTTGAACTGCCAAATACCAAGTATCATTAGGTAGACTAATCGATAGTTCAATGGGGTCGCTATAGCGAATAGCGGTATCGCCAAACATGTGTTTATCTGGATTACGCTTATACAAGGCGACATTGAATTGTTCTTGTAGTTGCACGAGCCCGCCATTGCTATAGACTTTGTTGGCGTCGAGCACGACCGATATCAGCCCCCAAAATTCTTGTTTCGGCTGCTGCAGATAAATGGGCAGTCGGGCAATAATGCCAACACCGCCCTGCACTAAATTAACGGGGGCATCAATTACTATTTCTCCACCTTCTTTAGCGGCCAAGGCTGCATCACGTTGACTGGGGTTGGCCATATAATCGAGGCCAATGGCTCCTTCATTACCCTTGAGAGGGTAGGTCATTCGAATAACCATATCTGGTGCTGCACCTATGGTGCGCAGTTCTTTAGAACTGGTAAACAGGCTTTGTGCAACGACACTGAATTGTTGTTGGTTGAGGTTGGGTTGGGCAGCGATGGCTGGTATTAATCCGCGTACAAGCTGAATATTGGCGGTCATCAGTGCCTGTAATTGGCTGCGATAACTTTGTGCTACTTCCCGCACATCTTGGCGATATTGTTGCTCAGCTTTTTGATAATTGAGGTGATCGAGAAATACAGCCACAGCCAGGGTGAGGGCGATTAGGCCGTAAAAGGCAATGGCATAAAAGCGGCTTTTCGAAGCTGGTGGCATGGCTGCAGATGGTCGGTGGTTGAACAACACCTTAAACTATAGTGCAGTAGCGAGGCTTGTCTAATTAATATATCAGCTAAGGTGCTGATTTTTCGGGCATAGGAACAATGCGCCCAGGTTTTGGGCGCATCATCAAAATAGTTTAGCTATCGCTTACTTGGCGATCCCAAAACTGCGCTTTTGCTCTGTGCAGTTTACGGTAGCCATCGAGTAGTGCGTGGTGCTTTTTAAAACCTTCAAGTGCTAAGCCTGGGAAGCTAAGCCCGTGGAATTGTATCCGCGCTTCTGCTATTTCAATCGCGAGTTCAACATTGTCAGCACCAAACATCAGCGCCAATGAGCTTTGATAAGTGCTGTAAGCTCGTTGTTCGTCATATTTGATTTCCAAGACCGCTTTTAAGCAGCGGAAGAAGCGAATTCGCTCTGGGCTAATTTGATCGGTATGCAGAATCCACTCGACCCAATCAATGGCTTCCTCGCTTTGTGCGGCAAGGCATAGATGCGCTTTCAGCTCGCCGATGCGCAGTGTATGCCAAGGCGTGTCGGCATCAGTCACCACACCGATAAATTCGGCAGCGCGGATAATATCGCTATGTCCTGCTTCTTCTAAGCGGTCGTAGATTTCCAGCCATTGTTCGGCGTCGTATTGATCCAGTGACAGGAAGTCCTGGCGGAATTTAGCGCCTTCATTATTGTTGCGCCAGATGAGCTCATCCACAGGGTAAATATCGGATAAACCGGGTACTAATATACGGCAGGCGTACACATTTAAGTGCGTGTAATCCATGATGTAGATGTCGTAGCCCATGTCGTGGATCAGATCCGTGCAGAATTGGTACTCTTGCTCGGTGTTGCCGCTGAAGTCCCAGTGCACAAAGTCAAAATCGGCTTGGTCACGGAAGAAGTCATAGGAGATCAAGCCGCTGGAGTCGATAAAATGTAATTCGATATTTTCTGCTGACGCTACTTCGTCGTTATCGAAGGTGGCGCATTGGAATACGTCGAGTTGGTCAAGGCGACGGCCTTGAAGAAGCTCAGTAACGGTACGCTCTAACGCCACTTCAAATGACGGGTGAGCACCGAATGAAGCGAACACCGAGCCATCAACTGGGTTGATTAGGGTCACACTCATAACCGGGTATTTACCGCCCAACGACGCATCGGCAATGCGTAAATGAAAACCATGGCTGCGTAGCTCTTCACAGGCTTGGTGAATCTTCGGATATTGCTTCACCACCTCTTCAGGCACTTCGGGTAGGCAAATTCCTTCAGCGATAATTTGGTTTTTAATGGCGCGCTCAAACACTTCTGAAAGGCCTTGCACGCGCGCTTCATATTTGGTGTTACCGGCACTCATGCCGTTAGATACAAAGATGTTGCCGATGACATTGACGGGGATGTAGGCAATTTCTTCATCGCGCACACGGGTGTATGGCAGCGCACAAATACCGCGCTCGGTATTGCCGGAGTTAAAGTCATAAAGGTGAGATGGGGTGAGTTCGCGCTCGGGGTCAAAATAGTCCCATAGCGGCTCATTCATCAAACCCTCTGGCACTTGCTCGCCGTCAACGGCAAACCACTTTTCACTGGGATAATGGGTGAATTCGGCGTTCGCGAACTCTTCGCCTAAGTAAAAATCGGCGAAGAAGTAGTTGCAGCTTAAACGCTCAAAATACTCCCCTAACGCTGACGCTAAACACGCTTTATCGGTGGCGCCTTTACCATTGGTGAACATCACTCCACAGTCTTTATCACGAATGTGGACCGAGTAGCAGTTAGCCACCGGGTTCAGCCACAAAGCCTCCTCCACATTGATATCTAACGCCACGAGTTTGTTTTGCATGGTAGAGATGGACGATTCTAAGTCTCTGTCTTTACCTTTGATAAAAGTCTGTTCAGTCATAATGTTCTCAATAAAGCGACACGCAGTTGATTGCGAAGAAATCTTACTATGGTCGTTATTATATCGGTAACTTGCCTTTAACACGAACAAAGCTTAAAAAATGTCATACACTAGCTGTGGGCAGAATAACAATAAACTCGATACGGACAGATTATGTTGATGTGGATTAAGCGCTTAGCGATTGCAGTCATTGTTTTGCTACTTCTCGTAACGGCACTTCTATATGCCATTTTATATCTCAGTTTGCCAAGCCTTGATGGTCGCGGTCAAAGTCAGAGTATTGATAAAGTGGTGACGATAAAACGCGATGCGCTAGGACAAGCCATTGTTGATGCTCACTCAATGACCGATGCCGCATATGGGTTGGGCTTTGCCCATTCGCAAGATCGGTTCTTTCAAATGGATTTGCTGCGGCGTAATGCAGCGGGCGAACTTAGTGCGCTTTTTGGTGAGGCCGCTTTGCCATTGGATAAGAAAATGCGTTTCCATCAACTGCGTAAACGCTCAAAGCGCATTTATGCTCAGCTTAAACCCGCACAACAGCAATTGCTTCAGCGTTATAGCCAAGGCGTGAATGATGCCCAGCAGGCGCAGAGTTTAAAAACCTTTGAGTACTTGTTAGTGGGCGCCGATATTGAGCCTTGGCAGCCAGTCGACAGCTTATTAGTGATTTACAGCATGTACCTCGATTTACAAGCCGGTACTTTTGCCCGTGACATGGTGCTAGAGCGTATCGAGCAGCAGTTTGGTTCGCCAATGCGGCAGTTTTTAACTCAGCCTTCATCCTATCAATCTGCACTCGATAACAGCGAACTCTTGGCACCACAGATGACGATTCCGTTGCTGCCGGCTTCAGCGCAGCATGCTCAGATACGGGAAATCATTCCTAGTTTGGAAGTGGGGAGCAACAATTGGGCTGTGTCGGGGGAGTTAACTACAAGCGGCCAACCTATGGTCGCCGACGACATGCATTTGGGCTTGGCGGTGCCCATTATTTGGTATCGTGCGCAGTTGAATTTTGCCGATACCCAAGTAACAGGCGTATCGTTACCGGGGGCGCCCGCCATTGTTGTTGGCAGTAATAACCACATTGCGTGGGGATTCACCAATGCCTACGTCGACACTTCGGATTGGATTCGCCTTAGCGACGACGCTGATTTAGTCGAGGTACAAGAGAGCATCGCCCTTGATGATGGCAGTGTACATCAATATCGCTTACTCATGAGCGATTATGGCCCGGTGCGCGAAGTCGGTGGTCAGCGCTACGCGCTTAGTTGGGTGGGTCATTACGATTATGCCTTGAACCTTGATTTAGCTGAGCTAGCCACCACCAAAACGGTCACCGAAGCCTTTCAGTTAGCGAATACAGCCGGTATGCCGGTGCAGAATCTAGTGGTTGTTGATGCCCAAGGCCAGCTAGGCTGGCAGCCCATGGGCGCTATTGCAGCACGCACTCAACCTAGCGATACCGCCATCGCCGAACAGCAGTTTGAACAAGCTTGGTTTAGTAATGAGCCGCAGCGACCACGCGTGATAAACCCTAAACAGGGGCGTATTTGGACCGCCAATGCGCGTGTTATGTCGGCGCAGCAGCATCAGCGCTTTGGTGATGGTGGCTATGCGCTAGGAGCGCGCCAGCAGCAGATCCGCGACCGTCTCGCTGCACGTGAGCAGTTTGATGAACAGGCATTCCTTGACCTGCAACTTGATAACGAGGCACGCTTTTTAGGCAAATGGCAGGCGCTATTGGTGACAACTTTGCAGAGCGAACCTAAGTCCCCATACTTAGAGGCGGTTCGCAATTGGCAGGGCTGTGCATGCACTGACTCCATTGGCTATACCTTAGTTCGCTACTTCCGCAGCGCAGTGATGGACACTGTGTTTGCCGATATTGAGTCGGCGCTAGCACAAGAGTCTTTGTCTCTAGGGCCTATCAAACGTAATCTAGAGCCTGCCACCTGGCAGCTTTTGGCGCAGCCTCAGCGCTGGCAGTTGGGCGATAAACAGAGCTTACTGATGCGCAGCTTCGAGATCGCGACTCAGCGTTTACGTGACAAATTTGGCGATGATATGCAGCAATGGCAATGGGGCAAAGTGAATGCGTTAGCGCTCAAGCACCCGTTCAGCAAACAGATACCGTTGCTGAGCTCATGGCTGGATATGCCAATTACCCCCGGGTTTGGTGATAGCTTTATGCCCGCAGTGCAGCGCCCAGAATTTGGCGCTTCACAGCGATTTATTGCGCAACCGGGGCGTTTGGAACAGGCTATTTTAGCCATTCCTGGTGGTCAATCGGCACATCCGTTGTCTTCGTTTTATCGCGCCGGTTATCAGCAGTTTGCTGAGCATCAAGCGACGTCTTTATTACCCGGCGAGCCCGTGCATCGTATTGAATTCCGGGCTGCTGATTAGGTGACTTGTGTCAGTGTCACTGGCGCTGACGCCGCTAAGGTCGTTTGGTCACGACCGTTGGACTTACTGCGATACAGAGCGTCATCAGCGACGTTGATAACGTCCTCCACGCTTTGCTGTGGTTGCCACTGACTAAGACCAAAGCTCATAGTCAATGACAATTCGGGGCTGACCTGGTGTGCGTCCATGGTTTTGATGGCACTGCGGATAGATTCTATCCTTGCCGAGGCGGTATCAATATCAATATTGGGCAGGGCGATAATAAATTCTTCCCCTCCCCAGCGCGCGACAACATCGCTGGCGCGAGTGTGTTCAAGTAATGTTTGCGACAGTGCGACCAGCACTTTGTCACCGACTTCGTGGCCATATTGGTCGTTAATCTGCTTAAAATAATCGATATCGCCGATAGCGACACACATGGGTTGCTCTGCTGTGCTGCAGCGATTGTGTAACTTCAACATAAGCTCTTTGGCAAAGCGTCGATTATATAATCCGGTAAGGAAATCTTTGGCAGCCATATCTGCGAGCGTGGAGCGTTGTTCTAGGGTGATACGGCGGATCAGTGCAAGGGTATAAATCATCGGTACTCCGGCAACAAGAATGTTAGCGACCTCGATATAGCGTAAAAACTCACCATACGCATAGGGATAGGCAACACCGGAGAACAAAATGTATATGGCAGCAAATATAGCGATCAAGGTCAGGCTGAAGCCCACTGCACTACCCATTCGCATTTTATAATCAACCATTAAAATACATGAGACACTCCATAGATAAAACTGAAAGCCGGTTTCCGTGCCCATAAAGGCACAGGCGGCAATTGAATGTACCACTACCTCAACGCTGACCACCCTTAACCCCCAACTTTGTCGGTTATTTTTAATTAACCAAATCCCGAGTAGCCAGCTTAAGGTACTAAATATGTTCAAAATCGCTAAAGGAGTCGCGCCGATGACATAAAAGCCTGGGATCAGAGCAGCGTGAATCACGGCAGCGAAGATAGCAACGCGTACAATAATCTTAAACTTGAGCTCTTCAACCTGCTCAAAAATACCTTCAGCTGAGTGTGTATTGCTGGGTAGCTTCTGCAATGGACGACCTACTGCCGATGAAAAATCGTATGACTATTGAGTATAGTGCATAAGGGTAATTTTGTTAGGCTGGCAACTATATGATTTATATGGCTATTGATAGTTGTTAACAAGTCATTGGGTACTGTTACCGCCACAAAGTGACGCCGCCAAAAGCGCGAATATGAACTAAACTGCAGACAATTGCGTTCTCTACAGTAATAACAACACCATCAACAGGAAAAACAATGAAATTACCCTCGTTATTTACAGCGGCAGCGGTGGCGACCACCATGAGCGTCTCACTTCAAGCTGAAGAAGTAGAAATAAAAACTCAGCAACTGAGCGAACACATTCATGTTCTTTTCGGTCAAGGAGGCAACATAGCCGCGCACGTAGGTAAAGATGGCACCTACATCATTGATGACCAATTTGCCAAGTTAGCCCCAAAAATAAAAGCAGCGCTGAAAAATCTCAACCCGAATGCGCCAGAGTTTGTTATCAATACCCATCACCATGGTGACCATACCGGCGGCAACGAAGTGTTTGCCCAATCTGGTGCCCATGTTATTGCCCATCACAATGTTCATAAGCGTTTGCAGCAAAAGCATGGTGAGGGTTCACAGTACTTACCTAAGCTAAGCTTTGGCCAAGACTTAACATTACATTTTAACGGCGAGCATGCTAGAGCGGTACACTTTGCCCATGCGCATACCGATGGCGATGCGGTGATTTTTTTCGATACCGCCAATGTCGTGCATATGGGCGATATCTACTTTAATTTAGGTAGTTTACCTTTTGTTGATGTGGATAGCGGAGGCAGCGTGGACGGCATCTTAGCTGCGGTTGAGCAAGTGATGACACAAATAGATGACTCCACTCAGGTGATCCCAGGGCACGGGCCTATGAGCAATAAAGCAGGGCTGCAGAGATATTATCAGTTGCTCAGCAAAGCGAAATCACTGATGGTGGCTGCGATTGATGAGCATCAAGACCTCGAGTCAGTATTGGCGGCAGACCCACTCGGGGCGCTTGAGCTTGAATACGCCAACTGGTTACCCAAAGAGCGAGTAACCACCCTATTTTACCGTAGTTTAACCATTGAGAATCATGGGCATTAATATGAATGCTTAGTTAACAAATGTGAATGGTTAATTTATACTCGTTGTTCCTACAGTGAAGTAATTAAGGAACAACGAGGATGAACGATAATAACCTACCTGATTTAACCGCCTCGGTAGGCAAGAAAAAAGGACTTATCATTTCTGTCATTGCCATGGTATTAGCCGTATTTTTGGTAATGAGTGCGATGTACACCGTTGATGAAGGTCATGTTGGCATCATTAAACGCTTTGGCGAAGCCACCGAGCAAGTGAATCCGGGGCTACACACCAAAATACCTTTCGTCGATAGTGTCGAGATGTTAGAAATCCGCACACGCAAAAACGTAGAAAAGCTACGGGCGGCTACTCACGAGCAAATGCCCTTAACCGCTGAAGTGAGTATCAACTGGACAGTGATCCGCACCGAAGCTTTTGACCTTTTTAAAAGCTATGGCGGGTTGACCCAGTTCGAAAATCGCATCTTGGACCCGAAGCTTCGCTCGGCAACAAAAGATGCGCTGGCGCGTTACAAAGCAGAAGAGCTTATTCAAAACCGCTCGCAAGTTATCGCTCGTATTGAGGAGCTGTTACTTGATGAGATGAAAGCTTATCCGGTGAAGTTAGACTCGGCGCAAATCGAAGACTTGGTATTGCCGCAAAAGTACATCCAATCTATCGAGACCAAGCAAACAGAAAAGAACCTTGCGGCGGCTGAAAAGCACCGTTTAGAGCGCCAAAAGCTTGAGGCTCAGCGTGAAGTAAATACCGCAATGGCTCAACGTGATGCCGCAAAAGCAAAAGCCGACGGTAAAGCCTATTCGATTAAAATCGAGGCGCAGGCCGAAGCGGAAGCAATTAAACTAAAAGGTTTAGCGGAAGCTGAAGCGATGCAGAAGAAAGCTGAAGCCATTAAGAATAATGCCACCCTAGTTGAGTACATGCGTGCACAGCAATGGAATGGTCAGATGCCGACTACGGTTATGGGCTCAGACCAAGGTATTCTTTGGAATATGAAAGAAAAATAAGAAAAGCGGCGTTAGCCGCTTTTTTTGTGCAGTTAAGTTATGAATAAACATACCGTACTGGTCACCGGCGCAAGTCGTGGCATTGGCGCGGCAACAGCCCGGCTGTTGGCTGAGCAAGGTTATCAAGTCGTCATTAACTACCTGAATAATCATCGCGCCGCGCATGCACTCGTAGCAGAAATTGAACAAGGTGGTGGCACAGCGCTCGCGGTGGCTGGCGACGTCAGCCAAGAGTCAGAGGTAGAGCATCTCTTTGCGACCATTGATGAGCATTACGGCGGCCTTACTCATTTGGTGAATAATGTTGGCATCTTGGCAGCGCAAACCTCGCTGGCAGGGCTCAATACTCAGCGCATCAATCGCATTTTGAGCGTGAACGTAACCAGCGCCTTCTTATGTGCTCAAGCAGCATTACTACGTATGCCTGATAACGGCGCTATCGTTAATGTGTCTTCAGCTGCAGCGCGCACGGGTGCGCCCTTTGAATACCTCGATTACGCAGCATCAAAAGGGGCCATGGATAGCTTCACTATCGGCTTGGCAAAAGAGGTTGCCGCGCGAGGCATCCGCGTCAATGGCGTGCGCCCAGGCGTGATTGCCACTGATATTCATGGCGACGGCGGGGAACCAGAGCGTGTGCATCGCCTTGAGCCGCAGTTACCCTTGGGCCGTTGTGGGCATGTTCACGAAGTAGCACAAGCCATTGCCTGGCTACTCGGAGAACAAGCAAGTTTCACCACTGGCACTTTTATTGAGGTCAGTGGTGGCGCTTGAGGCTGTTATTGCTGGTCAGGCTTGCCTAAGCTCAAGGCGATAACTATCCCTGCTAATAAGGCACTAGCAATGAAAGTGAAAGCGCCGCCGATAACGCCGTAGACATAAACAAACCCCCAGGCTGATAAGCCATAACCAAGCACCGAGCTCAGCACAGTGAGTGGGGTTTTAGGGTGTTTACGCACTAACCCGGTGACGGCCAACAGTAGCATCGAGACACACACGAGTATTATTAGCTTCATACTTGTTGCTCCTGATTAACAAGCAGCGACTGAGTTGCGGCGCCTTTATAGAGACGTCTAAGGGCGTAGTAGCAACCCAAGCCAATAGCAAAAAAGCCGATATCAACACTACTTACCAATAAGCTGCCAGCATTAAACACGTGGTTTTCAGAGAGTAAAACATTAAGCGGTAGCACCAACAACGCTAAGCTGCCTATGCATGCTAATGTCGCTTGGTAATAGCGATGATAATGCCAAGGTAATGCGCCCAGCAGTAACCAGAGCAACCATGAATAGAAAAACAGCGGGCCGATAACGGCATTGTGCGCGGTGGGTGGAACATAGGCATTGATGAGCACTTGCGCCGGAAACAGTAACATACAGGCCAGTACTAAGCCGCCACAGCTGCCAATGATAAAGCGATTCCAGCGCTGATAAGCTTTGTGGCTTAAGCTCGGGTTGTTGTCTCGAGCGCGTTTACTTAACCACATCATGATCCCTGACAGTGGCAATAGTGCTGTGGTTAAGCCCAGCGCAGTCCACACGAGCTTGATAAAAATCCCACCGAAATTACCAAAGTGCAAGGGAAACAATAGCTCTAACACTTTGATGGACACGCCGGGGATATCGCCAAAGCTACTCATTGATTTTATGTACTCGCCATCGCCGTGATAATGCAGTAACTGCGAGGCCACCGACTCCCCGCCAAGCAAACGCAGATAGACTTCGCTGTTGGCATCGTTATGCGCCATAATCGTGGCATCAAGAATATGGGCATCGGCGAAGCGCTGCTCGGCATCAGCAAGAATGTCGGCCAGTTGGGTCGGTTGATACTGATGGCTAATGACTGGCTCAGGAATAGCGGTAAATGTTTCCACCAGCTTATCTTGATCGCCGCCAAAGTTAACCAAAGCGGCGGCTGGCAATAAAATAACCGTGGCTAGGCCAAGGAATGCCCCGGTAAAACCAATCACGCCATGAAAGAGACTTCCCCAAATCCCCATGATTTTGTGCCCGTCACTCACCCACAGACTGGTCCCTTTGTGGCGGCGAAAGGTAAACAGTTGCCGCAAAAACTGACGGTGGATAAACAGCCCGGTGAGCGTCGACACCAACAGCGTCAAACCTAGCACCCCCGTGAGTATTAGCCCAATCGGTCGGCCGAGATGTAAGTCGGCATGAAAATGGCCAATAAAGCTGGCAGCATCTGTTTTGCGCTCAGCATAGAAGGTTTGGCTCGGACCATAGTAAGTCGATTGCAACGCCAAAGTGTTGGGATGAAATTGAAAAACGTGCGCCACAGCCTGATCGTAATTGTCATCACCATGATGCGATTCAAATAACAAGGTCAGTAAATGAGTGTTATGGCCGCTAGGCAAGTACACATGAATATTTTCACCGAACGGCGCGGGTACTTGCTCATGGTATTGGTTCACAAGCTCAGTGATTGCTTGCGCTGGTATTTTTGGAGCCTGCTGAATTTCGGGGTTCGCCCATATTTTCAGCTCAGGGCGACTCAATACCGCAATAGCACCACTAAAGGCGACAATAAACAGCAATACAGCGGTGATAACTCCCACCCAACTGTGGATATTAAAGAGCTTCTTAATGGTTAATGATTTCATCCTGTTGCTCCTGTTAGGGCGATAAAACTCAATACGCCATGAATAACTATCAGCAGTACCATTACTGCCAACGGATGCCATGCCTTTTCCGCCATATATGCGTACATAAATAGCGCCGTCCAAATAAGCGGAAACAGCATAATTGGCATGAGAATTTGCTCGCTCATGGCAAAAGGTAAATAGGTTGTCATGCCCGGAATAATCACTACCGAGGTGAGCAGTGCCAACACGCAGGCAAGAAAGTGCCGACGCTTGGTGGCACTGAAGGTGCGTTTTTTTGTCATATTATTGCCCCTTGAGCGCGGCGCTGGGCCGCGCGATGAATGCCTAACTAAAATTGCGCTTCGAAGCGCACACTGAAGGTGCGCGGAGCGCCTAAGGTTTGGTTGCCAAGTCCCGCTGGGGCTAACACAACATATTGCTCATCAAGCGCATTTTGCACTAAGACGTACACACCATAATGCTGCCATTGGTAGCCGACACGGGCATTGACCAGCCAGTGGGCGTCATTGCGTGGGTCTAACCCCTGCTCTAAGGGTGTGGATAGGCGTTGGGAGCTGCCGGTGTAGCTGGCATTCACATTGGCGACCCAACCTTGATGAGAGAAATAATCAACTCCCATTAGCGCAGTCCATTGCGGCGCACCGGCGAATTCGCGTCCGCTGTAATTGGTCTCAACGCCATTAAAGAGTTGCACGAAGTCGTCAAACTCTGTTTGCGAATAACCAATACCGCCATAGAAGCGAGTGCTTGGGTTGAGCGAGTAACTTAATTCGGTTTCAAAACCTTGGACATGGGACGCGCCAACGTTGCGAACTTCACGATCATATTGGTTACTGGATAGATAGACATCAACTTGCTGGTCTTCCCAGTCCAAATAAAAGAGGTTGGCATTAAGTACTAATGCGTCGTCAAGCCACACGGAACGCATTGCTAACTCGTAGTTCCAAGTGTATTCAGGGTCGAACGTAAAGGGCGTCGACTGGGCGATATTAGTGCCCACACCACCTGAGCGATAACCGCGTTGCACTGTAAAACTAGATGATACGTCATTATTGAAGCGATACGTAGCGCCCACTTTGGGCAGCCAAGCATCAAAGTCAGCGTCTTCAACGGGCTCGTCGCCTGAGGCGTCGGCGGCCATCGCGTATAATTGCTGATTAATGCCGCCAATCAGTTGTGCCAGCATGGGATCAAACGCATAGTCACTGGGTTGTGGTAGCGCTTGCTCGGTGCGTGCACTGATACTGATATCGGTGGTGTTGCCGTTTTCCTGTTGTTCGCGGTCATAGCGTAGGCCAACGAATACGTCCCAGTGGTTGTTTAGCTCATAGGTAAAATCAGCGAACAAGGCGGTGGTGGTGATCCCTTGCACATAATGGGCAGACTGGCTAATAAACAAGGGGTCAGCGCCACGGTATAATTGCAGAACTTGTTCGGCTAACACAGCGGGTAGTCCCAGCCCGCCAAACTCAGGAGGGGCTGTCAGTAACGTGCGTACACCCAGCTGCTCAAAGGTGACACCACGCTCGCCACTGCTGATGTCATTAACATCAACATCGGAATAGTAAAGCCCGATCAACCCACTGAGGCGTTCACCATCATAGGTTAAGCGCAGTTCTTGAGAAGTCGTTTTGTCTTCGCGGCGATCGGTGAGTGTTGATTGCGGTCCAACCATCGACGCATCGCCATCCCATTCATAGCCATACTTTGAGTTAGAGTAAGTAGTGATAGCAGTGAGGCGCCAAAAATCAGTAAGGTCGTACTGCATATTGAGCGCATACATGTCGGTATCGGTAAACTCAAAGGTTGGTGAGTCGAGATAAACGTAACGATCATCGAAGATATCGTTAATCGGATAAGCCATATTACCGTTTTGTGTCGCTACCCATTCGATGCCTTTTTCGTTTTCGCTGTGCATAAAGCTCAGTTGTGCTTCAAACTGGGGTAAGGCTGTCGGCGTATAGCGTAGCTTAGCGCGGTAGAATTCATTGTCGTCAAAGTCCGACTCTTCACCGGTAGCCACATTGGTGTTGTAACCATCGCTATCACGTTTTTCAGCACTGAGACGAAATGCCAGTTCATCCTTAACTAGGCCACCTCCAAGAGCAATGGCGGCTTCTTGAGCACCGTATTCGCCCATGCCCAGGCGAGCTTTCAAACTGTATTCTTGCTCTGCATCGCGGGTATTCATGACCACCGCGCCTGCCAGTGCATTACGGCCTTGCAGGGTCGATTGCGGGCCTCGAAGAACCTCCACCTGGCTGATATCCCAAGTAGAAAAGCCGCCTTGTTGCATCATTCTGTACGGCACGGGCGCGCCATCGATATACACACTGGCTAAACCGCCAGAGCCGCCGCCGGTAACATTAAACGCATCAATGCCACGAATATTAAAGCCTGCACCGTCAGTTCCAGATACGTTGGGGGTCCGAGCAAGGACATCATAGAAGGTATTGAGGTTCTCACGCTCTACCGTTTGCTCTGTTATTACGGCAACGCTGGTGGGGGTTTCTTGTAGACCGCGATCAATTTTTTGACCACTGACAATAATCTTTTCGATATCCTGAACATCGGCGTGAACGGTCAAGCTGTTTGCTGCACATAACGCCAAAGTAATAGCACTGGCTAAGGGAGCGAGAGCGGGAGAGGACTTCATAATAATTCCCTGTATGAAAAATGAAAATCGTTCGCATTATAGATCTGTTATGTAAGTGCAAACAATAATCATTTGTTCATTTTTTGCTAATAAAGCTGATTAATCGCTAATTTTCTACTTTCAACTCAATAGTTAAGGGATTAATTGTTATTTTTAGAGTGGTAGCACTATTGCAACACCCTCTTACTTCTCAACGCCGAGCACTGGCGAAAATAACTGCGCCGGAACGTTGCGCACACTAAATGACATACTCGTGGCAACCACCGAAGCAAGCACTAACGCAATAGCGATAACGCCGGATACCCCCAGCCAGCGAATAGCTGAGGTTTTACGTCGCACTCGTAACCAGCCCATCACCACACCGGCACCGCTCACAAAGGTCATCAGCGCGCCAAAGAACGCCCAAATGAGCTTAGTGCCGAGGCCGGCAAAGTTACCAAAGTGCAATGGATCGGCGGTGTCTTTTAGGCGCGGCACTAAGGGCAGTTGCTCGCCTTTTTGGATGCCTAAAACGGCCCCCGTTGCCGGGTGCAAATAGACCTTATTGGCGCGCAGGCGCAGCAGTATATCGTCGTTGTAACCGCGAATTTGGATAGCCTGATGACTGTGTTGTGGGTAGCTGATATAGCGAATATCCAAGCTTGGGAAGGCCTGCTTCGCCGCCTGATAAGCGGCGCTCAAAGTGAGCGGCGGGCGTGTGCTCTTTTCATTTTGATTGGCCAATTGGGTCACTGCTGGCGGCGGTGCAACATAGTGATCTATTTTCGCCGTTTGTAGGCCGTGTTCAACTAAATACCATAATCCCGTTAGTGCCATCACCAAGATAAACCAGTAACTCCACAGGCCAAGGAGTTTATGCCAATCGGACCAGCTATTGCGCTTGCTAAGTGTGAGAGCAGCGGGGCGCTTGAAAAAGTGACGCCACCACTGACGATATACGTTAAGGCTGGACACCAACAGCACCACTAATAGTAAGCTTAAGCTGGTGATGATAAGCTTCCCCGTCCAGCCCATGGATAGGGTCATATGCCAGTTACGCAAGAATCGCGAGATACGTGCCCACGGCCCCTCTCCGAGTAATGCACCGGTGGCACCATCCACATACACGAAGCGAAAAGACCCTTGTATTTTTAACTGAACTTCAGTGGCGAGATAGTCTTGTTTATGGCGAGCTAGATACATCACCTGAGCACCGGGGTAATGCGTATTCAAGGTGCGTTCAATGGCGGCAAAATCGTTGTCGCCACTGTCACTGATAGCGCGAAACTGACTATCGCTCAGGTACTCAAGCTCGTGACTGAGTGTTGCTAAAGTACCCGATAAACAAGTCACAAAAAGCAGGGCGCCAACAAACAGCCCTGCCCATGAGTGCACATTAAACCACTGCCTAGCGCTCACTGGTATTCCTTAAAAACGATACTTGGCGCTCACATAAATGCGACGAGGCTCGCCAGGGAAGTGCCCTGTACGGGTAATAAAGCCGCTAGATGCATACTCTTTGTCGAAGAGGTTTTTAACCGAGAGCTGCCATTGCCAGTTTTGATACTGGGTTTGCCATGCCATATTGTAAATGGTGTAAGGCTTCACCGGCAATCCACCTAGGCTCATTTGCTCGTCGACATAGTCTAAACCTGCGGAAATTGATGAGTTAAGCTGTGGCAACTCATAGCGAGTCCAGACTCCCAATGTGTTTTGTGGCGCATTAGCAAACTTGTCGCTGTCGGGAATTTGGTTGCGAATGCTATCACTGGATTCGGTGATTCGTGTGTCGTTGTATGCATAGCTTGCGGTGATCACCCAACGCTCGGTAATATCTCCCACCACTTCCAGCTCAATCCCCTTACTTTGCACTTCTCCCAAGGCCACAAGATCATCGGTGCCATCATTGCCAATATCACCGAGCAGGCTGGGCTGTAAGATATTCTCGCGAACAATATCATAGGTGGCAATGTTCACCGCGAGGCTGTCATCGAAAAGCTTAGTTCTTAGTCCTAACTCATTGATACGGCTGTGCTCTGGGTCAAACGGGCCACCAGCTGCAGGGTCTTGATTGCTCGCGCTTTGCGGCACAAATCCGGTACCGTGCAAGGCATAAGGGAAGAACATGTCATTGATGTTATAGCTCGTACCGAGACGATAAGTTATATCGCTGTCGGAGAATTCGGTGTGATTGAGCTCATCACGGTCTTCAAAGTGATCGTAACGTAGCCCTGCAGTCACACTCCATTGGTCGGTTAAATCGACTTGGTCTTGTGCATAGACACCCCAACGCGTCAGCGTAGTCGCGCTCAAGCGAGAGGCAATGGCGTCAATGTTATAGTCGGCACGTGAAGTCAGGCCATACTCAGGGTTGTGTAGGTCGAGCCCAGGCACGGGGCCGCCTTTACTTTGTTGCCGTGCAGTACGGTAATCGCCAGCAAAGTCATGCTTATACCAATCACTACCAAGCAGTATTTGATGCTGCGTATCGCCAAGTTGCAACTCAGCAATAGCGTTGGCTGTTAGACTAAAACCTTCATTTTCGCGTATTTGATCACGAAATTCGCGATGGCTCCAGTCAGCCACGCCGTCGTTGTCAGTATCGACTAGGCCTCGAGGCTCATGATAATTCTGCAGTTCCTCGTTGTCGAAGTAACGTGCGGTGATATCCATTCGCCAAGTATCATTCAGGTCATGTTTTATAATGGCTTGATAAACATGGGCCTCAACGTTTTGAAAGTCAGTCGCTTCGTTGTGATTCCAACTAATATCGGTGATGAAGTTACCTTGTTCGTCTACAGGAACGCCACGCAAGCGTGCGCCACCTAGCTCTTGTTCTATATAGGTATACTGTAGCGTCAGCTCGGTATCGTGAGTGGCCAGCCAGGTATAGCCCAGATCGACAATGGTGTTGTCGGTGGTAGTGTTGGCGCGAAAGGGCTCTTCGCTATCGCGGTATAGACCAACGCGATAGGCATGAGCGTCGGAATCACTGATGGCGCCGGTGCTTTCAAACGCTCCGCTAAGATAATCATCATTCCCAATCTCTAGTTCTACCGTGGTTTGCTCACTAAACTGCGGCTTTTTAGTCACGTAGTTAATAATGCCGCCAGGGTTACCACTGCCATACACTGCGCCAGCTGGTCCTTTGAGCACGGCGACTTGTTCAATATTAAATAGCTGGGGAACGGCAAAACCATTAAATGGGTCGCCCTTTACACCATCATAGAGAATTTCGTCTTGGCGAAAGCCGCGAAAGGTCACCCCTGAATAACTAAACGCATTAACGCCGGCGATATTGCTGTATAAATCGGTGATCTGGCGTGCAGCTTGATCGTTTATTAATGCTTGTGGCAGTACCTGAATCGACTGTGGAATTTTTTCCAAAGGCGTGTTGGTGCGGGTACCGAAACTTGATTCTGTGGGCCGATAAAGAGAAAACGCGCGACCAACTACCTCAATTTTCTCTATGGTATCGTTATTCGCTTGATCTTGCTCGGTGGCCGTATTGGCATGAGTAAGAGCCGGTAAAGAGCTAATTACAGCTAAGAAAATAGAACAGTAGCGCATAGTTATTGTAGTAAGTAAAACTGAAAACAGAAATTAAGTATAATGAAAACAATTATCACTTACAATATGGTTGTATAAAATTGAGCAATAGTTAGGAGCACTCTTGATGCTTTTTACTTGCTCTGAAAACGATAGAAATCTCAATTTATTTAGATAGTTACTATGTGCTTATGATAGAAAGAATCACAGTTGTTTGTTGATGATGTAGGCACAACTTGTATAAATAAAGTAACACTTTATTGATCTTTTATTATCGTTACCGACGTAGTTGAGTTTGCTGTCTCACTTAAAAAAAGGAAAGCAAACGTGAAAGACTATCTGAAATTAACGCTTATAGCAGGTTTGTTGGCGCTTACTACCGCTTGTAATGATGACGATGACAACGATACTGCTGTCGTCGAACCGCCCGAAGCGCCCATTACTACAGTGGTTGATGTTGCCGCTGCGTCTGAGGATTTTGAAACCTTGACCGCTGCACTTCAGGCCACTGGGCTAGATGCCACTCTCAGCGACACTGACAGCCAATTTACAGTGTTCGCACCCACTGATGACGCTTTTGCCTTGCTTGGGCAAGAAACCATTGATGCCTTGCTTGAGGACCCTGATACCCTCTCGGCGATTCTCACTTATCATGTTTTGGACTCTCGGGTCAGCTCAAGTGCCGCAATTGACGCCGCAGGCTCAACCATAGCGACAGTCAATGGTGCAGCATTGGGCTTGTCTTTATCTGGTGACGAGTTATTGGTCAACACGGCAACCGTGACCACCACGGATATTAGCGCCAACAACGGCGTGATCCATGTGATTGATGCGGTATTGACGCCGCCACAATCACAACCGCAGCAGCCAACGATGAATATTATTGAAACAGCGGTTGCCAGCGACGACTTCACCACCTTGGCGGCGGCCCTTGAAGCGACTAACTTGGTCGCAACCTTGAGTGACGAATCGCAGGAATTCACTGTTTTTGCTCCGACTGACGCGGCTTTTGCGGCATTAGGGCAAGCCACCATCGACACGTTACTGGCCAACCCTGAAGTGCTCAAAGAGATTTTATTGCAGCATGTTGTCAGTGGCTCGGTAGACTCAATCACGGCATTTTCTTTGAATGGCCAACAAGCACAGACGGTATCAGGCAATCAGATAGATATAACCATCGATGGCGAAAACGACACGCTAAAATTTGGTGATGCCACAGTGACTATGACAGACATCCAAACCACTAACGGTATTATCCAAGTGCTCGATACCGTTGTTGTTGGTGAAGTTCAAGTCCCGGCACCAGCACAATCTGTGGTCGATGTCGCCGTCGGTAATGGCAACTTCAGCACTTTGGTGGCGGCTTTGCAAACCACTGGGCTGGATACCACTTTAGCCGATTTAGAGCGTGAATTTACCGTTTTTGCCCCGACCGATGCGGCCTTTGAGCAGCTTGACCAAGCTACTGTTGATGCGCTATTTGCCGACGCTGAAGCGCTATCAGATCTGTTGCTTTATCACGTACTTCCTGATGCCACAGTGCAATCAGACGCCGCCATTGCTGTGGCTAACTCAGAGCAGCCGATGATCACCATGGCCAATGGCGATATGGCGACGTTATCGCTGCAAAATGATATGTTGTACATTGGCAATGCGCAGGTAACCACCGCCAACGTGGCCGCTGATAACGGTGTTATTCATGTGATTGATAGCGTGCTAATGCCGCCTAGTGAGCAGTCAATCGTGGATGTTGCCGTAGCCGATGGTAATTTCACAACCCTAGTCAGTGCGTTGCAAGAGGCTGGGCTTGAGCAAACCTTGGCAGACTTAGAGCGCGAGTTTACGGTGTTTGCTCCCACCGATGCGGCGTTTGATAAGCTTGACCAAGCGACCTTAGATGCGCTGTTAGCCGATCCTGAAGCGCTTACAAATGTACTTTTATATCATGTAGTTGCTGATGCTACGGTAAGCTCTGATGCGGCCATTGATATCGCTAATTCAGACAACCCAATGGTCACCATGGCCAATGGTGATATGAGCACTTTGTCAATTCAAGATGGGGCGCTGTATATCGATGAGTCGGTGGTGAGCACGGCGGATGTAGCAAGTGACAATGGCGTCATCCATGTCATCGACACCGTTTTGATGCCGATGCAATAAGTACAACTCAGTGCAGACAGCCGGCCCGCTTATTTAAGCGGGCTTTTGTGCTTGTTGTGGTACAGAGTTAAAAGGTGTCTTTAAGCATAGCCATCATCTCGCTGACACTGAGCTGTGCAGTGCTATCAAAATCGCTGAGTAAGGTGTCGGCTAATTCGCGCTTGTGCTGATGCAGGGCGAGGATCTTTTCTTCAATAGTGCCTTTGGCAATGAGTCGGTAGATGGTCACCGGTCGTGTTTGCCCCATACGGTGAACGCGATCAGAAGCCTGTTGCTCCACCGCTGGGTTCCACCAAGGATCCATATGAATAACATAGTCGGCCGCCGTGAGGTTCAAGCCTGAGCCACCGGCTTTAAGGCTAATTAAGAACACGTCCCCTTGGCCTTGCTGGAAGGCCTCAATACGTGCTTTGCGCGCAGCGGCTGGAGTGCTGCCGTCTAGGTATTGATAGGCGATGCTACGGCGCTTAATATGCGCTTCCAATAATCGTAAATGGCCGACAAATTGGCTAAAAATAAGTGCTTTATGATTATTCTCAAGTAGCTCCTGTAGTAGCTTATCAAGGGCTTCGAGTTTACTACTGGTTAAGGTGCTTTGTGGCATTGCCAATTGTGGGTGACAACTGGCCTGACGCAACTTAGTCAACTGCGCCAACATTTGGATGCGTTGCTCGCCGGGGTTATCGAGTTGCTCAAGTTGTTGCAGTTGCTCAAGAGCCTGCTGGCGCAGCGCTTCATAAAAATGCTGCTCAGCGTCACTCAATGGTACTAACTGGTTAATTTCAGTCTTTTGCGGCAGCTCCTGCAAAACTTGCGACTTTAAGCGGCGTAGCATAAAAGGTTTGATCAGTTCCTTGAGTGCCCGGCGTGCCTTTAAGGCCTTGGCCGGCTCCTGCTCGGCATTCTCAATGACGTGGGTAAAGCGGCGACTAAAGCGTTTTAAGTTACCCAGCAAACCAGGATTTATAAAGCGAAACAAACTCCACAGTTCGGTTAGGTTGTTCTCAATGGGGGTGCCTGTGGTGATCAGTTTAAACTCGCCTTTTAGGGCGTACGCAGCGCGAGTGCGTTTAGCCAGCGGGTTTTTTAACGCCTGAGCTTCATCGGCAATAATGCTATGCCAGCGGATGGGCTCAAGTAACTCAATATGACGCTGTAGTTGCTGGTAGCTGATCACTAAACCATCGCCGGCGCCAAGTGCCTGCACTTTTTGCGCTCTTGTTTGGTGATCTTTTAGTTCTGAGAACTGTGTTAGCGTTAAGGTTGGAGCGAAGTGCTGCGCCTCTTGCTGCCAATTAAAGCACACCGAGGTAGGGGCAATGATCAGCGCTGGGCCATCCCCGGCGCGGGCAACTAACACCGCCAAAGCCTGCACCGTTTTGCCTAAGCCCATGTCATCGGCTAAACATCCTCCCGCACCCCAGTGGGCGAGACGCATGGCCCAGTCAAAACCTTGTAATTGATAGTCGCGCAAATGTGCCTGAAAGGTGCTGGGGAGTGGCGGCTGTAACGTGTTAGCTTCACGCATACGGCGGTCTAATTGCTCCCAGCCAGGCACAGTTTGCATGCGCATACCTGTAGTATGGTCGCGAATTAAGCGGCTGGTTAGTGGGTGATATAAGCCCTGATCGGCAGCCCCGCTGAGCACTTCGAGCTGCTGTTTGAGCTGTTCGCTGAGCGCCACAATACGATTATCTTCCAAGGTAATAAAGCGCCCCCCACTGGTGGCGAAAGCGGTGATCAAAGCTTGCCACTCCAGCACCTTACCATCGTCCAATGTGGCGCTGCCGGTAATATCAAACCACTCATTTTTTTGGCTGATACTGAGTTGTAAATGCTCACTTTTTAGTGGCTGCGTTAAGGTAATAGCTTTTCCTCGCGGCCAGCGCAGCTTGAGCGGTAAATCAGGGTGTTGGTTGGCTAACGCCAATTGCAATTGCTCTAAAGTGACCAGCGCAGGTTGCCAATCGGGTTGTGACAAGCTGGTGTCGGTCATGGCCTGAAAATCACTGCAATGCTCATCTAGTTGCTCGAGCAAACGTTGTTCGTAGGCGAGATCGCGCTGTAGGGCAATACGCTTACCGTCAATATGAGCACTGACATTGCGGCTGCCCACCCCTGGCTTCATGGTCGGGCCATGCTCGCCAAAAGGCATCACTACGCAGTCGAACTTTAACCCCGACGCCAAAGGGGTAATATTGATCACTAATTCAGCAGCGGGTTCTGTTTGTATGAGTGCTTCGCCGATGCCATCGATGTCTGACTCGATGTTTATCAATGGCGCAATGGCGCGGATGCTTTGCAGTGCTTTTGCTTTCGCGTGACTGGGTATGGTGAGCCCCGCTTCGCCAACGATATTAACCACTTGCAGATGCTGTTGCTGAAAAATGGTGAACTCACACACCCCAGGGCGAGGCATACGTACCGAGGTAAGCGGCGGCTCCGCCTGATAAATCTGGGTGGGCAACTGGGCGATACTGAGGCTAAGCTCATCGCCATGGGTGACAATGCGAAGGCTAGGCTCGCGCTGCACTAGCTCCAAAGCATGGCCTTGCTCATCAACAATATTGTCGGCGCCGACGGCACAGGGTAGGGCGCTAGCAAGGGGCAAATGGTATTCTTTGCTGCGGTAGAAGTCATGGCCGGTGCGCACGTCGATTTGGGCGCAGATAGCCTGGTCTTGGTGGCTCAGGTTAAAGCTCTGAGGCTCTTTATGTAGGCGTTGTAACGACACGGCTTTGCCCTTACTCCAACCGTGTTTACTGCGCTTTTGTTGTTTTGGTTTAAGCGTTGCTGCAAAGCGCTCAGGGGTTAATTGCCATACTAACCGTGTGTCTTCATCGCGTGTGTTGTCAGTTTGAGTATCGAGTGCAAGCAGCTGTTCAAGGGCTATATCCCAGCTTTCTTGGCTTCGGAGTAAATGCGCAATGTTGATGGGAACGTCGGTAGATAAGCCGTCAAATTGCTGCAAAAATGCGCCAAACAGCTGGCATTGGCTATGTTCGAAGAAGCGTTGAGCTGGGTCTTTGAGCGCTAATAACCACGGCTCCGGTGATTGCGAGCTCCAGCGGTACGCTGCCAGCGCAAACACCACATAAAGCTGATAATTCAACTCTCCTTTGCGACAGAACCCCAAGTAATCGGCGCGAAATCGGTAACTATCACGGCCTTTGAGATGATGCATAAAGCGCCTTAAAACCAACTCGATAGTCAGTGCAAATTCGCTGCGTTGCTTGTCTTGTTGTTGGTGATCCAGTTGCTGCTCTAAGGCCTGCAAGGGGCTGCGGTCTTGGCCACTGCCTAGAGTGAGCAAGGTGAGCTGGTAAAAAAGTCCGTAGATCCCTTCAAGGTATTGCTTTTTACGCCGTTGATATCGACTTTTGGCCTGTAGTGCATGTTCAAATAACTGCTTCGCTGCTGCGAATTGTTGTTGTAAAAAAGCAGCACTGCCTTGCAGTAATAAACTATATAACTCGGTATCTTGCGGATTAATATGGGCCGCCAGTTGAGTGATATCGCCACGCCATAGATATTGCTCCGCCTTTAGATTGTGTAGCCAGGTGTTGTCCGGCACTGCGACACAAGCTTGATGTAAGTACTGCACTAGTACTGCCGTGCTTTGGCCTTGTTGCCGATGTGCTGCCAGTAGGGTGGCGAAGGCTTGATACTGTAAACGTGCATCCAGGGTCTTGAACTCATCAAGGTTAAAGGGATAGAACACCAAGCCGCACAGCGCCGGACTTTGTTGCCAATCAAGTTGTAGCGGGTTTTTAGGCAGTGCCAACAGCTCCATCACCCGCTTGTGTTCACCAAGGAAATACATATCGCGAATAAGGCGACGCTGATCGGCGGTTTGCTCTTGCCACTGGTAACTACTCAACACCGGAACCACGGTCTCGGCAGCGGTTAACATCGCCAAGTAATGATTTTTAGCTATGGCGCTGCGCACCAGTGAATTGGCGACTAAACGGTTAATGACCACGCCGTGGCGACTTTGCTGCACCAGTTCTAAGGCTTTTAACTCGGTAATGGCATGTTTCAAGGTTTTGTCGTTGAAAGGCGCGATTGCAGCCATGTCCGGATGCTGCACAATGCGTGTCAGGGCATGCAACTCAATCGGTTTATAGATGGCGGCTAACACTCGGGCAAGGTGTTGTTGCTCTTGGCTAAGCTCATTAAAGCGGTGCAATAGCTCAGCAATGGTGTCGTTCAATTCAGCGGTTAGGGCGATAAAATGCATGGTTATGGCAGTGCAGTGGCGATTGCGACACGCTAGCAAAGCCAAGGTTTTTGCACAAGTGGGTTGTTTTTGCCTGTAACCCCCCAAGGTCTATAAGGTCAGTTTAATTAAAAGGAGAGTGTATGAGCGAGAAAATAGTGTTGATCACTGGCGCTTCCAGCGGCATTGGTGAAGCCACGGCACGCAAACTTGTGGCTGAGGGGCATAAGGTGGCATTGACCGCGCGCAGTGAGGATAAGCTTATTCAGTTGGTACAAGAGCTTGGCGAAGACTTTGCCGTAGCGTTTGCCTGTGATGCCACCGATTATGATGCGCTTAAAGATGTTGTTGAGCGTACGGTGATGCATTATGGGCGCTTGGATGTGGCTTTTGCTAATGCCGGTACTGGAGTGAGCAAAGCGGGCACAGAAAAGGGCGACCCAAAACAATGGCAGAAGATGATAGATATTAATGTTAATGCCTTGCTATATACCGCTCATGCCAGCTTGCCACATTTGCGGAAAACCCAAGGGCAATTCATTCTTACTAGCTCGGTTGCTGGGCGCATGCCATTGAAGGGGTCTATTTATGGCGCGAGCAAGTGGTTTGCCTATGGCTTTGGTCAAAACCTGGCGCTAGAGATGGCTCAGTGGCAGGGGCGTTGCACCACTATCACCCCGGGCATGGTGGACACGCCATTTTTCGACGAACCGAAACCGGATAAGCTTGCCGCTGACGATATTGCCGACGCGGTTTACTATGCTATCAGTGCTGATGCCAGGGCGAATGTGCGTGAGGTGCATGTCATGCCGACGCAGATGGACAGCTAGCAAGATTGATAAGTAAGGGCCGCTTAGCGGCCCTGTCACTTTAGCGTGCCAGTTCGAGAATGGACTGGGCAACTTGAGGGGTAATATCACCGTGTTCGCCGAGTTCATGCAAATCATTGCGACGCAGGTTCTCAGCTGCTTCGCTAGCCGCTTGGCTATCTAATCCATAATCACTGAGGCGGGTTTTCACTCCCATCTGCTCGAAGAAGTCTTGCACCGCTTTGATGGTGGCATCGATTAGTGCCTCTTCATCGGCATTCTCTAGAGCGAAGACACGCTGTCCTAGCTGCATGATTTTCTCACGCTTTTGCTCTTTTTTCACAAACATCAGCGCCGGTAGCACAATGGCCAAAGTTTGCGCGTGGTCGAGGTTATAAAGCGCTGTCAGCTCATGGCCTATCATGTGCGTGGCCCAATCTTGCGGCACGCCTTTACCAATCAAGCCATTGAGTGCCATGGTCGCTGACCACATGATATTCGCTCTTACAGCGTAATCATGCGGTGTACTTAGCGCTTGCGGGCCCTGCTCAATAAGAGTCGACAAAATGCCCTCAGCAAAACGGTCCTGCAGCGGCGCGTTCACCGGGTAGGTTAAGTACTGTTCAATCACATGGACAAAGGCATCAACCACACCATTAGCCACTTGTCGAGTGGGCAGCGAATAGGTGTAAGCTGGGTCTAATACCGCAAATTGGGGTTGCACTAAAGGCGAGCCAAATGCGCGCTTTTGCTGTGTGGCCTTTTTGGTGACCACCGAATTACCGTTACTCTCCGACCCCGTGGCTGGTAGCGTAAGCACGGCGCCAATAGGCAGCGCGCTTTTTACCTCAGCCCCTTCGACAAGAATATCCCAACCGTCGCCAGGATAGTGCGCTGCTGCGGCAATATATTTCGCACCATCGATCACGCTGCCACCGCCAACGGCAAGAATAAAGTTGATATCTTGCTCTTTGACCACTTGCAGAGCCTCACTGAGGGTTTCATAGGTGGGGTTAGGCTCCACTCCGGCGAACTCAACAAATTCGAATCCGGCAAGGGCGGCGACAACATCGTCATAAACGCCGTTTTTCTTAATCGAGCCGCCACCGTATAGCAATAAGATTTTGTCATTGCTATTAAGTCGCTCGGCGATAAGCTTGCTTTGACCTTCGCCAAAGAGGATCTCTGTGGTGTTTTTAAATTCAAAGTTTAACATGGTGTTACTACCCTACTGGCTACGTTGACGCAATGCGGAAATAAGTGCATCGGCAAGTTTGTTATCGGAAAAAGGGTTTTGCGCGGTGATCAGCTCTCTATCAACCACTACATTAGGTTGCCACTTGTCGGCAAAGCTCATATCGCCACCGGCTTGGGCCATGGCTTTGGCTGGATAATAACGTAGTTTTTTACCTGCCAACGAAGCTTCAAAGCTGGCTTCCTCGGGATTTGAGAAAATAGTCATACGGTAACCATCATAGAGCCAGTCTGTGGCTGATGCGTTTTGCCCGGAGGCAATCTTTTGCTCGTAAGCGCCGGGGTTTTGCTGTGCTGATAACAGCGCGATAGGCCCGTGGCAAATAGCCGCCGTTGGTTTCTGCTGACGATGAAAGTGCGATAAAATGGTGCCTACTTCTGGGTTATTGGCCAAATCTATCAAAGGTGCGTGGCCACCAGGAATGAATACGCCGCTGTACTGCTCTAGGCCATTGTCGATCACTTGAGTGAGGCTCAAGGTATCGTTAATGCCCTCTAAGTTTGCTACGACCTTTTCAATACGTGCCATTTCTTGTTCGTTACCCCCAAAGTACATGGCTTTGACCGAGTTTTCATCTACTTGTGGGGCGTTCCCTTTCGGTGTTGCAAGCACCAAGTCATAGCCCGCTTTTTGTAACTTATCAGCGGGTACGCCAAATTCATTGAGGTAATACCCTGTTTCATAGGTACTGCCATCGGCGAGGGTCATTTGCGTTTCACTGGAGAGCAGCACCAGCACTTGCTCTGCATTACTATTGGCGCTAACGGTCGCGGTGGTTAGTAAGGTCGCCATGGTGGCGATTAGGGTGGTAATTGATTTGATACGCATACTTGCTCCAATCAAGTTTAGGATGAGACAAGTATAGCGGAGGGCTATAATAAGCAGAATTCAGTTTAATTTGGGTTAGGTATAAAATATCTGATATCAGTTTATGTCTTACTTTGTGCAATTACGAACCTTCGTTGAAGTCTATCGCTGTTTGAATATCTCTCGAGCGGCGAAAAATCTGGGGCTATCACAGCCGGCGGCGACAGCGCATATTCAAACAGTGGAGTCGGCCGTGGGAAAATCGCTCTTTACGCGCCGTCATCGCGGGGTTGAGCCGACCAACATAGCGCATGAGTTGGCGGCCCAGTTGGGTAGCCATTTCGATGCCATAGAACAAAAAATGGCGTCAACGCGCAGTCGCTCTACCGATGTGCAAGGAACCATTACCCTCGCCGGGCCCGCCGAATACATTAGTTACGTGGCCTCCGCGCAGCTTGCAAATCTATTGCAGGGGGGCAATGTGACGGTCACCATCTTGCCCGGTAACCGCGAGCAAATTTATTCGGCACTGGACAGCGGCAATGCCGATTTAGCGATCACCGCTTCATTACCCGATAGCAAGGTTTATGACTATCAGGTGCTCGATAGTGAGAGGCTGATGCTGGTTGCACATCGCTTGCTTGCCGATGCGCTTGCCCAAGCACCAATCGATGCCAGCGTTTTAAACACTTTACCAGTGGTGAGCTACGATGCTCAGCTACCGCTTATTCGAGAATATTTTGATGTGATTTTTAAAGCTCATTGCCGCTCGCCAATCGTCGCTACCTGCCCTGATATTCGTGCTCTGGCGGGGATTGTGCGCACCGGCGTGGGTTATTCGGTGTTGCCGGACTACTTGTGTCATGACGATATTCGCAGCGGACGTTTGGTGCAGTTGGGCCCCGAAGGACCGGAAAACAATATTTATCTGGCCTGGCGTAAAGGCGCGTTGGCACACCCTAGAGTTAACTATGCGCGAGACATTATGATGGCGTTTTCCAACATTAATCGCTACGCATTTCATCGCGAATAAGTGTATTGGCTCTTTTGTTTTGCCTGCACTAACACCACAATAGAGTTTTACAGTGCCCATGGGAGGGAATGATGTCGGTAGAAAAAACCCGCTTAGCCATTTGTAATCTGACCAAAGAGCAATACCCACAGATTAAAACACTGATGGACGAAGCTTACCCCGATTTAGGTGGTGCCTGGCCTAGCCACACGATTTTCCGTTTGATTGACCAGTTTCCCGAAGGGCAAATTGGCATTGTTGATGATGAGCAGTTAGTAGGCATCGCCCTCAGTGTGCAGGTTGACTATGCGCGCTTCTCTAACCCTCATACCTATGATGATATCGTCGATGGCCATGACCGAGTGTTTAGCGACCCTAATGGCGATGCATTGTACGGCTTAGATGTGGCGATTGCTGCGAGTCACCGAGGCATGCGTTTAGGAAGACGTTTGTATGATGCGCGTAAAGAGTTATGCCGGCAGTATAATTTAAGGGCTATTTTAGCCGGAGGCCGTATACCGCTCTATCACAACTATCGGGCCCAGATGTCGCCTATGGAATACATCGAAAAAGTGGATAGGAAAGAGGTGTATGACCCAATCCTCAGCTTTCAGCTTGCCAACGACTTTCAGGTCAAGCGGCTGTTAAAAAAGTACCTGCCAGAGGATGAAGAGTCGGTGGGTTATGCCACCTTACTGGAGTGGAATAATATCCTCTTTGAGCCAACCGATACGGTTATTGAAAGCACCAAATCGATTGTTCGTGTGGGCGCGGTGCAATGGCAGATGCGCAGTGTTGAAAGCGTCGATGAGCTGCTTAAGCAAGTGGAATACTTTGTCGATACCGTTTCCGACTACCAAAGCGATTTCATCCTCTTTCCTGAGTTCTTCAATATGCCGCTGATGGGCATCCAAGAACATCGCAGCCAGACCGAGGCGATTCGCTTTTTAGCTGAGTATACCAGCACACTCGTTGATGCGATGTCGCGTATGGCGGTGGAGTACAACGCCAATATTATTACCGGCTCAATGCCGGTTGCTGAGAATGACACTATTTATAATGTCAGTTACCTGTGTCATCGCAGTGGTAAAGTGGATGAACAGCGCAAAATCCATATTACCCCTCATGAGGCCAATGACTGGGTGATCCAAGGTGGTGATAAAATAGCGGTATTTGATACTGATGCCGGACGAGTCGGAATTCAGATTTGCTACGATGTAGAGTTTCCCGAACTGGCGCGTATTCTTGCCGAGCAGGGATTGGATATTCTCTTTGTACCCTTTTGGACTGATACTAAAAACAGTTACTTACGCGTGCGCCATTGTGCCCAAGCGCGCGCCATTGAAAATGAATGCTATGTAGTCATCGCAGGCAGTGTGGGTAATTTACCGGAAGTGGAAAGTTTAGACGTGCAGTACTCGCAAGCTGCGGTATTAACGCCATCGGATTTTTCTTTTCCTCATGATGCTTGCTTGAACGAAGCCACGCCTAACACTGAGATGTTGTTGTTCTCCGATCTTGATATGGATAAGTTGAAAATTCTCCACAGTGAAGGCACAGTGCGCAACCTTAAGGATCGTCGCGATGATCTATACCAAGTGAAGTTAGTTAAAGGAGCCTCTTAATGGCGTGGTTGTATTTGATTTGCGCAGGGTTATTTGAAATTGGTTGGCCTGTAGGGTTAAAACTGGCTCAGGAGCCACAAACGCGCTGGTTAGGGATAGCCATGGCAATTGTATTTATGGGTGTTAGTGGCTTTTTACTTTGGCTGGCGCAAAAGACCATTCCAATTGGCACTGCCTATGCGGTTTGGACAGGCATAGGCGCCGCAGGCACCTTCTTGGTTGGGGTGTTCTTCTACGGCGACAGCTCATCATTAATGCGCTATTTCGGTGTGTTATTGATTATCGCTGGAGTGATTACCTTAAAGGTGGCGAACTAGGGGTAGGTGACGGTGATTAAATCACCGTCGACCACACACTTAAAAATTTTATCATTTATCCATTGTTGGCTTACCATATAAGTGCTTGCGCCCACCTCCTCTTGAGTGGCGACGACATCCTTATCGATATGCAGTAACTCGCCACTACTAGGTAATAGCATTGACATCCAACCATCTTCCTCTGGGGTACCTAGGTGTAAAATCCAAAATAGCCTTGTTTCTTGCCAAAACATATAAGTGTATTCGCTGCCTTCGCGGTAGTGAGCCACATAAAAGTGGTGCTGCCCCGATAGTTCAGGTCTTCTTTGCTCGATAACTTGTAATAAGGTGGATTTAAAGTAGTTAAAACCTGGGTTATCCGTTATGGAAGTTAGCTCTTTATCTTCAGAATGAGCCTGGGCAGTGAACATTGTTAAGAGAATAACGATAAGGGTAATATAAGTGAGCTGCTTAGTTCCTTGCATGGGGTGTTCCTTTTCTTTCCGTATCCAAGAATACTACTACATACAATGGCTATTAAATAAATGCCTAAAGCGGTGCCTATACAACAGAGGCTTTCGCAATTAATCGCCGCGCTTCAATAGCGTAACTAGGCTAACGCAGAAAAGGCGGGCAGCGACAACAAGTAAGGAAAGATGCCTGCTCTCACCTTTAAAGTTAAACTAGGAGATTTAAACAATGAAGAGCTATCGCTTTTTCGCTTCGATTATTTTTCTTTTATTAAGCCAATTCGTTAGTGCTTCTGATTGCCTCGCTATCAAAGTTACTAAGCCTATTGAAGTTGTTAATAACAAAGCCGATGTGGATTTTACTCAGGTAAAGCTTCTCCATAAAGATAAATCAGGAATTTGCTTGCCGACCCAAGACACTTATATTCTCAGTTACGATGAGAATAAGGTGCCATTTTTGGCTGCCAGGATACAAGGGCACACGCCGAGTATCACTTTCGTCAACAAAGACGGTGTTGATTATGCGCTCGTGAAGTATTACTCGGGGAATAAACTGCTGGCCTTAAAAGGGTTTGTTTATAAACATTCTAGCCTGGAAGCGATCGGCGACTTTACACTGACGAGTAATATCAGCCGCATAGAAGTAAGTGATACAGATATCACCGTCTATAGTTCAGAGCGTCATGAAGACGATGTCACAATAACGTCGACTACCTTTGGCTTCGATACATCGGGTACGTTTATTAAGTAGTCGATATAAATATTTTAGCTCGGCATTCCCTACATACATGTTGAGCCATAAATATTGTGTTATTTCACCCTATCGCCTTGTCCGTTACCCACCACAGTTAAAAAGATGTACTTGAAGTATTTTTTTAAGCTCATGGATTCAATCATTTTCTTGTCAGTTGTAGCTAGTAGTTTGGGAGTTGACATATCTATCTCACTAACTTGGGCTAACCCAGTTATACCAGGTCTAACGGAGTAAATATCTAATTTCTCCCTTTCTTCCGTCAATTCAATTTGACTAAATAACCCTGGTCTTGGTCCTACAATGCTCATTTCCCCTCTCAGAACATTCCATAGCTGAGGAAGCTCATCGAGCTTTGATTTCCGAAGAAACTTCCCCAGTTTTGTTATGGAATTAGAACTAGCTAGGTGGGTGGCTACAGACTTCGTGTCGACTGTCATTGTTCTGAACTTTACTAGTACAAACTCTTTTTTATCCTTTCCAACTCTGACCTGCGAGAAAAGTGGCGAGCCGGTATCAAATAAACCAATGACATATATGACAAGTAGGATAGGTGAAAATAACATAAGCCCAAATAAGGCGAATAAGAAATCTAAAGTTCGAATCAATTTTATACTCTCTATTTGTTTTATATTTTTTAATATTTTGATACTAGTAATCAAATTTTATTTGATTCATGGAAAGCAGATTTTTCAAGAGATTCCTCAATAGTGAGAGGAGGTCTCCAGTCTAATAAAGATGTGGATTTATTCATTTCTATCGTAACGTTTGATGTTATCTTTTCTAGGGCTTTTTCTTTTCCAATAATTTTTAACGCAGGGCGTAAAATAGACCACGGCAAAGATATTAGTAAAGTTTGTTGCTTATAGGACGATATAATCTTATTTACGAAGTCTGATGTGCTAATGTCCTGTTCGTCACTCACTAAAAATACTTCATTTGCCGCATTAGGGTGTTCTATAGTAACTTCGATAAAGCTAACTAGATTATAAATGGATACAAAGCTTCTCTGGTTATCAATTCCTCCCATAGGAATAATAGGAGTTTTCTTGACTAATCTTACTAGTTTTTGAAAGTTTCCTGGAGCAAAAGGCCCATAAATTAACGGCGGGCGAATTATAACGTATTCCATATCAGATGAAGCACAAATAGCTTGTATCTCTTGCTCGGCTAAATATTTTGATCTTGAGTAGCTTTCTTTTGGGGCAGGTATATCGCTGGCTGTAAAAGGGGTGCTAGATGATGAGCCATTAACACCTATAGAGCTAAGCTGAATAAAGCGTTTACACCCAAGCATTGCAGCTTTTCTTGCCAAATATTTTGTTAGCTCTACATTGACCTTTAAATAATCACTCTCTGTAAGCTCGGGTTTATGAGCCGCTCCTGCGAGGTGAATAAAAACATCACATGAAGAGTTTTTTAGCGCATCTTCTAAGGCAGTAGCGAAGTCATCGGCGTAATAATGAGATACACTTTTATGTTGAAATGAGACTAAACTTTTCTTTCTGTTAAGGGTAGATACTTTATAGCCTGACTCGCATAGCTTCATTAGCAGGTTGTTTCCTACAAAGCCGGAACAGCCTGTCATTATAATATGGGGCTTTTTAGAAACGCTCATTTTAAAAAATAGTTATTGTAAATGGAGGGGCTAAATTTTTTTACGCACACTATACTTAAATAACATAAAAGATTGTAAGAGCTTTTAGCAACTGAGCATTTTCCAACATCTCTCAATATCTGCCAATAAAATTTGATGGCATCAACTTTGCTCTTTGATAAAGAGCCACCTCTGATTCTATATTGAGCAAGAGATGATTGCAGTCCATATGCATGTCCAGTTAATTTAAGCAGCTTAAGCCACAGAGCATAATCTTGCCTCTTCCTATACAGAGGCATACTCTGTTTGCCTAGCGTAGCTGTGTCATACATCACTGTTAAACACCCTATATAGTTAGACTTAAGAAGATCACTAAAGCTAACTTTTTTAGGGCATTCAACTTCGTTTAAGTACTTACCAGTCTCACTGATATTTGAATATCCAGTGAAGCAAAATTGATGTCCATTTGAAAGCATGAAATCAACTTGTTGTTCTAGCTTTTCTGGACTCCACAAATCATCTGAATCTAAAAAGGCGATAAACCTTCCCGAAGCCATATCAATCCCTCGATTACGAGTCCCCGCTCCACCCAAATTGCATTCATTTACGAGCAGCTTTATCCTGTTGTCGGCTAAAAAAGGCTCCACCTTACTAATGGTCTGGTCTGTTGAGCGATCATCGATGATGATTAGCTCCCAGTTACTATATGTTTGTTCTATAACTGACCTAATAGACTCTTCAATATAGTCTTCGACGTTGTAGGCAGGCATTATGATAGATACTGATTCCATTTAACTCTCATAAGCTTTAGTAGATAAAGCAAAACTGATTCCGGCAAAGGTCTGCAAGATTTGTAAACGGCTATTATAACCTGACTTCCCTAAGTTTATTAAGTAATCCCTTGTTACCTGCCTTAAGTTTTTGTTTCTTTATTGCACCTACTATGCATAAGCGTGAGCAAGACTAAAGTAGATATTTAAACACACTTAGCCCGCTGTTACCCCCACATCACTGCAATAGCTGCTATTGCAATCAGCAGCAGGCCTAGGCTGTCACGGCGTTTTACTGGCTGTTTGAGCCATAGATAGGAGATTAGCATGGTGAAAAATACCTCCACTTGGCCCAAGGTTTTTACATAGGCGACGTGCTCTAAACTCATCGCACTAAACCAGCCAATAGAGCCAATGCAGCTGGTTAAGCTGATCCAAGCCGTTAGTCGCCGATATCGCCATAAGCTTAATAATGCGGGCCGATCTTTATAGCCGAGATAGGCCAGTAAAATGAGGGTTTGCAGGGTAAGTACAAATAATAAAACCCAAGCAGCACTATGCGGAAAGGTCAGTCCTGAACTGAGACTCGCTTGGCGCACCCATAAAGAGGTGAGGGCGAAACTACTGCCACAGGCAAGCCCCAGCAACACCGTTGGCCCATTGAGAGTGCGCAAGCTTGGGCCCGACAATAGCATGACCGCAATGGCGCCGAGAATAACCCCAAACCAGCCCAATAACGAGAGCGTTGAGCCAAAAAACAACATACCTAAAATAGCTGCGACCAAGGCTTCGCTCTTTGCCAGCCCTGCGCCCACAGCGTAGTTGTTCATTTTGAATAATCGTACCATCAAGGCGGTGGCGAGTATTTGCATCAGCGCTGCGCCAACGACGTAGTAGAGTAAGGTCGGTGATGGGGTGATCAGCTGGGTTGGTTGAACTTGGTAAAGCACAGCAAGATAAACACCAGCGAGTGGGCCGGCAACGATAAACCGTGCAAGGGTGACCGCAAGGCTGGAGGTATGGCAACTCAGCTGGCTCTGCAGAGCGTTGCGCCAGCTTTGCGAAAAGGCCGCTAACAATGTCAACAACACCCAAGCCATGAATTCAACCAATAAGAAAAACTTTAAGTTATCATGGTGTTGTAGCGTTGGCTAATGAGGAAATTAGATACTCATTATTAACCAAGGTAATAACTACCCCAAGGTGCTTGTAGGCGTAGCTAGGGTAAACCCAATACCAAGCCAAGCCTGATATTGGGTGCATATCATCGTGAGCTTAAAACCCGGCTACCGGGCCTTTAACAAACTTCTGTGTGGGGGTGAATTTCAGCATCCGAGTGTGGTCACTTAACTCAACATCCACCAACTTGAATGGCCCCGTTGCCGCTGTGGCAACATCGAAAGGCAGGGTAAAAGTATCAACACCTTTTATCGCTTTCGCGACCTCGACAGTAGCCAGCTTGGTTGCCTTACCTGCTACCATTCCTTGCAGCGTAGCGCGAATAGCGTAACGGCCTTCATCACTCACACTCACCGGTACGCTGGCTTGGAAACGGTTATTACCGAGCGCACTGACTTTTGCGGTTTTCATGGTAATAGTGTCTTTACTATACACAAAAGGCAGTTTTATGGTGCGTTTAACCTGTTGGCCGTTAATGTTTACTGTGGTGTCGGCTTCTATTTCATAAAATCCTTGCGCCGCTCCTACATGCTGTAACGGCTGGCTGAAAATCACTTTACCGTTGGCGTAACGAGCAGAGAGTTGTTCATCCACCGGGCTGTGAACACGCAGCGAAACATTGTTGGCAGCCTTGCTAGCGTTGCCCTGCACCATAGATAAATCCATAGCAAGGGAGCGCTGTTGTTCATCGACCCTGAAATCAGCTTCGGCTTTCAGTGCATAGGGTGAACCTTTCTCTACCACATGCACTAAGTATTGGTCATCGTCACCCAGTGGCTGAGTACTTTGTAGCATCGGTTTGCCCTGCGCACTGACATTTTTGAGTTGAATGGCAACACTGCCATCTTTAAAGCCCGCTTGGTGCATTTGTTGCTGCGCGGCTATGCTCTTTAGCGCCAGTGTGGCGTTGCTTTTTGCATCTCGCAGTTGCAGTTTATCCATTTGCAATTGTTGCGGTTTAATCACTGTGCCGCTGTCAAAGCGCGCTTTTGGCGCAACGCGGATGAGGTGGTCAGCTTGGGTGACGTGCACAGCCACACCTTGTTTAAGTTCTCGACCACTGACCGTTTGCCAGTATTCATGGCTGCTTTTTGTTAACTGTTGCAAGCTGGTGTTGTCGCCTTGATATACATTAGGCCACTGATATATGGTTTGTTCATTGGCCATTGTGGCGCTGGTCATCATGGCCAGAGCACTCAGGGTTAGTGTGTATTTCATATCTGGCTCCTATATTCTGTTTTTCAGCATATCGCCCAAGCCAAAGCAGTCGCGACGACTTTGCTGGTGGCTTAGTGGCTCACTGCCACGGGTGCGTGATTTATCGGTAAACCATACTGAGCCCGCTAGAGCCTGTGAGCTGCACTCCAAAAAGCCGTCGGAGCAGTTATCAAGCCAGTTTTGCGTGACCTCTAGGCCAACTTGATTTTGATAACCACCGCAATAACTATCCGAATCCCACACCGCAGACTCAACGTCGCTGCCGATCACGGTTTCAAAACGTGAGGGGAGAGTTGGGCGATTCGGCGTACCTTTTAACCACTCGGCATTATAAGCAGCCATCCAAGACACTTGTTGCTGTTTTACTGCGTCATTGCCGTAGCCGAGGATCCAACCTAACCCTTGCTCAAAGGTGTTACCGGCAATCACCGCATCGGCCAAAGGGGTGCCGCCACTGGAGGGGGCCAAGGCGATGGTGTGATTGACTTTATTGATGATACTTGGGTAACGGCTATCCCACGTGGGGTTGGAGAGGATCCAACGCACTACATTGCCGCCGTTTGAATGAGTGATCAGCGTTAAGTCAGTAATATTTTTGTTGGCAATAAAGCTGTTTAATGAGTCGGCTAGGCAACCTGCGGCGCCTTCGGCCCACATAAACTGCTCAAAGTCACAATTAATCACCGTAAAGTTATTGGGGTTGGCAATGCCTTGACGCACCTTATCAACAAAACCACTGGTCCAGTAGTCGTTATAGGCATCGCTTTGCTGGCCTGTGCCGTGGATGAAGGCAACGCCCTCAGTTGCGAAAACGCCTTGGCTCATTCCGAGCGTAAGCGCGAGAGAGATTAGTTTTATTTTCATGTGTGTTCCTGTTGATTGTTATTTCCATCAGGGTAGAGGTGTGACCTCCGAACAGAAAATAGACTAAAGAGGTACAATTGCAAGCTGTAATTTACAATTATTTAACCTTGGTGTCTGTTTTAGGGGCTAAAATAGGAGCTGTGATGCGTAAAAAACAATAACCTAGCACCGGGCTTATCATTGGATTAGGGTAGTATCAAGCCTGTGGCCTTTTAAAAAGGAACGATTATGAGTGTATTAGTTGTGTGTGCGTTGATCGCCTGTGTGTTACCTATACTTGCCAAAGCGCCGCTCGCTTGGGCGCAGAAACAGCAAGGGGGGTACGATAATCGCCATCCCAGGGCGCAACAACAAGCGCTTACCGGCTTTGGCGCAAGAGCGTTAGCAGCGCACCAAAATAGCTTCGAGTCCCTGATTATTTTTGCTGTGGCGTTAGCTGTGGTGATTGGCGCCAATAAACAAGCTGCGGTTATGGATACCTTGGCTATCAGCTATATTGTCGCGCGGGTGTTGTACTGTCTTTGCTATTGGTTTGATTTACATTTGCTGCGCTCATTAATTTGGGCGGTTTCCTATGCCTGCCCCATTGCTATGATCGCACTGAGTATTTAGCATTTTTCTGGTGTTAACGAAAAACACAAAGCAAGCACCTAATTTAAGGGGCTTGCTTTATATTTTTGTTGGCCGCGAATTAGTGCGAAGTGACGTTAATGCGCTCAGTTAAATCAGGCAATTGCACGTCGTTGCTGAGTTTGAAATCAAGTTGCACTAGGTGCTCATGCTCAGGATCCGAATAAGGCTGGTACTGCCATTGTTCAAGTGCGCGCACCGCCTCTTTGTCAAACACTTGGGCCGGCTGTGATTTCACCACCGTGACATTATTCACAGAACCATCTTCGGCAATTTGGAATCGCAAAACCACAGAACCGGAAATTTTTTGTTCCGCAGCCTCAATTGGGTACTTTGGTTCTATACGCATCACGGCTTGCGGTTGGTCGGCTTTGTCTTGATTGCGTCCTTCACCTGCTTGTGTTGTGGCAATCAGCGTGAGGCTCGCGAGTGCGAGTAAAATACTCAGCACTTTAGCGACGATATGACCCCGATTGGCCGATTGCATATTATGTAAGCGTTGTAACATCATGTTTTTATCTCCGTAGTATGAATAAGCCAAGCTGTGCAGTTGCGAACGACTCGCACATTCGACCATAGATTTGCCATACAGCAAGCGCTGTGTGGCCGATTTATTTGCCAATACCAGTTCATCGCAGGCCAGCTCTTGGGTGCGTCTTAAGCTGAAGTATCCTAGCCATGTCAGTGGGTTGAACCACATTAAAATCACACAACCTAAGGCAGCGGCATTAATGATGTTGTCATGGCGTCTTAGGTGCACAAGCTCATGCTCAATCATCAAAGCCAAGGTATCGGGGTTATGCTGTGTTACCAGGTAGCTGGGTAGCACAATACGTGGCCTTATAAAGCCGACAAGCATGGGGGAGTTTATTTTTGTGCTCTCGTAGATAGGCAGTGATGCATTACTTACGCTAGCGGTGCTGGTCAGTTTAGCGCCTATGCGGCGTTGAAACTGTGCATGCTGCATGAGAACACCTAGCAATAACACTGTGACCACAAACCAATAAGTGATTTCCCAATTCATGCTAACCTGCGTACTCGCTTGCTGTAGAGGCGTCACGATGTAACTGTTTAGCACTGTGGCTGATGCCACCGATTGGGTGAGCTCAACATGTTGCGCGATGAGCGCTGCAGGAACCACAAGCCACAGGCCGTATATAAAACGGGCGGTCAATGATTTAAGGGCATAGCGCTCGACAATAATAAGTGTTATTAACAGCGCAGAGAGCCAAGCTTGTTGGGCGATGATCCAGGCAAACATATTACTTTCCTTGTTGGTCTTCCCACTCTTTTATAACGGCTTTGAGTTCGTTGATATCTTGCTGTGACAGTTGCTCTGTTTTCGCAAAACCACTGACCAATGGCGCAATACGGCCACTAAAAAATCGTTGTATTAGGCTTCTACTTTGCTTGAGGGTATATTCTTCGCGGCCAATTGTGGGTGTGTAACTGTATAAACGGCCCTGTTTTTCAAAGCTGACCGCCTGTTTTTTTACTAGTCGGCCCAACAACGTTTTTATGGTTTTTTCATGCCACTGGGTGTCGTCGCTCAGGCGTGCAACCACCTCGCTGGCTTTCGCTGGGTGGCCTTGCCAAAGGGCTTCCATAACGGCAAATTCGGCTTTCGACAACTCGATCATAGTATTGCTCACAAATGTAATTCTTAAATTAAAGATTACATTTGTAGTCAATGTCGTCAAGTTATTTTTGTAATCCGTACACCTGCTCCGGTGTCAGTGCTTGAAAATGGTGTTCGTTGACCAGCTCGGGCTGCAGTACATAGTCTCCTATGCGCACACGCATAAGGTCGGTAACCCGGTAGCCGCAGTGCTTCGCCATTTTACGAATTTGCCGATTAAGCCCTTGGGTCAGGATGATTTTAAAGCGAGTTGCTGAAAGAGGTTCGCAAACACAGGGACGCGTCGTGTGTTCGCCTAGAGTAATGCCACTGCGCATGTGCACAAAAAACTCGGGGTTTAATGGTTTATCAACTTCAACCCAATACTCTTTTTGATGCGCAAAGTCGGGGTGTGAGAGGCGTTGGCACAGCGCACCGTCATTGGTCAATATCAGTAATCCGCGTGAGTCTTTATCAAGGCGACCAACCGGGTAAACACGGGGTCCAGTTGGGAGGTGATGAATAAGACTATGAGGGTTGTGTGGTTGCAGCTTGCAATCAATGCCCACTGGTTTGTGATAAGCAAAATAACGTTTCGGCGCCAGTCCCAGCACTTCCTCGCCATCCACGGTGATATGGTCATGGGAACTGACATGGGTAATGTGTTGCGCCAAGGCACCGTTGACTCTCACTCGCTCGGCGGTAATCAGTCTTGAGGCTTGGCGGCGTGAGCAAACCCCAGCATGAGATAAAAACTTAGCGACACGAATAGGCGGTGACATGATTATTACTGTAACTAACGGACAAGGCCATCATAGCATGCTTTAATCGCCATGGCCTTTGCTTACGTATAGCTTTAAACCTTAATGTTTGGAGCAAATCATGGGTATCGACTTTACTAACCTGCAGCATCATCAACCGATTCAAAAAGTAGTGATCCACTCATTGGATATGGCGTTGTATCAAGTGTCGGTAGTAATCAACAATATTGAATACTATGTCAAAGACCCTCGTGGCGAGATCCTCAAAGCCAATAGCCCATTGCATATTCAAAAGCTGTTCGATGATATTGCCTATCACGCCATGGTACTGCGCCATAGCTGTGCTTACGATGAAATGTGTGGTCAGCCGACCCGCCAACAAGATAACACTTTAGAAGTGCCCTACGGCAAAAACGGTTATTACTAATGGTGCTGCGTACTTCTGTTTCAATCGCTGTACTCTAGGTAGAAAGAAAATAACCCTATTAACAGTCTGGTCAATTGCCTCACTATATGTAAATCTGCATAGCATTAGGGACAACAAGGGGTTAGCTGATGAGCGACTTTTTCATTTACGCCATCGACTTTTTGACCAGTCTGTTTTTACTGGCGTTGGGCATCATCGTACTGGTGGTGATTTATTTTTATATTGTTGATGTTAATCAGAACAAGCATGCAATTCGTCGAAACTATCCAGTAATTGGTCGGTTTCGTTATTTTTTCGAGCGCCAAGGCGAGTTTTTTCGGCAATATTTCTTCGCCATGGACCGCGAGGAAATGCCATTCAACCGTGCCGAGCGCAGCTGGGTATACAAAGCTGCGAAAAATGTTGATCGCACCTCCGCATTTGGCTCCACACAAAGCTTAGACCCCGCCGGCACTATTATGTTTATGAATTGTGCCTTTCCCACCTTAGAAGAAGACGCCATCGACCCTGAGCCGATTGTACTCGGTGAGCAATCTCGCCACCCCTACACCGCGAAGGCGGTGTTTAATATCTCTGGCATGAGTTATGGCGCTTTATCTAAGCGCGCCGTGTTGGCGCTATCGCGCGGAGCCCGCCAAGCGGGGTGCTGGATGAATACCGGTGAGGGGGGATTGAGCCCCTATCACCTTGAGGGGGGCGCCGATATTGTCTTTCAAATTGGCACCGCCAAATATGGGGTGCGTGATGAGCATGGCCAGCTCAGTGATCATAAACTCAAGGAAGTGGCGGCCCATGAGCAAGTGAAAATGTTCGAGATCAAAATGAGTCAAGGTGCAAAGCCCGGTAAAGGCGGGATGTTACCTGGGGTTAAGGTCAACGCTGAAATCGCCAAAATTCGTGGTATTCCTGAGGGCAAAGACTCCATAAGCCCGAATGGACATCCGGAAATTAAAAGCGTCAGTGATTTGCTGGATATGATAAACCACGTGCGTGAGGTGACGGGGAAACCTACGGGATTTAAGGCGGTATTAGGGGAAACCCAGTGGCTTGAGCAACTGGTGGCCCTGATTAAACAACGTGGCGAGCACAGTGCGCCAGATTTTATCACTATTGATAGCGCTGATGGCGGCACCGGCGCTGCCCCTCAACCGCTGCTGGACTCGGTTGGTTTGCCATTGAAAGAGAGCCTGCCTTGGGTGGTCGACTTGCTTGAGCGTAATGGATTACGTGGTCGTATTCGTGTCATTGTTTCTGGCAAGTTGATTGTGCCTTCCAAAGTGGCCTGGGCGATTGCCTTGGGCGCCGATTTTGTGGTCTCGGCTCGTGGCCACATGTTTTCCTTGGGGTGTATTCAGGCGCTGCAATGCAACAAAGACACTTGTCCAACAGGGATCACCACCCACAACCCGAAACTAATGAAAGGGCTTGATGTGGTTGATAAAACTCAGCGCGTTGCTAACTACAATAAATATATCCACTATGGCATCGGTCTGATTGCTCACTCATGTGGGGTGAATAACATACGTGGTCTGAATCGTCAGCATGTGCGCGTGGTGCAAGAAGATGGTTTGTCGCAAACCTTGGATGAGATGTACGCGCATTATAAATGACGCCGCTAAAGAGCTAGGAGTTGTTGTTACAATCAATGATTAGCAGTGCGCTAGACAATGCACAGCGGCAGTTTCCAGTCGCTGCGCATTGCATGGTATTCTTAGCGCTATGAGACCAATCGCGCCCTGTTTAAAAGGCTAAGTACAATGGATAATCAACCCAATAACCCCCTGCATGGCGTTAAGCTGGAACAAATAGTGACTCGTCTAGTCGAGCATTATGGCTGGCAGGTGCTAGCGCAGCACATCAATATTAACAGCTTTAAGAATGATCCCTCGGTGAAGTCATCACTGAAGTTCTTACGTCGTACGCCTTGGGCGAGAGAGGAAGTAGAGCAGCTGTATATTAAAACCTTCCACACGTGGCCATACAACGCCCAACAATAATGTTGTTCGTGTCCCGATAAGGATTTTGCGCAAGGCGCTAAAAATAGCGTATGGTGAGTGTGAACGACTAAGGATAGGAACATACTCATGACCGAGAAACAGCACTTTATTTTACGGTGGTTAGTGCCTCAGGCTTTGCTGCAAAGTGCCTTGCTGGTGTGGCTGTACTTAGCCGTTGACAATGGCAACTGGCCAGCGCAATCGCCCACCTGGTTGGTGGGTTTAGTTACCCTGACTATCGTCTTTCCTGGATTATGTTACCTGCGATTAGAACGCGCAGGTTGGCGGCGCTTTTTAACTTTAGCCGTGCCCTACTCGCTGTTGTTGAGTGTGTTGGGGATGTATATCGGTGCGCAGCAGCCACAACAAGAGCTCTTTAATAACGACGCCTTGATTGTCACCTTTGTATTATGTGCCTTAATCACCACGTTAAAGCTACTTAATGTAGCTACTTTATATAGCCGGGGCGAGTCGATCACCTATCGGCAGTTGTACGAGCTATCTTGGCAGCACTTTATTCAGTTTAGTTTATGCTGCTTCTTTGCTTTAGCTTTATGGCTTATTTTGCTTCTTGGTGGCGAGCTATTCAGCACCATTGGCATTGAAGTTTTAGCTGATCTGCTCGATGAACCTTGGGTTAGTATTCCAGTGCTTACCTGTGCGTTTGCTGGGGCTGCTATTGCTCTTAGAAGCATGCTTTCGGCTGTCGAAAATATTGAAAAGCTACTGAAAATTTTAGCAAAATTTTTACTGCCCGTGCTTGCTGTGCTGGCCATTACCTTTATCGCCAGCTTGCCATTTACCGGATTAGAGTCGCTCTGGCAGCTGGAGAACAGCACCTTAATGCTGCTGTGGATGCAAGCGAGTTTGTTGTTCTTCTTCAATACCGTGTACAGCCGAACCGATGCTCTGCCTTACTATCGCTGGTGGCGTGGGGTGATGCTATTGGCGCTGCTGACTTTACCGCTATACGCAATGTTGGCACATTACGGCCTGTGGCTGCGCATTGAACAGTATGGCCTAACAGTGAGCCGGGGGTGGGGAGTGCTGATCAGCGCCACCTTGACGTACTTTGCCTTCAGTTACTGCGGAGCTATTATCATCAAGCGCCAGCAGTGGCTCATTTGGGTGCACAAAATCAACGTTATCGGCTGCGCCGCATTATTTATGGCGTTGTTGGCGGTTAATTCACCGTTTGCTAATTTGCAACAGCTCAGTGCCCAAAGCCAAGTGCAACGGTTGCAATCGGGGCAAGTCAGTGCCGATGAGTTTGATGTGTATTACTTTTACAGGGAACTTGGCAAGGCTGGCTTTGAGGCGCTGCAGCAAATACAACAGCATACTGATAATGACTCTCTTAAAGCGCGTATAGTTCGCTTATATGCTAATCGTGATGAACCCAGCGACTTTGAAAAATGGCAGTCACAATGGCTGCAAGGGGTGCGCATTGCCGATGCGGCTAATCAACCTCCTTCCAGCTTGTTACAGTTTATCCATAGCAGTAACTTCTACAAATATTATGGCCAGGGGGCTTCTTTGTACCTCATTGCTGCCGATGTGAACCAAGATCAGCAGTTAGAATGGCTATTGCTGCACCAGCAACACAATTATCTGCAAGGGGTGATGTTCACCGAAAACCAGCAACAGCAGTGGCAGAGTTATCACTTGCAGGTGGCCAACGCCACTGACGATGAAGAGCAAATTAAGCAGGCTTTGGCAGCAGGGGAGTTTACTTTAACAACGCCGCAATGGCAGCATATCGATATAGGTGGGGCGCGTTTATCGGTGCCAGTAAATATCTATGAGCAACAGGAGTAACGATGTCGAAACTAACCGTCGCTTTGCTACAGCATGACATTCACTGGTTGGACGTAGAGGCAAACCTCGCACATTTAGCGGCGCAGCTACAATCGCTACCAGAGGTTGATTTAATCTTGCTGAGTGAGACCTTTGCCACTGGATTCGCTGTCGCCGAACCAAATGTTGAGCGTCATAGCGAGCGCATTATTGCTTGGCTTAAAGACCAAGCCCAGCGACGCCAAGCGGTTTTGTGCGCCAGTGTTATTAGTGCCGACGAGACAGGCAAGTTTAACCGCCTATATTGGGTGCAGCCCAGTGGCGAGCTGGATTATTACGACAAACGCCATCTATTTTGCTTAGGCAAAGAGGGTGAGCACATGGACGCCGGCACAGCGCGCAAGGTGTTCACCGTAAAAGGGGTCAGAGTCCTTCCTCAAGTATGTTATGACCTGCGTTTTGGCGTATTCCAACGTAACCGTAATGATTATGATGTGATGGTTAATATTGCCAATTGGCCAGCTGCTCGGCGCGATGCCTGGGATACGTTATTAAAAGCCCGGGCCATAGAAAACCAGTGTTACGTGTTAGCGGTCAACCGGGTTGGTGAAGATGGTCAAGGTGTTGAGCACAATGGCGGCACCGCAGCTTATCGCTTCGATGGCAAGCAGCTCGCTTATGGCGAGGATAATAAGGCCCAGACGATTACGGTCACCTTGGATTTAGCGCAGCTAGAGGACTATAAGGAATCCTTTCCCGCATGGCAGGATGCGGATGACTTTGAGCTCAATTTGTAAACCCCTGGCCACGGCATAATCATTTTTAAGCTGCTAGGCTAAGGGGATGAGCAATAACAAGGAGGTGTGCGGTGACTCAGATGACTCTTTTCACCTACGACTGGGTGCCACAACTACCGCGTGGCTATGTGCGTGATTTACGCGTACGTTGGGCATTAAAAGAAGCCGGTCTCGATTACCGCGTTGCCACCGTGGCATTTAAAAATAGAAGCGCTGAGCATTTTGCCCGGCAACCGTTTGGGCAAGTTCCCTGGCTCGAAGATGGTGAGCTGTCGGTGTTTGAAAGCGGCGCTATCTTGTTACATCTCGGCGAGAAAAGCACTGCACTGATGCCCAGTGTCGCCAGCGAGCGGAGCAAGGTGATTGAATGGGTTTTTGCGGCGTTAAATTCGGTTGAGGCCGCTAGTTTACCCTGGTCCATTTACCAGTTCTGTGGTGATAGCAATGACACCCTAGCCCGACAACAGTTAGATGCCTTTTTACGCGCTCGACTAACGCACATGGAGCAAGTGTTGATGCAGCGCCAGTGGTTGGCCGCCGACTTTTCTATCGCCGATATTTTAATGGCTGATGTACTGCGGTTAGTGGCGCGCTTTGACGCCTTGGCTGAGTTTAAAGCCTGTAATGCGTACCTTCAGCGGGCTTGTGCTCGGCCCGCATTTCAGGCGGCACTGCAAGAGCAACTAGCTCAGTATGGAGAACCTTCTACAGATCGACCCAAGGCATAATCAACGCCATGAAGAACTGGTATAATCGTTATTCGATTATTAGTTCTGAGCTGGTATGTTGATTTTACCTGTGCTTTTAGCGGGCGGTAGCGGTACGCGTTTATGGCCGTTATCGCGCCAAGACCGTCCAAAACAATTCTTATGCCTCGATGGTGAGCATTCATTGTTACAGCAGACTGCACTGCGAGTACAGCATCACAGCTTGCTGCCGCCGCTGGTGGTGTGCAACGCCGAACATCGATTTATGGTCGCGCAGCAATTACTCGAAGTAGGGGTTGATCCCTGCGCCATTATTCTCGAGCCACAGAGCAAAAATACTGCCGCAGCGGTGGCTATTGCCGCGCTGTGGGCACAGCAACATTATCCCAGTGCCAGCTTATTTGTGACCCCGGCGGATCATGCGATTGCTAATCCCGCGTGTTTAATTGAGCGTTTACCGGCGTTAGCGCAGCACAGTGAGCAGGCGCTACTTACGTTCGCCATTGAACCCACGCGCGCCGCCACAGAATATGGCTACATTTTAAAAGGTAAAGCCGCAGAACAGGCGACCAATCTATTTCATGTACAGCACTTTAAGGAAAAGCCCTCATACGCGCTCGCGCAGCAGTATATCGAACACGGGAACTACTACTGGAATTCCGGCATGTTTATGTTTACCAGTGGCTGTTTTGTGCGAGAGCTAGAGCAACACCAACCACAGATGATGGCTGCGCTGCGCAAAGCGGCGCACTTTCACCGCGATCTTGATTTTGTTCGTATTGATGCCGATGCCTGGCAACACGTGCCCAGTGACTCTATTGATTATGCTCTGCTGGAACATAGCGAACAGGTGCTCACTTGCCCGTTGTCACTGCAATGGGCCGACCTAGGTAGCTTTGCGCAAGTATGGCAACACACAGAGCAAGATCATCAGGGCAATGCGGTGATTGGTGAGGCGGTGCTGCAAGATAGTCATAACAACTTAGTGGTGACTGACGAGCATCAGGTGGTGGCGACCTTAGGAGTGCATGATTTGGCAGTAGTGCAAAGCGGTGATACCACCTTGGTGGCAGCCAAATCGCAGCTGCACACTATGCCAGCTCTACTTAGCCAAGTCAGTGAGCAATACCCACAGCGGCGTTTGCGTCACCGCCAAGTATTTCGACCTTGGGGCAGCTACGAGGTGCTCAATGAGGGACCAGGTTTTAAAGTAAAGCACATTATGCTTCATGCCAAGACGCGACTGTCTTTGCAGCAACATCAACATCGCGCTGAACACTGGGTGGTTGTTAGCGGCACTGTGCTCGTGGAGATTGATGGCCAGCAAAGCCAGCTCAGCGCCGGACAATCAACTTTTATTGCTGCGGGACAAAAACACCGCCTGAGCAACACCTCAAACACTGTCGCGCGGGTGATTGAGGTGCAAAGCGGTGCGTACCTTGAAGAAGATGATATCGTCCGCTTTGATGATGATTATGGCCGTTAGACTTGGGCGCGCATTGATTTAAGGTACAGCTCTAAGCTTTGTTGCCATAACTCAAGGCAATCGCTTAGGTGAGTATCTAGCGGCTTATCCTCAAGCAATCGCCGTTCAATTTTCTTTAACGCCATGCCGTAGCGATTAAACCCGAGTTGCAAAGCTGTGCTGGCTTGGCGGTGTAACACTTTGATGCACTGCTCTTTATCACTGGCCATAAGTTGCTGGCAACGCAGCAGTTTGTTACGGGCTGAAAGCACGAACTCATTATAAATAGAGGTCAGCTCTTGCTCTTCAAAGGTATTGGCCATTTGCTCTGCGGCGGTTTCATCGTAGAGCACATCTTTAAGCTCAACGCTCAAATTAGGTGCTTGACTGGACTGCGAGTCACTTAACGCTTGGCGCAGCTTTTCTTGTTTTATAGGTTTGCCGACAATGTCTTTGATCCCCAAGGCCAGGTATTCTTTCACTTCATCGGGGCTAAGGCTGGCAGTAAAGGCTAAAAACGGCGTGCGATGATTGCGATGGTCGATATTCTTCAAGCGTCGGATCACCTCTTGGCCGCTTAAGTCGGGTAAATTCATGTCCAATAACACCACATCAAAATGATACTGCTGCATCAGTTCAATGGCGCTATGACCATCGGTAGCGAGCTTCACTCGATGCTCGTCCTCGGCCATAAACTCTATGGCAATCTTTTGGTTAAGGTCGAGATCTTCTACTAATAACACATCAAGACCGGTGAGGTAATGGGTCGTTTGCGGACGCTTCTCAACGAGGCTAAGCTCGCCCACAGTTAAGCGCATATCAAAGCTAAAGGTGCTGCCTTTGCCAACTTCACTATCAATAATAAGCTGGCTGCCTAAGTGTTCCAGCAGCCGGCTAGTGATTGCTAAGCCCAGGCCAGAGCCGCCCTTGAGTTTACCGGCGCTGCTTTGCACATAAGGTTCGGTTAAATACTGAATTTCTTCTTGCTCTATGCCGGGGCCTGAATCAATAACACTAAAGCGTAGGGTGTGTTCTTCTTGGCCTTCACGCAATAAATCTACTTGTAGAATTACTTCACCTCGGTCGGTAAATTTGATGGCATTACCTACCAGGTTAATCAGTACCTGCCGTATTTTTTGGTGGTCGCAGTAATAACAGGCTTGTCGCGGCAAGTTAAAGTTCAACTCAAACTTGACCCCTTTTTGCTCTGCCAGCGGGCTTAGCAACAAACACAGGTTATTAATCCAAGTGCGTAACTCTACGTCTTCTTCAAAGAGGGCTTCATCACTTTGGTCCAAGCTCGCATACTCAAGGACTTTATCAATGAGTAGGTTAAGCGACTCGGCTGAGTTGATAATGGCTTCACAATAGGGTTTGTTTTTGGGGTTATTGGATTGGTTCATGATCAATTGCGCACTGCCTAATATACCATTGAGTGGGGTGCGAATCTCATGACTGACGGTAGATAAAAACAGGCCGCGAATTTCTAAATCTTTCTGCGCCTTGGCTGTGAGTTGATTAAGGTTAAGCTCGCGACGCTCGTTACAGAATAACGCCAAACCAGCAGCGTAGAGCATCGGCGCTAGCACGCCATTAATCAGCAGCGTCATACTAAACCAATCGTTACGGATCAGGCTGAAACGGTCGATATCGCCAATCCAAATTGTGCGGGCGCTGAATATGCCTAAGCACATCACTAAGGCAATTAAATACACCAAACTGGCACTGGGGTATTTATGTCGTCCGTAGCGAATAACAATGTAGGTTAGACACAGTGCTTCAGCAATATGTTGTAAGTCAGACAATAACACTCTAGTACGTAAGTTACTGTCAAAGAACATAAAGTAGGTAAAGCCAAGGAGTAAAAAAGCACTAACGAAAATAAATAAGGTGGTAACAAAACCTTTGTAATCTAAAAAACGGCTGATGGCTAACACATGAATAATGGAGCCGAGCATAAAGCTAATGTTAGCCAGTACCACTAACGCCTGTGAGCCCACATCAACGGTGCTCTTCAACGCGAACAGTAAAATCGCCAATAACAAGCACACGGGATAAAACACGTACAAGCCAATACCGACAAAATTACGGTTGGCCCGCCAAGTAATAAAGTTCAGCAGCGCCATAACAAATACGGCAGCGGCACTGGTGTAAAAAAGGGCTTTTGCGTCGAGCATCAACAAGTTAAAAGTTTACGTTAGATAGCCACTACTATACGCAAAATTCACTCGATGGCCATGCGAAAAGTCACAACTCATCCGTGGTTATGGTGCTAGCCGTACTGCTTTTGTAGATAGCCCATGGTTTTAAGTTTGTGCCCGACCTTCACGATTTCGTCTAATGCTGGAATAAGTTCTTGGCCAAGCTCGGTCAGCTCATACTCCACCGAGGGCGGAGAGGTATCACGTACATGGCGAACAATAACGCCGCGCTCTAATAGCTCAGTTAGGCGAGTTGAAAGTACCTTTGCCGAAATCGGCGGGATATCAATTCGCAGCTCATTAAAGCGCCGTGGTCCGGCGCGTAAACACCAAATCACATTGGGCGCCCAGGCACCGGAAATGACCGCCATACATTCTGTAAGCATGCAGGGTTGAGGTGGTTTAGGGCTTTTATTACGCCTAACTTTCAATGACATAAGAGTGACTAAGTTTCTGTACGGTAACCCAATTCTAGCACCAAATGCATGGTTACTTCTAGTAATCTAATTTCCATTAGATATTATCTAAAGCTCCACATGGACAACAACAGGAATACCGTGAAATGAAGCTTTACTACAAACCTGGCGCCTGCTCTATGGCCTCGCATATTATCCTCAATGAGCTCGAGGTCGACTTTAAACTTGAGCGTGTTGATACCGATAAAGGTCAAACCGAGACAGGGGGTAACTACAGCGAAATTAATAGCAAAGGCTATGTGCCTACGCTGGCCGTTGATAACCAAAAAATACTGACCGAGAACCCAGCCATTCTTGAGTATTTAGCCGATTTAAAACCACAACTAGCGCTTGCTCCCAGCATTGGCACATGGCAGCGCTATCAGCTTCGTGAGCAGCTTGCTTACCTAAGCTCTGAGCTGCATAAGAGCTTTAGCCCCTTTTTCTCAGGAGCTGAATTAACAGCCACACAGCGCCAGGCGGCACAGGCGAAAATTGGCAAACGTCTCGCACCGATTGAAGCTCAGTTAAGTGCTGGCAGCTTATATTTGCAAGGCGATACCTTTACCGTGGCTGATGCCTATGCCTTTGTCATTATTAACTGGTCACAGTTTATTGGCTTTTCACTGACGCCATGGCCTGCCATTAATGCCTTCTGGCAGCGAGTTAATGCTCGTCCAAGTGTGCGCAAAGCGATGCACACCGAAGGGTTGGTGTCTGAGCAGGTCACCTCATGAAGCCGTTGCCAGAAATTACTGCGTTGTTGCAACGCTACTTCGATACCTTGTATCACTGCGACTTGCAGAAATTCGATAGCGTTTTTCATCCCCAAGCTATTTATGTGAGCGCAGATAAGCAACCTTTGCTGTATCGCGATATGCCTACCTATCGTGAGGTGATCGCTCAGCGTACATCGCCCGCTTCTCGCGGTGAGCAGCGTCAAGACAGCATAGATGCAATAGAGCTGCTTGGCGACAACACTGCACAGGCTAGGGTGCGTTGCTCTATCGGTGCTCAGGACTATGTTGATTTATTGTCACTGGTACGCAGTGCTGGGCAGTGGCGCATTATTGCAAAAGTATTTCATATTATTGATAAGTAAGGAGAAGGATATGCCCTATGTGAATATTAAAGTAACGCAAGAGGGAGTCACCCAGGCGCAAAAATCAGCCTTAATAAAAGGGGTTACCGAGTTACTGGTTGAGGTATTAAATAAGTCCCCAGCGACCACTATGGTGGTGATTGATGAAGTCGAACTCGACAGCTGGGGTATTGGTGGCCTGCCGGTCGAGCAATACCGACGAGCAGCACTTGAATAACCCGGCCCGGCGCATTAATACAGAGCCCTCGCGCTAGTAATGGTGCATCTTACCCTTACAAGGTATGCTACCTTGTAAGGTCTTACTAATATGTTGTTAGGCTACTAATGGTAACCATCGACGATATATATAATCTTATAGAAAAAGAGTGTGGAATAAAGGCTGAAAAACTAAGGCCAGACTCGGATATTTTCGAAGATTTTCGTGTGTATGGTGATGATTTTGATGATTTAATGGCTGCCTACTCAAAAGAGTTTGGTGTGAATCTAGATAATTACCTATGGTATTTTCACTCTAGCGAAGAGGTTTCTAGCCCTTTGGCTTTTATATTTCCTCCGCCTAATAGGCGCGTGAGCAGAATAATCATTACGCCGGAAATTCTTGTGAAATATGCAAACATGAAAAACTGGGCAGTAACATATCCAGCCCATATTTTGCCAAAGCGCCGGTGGGATATATTAGCTTTACAAGCTTTTTTTGTCTTAGCTGGGTTGGCTGGCTTACTTATTGGCTTCTGGAAAACGTAGCCTAACAAGGCAATTATGAATGGGACGTCTAAAGCTTGGCTGGCGCTCATTCTTCGCGATTATAGCCAAGCATTTTATACGCCCCATATTGCGGCGTTATATTCCCATGGAGTATGTGTGAAAATTTTGACTCTCTTTTTCATTCTGATCTCAGCCAGTAGTTTTGCAGCTAAAAACTGTGGTGAATCTATTAATGCTACTAAACATCAGGCAGAGCTATTCGTTATAGAGCTCAATATGGATAGAGTGGAATTGCTTTATTTCCTTCGAAAGAAATTAAACATAGACGGTGGTTTGCAGTCAAGAACTGCACTAGACGAAGAGCTTCACTCAAGTATTATGGAAGTCCTGCTTAAATCAAAATCAAAAACTGTGATGATTAAACGTATTGCGGAAATTAATGAGAGCTTCCATGATTTTCCATTGCAAATCAATCAGGCAAAGATTGAAGAATTAAACACAAAACTAGCGCAAAGGTTAGTAGTGGGAATATAACAAGCCATTACAGAAATGGGACTGCTAACAGCTTGCTCGGTTCCGCTTCGCTTCACATTTTAGCAAGCTATTATCAGCCCCTGAATGGGGCGTTAAGCGACAACAGTGATATCTCAACTTATGGATGACTTATTTCAAATTATGGATACGTTTTTTTCGGCATTATCTGGCTGCGCCGCTGCCATTGCAGCTTACTTCTCATTCCAAGCTATAAAAGAAGCCAAAAAGCATGTATTTCTAACTAAAAAAAATGATGTAGCAACGAATATCAATTTCTTATACAGAAGGTTCCAGCTCGAATATGAGACTTTCTATATTTCCAAGTATTTAGGTAATCAGGAAATTATCGTATCTTCGAAATATTTCGTAGATGAAACGTTGTTCGAAAAGTTTATCGAACTTTTTCAGAAGTTACATAGCTTAGAGCATAAATCTAAGTCCGGCGCTGAAATAAGCGGCCTACTAAACGAAGTAGATCAACTATTTAAAGACATACTTCCAAGCAAGAGGCTTGATGAATAACTCTCGCCTAACAAAAAATTAAGTCACTCACTTCGTTCTTTGAGAGGCATGCATGTGGGCTGCTTCGCAGTATATTCCACGCGCCTACGACTCTTATTTAAAAGTTAACTTTCTTACTGAGGAATTAAGTAAGCACCGAATATTGTTGGTTGTGGCTGCGATGTTCGTAGCTTCACTTATGGTCGCTCCGGTATCAGGGTTTGTTTTCATCATTCATTGGCATAGTAAGCAATTAGCCGAGTCTTTGAATCATAAGTAAGGCGTTAGAGCCGCAGGGAGTTGTAGTGAAAAGTTTAGTTGCCTTTATAGTTTTGTTTTGGAGTGTATTTGCCACTGCGAGTGACACGATTCAGTGGGGTAATTTAGCAACGATCGATCAAGAATCTATTCGATTAAAAGCTAAGGAATATATCCACAACGCTATGCCTGAAATTAGAGGTGTTGAGGTTAAGTTAATTAATGTCAGTGCTAGTTACGACTTCAGATACAAGCGTTCGACTATGCAAGTCATGTTCATGCATTCAATGTCTTTTGTGGAGGGTGAAGGTAAAGAGCAAGTTGTTTATGTTGGTGACAAACCACAAGTCATTAAAATGAATAAGATACAGTACGTTTTTATAGACTTTAAAGGAAATGGTGAGGCCACCCAACATAGAGTTGAGCAAGTTCCTTTTCATGGCTCTAAACAAGCATTTATGGAAGAGTTCAGTAGATTCTAATATCACCCATTAGTGCCCAGCACTGAGACAACACCTTACAGGTTCTCACAAAAGCTCTCCATGCGTGTCTATCTCCGCTAAAGCCGCCATTGGGTAAATAAATTTTACCGACAAAAAAGCCGGCAATAGCCGGCTTTTTTGATATTAGTGATTAGCGTAATTCATTGGGCATGTTAGTTTGAGCCCAAGATAATAGCTCCACACGGTTACGACACTTGGTCTTACGAAACGCACTATATAAGTGGGTTTTAACCGTATGCGGGCTGATATTTAAGTCTTCGGCAATTTCTTTGTTCTTAGCGCCTTTACTCATTAACGCGACGATGGCTTTCTCGCGCTTGGTCAGCTTCACCGGCTCAATATCACCTTCGGTCAGTTTGTGCAGCGAATCTTTATTAAATTGCAGCATGCGGTTCAGCACGTTACACATAACATCACGGCGATACCACAACTGGTTCTCTTGAAGTAAGCGAATGCCTTTCATCATCACATCGGCATTATCTGTGGTGTAAAACACGCCACGAATACCACTTAGTAGCGCCCGATTCGCGAGCTCTGGATTCTCATCTAGATTGAACAGCACAATGTCACATTCCACTTTTAAATTGACTAAGTGCTCTTTTAAGCGACTCCACGCATCGTCTGATGATGTTTCGATAAATAAGTAAGTGGTGCCAGGCTTAACCTGAGCAACGTCGGTGCCTTTATGGACTTCGAGTCCCTGTGTACGCAGAAGTGGCTCAAGGACATTGACGCCTATTTGGTTGATGGGGTCTTGTTCAAGTAATAGAAAGACAGTCTTACTCATTGTGGTTAGCGGCTCTTTTACATTATTGCCACTATCGTATCATGGAGCTCACTTCTTTTGTATTAGGTGGCTCAGAATTATTAGTGAAAAAAGATTAATAATCTTCAACTTCTGGGTATATACAGGCAGAATGCGAGGTACAGGGCAGCGGAGCCAATGATAACACCTTCTTTACCTCTGCCCATATTTGTTAACCTTATAAAAGATAAGCGAAAGTTATACTTTTTTCTTATCCTGATAAGGAGGCCAACCCATTTCTTTGCCGGCCAGCATGTGCAAATGAATGTGGTAAACAGTTTGTCCGCCATGGTCATTGCAATTCATTACTACGCGATAACCATCATCTGCAAAGCCTTGTTCTTTAGCTAGTTTTGCAGCAACAACATACAAATGCCCGACCGTGGCGGCATGTTCGTCGGTAATATCGTTAATGGTGGCTATCGGGGTTTTTGGGATAATAAGCACATGGAACGGCGCTTGGGGATTAATATCTTTAAATGCTAAAGCATGTTCGTCTTCATACACGATATCTGCTGGAATTTCGCGGTTAATAATCTTACTGAAAATGGTTTCTTCACTCACGATGTGGTCCTTATCTTTTCATGGATGAGCCAGTAATGACAAAGAAAAGCAGAAGTGTCAAACTGAAGCTTAATCCATTTGCTAACAAGGAAATGACTATGTGGAAGAAAACGATAATGACCAGCCTAATAACACTGGCTTTGGCCCCTCAGGTGCAGGCCGAGATGGTGTACTTCCCTGAGGAAATTATTCCGTTACAGGTGGATGATAAAGAGATAGAGCAGTCATTTTTCTCAACGGTCGATGAATTGGAGCTAGCTCCAGGGCAATACCGCTTGAAGCTGCAATACAGCGATTTGTATGAAAGTGGGTTTGATGATCATCAAGTGGTGGAGTCAGAACCATTTTGGGTAAATTTAGAGGTAAAAGCGGGCGAGGATTACGATGTAATCTTTGAGCGTGCCAGTAATGCCGCAGCGGCCGAGCTTTATGCCGAAGCACCGACAGTGCGTTTACAGGCGCGGGGGCAAAAATTAGCGGCGCCGATGGCTTCTGTTGCGCCAGCTGAGGCACCACAGGCGAAGACGGTAGTCAGCGCCAATAACCCTGATAAAGAGAACCTTGAAGCGGCCCAAGTTGTGGTTAATAACAACGTCAGTGCTGCGGCTATGCTGGACTTTTGGTGGCAGCAAGCCAGTGCGCAAGAGCGCCAAGCTTTCTTGGAGAAAGTAAAAGCAAACCAACAATAGTAAAACTAGCATCGTTGTTACAAGTACAAAAAAGGGCGAGATTTCTCGCCCTTTTTGCAACGTTTAAACTGGCAAGGCCCAGTTACTTGAATAAGGCGTCGATCGTACCTTGTGCTAAGGGGTGGTAGCCTGGGCGTGCGCCCTGATAAACGTCATACGCCCAGTCGCGCTTACCGTTTGCGATAAGTTCTTTGTATAAGGGCACAATGAGTTTACGGCGGCCAATGCTGCTCAAGTGTTGGTCTAATGCAGGGTAAATCGCTTCATAACCATTGCCTACCGCTAACATAAACCATGCAAACGCCACTTCTTTATTTGTCGATGCCGTGAGGTTGAACTGCGCGTCTAGCTCTGCCATTTTATCGTTGTTTAAATCACGCGGCAGATTGTTCAAAAAGTGCAACCACTCGTGCACAGTCCAGTCAGCCGTTGGCAAGTCGCTGAGCTGCTTATCGCCTGCTAGCCAAGCTTGAGTGTGTGCATCTACTTTATCAAACACGTCAGAGGTGGGGTTAGGCGCATCCTCGGGTAACCCTGGCTGGTAAATCCACTCTTTTGCTTTTTCTAAGCTGACCACTCCAGGGTGGGCCTTTAATAAATGTTTGTCTAAGTAGGCCACAAACTCGTCGGTAGTCACAGATTGGAAAGCGTGATCGTTAAAGTATTGCTTAACAAAGGTATCGAAGGTGTCACGACCAAATTGCTGCTCCAAGTAGATAAGGAACAATTGACCTTTGGTGTATGGCACTGAACTAAAGGCATCGTCTGGGTCGCGACCGTTTAGCTTTAAGTTTAGGCGCGTATCGGGAGCGTCAATGGTTTTTAGTTGAGCGCGTAACCCGGCGCTATCCAGAGCTTGCTCCATCACTGCGCGCTCGCGGCCAAATACCTCTTCCATGATGCGGTTTTCCACATATGAGGTAAAACCTTCGTTAAGCCATAAATCTTCCCAAGTAGCGTTCGTTACCAGGTTACCAGACCAAGAGTGGGCCAGCTCATGAGCGATAAGGTTCACTAAACTCTTATCACCGGCGACAACGGTGGGGGTGATAAAGGATAGGCGCGGGTTTTCCATACCGCCAAACGGAAAGCTTGGCGGCAGCATGAGTAAGTCGTAGCGGCCCCATGCGTATTCGCCATACATACCTTCGGTCTTATCAATCATCGCCTGAGTGTCATTAAACTCGGCGACTGACGCATCAAGAATTTGAGGCTCAGCAAAAATAGCGGTTTGATGCGACATTTCCTTGTATTCCAGGTTACCGGCACCGATAGCGATCAGATAAGGAGGAATAGCCTGCGGCATATCGAAGAAATAATCGCCGTCTTTAATGAAAGCCCCGGTGTTGTCAGCACTCATTACGGCACGCACGTTTTCTGGTGTTTCAATGCGGGCGCTGTAGGTTACGCGCATCGCTGGTGTATCTTGAACTGGGATCCAGCTACGGGCATGGATGGCTTGCGACTGGCTATACATGAACGGCTGAGCTTTGCTCGCAGTTTGCTCTGGCGTAAGCCACTGCAAGCCAGAAGCTTGTGGCAAGCTGTTGTAGTAAATTCGTACTTTAGGAGCCTGCTGGGCGAAGTGAATAGTCAGCTTGGCGCCTTTAACATCGTTGCGCGGGGCTAAGGTAAAGTCTGCTTTATGCCATTTGCCTTGATTGTCTTCATAAATAACGCGATCAATTTCCAAATCGCGAGTATCAAGCACCAAGGTGCGCGCACTTTTATCTTTCCACTCAAGGCTATGTTCCACAAAGCCTTCAAGTTGTTTGTCGGCGAAGTCAACATCTAAGTCTAAAAAAAGGTGAGTTGAGACAACTTCATCCAAGTTGGCATAGGTGTGTTCATCTTGGGCTGCTAACGCATGCTGGCTTAAGCCTGCCATGGCCAATGCCAAAGCGAGTGGTTTTAATTTCATAGTATCCTCAGAACGAGCGAAATAAGAAGAACTCGTTATACCAGATCTCAACCAGCACTGACAGCTATGTCAGACGAGCTCCTTGGGTTACACTAGTTTTGCCTTAAGTAATAAATTAATGACAAGAGAGTGCCTTTTGCCTGCATTACAAAGCCTTCATACTTTTGCCCTTGCGGCCCAGTGCCAACAACTGTTGATCGTCGAAGAACCTGAGCAGCTGCATGATATTGATTTTACGCAGCCGTTTTGCGTGCTGGGTGAGGGCAGCAATACTATTTTTACGGCCCCGTATCAGGGGAGCGTGGTGTTAATTGCCAACAAAGGCTTGGTAATAGAAGAGCATAACGACGCGTGGCTGCTGCATTGTGAAGCAGGTGAAAACTGGCATCAGCTGGTGCAGCAAAGTTTAGCCTTGGCAATGCCAGGGTTAGAAAACTTAGCACTGATCCCCGGGACCGTGGGTGCAGCACCTGTGCAGAATATTGGGGCCTATGGTGTTGAATTGGCACAATTTGTAGATTACGTGCAAGGTTACGATATTACTGAGGGTTGCTTTCACACTTTGCGTGCTAAGGAGTGTGAGTTTGGCTATCGCGATTCGATATTTAAACATGCCTTAAAAGAGCGTTTTATTATTACTCGGGTGGGTTTGCGGCTACCGAAAGCTTGGCAGGCAAATACCAGTTATGGGCCACTGCAAGAGCTATATCAACCCACAGCACAACAAATTTTTGAGCAAGTGATCGCTGTGCGCCAAAGTAAACTCCCTGACCCCTATCAACTAGCTAATTCAGGCAGCTTTTTTAAAAACCCAATTTTGTCGCGCCAACAAGTGGCTAGTCTTCGACAACGCTACCCCCACATGCCCTGTTATGATGTGGATAACGAGTACCAAAAAGTAGCGGCGGGCTGGCTAATTGAACAAGCAGGGCTAAAAGGTTACTGCATTGGTGATATTGCTGTGCACGATAAGCAAGCTTTAGTTTTGGTGAATCGTGGCACGGGCACTGCAGAGCAACTTATGGCAATGATTAAGCATATTCAGCGCACTATCTTGGCGCACTTTGGCATTGCTTTGGAGCATGAAGTGCGATTGCTGGGCGCACAAGGTGAAATCCATGTGGAGGCTGACAATGAAAGCGCCTGATGGCAATAAGCTGGCTATATTAGAGCGTCTCAACCAAGGACGCTTTTTGTCTGGTCAAGTGCTGGGGGACGAACTGGGCATTAGCCGCGCAGCGGTTGCCAAACATATCCACTCGCTGCAAGAAATGGGTATCGACATATATAAGGTTAATGGTAAGGGTTACCGTATTAGCCGACCATTAAGCTTACTATCTCAACCAGTAATCACCGAGGTGTATGAGCAATTACAAGGGCAGGCGGGGCGCTTCGAAGTACAACCGATTATTGATTCCACCAACAGTGAGCTTATGCGCCGTATCCAGGCGAATAGCCTTGAGCCTGATACGGTATTAGTGGCGGAAATGCAGCGCCAAGGCAAAGGGCGTCGCGGTAGAGTGTGGCAATCGCCCTTTGCGGCGAATTTATATTACAGTTACTACTGGCGCTTAGACGATGGCATGCACGCTGCAATGGGGCTGTCTATTGCCGTTGGTTTAGCCATTTATGACTGTTTAAAGGCGCTTTATGGCTTAGAAGTACAGTTAAAGTGGCCGAATGATGTGTTGGTCGCTGGGCGAAAATTAGCCGGAGTATTGGTGGAGCTTGACGGCACCGCCGAGGGACCCTGTCACTTGGTGATTGGTATCGGCTTGAATGTCAGTATGCCCGACAACGCGGCTCAGCATATCGACCAACCTTGGTGTGACCTTAACGAATTTACGACCGAATTAGACAAAAACCAATTAGTGGCGGCGTTGACTTGCTTCTTACAAAAACGCTTATATCAGTATCAGCGCCAGGGGTTAACGCATATGTATCAGCAATGGAATGACGTGCATGCTTTTGCCGGTCAATGTGTGGAGTTGAGCTCTGGCAACAACCATTGGCGCGGAATATGCGAGGGCATTGATGAACAGGGCGCGGTGGTGATCCGTGTTGATGGCCAGAGTAAGCGCTATTTTGGTGGCGAAATCAGTTTGCGAGCGACGACATGAAACTACTAGTAGATGCTGGTAATTCGGCAGTAAAGCTAATGTTGGCCACAGAGCAAAATGAGCTCAGTGCTGTGGGGCTGCAAGAAGTGCCTTGGTCACATGTGGAGGAGGTGCTGGTATCGGCTGTTGCTGAATCCAGTGCGCTCACTCAGGTGCTGGCATTGGCGGCAGCGCAAGGTAAGCAAGTGCACTATGCTCGCGTGAGTGGCCATTGGCAGCAGCTGCAGTGCGCTTATGAAAACCCCAATACCTTGGGAATTGACCGCTGGTTGGCGGTGATCGCTGGCTACAGTGAAAACCCGCAAGGCGAGACTGTGATTGTGGATGCGGGCACAGCGCTGACAGTTGATGTGGTAAACAGTGAACACCAACATTTAGGTGGCTATATCTTGCCTGGCCTCGATCTTACCGAGCACAGTATTGTTAGTCGCGCACAGAAGGTGTTCAGTGTTGATGGCTTGCGTCGCCATATCAGTCCTGGGCGTTCGACACCCAGTGCAGTAAAAAATGGTGCCTTGCTCAGTGCTTTGGGAGCAGTGGAGTATGTTTTTTCACATTATTGTCATGGCGACCAGGCGCAGTTATATATAACTGGCGGTGATGGTTTAGCGTTACATAACCACCTGAGGGCAAGTGTGTATCGGCCGCATTTTGTTTTTGAAGGCTTACTTAAGTGGCGAATTGGTGCGCAAACTGTTTAAAAACCCGCAGTTCTGCGCGAATATTGAACGTTTAAGCACGAAACCGTAACTTTTTTTGATTTTATAGTTGCATCACTCAAAACCATGCCTTAGAATCTCGCCCCGTACTAAAGCAGTGCCGACTTAGCTCAG
>CEVA01119247.1_pt1 | contig 79060 bp, 80 predicted proteins | sample 361521 | NCBI WGS metagenome assembly CEVA01 (sample SAMEA2622823, study PRJEB7988) | marine metagenome | isolation source: saline water (ENVO:00002010), including | reverse complement strand
CTTCCAAGCTGAAGATGCGGGTTCGATTCCCGCTACACGCTCCAAAAAATAAGGTTAATAAATGAAAGTAGAAGTATTTGATCCAGAAGAAGATATAACAATTGGATTGATTTTTAAAAATAAAAAAATTGATTATGAATGTTTTACTTGTAATGGGTCTGGAAAAGTTAGAAATAACATTTCCAAAGAAGGTTCTTATACATTCAGGAAAACCGTCTGTATAAATTGTAAAGGAACAGGACTGAGAGTAGCAAGATTATAAAATGCGAAGGTGGTGGAATTGGTAGACACGCTGGATTAAGATTCCAGTGCCGCAAGGTGTGAGGGTTCAAGTCCCTCTCTTCGTACCAAAAAGGACTAAAAGGAAGGGTAATAAGGATATAAGCAAGGAAGAATTAAAAGGATTTTCTGTCATGAAGACAAATGGAAGAAAAAAATAAAGGAATAACAATAAAAGATTATGGATAATCGAAATAAAGGGATAGATTTAAAATCAGGAAGAAAATTATAAAACTTGTGTATAAAAGTTTAAGTTTTTGTATCAATGTTTCTATAAAGGATTGTGTTTTGGAAATAGAATTAAATGGATTTTATGTTAACGATACAATTGTGGTTTAATGGATTTTAATGGATATTATTAGGATTATAAAGACGCAACAAGGACGTAGATGGAATTTCTAGGAATGGTAATAAAGTAAGTAAAGGAAGATAATTGCTTTAAGGGATTAAGGTGACATTGAAGGAATAAAGGGAAATATTACGACAGGTTTGGTAGTGCCTATATACAATTGGAATCAATTTTAATTGGATTCGCAAAAATTTTAAAAACTACCTTTAAAGCATCCTTAGCTCAGTTGGATAGAGCACGTGCCTTCTAAGCATGTGGTCGCAGGTTCGAATCCTGCAGGATGTGCCAGATATCATTGTAATACTTTGTGTACTCTTCCCCTGCTATGTAGGTTCTAGTTACACAATTTTAAAGAATGTCTTGCTTTTTATATTTAGGTTACATATAATATAAAAAGATTGCTATGCATTGCATTCTTAACCAAGGAGAGTTGGCCGAGTGGCTGAAGGCGGTTCCCTGCTAAGGAATTGTGTGGTTTATCCCGCACCGAGGGTTCGAATCCCTCATTCTCCGCCAGAATAGTGTCTAAACCTCTGGTGTTTTCGATTTGCCGATCTTAGACATTACGTTTATAAACCTCTGTTAAATTGGCTAAAAATTCAGAGATGACCTTTTTGTTTAGCCCCTGCTGCCGTGGTCATGGCAATTGAGTTTCGACGGCAATTGAAACCCAATGAAGAAAGCACTGAGAGATCAGTGCTTTTTTTTGATTTTAATAAATCAAGATGCTATAATAATGCTAATTATTTTATAGGAATAACTAATGTTTGAAGAAAATTATCGACAAGATCAAAAATTAAAACGAGAAAACAAAATACTTAATGATAAAAAAAAAAACCTATTTATAAAAATAAAGAACCTGAAATTATTGAAGAAAAAACAATAAAAGGTTTCGTTTTACAATTGGTTCAAACAGAAGATGGTTCTTTTAAAGTAACCAGTCCTTTTTTCAAGAAAGGTTATTATGCCGTTCAAAGAAAAACAATAAAAATGGCTTATTCGCAAGGTATGTATTTAGTTCATTGTTGTTATAATTATAAAGATGTAAAAGAAGACGTTTTAAGTGAGGAAGGTTTGCTTTTCATAAAAAATACAGATTTGCATTCTTGCCACCCTTATACTGAAATTTGTGTTTGTGAAAAGGAGGATGAAAATGATTGTTAAACTTGAGGATTTAAAAAATAAATTAGGTTTAAAAACTTTATACCCAATATCTTCAAATCATATATTAGAAATTCTTGTTTCTAGTAGAACTTATTCTGACTATTTATCTACTGGAAGAAAAAGATTGGATGTATATTATCAAAATAATGTTACAAATCCTGAAATGACCTCTTTTAAAACAAATATATCAACAAGTTCAAATCCTAATGCAATTTTATCAATATTGATTGATATGACAGGAAGAACTTTAAGGTATAAATCGATTGAAGCAGCTTTAAATGAAAGAGAAAAAAACAAAAATAATCCTAAATTTTATGATAATTGTTTAAATATAGGTTGTAATTTAATAACACCAATTGTTAATGTTAATGTAAAATTTGCTAAGACTTTTGAAGATCTTGTTAATTTTTTAAATAATAAAGATTATTATTTTTTTAACGAAGATACTGGAAAAATAATGTATGAAAATACATCTCCGACATTAAAAATAAAAGGGATTCTATATGACGTAGATCAAACTATTTTAAACATTGATTTCGAATTAAATGTCTTTGGTAAAAAAATTACACAAGAAGATATTTATTATTATAATGATAAATACTATATAAAAGATATATTCGATGATAAAGAGGATTTGATTAATTTCAAAATAGAAGAAAACAAAAAAACAATTGCTTATCTTGAAGAATGTAGAGGAAATAATAAAGAAGGAATGTTGATAAGAAGTAAATCAGAAAGATATAAGTTTTAAGAGAGGTCTAGCCTCTCTTTTTTTGTTTTATTTTAAGTAAAAAGCAAGTTTTAAAAAAAACATTTTCAAAAAATAAATAATATTTTGAAAGATTTTTCATTAAGATTGCTCTTTATTTTTACCTTTTCTAAAGGAACATAAAACAAAACTTTGGGGATTACTATGAAAAAAACACTACTAACAATTCTACTTCTACCTTTTTTTGCAAATGCATCTAATCATTTAAACGCTGAATCTTCTTGGGACGAAATCAGAAACAGTCCTATGATTGTATTAAAAAATGATAAAGTTAAATTATCTCAAAACACAGCAAGTGTTTTTGACGTAGAGTATAAAAATGGAAGAATTCATACAAAAAAAGCGACAAGTGATGGTTATCATGAATACATGTATGGTTCTGGCAGTTACAGTTTTCCGTCAAAATATATAGAAACAGGAAAAACAGTAAAATCAGGAGATTTTGACGCACCTTTAACTAGAACAATATCTGTTTTTAAATATGAAGGTTTTGGTGGTTCAAATGCTGGTGTGAGAGAAGTATTCTTATTTAACAAAGAATACACAATTCAAGAAAAAATGTAAAAACTGACAACAAAAAATATCCCTGAAAAGGGATTTTTTTTGTTTTATCTTCTTTTATTTCAATTATTATTTTGATACAATGTTGAAAATAAAGAATTTAAAGGTGAAAGAGATGAAATTAGTAGACCTATATAAAAGAGAATATGAACCAAAATATCAATACCCAGACAATTGGCATTTATCTATAAGTCCTACTGATAGACATACATTTTCAATTGAAAATAAAAACACAAAAGACCGTTTATGTTATAGTTCTGAAAAATCTTTTTTAGAGGCAGAGGAAGTTGTTTATAAAAGATATCAGAAATATTTAGAATGTGATCATGATTGGAGACGTTGGCTTCCTCATGCTAATTACGGTATTTGCAATCATTGTAAAGCCATGCAAAATGATATGTATGAAAGCTTACATGATTGTAAAATAAAAGGTTGTGAAAAGAAAGGTGAAATTAATTCAATGAATGGTTATTTTTGTGCAACTCATTTTATGGAAGACATAGTAAAAGAAAAAGATGAGTATTTGCAACTATCTAGTGAAGAACTTGAAGGAAAAGACAATCATAACACATATCTAACAGTTTTAGAAGGTGAGATTTTTGATTTCATAAAAAATAATAGTGAAGAATTTGAAAATTTAATAGAAAAAGAAAAGCTAGAATTTATAAAAAAAATAGGACGTTCTCTTGGTAAATTGGTAGGATACACACTAAATGAAATAAATGACACAGAAGAACAAATTACAGTAGGTGTTTGTTGGACTTTTCAATATTTCATAAAATTAGATAAAATTAAAGATGTTGCTTATTCATTTTTCAAACTAAATTATATTTGGGAAAAAGATAATCCGTCAAAACTTGCAGAAGAGTTATATGCTTTATCATTAGAAGAAGTAGATTATGAGTATCATAAAGAATTATTAAAATTTTCCTTCAAAAGAAGAAAAAAAGTTGACTAATTAACTCAAAATACATATAATATAAATAATTAATAGTACCTATAATATTAGGAGTAGTAAAAATGTATAAATTTCCTGTAATTCGTCATATAGACGATTTATTAGAGCATGTAGCTCATTTAACTTATTTAGCTGAAAATGAGAAGCCAAACGGCACTCGTGTTGTTTCTTATATTCATACTGATGCTGATTCTTTCGCTAACGAATGGGAGCGTGAGTGTCGTGGTATAACTTTCTCAAAAGAAGGTCATATATTATCACGAACATTACACAAGTTCTTTAACTTAGGTGAAAGAGAAGCTTATCAAATTAATAACTTAGATTTCAAAAAAGTAAAAGCGATTTTTCCAAAGTTAGATGGTTCAATGATTTCAACTTATAAGTTGGAAGGTGTAGTTGTGCCGAAATCTAAAAACTCGGAAGAGTCAGATGTTGCGTTGGCTGCACGTGCTTACATTCAAGATCGTTCAGAATATATCCGTTTCTGTTCAGATATGGCAGATAACGGCTTAACACCAACATTTGAATATACTTCACCAGAAAATCGTATTGTTTTGAAATATGAGCAAGAAGATTTGACGTTGTTGCAAATCCGTGAAAATGTATCTGGTAAATACTTAGATATCCATGAATTATCAAAAGGCTATAATATAACGGTCTTAGATAAAGCATACGAAGACGCAACTAGCTTTGAAGATTTGTGTGAAATGCTATTAGGCATGAAAGACATCGAAGGTGTAATTGTGCTGTTTGAAGACGGTGATATGGTTAAAATCAAAACAGAATGGTATGTTAAACTACACCACTCTGTTACTTTTAAGCGTTATCGTGATATCGCACGTTTAGTATTAAATGAATCATTAGACGACTTTCGTGGTTTGTTAGCGATTCAACAATATGACGCAATCGACTTCGACGTTTTAGACGAAATAGAAAGAACTATTCATAAAGAAATTTCTGAAATGCGTTCTGAAATTGAAGCAAAATCATTAGAAGTAAAAGAAATGTTTACCGTAGAAGGTGAAATGGACTATAAATCCGCTTCTGCATACTTGAAAAAAATAAAAACTGAACCACACGTTTTTGCTTTTGTTTTACAAACAATACGTGGAAAAAGAATAGACTATTTAGACCATTATCGTAAACGTATATTGCGTGATCGTTGGTCTTTGGAAACAATACCAGTATCAAAATAATATAAGAGAGGCTTTTGCCTCTCTTTTTTTAAAAAAAGTATTTAAATGAAGAATTTAGAATAAAATTAAGTTTTTTTAATATCAATATTAATATAAAAATCAAAAATAAGAAAACATTTTTGAAACAATATTTTTTTATTTGTAATTTTTTTTTACAAAAGTATTTGAATTTTTGAAAAATGTGATATGATCTGTATCAAAGATCTGTTAAAGGAGAAAAAAGATGAACAATACAAAAACAGCAGAGTTGGTAACTGCAGAAAATAAAGTGCTAAGAGATACTTATCGATTATTAAGCATGAATCTATTAACTTCTTCATTGGCTTCATTTGTTTCAATGTCAATGGGAATTCCACCAATTAATGTATTTATTATGCTTGGCGTTTACTTTGTTTTACTATACTTAGTAACTAAAAATGAAGACAATGCTTTTGGTGTTGTAGCAACATTTTTATTTACAGGTTGGTTAGGCTTTACACTAGGTCCTTATATTAATTACTATTTAAGTTTACCAAACGGTGGTAATATAGTGACTAATGCATTGTTAGGGACAGCAATTATTTTTGTTAGCTTATCCGCTTGGGTAACAATAAGAAAAACAAATGTAATGGGTTGGGGTAGTTTCTTAAGTGTTAGTATTTTGTCAGCATTTATTTTGGGTATCGTAAATATGCTATTTTTCCAATCAGGAATATTCGCATTATTGCTTTCAACAGTATTTATGGTACTTTCAGGTGCAATTATCATGTGGCAAACAAGTGCTATTATTCATGGTGGGGAAAGAAACTATATTAGAGCAACAACAACATTGTTTGTATCTATATACAACATCTTTAGTACATTATTGCAAATATTCGGTATTATGGGTAGTGACGACTAATAACAAAAAAACAAAACAAAGAAAAAGAGCTTTTTAAGCTCTTTTTTTGTTGCATTGAAAAAAAGAAAGATATATAATACAAAACATAATCTAAAAAACAAAGGGGAATGATAATGAAAGATTATCCAATTATTCATAAAAAAATGGTAAAAGAAGACGGTAACTATGTAAATCGAACTGAATTTCCACAAGACCCCGAACTTGCTGGAACATATTTAGGTGTAGGTTTTCCCAAAATTCATAATCTGTATAAAGGTGCTTGGAATCCAAAACAAAAACAAATGATCTGGTCTTTTGTAATGTTAGTGGACATTGAATAAGAAAACTCCTTCGGGAGTTTTTTTAATTAATCTCTAAACTAACATAAGATTGATTTTTAATATAAGTATTACCTTTGTTTTTAATAAGAAATCTAAGAATAGATAAGGGTGCAATAATTGGAACTTCATTTTTATTATACATTTCAACAAATCTCAAAAATTCAGTTTTTTCCTGATAATTTAATTCTTTTTTTAGGTGTCCAAAAACGTGTAGCATCGCATTTATTTGATTGCTTTTTTTTGGGGGTTTAATTGTTCTTTTCATTATATTTTCAATGTAATAAGATTTTATTTCTGAAAAATCGGAATTTTTCTTATTAGAAGCAATTATTTTACCTAAATCTTTTACTAACAATTGATGATAAGAATATAAAGTATATTTATTTTCAGCATGAAACTGAATAAGCTCATGAATAGATTTAATTTCTTTTAAGTCACCATACATAATAACTCTGTTTATGAAATTATTCTTTAATCCTATATCATTTAATCGACCTTCTTCTTCTACGGGCATATTAGGGAAATTTTTCATGATCTGCTCTGCAAATGCACCTACGCCATTAGAATGTAATTTTTGTCCATTTGGGTGAAAAGTTTTAACTCTGAAAGCTCCGCAACTAGGAGAATCTTTTTTAAATAAAAATCCATCAAATTCTTGATTAGAGATAGAATGAGCATAATGCCTCATTTTCTTTGAATGGTTTTCATTCGTCTTAGGATTTACTACTTCAATAATATTTTCTCTTTCAACAAGTCTTATCGTTTGTCTGGGAACTCCTAATCCAATGGCAACTTCTGGACAAAAGGGGAGAAATGAAAAATATTTTAATAGTTCGCCATTGATTATTTTGTTTTTTTTATGTCCACCGTCAAATCGAACTTTGTTCCCTAATAAGCAAGAACTTATACCAATATTATATTTTTTCATAAAGACCTCCCTTATAAGTATCTTTGAATAAAGAACTTATTTATAAATAAATACTTTCATATTTCTAAAAAGATTGAGAAAAATTGCTTGAAAAAAGATAAAAAAAAATATATAGTATCATTAATAAATAGGTGTTTTGTCATGAATGTAAATCAAAATTTAATAAGATTAATTCATTTTAGATTAAGCTTAAAACATAATGCTTTTATTAAAGCAATAAAATCAGATTCAACAAAGAAAACAGAAGTGTATTTAAAAAAACAAGCTTCAAGATATTTTAAGTCAGATTCTTTTGCATTAAAAATGGAAGAAAAAAGTTTCTTTAAAGAACTTAAGGAATTAAAAGAAAATAGAAAAATAGCTGTAAAAGATTATCGTTTGATTTTAAATAATAATAGAGATCTATATCCTACGTGGTTAAAAGTATTTGATCAATTGGAAGAACTTGTTGGTTATTATGGTTATAAGAAAACAACTTTAAAAAGTACTTATTCGGCTATTTGTTTTGGAACTTTTTTTAGGGATGTGCCTTATTTAAAACATTTAGGTTTAGTTAATAAAATTTTGTTAAAATTCTATTATTCATTGTATTGTGAAGATTGGTTAAAGCACTTAGCAAAAATAATAGTTTTAAAAAATCAAAAAAAATTATAAATAAAAAAACCTTGCTTCATAGCAAGGTTTTTTATATCTATCTTATTTAACTTTAAATTGCTTAACAATTTTTTCCTGCTTTGTTGCAATTGTTTTAAGTTTTATACTTTCTTCATTATTGGAATGAACAGTATTATAACTATTTTCTGATAAAGAATTTATGTCTTCAATATTTTTTGCAATTTCTTTTGCTGTAAAAGTTTGTTCTTTTGAGGCTTCTGAAATATATGTGCTTAATTCACTAACTTGAATAATAACATTCTTAATATCTTCCATCATTTCAGTAGAGGATATAACTTGTTCTACTGATTTAGACATATCACTGACACAAACTTCAATAGTTTCACTTGCGTTCTTAGATTTGATTTGCAGATCATTAATAGTGTTGTCAATTTCAATGACAGAATCGGTTGTTTTCTGTGAAAGAACTCGAACTTCGTCAGCAACAACCGCAAAACCTCTACCAGCTTCACCAGCACGAGCAGCTTCTATTGCAGCATTTAAAGCTAATAAATTAGTTTGTTCTGCAATGCCTTTAATAACGTCTAAAATGCTTACAATATTGGAGCTTGACTGTTGAACATTATTAACAGCTTCAATTGAATCATTTAAAAGCACTTGTAGCCTTTCAATTGTTTCTTTGTTTTCAGACATTAATTGAGAACCAATTAATGTAGATTGCTCTGCCTCTTGAACTTTCTGGTAGGAAGTCTCTGCATTAATGGAAACCTCTTGAATAGAATGCTCCATTTCAGCCATAGCAGTAGCAACACTAGAAGTTTCTGTTTTTTGCTTGTTAAGAATATCAGTAGAGTCAGATAACATTTTTTCATTTTTATTTGCAGTATTAAGAATAGAGTCAGAAGATTCTTTAATATCTAATAAAAGCGTATGTAATCTTTCTGATAGTTGATCTATATTCTGTCCTATTTCATTAAATTCATTACCGTCATTCTTAACATTAAGTCTTTTCGTCATATCTCCTTTTGTTAACGAATTTAAGACATTAACAATTTCTTTTAATGGTTTTTTAATATTATTTGTTAATGAGAATATGATAAATGCAATAATAAGGAAACTAACTAATGATAAAACAATAGAAGTATATTTTGATTTTTTATTAATTTTGTTACTTTCAGAAATAGAATTGTCTAAATCTTGTTTAGCAATATCAACTAAGCGTTCGAAAGCAGTTGCCAATTCTTTTTCTTGCTTCAAAAATAAAGATAACGTATCTTCAAAATCTTTGTTTTTAATTAGGTATTCTTTATATCTTATCAATGCACCGTATTCTAATTCACCTTTATTGTTTCTGGATTTAGCACTAGAAACGGAAAACTTGTAATCAAACATTTGGTCTTTATATTCATTTTCAATTTCAGGAATCTTCATGGAAAGTCTTTTAAAGTCAGCCATTAATGCTTTCATGTTATTGTTGTTAGAGCCAATAATTTTTTGGACATAATCAGGATCAGTGCTTTTTATTGCTTCATTCGTGCTGATTTCTATTTGTTGTAGTTTTTGAGAAAATCCCTTGCCTAAGAATTTAATACTGATATTATCAGACATTTTAACAAGTAATCTTATACTACTGTTTAATTCTGTTTGGAATCGAGTAAAATCAGAAATCATTTGATCAACAATAATTTCTTCTTTCAAGAGGTTTTCGTGTTTTACAACTAAACTTTCACTAGTAAATAAATATTTAGACGCAATATTTTTAATTTCTGAGATATTAGAATTTAGATTGGTGGAATTGTATTTATCCAAATGTGATAGTAATTCCTTATAATCGTTTTCATCTTTAATAATAAGTGATTTGTAACTATCAAGTTTATTTATTTCTCGAATGCTTGTATAAGATTTTATAACATTGCTATAACTTAATTCTTTTTCTTTCATTTTATTTATTTCAATAAAAAAAGGTATAGAATCTTTTGATATTGTTTCAAATTCTTCATTTACTTTATTTAAATTAAATACAGTCAAACTGCCCATAACAATAAATAAAATAAATATTAAAGTGAAACCCAGATAAAGTTTTTTCAATACTGACTTTGTCATTATCATTCCCTTATTAAAAATATTTATAATTAAGCGAGATTATCACAAATATAATAAAAATATAGTTTTCAAATCAAAATTCGCCTTATCAAACAATAATAATTCTTTTTTTTCGAGTTATATCAATAAATCTATGGAAAAAATGTAATAAAAATGAAAAAAAACTTTAAAAATAAATCTTTTTATAAATATAACAACTTGTATTTATAAATAAGTTTTTCTTTAAAAAAGAATTGAAAGTAAAATAAACTTTAACCTTTCTATATTTAATAAAATCTTTAATTAAGGGGAGAAAAGTAATGCAGAGACTAAATAGTAAAATATTAATTGTAGATGATACTGTTTCTTCTTCTGTGATGTTAAAGACCATGCTTAATAAAATGGGCTTCAATAAAGTAGATATAGCAAAAAATAAAGAAGAGTCTTTTAAGCTTACAACAAAAAACTCTTATGAAGTTATTTTAATGGATTATCATTTAGGTGATGAGTTAAATGGAGTGACTTTATTTATTACATTAAAAGAAAAAGGATATATAAGCGAATATACTTCTTGCATAATGATATCTAATGATAAAACAAGAAATGCAGTTTTAAACACAATTGATTCTGGCATAAATTCATTTATATTTAAACCTTATACAAAAGGAACTATTGAAGAAAGAGTTTTGTCTGCACAAAAAGATTATAATGATCTAAAATCTATTTATAAAGAAATAAAAAAAGATAAAGAAATGGGATATTCATTTTTTTTAGAAACTATAGATAAAAGAGAATATAGTAATAATATTAAATTGAAATTAATCTCTGAAATCTTAGCATTTAATTCAAAAGAAATAATAGAAAGGATTGAAAAGACTTCCTTGAGGAATATGTCTGAATATCTTTTATACAAGATAAAACAAAAAGAAAACAAAACAGAAGAATGGATTGATTATTTAAGAAATTTTTCAAAGGAAAACAAATTATTAATTGAAGCAAAAGAGTTGTTGTTAGAAAAAGAAATAGAAAGAGGCAATAATTCAGAAGCTATTGAATTAATGAAAGAAATAATAGAAACAATGCCAAGTAATACAAATTTATTAATTAAAATATCTAAGATGGCAATAAAATTAAACAATAAGAAAATACTTTTTCTTGTTGGAGATTCAATGTTTGATTATTTTCAAAAATATAAAAAAGATTGGTTGTCTAATATTTCAATTTATCTTTATAATGTTTCAGTTTATATAGAAAAAAACAAAAAGGATCTTGATAATAATATTTTATTATTGGAAAAATTTAAAAAGAAAATAAATGATTCAGATTTTTCAAATATTACAAAAATCGATTTATTAAGACAAATAGAGGCTATAATATCAAAAATATATATTAGGACTGACAATAAAATATTAGGGAAAAGAAGACTCCTTTTTTTAATAAAAAGAGATGAAAATAGGTTAAATAAAATACCAACAGAAACTTTAATTCTTTATATGTATTTAATTTCAGATTTAAAAGAAACCAAGTTGTTTATAACTCTTTATAAAGAATATAAAGAAAGAAAGTATTTTTCATTATATGTAAGAATAAAACAAAAAGAATTAAAAGAAGCAAATTTAATTAAAACAATTACAGGTCTTGAAAGCTCTTTAAATAAAGCGAAGTTTTTATTGAAAGAAAAAAAATACAAAGAAGCTTTGTATTTATATGAAAAAATAAAAAAAGACTGTCCTTATTCGAGTGAAGTATCTTTAGGATTAATCAATTCACTTATCTTATCAAATAAAGATGTAAAAATTTTCAAGTTGAAAGAATCTTATGCAAATATAGAAAATATGCCATTGTTTGGTTTGCAAAATTGGAATGATTCTATTATTCATCCAGTAATAAAAAAAATAAATAATTCTTAGTAATATTGCAAAAATATCATTTTTTTGATAAATTATACTAAAAAGAAGAAAGGAATAAAAATGAAAATTGGTTTAGTATTATCAGGTGGTGGTATTAAAGGAGCTTACCATTTGGGAGTTTTACAATACTTATGCCATGAAAATAAAATAGAATTTGACACAATAGCAGGGACAAGTATAGGCTCTATTGTTGGTATGTTGCATGAAATAGGTATTGAGCCAAAACTTGTAAAGGATAGATTTAAAAATATAAAATTAAATTCTTTAACAGTTCTTTGGAATTCAATAGGTAGAGCAGGATTGATATCTTCCGATACTTTAAAAGAACTTATATTAAAAGGGGTTTTAGAGTCAGAAGAAACTGATTTAATGAAATTTAAAGATCTAAATAAAGATATCTATGTAACAGCAACAGACTTGATATCTGGAAAGCTAAAAATATTTAGTAAAAAAACTGATCCAGAATTTTCAGTTCTACATTCAACATTAGCATCTTCAAGTTATCCAATGGTTTTTTCTCCTGTTGAGGCGAACGATACTATTTATACAGATGGTGGAATAATGAATAATTTTCCAGCAGATATCATAAGAGACAAAGTTGATTATTCCCTCGGCGTATTTTTATCGCCATTAACAATATCAAAGAAAGAACAATTAAAAAGTTCTCGTGGAGTGGCTTCAAGAGTAATTCAATTGCAAGGAGCAAGCGAAGATTTAAAACGTTTAAAATTATGTAATGAAATAATAACGTCAAGAGATTTAGTTAATTTTAATTCTTTTGAATATGACTCTGAAAAAATAGACGCTCTTTATGAAATGGGATACAATGACGCAAAAAGCAATACACAATTATTAAAAACATTAAAACAATTACAAAGATATAAAAGAATGGAGCTTTAAGCTCCATTCTTATCATTAAAAAATCACCAAAAAGAACCATAATTTTCATCACCAAGATTGAGATCTCTATTTTTAAAGTCTTCTTCGATAAAAGGATTATAAGATTCTTCATTTTTAATCGTTAGATTAATATCTTTGTTTATTTGCTCTATAACTGTTAAATGTAAATCTTCATTATAAGAAAACTCTTTTTTATTCAAAAAGAATGAAAATATTTTATCATAATGAATAAGTAAATTAACTTGTTTGATATAGCTTTTATACTTAATAAGTGGAAGATGTATAATAATATCGTTAGATAATATATTATTCTTTTTTTTAAAATCAAATATCTCTATCATATCTAAAATTTCACGAAAAATATTAATATCTAAATCTTCATTTAAAAAAATAGCTTTATTATATTTATCTCGAACTCTTGAAGAAATCCAAAGTTTCGAAATTAAAATATTTAAATTAAATAAAACAGCGTCTTCTGAATAAGAATTATTATTTTTGAAATATATTTCAGGACTATTTTTCTTTTTTAAATTACGAGGTAATTTATTAAACAACTCAAATAATTCCCTTTCATTAACTTGAACCATGTCTTCCTTTTTCATTTTTTTCCTTATAAATGTTTTATATGTAATTTTAATTTTTTAAAATCTGGTTTTTCTTTTGTTACTTGACCTCGTCCTGATAATATGAATAAATCTTTTTTGCTTTTTTCTATTTCATCAATATGTGAATATATATTATTTTTATCTATTTTAACTTCATAATGATGGAAGAAACGAATAATATTTTTAAAACAAGAGTTAAATACATCACCTTCTCTTGCATGTAATAGTAGTTCAAAAGTTTCTGGAACAATATCAGGGTTAGCATTTAAATAATCTTTAACAATGATTGAAAAATCTTGTATGTTATTATTAGATTCAATAGATTCTAAAGAACGAATAAAAAGGTCTTCAACCCAATATTCAGTTTTTTCTATTTTATCCCAATTAAATGCAGATTTACCTTGCCCAGAACTCCCAAAAAACAATACATTCTCTTTAATACGGTTTTTTTCAAACAAAGCTTCAAAACCAAATTTATTTTTTTCTTTAAATAAGTTTGTTCTTTTTTCAAATAAAATATTTAAAAAAGCATTTAAATTTTTCTTGTTGCAAATTTTAAATTCAGAGAATATAAAATCAATGTCTTCTTGATTTTTTATTACACTAAAAAATCGATTTTTATTCCTTTTGACGTCAAAAAAGTCTTCTTGAAATATATTAATAATAGTATTTTTATCTTTTGCTTTGTGAATTTTATTTAATTTTGAGACAATTTTTTTAGATTTTTCATTTTGTGTATAAAGAATAGACTTAATAGATTCTGATTTTTCATTAATATCAAGTAAATTAAAAAGTTGTTCACTTCTTCTTAAATCAATTTCATTTTTAATAATGTTTTCATTTTCAAGGAATACAAAATCATTAAAAAAGACAACCCTTTCATGGCTTTGTAAGCTTGAAAAAATAATTTCCAATTCTTTTTCTTCATTAATATAATCAAACAATTCGAAACACTTATTCTTTAATATGAAGTTAAAAATAGAGTAAGAGATATCAAATGAATCTTTTGCTGTCGTATAAAAATCAATAGCATTTTCAATATTTGCATTGCAGGTTTCAAAAGATTTTAATAAATCATAATGATAAATATTTTCCATATCAACGAGTAATTCATACATTGATACTTTATCTTTTGAAAACATTAAACTGTTAAATTGTGGGTTTTCTAATTGCTCTAATAATGAAACATCAACCTCTTCCATTATATGAATAGAATTATTAAATAGTTTTTCTATATTTTGAAAAGAGGTGAAGTCAAATTGATTCTCTTTGTTTAAAAATCGAATTTGGAAAGCTTTATGTTTTATGATGTTTTCAAAAAAATGTTTCTGTGAAGTAATTTTTGGGTATTCGTGTTTCAATTCAGAATACATTTTATTATAAACATCTAAATTGTTTTCTTTATTAATGTAATCATCATTTTTTAGATAAATTTCTTCAATATTATTTATTGGATTAAATAACAAGGCAGTAGTAGAATCTAATTCGGAATAAGATTTTGTAAAATCATATCTAAAAACAACGGTTTTATTTCTATGATTCATATAATGTAAAAACATTTCTTCATCACGAGATATACACCACATTTTAACACCAAGGCACTTAGCTGCTTTAAATGAGTTAATAGCAATGGAAAAACAATTATTTTCGTCAAAAACGATATTGTAGTCTTTGTCTTTTTTTAATAAATTATCAGTGATAATTCTTAGGATACCTTCTTTTGACCAGTTCTTTTTACCTTCAACTAATTCTAGCAAAGAATTATTAAAATCTTCTGAATTTTTTAATATGAGTATTTTTTTGCCAATAAAATCTTGAACTTCTTTTGAAGTAAAACCTAAATTAACCAGTTCTTCTAATATATAAATTGTTTTAAAATCTTTTAAGTGAAGGTGCTTTTTTGACAATATTCTTTTTTGGATTAAAAAAGCTTTATGCCTTATCAATTTTTTTTCTATTGTATCATTGAAATGTTCAAAATTTGAAAAAGAATACTTATCTTCGTTTTTGAAGAAGTCTTCAAAAAAAATATTTTGGTTTCTGAAAAAACTACGGTTCTTCATGTATGTAGAATATGACTTAAGCATGAAGATTAATTTTCTTTTTGGTTCTTGAAAATCTTCTGCTTCAAAAATTTTGTAAAAAATATTTTTATGAACTTTGCTGTTCACTATTTTTTTTATTTGTTCTTTAAACATAAATACATTAATTCCATTAAATCCTGATTAATCCTATCATATAATTAAAAAAAAGAAAAGCCACTAACTTTTTTTTTTAACATATTTATTATAGAAAATGAAAGGAATAAAGAGATCTTGTTCAAATTTTTGCAATAACTTATTTCAATAAGCCCTCTTTATTCATATTTCAACAATGATAGTATTGTAAAAAAGGAGATAAAAAATGTTAGATAAGTTAAAAAAATTAATCAAATCAAATGATAGTTTCTCACAATTAGCTTTAAGATTGCCAGTAGGGATTATATTTATAGCACACGGAGCACAAAAACTATTTGGCTGGTTTGGTGGTTATGGATTGGAAGGTGTCGGAAGTTGGATGGAGTCAATAGGCTTATCACCTGGTGTTTTAATGGCATTCTTAGCAGGTTCTGCGGAATTCTTCGGTGGTCTTTTCTTGGTTCTAGGTTTGTTGGTTAGACCTTCTGCGTTAGTATTGTCAATAACAATGCTTGTTGCTATATTTGCTGTTCACTTCGAACATGGATTATTTATGTCAAATAATGGTTACGAATTTGGTTTAGCATTACTTGCAGCTTCTGTATCACTATTAATTTCAGGTGCAGGAAAATTATCACTTGATAAAATATTAGAAAAGAAACTTTAAAAAAATAAAATGACAAAAGAAAAAAAAGAACCATTCATGGTTCTTTTCTTGTTTTTGAGAAAAAAAAGTGTAAAACTAATTTTTAACTTCAACATATTTGGTAGTGCCGTCTGGTTGCTCTACTGGTTTAACTTCAACAAAATCAACAATGTTTTCATACCAATCTAAAATTGGAACTCGAAAACCATAATGTGTAAATCGATATGTTTTACCAACTTCAAGTCTCCCAAAACTATCAGCGACTTCAATTTGCAAGAAGAACCATGAAGTTCTATATTGAAAAGCACCTTTATTGGTGGAGACAAAGTATGTATCTATATTCCTTGGAACTTCAACAATTTCACCCGCTTTATTACGAGTTTCAACAATTTCGACACCAGTTGCTTTCGTTTCTTTACCAGTAATCGTTACAATTTCATCGGTTTTTAAAATCCAAACAATACTCGCCCAAATTAAACAAATAGTAATAGGGATAACCATAAGCATTTTTCCCCAATTCTTTTTAATTATAGGTGCAAATTCATTTTTCCAAAAAACTGCGTCATCTTTTGCGAATGAAGCACTCATTTTCCAATCACTAATTCGCTCTTTAAGACTTTTCTTAGCCATTTTCATTTCTCCATTGAGATTAATTTAGGACTTAATTATATCAACCAAAACATTAGAAGTAAAGTCAAATGATTAAAAATGATAAAAAAAGAGCCTTACAAGATGTAAGACTCAATATAAAACCAATTATTTTTAAAGATTAAGCAGTTGCTTTAACTTCACTTTTTTTAGGAGAGCTAAGGTGAAGAACGACAGCACCAACAACCGCAGACAGTAAAGAACCAATTAGGATAGGCAATTTAAAGTCAACGTCCATTCCTTTAAATGCTAAATCACCAATAAATAGTCCCATAGTAAAGCCAATACCACAAAGTATTGCTACGCCATAGACTTGTGCAAAGTTTGCACCTTCTGGCATTTTACATACGCCTGACTTAATAAGTAGATATGCAACACCAAAGATACCAATTTGTTTACCAATGAACAAGCCAACGATAATACCTAAACTTTCAGGAGAACCAAGATTACCGAAATCATTCATAGAGATTGCAATACCTGCATTCAAGAAAGCGAATAGAGGTAGAACACCAAATGATACAAACTCGTGCAAACTATGTTCTAGTTCTTCCAACATAGAAGGTCGTTTTAGACAAACATCATTGTGCTCGTCATAAACCTTACGACTCTTAGCAGGAATAAATGCAGCAAGTAGAATACCAGCAATTGTTGCGTGAACACCACTCTTCAATGTGAAATACCACAAAACAAAACCAACAATAGCAAATGGAGCAAAGTTAGAAACGTTTTTGTAATTCATAGCAGCAAGAATTAAACAAGCGATGAATGCACCTAATAGATATGTTAGAGAAATATTCTCAGTAAAGAATGCTGCAATAATACCGACAACCATTACGTCATCAAAAATAGCAAGCATAAGGATAAATGTCTTTAAAGAAGTTGGAATACGATTGCCAAACAATGTAATTAGACCAAATGCAAAAGCGATATCCGTAGCTCCAGGAACTGCCCAACCACTTTGCGTAGGCAAACCTTGGTTGAAATAGAAGTAAATACCACAAGGAACAAGAAGACCACCAACTGCTGCTAGACCTGGTAACATTACATTTGCAGGATTAGATAATTCACCATGTAAAAATTCTCTTTTGACTTCCAAGCCAATAAGAAAGAAAAATATAGCCATAAAACCGTCATTAACAAGATAATGAAGGTCTTTCCCAATAATACTAAATCCAAACATTTCAAAATTAAATGGGCTATGAACGATAGCGTGATAGGTGTGCTGAAGTGCTTCTGTGTTAGCAAAGACAAGTGCTAACACAACACTTAGACCTAGAATTATACTACTCTGCCCTTCCATTTTGAAGAAAGATTGAATAGAGTTCATAACAGTTTTTATCATATTTTTGTACCCTTATATGTATTTTCAATAATTCAAGAACTTTATTATATCAAATGCTTGTAGTAATAAAAAGCCTTTTTTTTGATAAATCTCAATTAAAAGAGGTTTAATTGACAAAAAAGTAAACGATTAATTGAAAAAAAAAGATAATTCATTCATTTGCACTTTAATGTCAAAAGTGTAAACTAAAAAAAACGATCTAATTAAAGGGACAGATTAATGAAAAAGACTTTACTATCATTAGCATTAATGGCGATATCAACTTCTTCAATGGCAGCATCTAGTTTTTGTCACAAAATAGAGAAAAATTCAACAGAAGGTTATTCTTATGAAAAAAACGAATCTGAAAAGGCAGAATATTGTTTAACAGAGACAAAAAAAGGAATAATGCTTTTTGAAAATTCTTACATATATGGTTCCAATCATTACAAAATAGAAGGGATAGATAAAGATTTATTGCCAAATCTAGTATCTGTAAAAAACCACTTAGGAGAACTCCATTTAATAACAAAAAATGGAACTCTTTATACAGGTAGAGTAGGTTTGGTTTTATCTAACAATAACTATTTACCTTTTGAAAAAAATAACAAGATAGAATTAACAAAAGAAAGCATTAAAAATGTAAAGAAAAGTTTCGACTATGACGGGACATTTGTTTTAACAAAAGATAATAAAGTTTTCATGCAAGGAAACAATAAAAAAGTAAATAATTATAATGATAGATGGCAATCTCTATCAATAGGTAAAGTAAGTGATATAGAAATGAATGACTTGGGTTCTTATTTCTTACTAACAAACAGAGGTGTGTTTTCAAGGTTAAAAGATACTGATGTTGATATTGTAAAAGGTAAAGGTCAAAGATCGACATATGAAAGAGATGGTGTGTTCTATTTATTTGATAAAGTTTCAGTAAGAAATATACCTTTACAGAACCTAGACATTGATTACATTTACAATTCAAGATATGGGAAAGGCTTAACCTTACAATTAAAAGACAGAGTTTCAGGGAAAATACATTATCTTGATCTTTTAAACAATAGGGCTTCATTTAGAAAAGAGTTTCAAAAACCTTCAAAAGCTGACGAATCATATGAATTTAAAGCAAACCCTGTAAAATTAACAGAAGTTTCAAAAGTAAATAATGTTTCAATTGAAGAAATAGAAAGAAAAAATGGAACAGAAGTTGAAGTAGCAACACTTAGAACAAATAAAATATCGTCAAGAGATTATGGAATAGTGACAACAAGATACAAGGAAAAAGTTTACATAATGGATGCTGACATTCCTTCACAAGAAGACCTTGTAGATTATCAAAACATAAAATCTATAACAATATTTGATAATATATTGAAAGTTGAAAGAATAAATGGAAAAGTAAGAAACTTCGATATTGATAATTATAAAAGAGTAAAATAAAAAAAGAAAGGAAGCAGGGAAATGCTTTCTTTTTTTATTGAAAGAAACCTTGATTTTTGATAAAATAAAAAACTAATAAGTAAAAAAGGTCTTTTAAATTGAATAAAAAATTATTTTTAATAGAAAAACCGTCAATAGTAAATCTATTATTAGAAAATATAGGCACAAAAGATGATTTTTATATATCAATACCCTCAATAGAGGGATATGTATTTAGAACAAAGAGACTTATGAATCTTTTAAAGAAAAAGTGTTGAAAATATAAAAAGGTATGTGTTTTGAAAAAAAGAAGATTATTTTTAATTGAAAAGCCAGGGGTTGTTTCACTTTTGCTGGAGAATTGCTCTGGAAACGATGAAGATTTTTATGTATGTATTCCAACAATAGCAGGATACAAATTTACAGAAGTTAGAGAAGTTGAAGATTTAAAATCTTCTGATTATAGCTATGTGGACGAACCAAATTATTATTATGAAAAAATTAAAGAAAACGTTCGAGATGGTAATATTCAGAGTCTAATGCAAAAAATACAATTAGAAAAAAACAAAAACAAATTAAAAATGTTAAGGTCTATATTAATAAAAGAAATGAACCTTTTTGAAGAGGTCTTATTTGTTGTTGAACCTAATTATTCGGGGGTTAGAGCAATAGACTTATTTCTAATTAATGTGGTAGGAAGAGAAAACATTTTAAAATTAAAATCACTAAAACATTTTCAAAATTATTTTCATCCTTTTAAAGTATGTTCAGATGGAAAATCTAATTATGAAGAATGTGTTTATGAAGAGATAAATATTGATATAAAAGATGTCTTTAATAAAAATTATAAAAAAACAGGTCAAAATAAAAATTTAAACTATCTTTATTTCAGAAATAGTTACTTAAAAAAAGATTTTGTTTCTTTGTATATGCTAAACAGATTTTATAAAATAATAGGAACAGTAGACTCTGGTTTTAAAGACAAGTATCTATCTTTAAATATGATTTTAATGTTAAAAGAATTGGGGAATATTAGAGATTTTACTGAAAATGAAATGTATCGCAGCATGATAGATAAAAGAATAGGAAGCCTGTCTTCAACCTATGAAATATACAATCAATTAAGACAAAATAAATATATAAAAGAATCAGGAGAAAAAGAGCTTGGAATTAACGGTAAATATCAATTTAAATTTAATGTGAGCGATAAAGGTTTGGACATATTAAAAAGAATTAAAAAAGAGATCGACTTAGATTATTTATTAAAGTTATCAAAAAGCTATAAAAGCAAAGAGTCTTATGAAAGTTTTAAAGAAAAAGTTCTAAAAATATAAAAAGGTATCTAGTTTGAAAAAAAGAAAATTATTTTTAATTGAAAGTGAAAGTAAAGTATCATATTTATTAGAAAATAAAATAGGTACGAAGGAGGATTCTTATATATGTATACCAGCAATTACGGGCTACATTTTTAAAGAAGTAAGAGATATTAAAGAATTACAATATTCTAATTATGAGTATGTAAATAAGAACAGTTATTACTATCGAAAATTAAAAACAAAAGAGATAAAAGACTGTAAATTAAGACTTCTTATGAAAAGTATTCAAATAGAAAAAGACACAGAAGCTCTGAAAAAGTTACAAACAATATTAATAAATAAAATAAAAAATTATACGGAAGTTATATTTGCGACTGATGCAAACCATTCAGGGATTAGGTCAATGGATTTATTTTTAGTTAATGTTATTGGTGTTGAAAATATTTCAAAAATCAATTCTTTAAAATATTGTCACATTTATTATGCTTTATCAAATGAAGATTCTCATTCAAAGAAAATAACAATAGATTTAAATCAAACTTATAAAGAAGAGTTTTCTATAAAAAAAAGAGAAGAAAATTATCTCTATTTTAGAAATAGTTATTTAAAAAAGGATTTTATTTCTTTATATATACTTAACAGACTTTACAAAATGATAGGAAAAGTAGACTCTGGTTTTAAAGATGGATATCTTTCTTTAAATATGGTTTTAATGTTAAATGAATCAAAAAAAATTAAATATTTTGACGAAATAATAATTAGAGATAATGCAATTGATAAAAAAATAGGTAGTTTCGCTTCAATGCATTATATATTTGAACAACTACTAGAAAACAAATACATAAGTACATTAAATAAATCAAAAACAGGTTTTAAATCTAGGCTTTATGTTAATGATAAAGGTTTAAATCTTTTAGAAAAGATAGAAAAAGAAATTAACTTAAATGATTTATTAACATTAGCAAAAAGTTATGAAAGTGAAGAATCTTATGAAAGCTTTAAAGAAAAAGTTTTAAAAATATAAAAAAGCCCGTATCAATACGGGCTTTACTTGTTTCATCTTAGATTTTGAAATCTTTTGGATTGAATCGTGTGTGTTTATATGTCATATTACCTCGAACTGGAATATGACTGGGTTTAGTCTTATAATCAATCACTTGAATTTTATAGTCTTTATATTTTGAAAAAACAGAATTGATAAACTCTTTTGTTAACTCAAAATCAAAAAGGTCAGCGATTTCATAAATATCTTCAATTAAGCCTTGTCTTTCCATTGTAGTACAAAAGGTAGCTAGTTTATTTTCAAGAATCTCTTTAAAATAAAAGACTTCTTTTTTGAAATCAAGACCAAACCTATCAATATATATTTTCAATAAGTCAATAATTTTACGATCATTCCTTACAAAATAATGCCCATTTTCATTTAAAATAACATATCGGTCATGCGCTCCTTCTTTTGAAAGAGTAACAGTTTCCATTTTAATCAACATTAAAGCACTATAAATCAACGCATTTAATTCTTTATGATTAACTTCTTTCATAAAAATGACATTTTGATGATAATCATAAAGGTCTCTTATAATTTTTGTAATTTTTTTATCGAAATCATAAGAAATAGGAATATCAAAATTAGCGACAATAGAAGTTTTATCAAATTGTTTCTTTTTACCAACTTTATCAAATCTATTTTCAAAAGAATCAAATAACCCTTGTGCTGAATCTTTTACAGTTAAGAAATCAAGAGGTTCATTATTTTCATTTAAGCCTAAAAATTTATTAAAATGTTCTCTTTTGTAACGAAAATCAGGTGATTCCAATGTGTAATAAACTGATTGTGATAAAATAACGAATGCTTTAACAAGTGTTTCACGTGAAACATTGGCTTCTTCAAAAAGATTAAAACCAATTGTTTCATTCAATTCTTGAATAAAAGTTTTTTCTTTTCGCAATTCATATTTTGTTTCATTGTTTAAAAAATAAAGAAGCTTACCTGAAATAATATTAGCAAGTTCTACTGGGTTTAAATCTCTAATTAAATCTAGTGCTTCTTTTTTATTTTCATTAAAAAACAATTTAGCAAATTCTAAATTTTTAAGCCCAAATACATGAAATAGTCCAAATGCAATATGCTCATTTGTTTTGTTATTGAAAAAAGAGTATAGCTTAAATAAATCTTCATGTTTTAATGTAATGTTTCCGTATAATTCATAAAAGAAAATCGCTGAAAAGTTAGAAAAAATATTTGTTAGATATTCTTTGAATTCTTTTTGATTTTTTAAACAATACATTGAATCTTCAAATTCACTTAAGTCCAACACACGAAATTGCTTTAATTCTTCAACAGAGATTTCAGTATCCCAACAGCCAGTGCTTTTAAATAATTCTTTTTGAAACTCTAATTCAGTAATTTTTACATGACTTTTTTCTTCACCATTAACAAGAGTATAATGCTCCTTTCTTTTAGATAGAGATTTTAACCAAAACAAAAGCTGTTCTTTTTTTGTCTCAGGAACAATGTGAGCAACATCAATGGTTTTTTGTTCTTCTTCTTTAAAATTGTTATGCTCACTAAGTTCCACTTCATCATCTTGTTTGTTATAAATAGAATGTAACTCACCATTGAAATTATAAAGTCCAGCAATTAAAGAGTAGTCATTATTTGCAGGTAAATTGAAATTAAAGATAAATTTAAAAGCACTACTCTCAACAACATATTCTTCATAGGTTTCATAATCACGTTGAATGCACCACATATGATTACCAAGTGAATTGGCAGCTCTAAATGTATAGATCTCAATGGCTAAAATATTATCTTTGTTATAAACAAAATCATAATCATAGCCTTCAATAAGTTTCTTTTGTTTGATTTTATCCTCAATATATTCAAGAGACCAATTGATTTTACTTTCTAAAAACTGAGAAAGAATGTCCTCTAGTTCGTCTTTATTTTTGATGGCGGCAATTTTTAGACCAATGTATTTTTGAAAATCATTGATAGAAATGGAATTAGAGGCAATCTCAGAAATAATACTTTCAGAGTTATCAGAAAGAAGAGTTTTATATTTATTAGAAAAGACACGATGGATGTATTGTTCTTTTTTTGTGTTAAAAATTGCATCATAAACACCATCACTAAATTTTTCAAAATCTTTTACAGTAAAAGAATCAACAAAATAATCTTCAAAAATAATATTTTTGTTTCTCATAATTTGTTTTTCTTTTTTAAAGGTCGCATATGTAGAAAGCATGAAATCCAAGTATTCCGATTTTCTACTGTCACTATGATTCTGATAAATCTTCATAATAATGTTTTTATGAACATTAGAATTTACCACATTTTGAATTTTTTCTTTAATAGTCATCTTTTCTGCCTTTAATCAACTAAATAAAGGATACCAAAATATACATTAAATTCCAATATTTTTTTTGAATAAAACTCTTAAAAAAACAATGATTTTACCGTTCAAATGTGTTATAATCATAAGATAATTGAAAAGTAGTGAGATTTTGAATGCAAAACCCAAAAGATAAATTAACAACAAATATTTCAAAGTTAATTAAAAATATAGAATCATTAAAAGAAAGCAAAACATATAAAAAAAATATCAATTTTTTATTAGGATCTTGTCTTTTAGATTTATTGAAGCTAGAAAAAGAAGCCTCATTTCAAACAGAAGACTATAAATCGGTAGAGACCAACCTATTTAAAAACCTAAACATAGGAACTGATAAAAAGTCCAAGTACTTATTTTCCTATCATATGCGTAGCTTTAACCTTTATATCAATGAATATAATAAAAAAGAAAAAGATAATGAGTTCTATTATTTTAACGAAAATCAACTAACAGGCTATGAAACAAAAATCTTAAACTGGAATGTAAAAGTATTTAAGACAGATTCAGAAATAGGATTGATATTAACCTCAATCAATGAAAAAATATTAGTGACGTCTGAGGTTTCCTTCTCAGGTGTGAATAATACGCCTAAAACACCAAACGAAATGACGGTGATAGATCTAACAAAAGAAAAAGTCTACAAAATAAAAAGAAAAGTAGGTAACTATAAAGAATTATCAAATGTAATGGAAGAGAATTATACAGAAAACCATTTCAGGCTAAGAAAATTTTATAAAGAAAACGAATTAGTGGCTGTAATAGCTAGGAATGAAACTTTCAATATTACTTCAGGTTATTTTAAAGATTCAGAAATCAAAAAATACAAAGAAGATAAGTATGGTCGTGGAGAAAAACACAAAAACTATAAAGAAATATTTAAATATTTTTTAGTTGAATACAAAGAGTATAACTCAAAAAAAGCAGAGAAACTTCTTCTTTCATACTATAGAGAATATTTGGATAAATTATTTTCTTTATTCTCATTGTCAAAATTTAATGATCAAGAATTAGAAAATTTACACGAATTATTTGAATTGCAATTATCAATGTAAGGAATAGAAATGTTAACAGAGCAAAATAAATCAATGATTGATTTTCACCTTAGTTTAACAGCTTACCCAGAAGAAATAGCTGTAAAAAATCCAGAAAAAAGAAAAGAAATAGAAAAGTATGTAATAGAGCAGTTTAAGATAAAATATTCAGAAATAGAAAAAGACGCTGAACTATTGCATGATATTATCACAAATAAAATAGAAAAAAACAAAAAACTGCTAGAAGATTGTAATACAATATCCAAAAGAATATTAAACGCTTTTAAATGTATTGTTGTGGGTTTTGAATATGGTTTAATATCATTTGATAAAACAGAAGAAGACTTAGGTTTCTCTGAAATTGTAAATGATATAACAGAAGAAGAGTTAAGATCAAACCTTTTATACAAATATAAAGCAATAGAATTTATGTGTACAAAATCTGATAATGAAAATGCAACAATAAAAAATAAAAGATTACAAGGTCAAACAATAATTGGTTTTGTAATAAATGTAAAAGGTTTAAAAATAGGATATAATTATTTAGAGTCAGGAGAAGTTGATACATACATAAAATTAGAATCATTTTTTGGTTTTCAATCAGATATAGGCTTTCAAATAATTCCTGTAAGAAATGCTCATATGTTTAGAGTGTTTAAATTAAAAAATAGAAAAAATTATATTGATTCCGATCTTGTATTCGAAATAGAAATGAAAAATGATAATTGTTATGAAACCGAAATAAAAGAAAAAGGCATTGTAAAAATAATAAAATTTTACAAGAATGGTAATTATTTTGCAGAAAGCATAGCAAGTAAAAGAAATCAAACAATAATTTCAATTATAAAAGAAAACTTTGAAAAAGATGAATTAGAAGCAGTTGTTTCAGAGCATAATATGTATAAAATGAAAGACTTAGAAAATCTATCTAGTTTAATTAATGTAAAAGCAATTGAAGAAGGTTTGAAAGAAGATTGTTTAATTTATTCTTTTAACGATTTAGATAAAAATGAAATAATTGAAATATTTGAATTACAATACGGAACTTAAAAAATGAAAGATATAGATAAATGGTTGGATGACAATTTTGATTTTGAATCTGATTTTTCTTTTAAAGAGCTGCACGACTCTACTCTAATGAAAGAAATAAAAGAAAAGTTTTTTGAGAAGCACTATTTAGATAAAAAGAAAAAAATAAAAGAATTGGATAAAAACAAACAAATTATTGTTGATATGTTAAAAGACGAATCTTTATTAAAATCTAATTTATATATTTTAGAAGAAGTGTTTTCTTCAATTCAAAAGGTTTCAAAATTATATTTAAACGAAAGATTGTTTTCTTATGATAACTTAAATGAATTTGAAGACTTAAAATTAAAAAAATTTTTAACGGTTTTAAATGATAATGAACTAATACCTAATTTAAAGTATCAAATATTAAATCATAAACTTGTTTCTCATTTATCGAATCATACGAATTTATACATTAAATCAGAAGGGAATATAAAATATTGCTATACAAAAGATTTTACAAGAGAAGGAAGAGACGATTTCTTTATTACATTTGTAAATGAAGAATATAGTCTTATTATATCAAAACATTTAATTACGTTATTTGAAGGAAAAAAGATTTACTCAGTAAATAAAATAAGAAGCAGTTTTTTCTTATCACAAAAAAAATTCAAAAAAGAAGAAGCTTCTTTTCATTTGATAGAATATAAGAATTATGATTCTCAAGATAGTTTAATAATAGGTCATAAAGAAGATTGTTTGTTAGAAGCAAAAATAACAAGTGAAAGCAATAAATTTAGGGCAGATATTTATAAAAATGATATTTTGGTTGGAAAGTTTCTAAAGTTTCCTGATTTAAAAGAAGAGGCTTTGTTATTAACAGAAGAACTTAATGAATCCTTTATCTATGAAATAGGAAAATATTCTTTTGTGACAAAAAATCATAAAGTTATTCCTCTAATAGAAAATATTGCCAATGTAAAAAAGATAAAAAAAATATCTTCTTTGTTTTATTTAATTTTGGAAGAGATTCCAAAAGAAGAAGATTTAAGAGATTTAATTGAAATGAATATAAAAAGCTAGTTCGCACTAGCTTTTTTCTTTATCTCTTGCTTATTTATTGTCTTTTTGATATAATAGACGAATAATTTTTTAAGATAAGAGAAACCGAATGATTGATATAAGTAATGAAAACAAATGGTTTGAATACAATAAAGAAATGTATGAAATGCTGCCATTTCAAATGCGTTATTCAAAGATAAAATATTACAATACAAACCTTAGAACAATCAGATCTTTTGTAAACAACTTAAAAGAAAACTTTTTATTCTTCAAAGAAACTGAATTTAACGATCAAAAAGATATCACATTATCTTCTTTTGTAAGTAAAAAATTAAAAATAAAGGAAACAGAGACAAAGAATAAATTTAAAAGTTTATGGGAGTCTCGTTATAAAGTTTACACTAAAACTTTAACGGAAGTAAAAATCAATGAGAGCTTTTCTTTAATAAAAGGTAAGCGTAAAAATCACACAAAGAAAGATAATCTTTGCGCAATATTCTACTATAAATCAGGTGAAGCGATTTTATTTAATTTGTTTGGGAAAAATGAAGGAAATAAGATTTTCCAATCTTATTTCATAACGAAAGAAAAAGAAATAGTAGACATAAATATAGAAAATGAAGATTTTTTTGAAGTGCTAAATTACGAGACACTAAATGCTTCAAAAGAAAATGTTGTTTACTACAAAGGACAATCAAATGAATACTCTGTTCTTTATACAAAGACAGCTAGACAAAACAATCTATTGAAGACCGTTTATTTGAATCTGGAAGATAAAGAAAAGGCGATTATTTATGACGAATTAGATAGAAATGAACAGTTTTCATTTATCAAAGTGGACTCACGATCTGTTTCTCATTTTATATCTACAATCTTTACTTACCATGATACTAAATTGAAAACAAAACCAAATATATCAAGAGACAAATGGCAACAAGAAGTATTGAGTCAACTATTTCAACCAGAAAGTCTCTTCAAAACAAAATATGTTTATAATGTAGAACCAAAAGATTATATGATTCAAGAAGCTTTTGATTTAATTGAAATGAATGAAAGTATATAGGGTTACAAATGAATAAAGAATTATTAAAAGAAGATATATCAACAAATGTAGATTTTTCACAAAGCTACTCTCCTGACAATTTAAAAGATACAGAGTTTTATCAATTGGCAGAAAAAATATATAAAGAAGAATACAAGAAAAATATAAAAGATTCTGTAGTAAAAATATTTTCAGAACATTCAGTTCCAATCTTTGAAAATTTAGAAAAAAGTTCAACATATGAAACAATGAAAGAATTAAAAAAGATAGACTCTTTAAATCTTGGTTTTCGAATATTAGTGTTTAAAAAGACACAACAAAAGAAAATATATTCTGAATTATTTGATTCAGAACATATGTCGGATGTTAATGGTCTTATTGTATTAAGAGTAAATGATTACGAGTTAGTTTATAAAAAGAAATCTTTAATTACAGATTCTTACGCCTTAAAAGAGATTTATTCAAAAGCTGACGGTTTAACGCTATTTCTCAGTGAAGATAACGCTATAAACAACATATCTTTAAAAAAAGATAATATAGGAGAGTTGATTCTTGAGGAAAATACATTTGGCACTAGTTTATCTTTAAAAAACAAAAATAAAATGGGCTATATAAAATATGCCAAAGAATTATTGTCTGAAATAAATGAAAATACTGAATTTAAAGAGATTGCAATAGAACCTATTGGAAATGATATAATAAAGATAAATATAAATGATGAAAACAAACTTTATCAAAAAGAAAATGATATGCTCTTATTTTCAAGTAAGTTATTGGGTAGAGAAACAAAATACTTATCTTTCCATTTAAATTATGATTATGATAAATTAGATAAAATGTCAAAAGTGGAAAAAGAATGTCTTGAATCTGTTTTTGGTTCTTCTAATGGTCTAAATATGTCTGGAAGACTAATTTACAATAGAGATGGCGTTGAAGATTTAGACGAAAAAATTATTTTTTATTATGAAACATTGGAGTTAATGCAAAAAACATAAGGAAATTTATTTAATGAAAAAAAATAAAGGTTTTTTAAGTATAAAACAAATATTAAAAGTATTTGAAAGAGAAGCTTATAATTCTTTTCATACATACTCTAGGGTGCTGTCATATTCTAATCCAGAAGAATACAAATCTAATGTTGAATATTTAGAATATTATCTTAAGAGCAAAGACAATGTTCTGCTTAATGTATATGACTTCAATACAATAGAAAAAGAAAATTTTATTGGATTAATTGATAAAATGCACTATTTAAAAAATTTAAAAAAAGAATACTATGATTATCCCCTAATAGAAGATTTCCTATCTTCAAAAAAATATCAAGACTTTAAAGAAATGAAAAACGACACTTTATTTCAAGTTTTTGTTGATATAGTGTTTAAAACAGAAAAAACAAACAAAGAAGAAGGAGAAAAATATAAAAATAAACATAAAGAATTAACAGAAAGAAATTTTCTTTACCAAACATTCATAATAAAAAATAGAAATTTCGATGAGGAGGAAAAATTAGAGATAATGTTTATGGAAAAATTTATAAGAGAGTCAAGAAAGAAAGGCGTCTCTCTTATATTAATGAATTATGATAAAGAAGATAAGTTCCTTAAATCAGAAGAATATATGTTTATGAATGATATAAGAATAAGGTCTGGAAGAAAAACAAGATTATGTAAATTTTAAATCTTTTTAAAATCAAGAATATTATTATAAGAATCTTCTTTCTTTGTGACTTCATAGACACCATTATCAAGTTCTATTTCTTCACAAAGAAAATCTTTTGGATTCATAAAAAACTTTTCAAAAAAAGAATAAAAATCTTCTGAATCCATATAAATATATTCATGTTTATCTTTAAAGTAAGAAATCTTTTTATTCTCAACTTCATTTACATTTCTTGGATTATTAAAATCGAAATAATCATTGTTAGGTTCAAAACAAGCAATCATATTTATTTTTTGAAACTTTTCTCCAATATAAATACGTTGACTTTGATTTCTAAATTTATACTTGTCAGAAACACTCAAGAATGCTTTGAGTTCTAATTTTTCGCTGTTGTCATAAAATATATCTTCACTGTCATTTTCACGGGCAGCGTTTACATATTTAATATTAAAATCTGAAGAAAAGTTTCCAGAAATAACCATTTTACCTGATTTGATTTCTATGAATTCTTTGTATTCTTTATGTCCATCTGGATACTTACATTTTTCTTCTTCATTCATTAAAAATTCTTCTGATAAGAGATCAAATACAATTTCTTCAAAAGAACCACAAACATCACAACTATGTTTGAACCCTAAGTCTAAATATCGGTCTTTAATAATTTTATTAGGAAAATAATAAGAAATAAGATAAAGTAATTCTCTTTTATTTAAAGTTGAAATGTCTTTCTTAACAGAAACAAGAACTAAAAAAAATCGTCCAATAGCAGTGTCGAGACTGGTTCCACCAAAATGAATAAACCATTTTTTATGTAATTCTTTTAAAGTTGCTTTATTCTTTTTATTGTGACCTTCTAATTTAACATTAAAGTCTTCAAATAAAAATAATGCGTAAGCTCCTTTTTCTTTTATAATGTCCTGTATATATTCAAAGAAGTCGTAGCTTCGGTAGTGCTCATAATTCTTTCCTGAAAGTCGAATTAAAGATTTTTCGGCACTGGTGAAAACTTTAGATAAGTCAATATCAAAGAAGATAAAATCTTCATTTTCTCCACTTATTTCATCTTTAAATTCATTTTGAAAATTTTCAATGTGTTCTTGATTCATTATTGAAAATTCAATAAGCTTTTCTAAAAATAGACTCATAAAGTTCCTTAAATATTTGAAAAAAATATTATAACAAAAACTATGACCATTTTAAAGCTTTAAAATATAAAAAAAACATGTTAAAATTAAAGAAATTATTGAAATAGAGAAAAGAAATTGAATACTAAAAAAATAGAAGAAACATTAAGAAAAGATTTCGAATTAATGAAATTATTGACAGAAAAAGATTATTTCGAAAATGGTTTATATTCACTTTATGAAAAAGAGCGTTTTTTTTCAAAATATACACTATCTTCTTTTTTTCTAAATGAATTAGTATTTAAAAACACAAATATAAAAGAAATAACGATTCTTCTGGACTTATTATACAAAATATTAAAACCTTTGGAAGAAGGAATATCAATAAAATCAGGAAAAGGAGAGTTACCTGCTGCAGTTTATATTCTTAATGAAATATTGCCTTTTATTAAAAGAAAAACACTGAAATATTATTTTTCCAGAAGAATTAAAAATTTTAAAATAACATTAGAAATATTAGGAAACAAGGAAAATATAAGAGATACAAAAGATATAACAAACTATTTATCTTTAAACCTAAATAAAAAAGACATTATGAGGTTCCTTAAAAAAATTGATTCAGATTCATTAAATCTCTCTTTTATTAAAAATGTCTTGTTCTTTTATCATTTATCTAGAGATGATTTTTTCTTTGAGACTTCAATGGATAAGGTAAAAAAAGAAATATTAAAGGGATCATTAATAGTAAAAAAAGAAAAAAATGAATATAACAATGATTATTGTCAATTATTATATTTTTTAGATTTAAACGCAATAGACGAAATTCAGGATAATAAAGAAATTTCATTATTAACAAGAAAGCCCTCTGAAAATGATTTCTTTTATAACTTTGCATTCAAATTTTTTAAAGAACTAGGCTATCATTTTAATAAGAAAAATAAAAAGGAAGTAACTAAAAATAAAATAATAAAAACAATTGTAAATAACACAATAAACTCATTGACAAGAAAAGATAATTTGAAAAAATTAAAAGAACAAAATAGATTTGACGATTATTTAAAAATTAATGTATTTATGAATTCAAATATTCCAATAAGTAAATTAGAAGACGCAATGAAAGAAATTAAGAACAACAAACACTTTTTAAACAAAAAAAATGAAATAACTGAAGAATGTGTTGAATATTTGGAGTTGTATTATGGATCTTAAAACAAAAGAAGAGTGTCTAATAATTTTAAAAAATCTAATTAATAATTATAATTACCAAGAATACAATGCAACAATGAGTGTTCAATATATTTTTAGAGAAATGAATGAAAGGATACACAGAACATTAAAGAACGATGAAGCAGATTTAAAAACATTATTTGAATTATTGTACCTAATTAAAGAAAAACAAGGCTTTATTAAAAATGACAACTTCAAAGAAGAGAATATCGTTTTCATTAAAAAAGAAGAAAAAGTTAATAGTGTATTAAACAATACGTTCAATCCTTTTATTGTTAATGTAAATCCTGCTTCTTTATTTGAATCAAGTAAAAGAGATTATTTGAATAGCTTAGATAACATAGAATATTTAATATTGGATTTAATATCAATGAAAGAAGAAGTTTTTTTGTATGATTTTTTAAATAAAAACCATGAATATTATTGTTTTTTAATGTTTAATACGAATTGCTATAAAAAATTAAAAATATCAAAAGAACAATTTTTGACACTTATATCAAAAATAAAAGACGGATCTTTAAAGCTAGAACTCTTTTTTTCTTTTAATTGCATGTTTTTTAAATATCTAGATTTTAACAATAATTCATTTAAAATATTGTTTAAAAAAATAAATCAAACAGAATTAAGTAAAGAATATGATAAATTCAAAAATTCTAAAAAGATATTAGACGTTTACAATTCTTTTTTTTCACAATACTTTGAAAACCTATTGATGATCAAAAATAATGTATTTTTAAAATTAAAAGAAGATAAAGAGAAAATCATTAAAAATGATAGTGTTCAATCAAAAAACATTCACTTTTTCCTAAGTAAAGTAGTTTCTTTTGAAAAAATATACGAATACGATAGTCATGGTATAAATATTTCATTGTTTTTTGATAATTTTAATGATAGTTTTGAAAGAATGGCAATAGGTTTTTTAGAAAATAAAAACAATATGTTTAAAAAAATTAAAACTGAAAAAAGTCTAAAAGAACATTTTTTTGATTTAATAAATAAAAAAGAAAAAATTAAAGAACCAGAAAATTCATCCTATGTAAAAACTTTAATAAAACATTTAGAATTAGGAAGAAAGACAAAGCAATTGGAAAAATTTGACTTTGAAAAATGGATTATTAATGGTAATATACTACAAGAAGAAGATAAAATAAGGTCATTTTTAAAGAAAAACGAACATTACTATGATAAAGAAAATAACTATATAACAGAAGAAGGTTATGAACTTTATTTGTTAAATCAAAAACTGTAAGAGGATTTAAAATGGATAAACCTGAAAAACAACAAAAGTTGGTGAAACAAAGAAAGCCAAGAAAAGAATATACAGCAGAAGAGGCATTGAAGTTTGCAAAAGCAGTTAGGTCTTTAGCAAGAACAGCAGAAGAAATAAAAGCAGAACACAAAAAGACACAAGAAAAAAAAGAGACTTAGATAGTCTCTTTTTTATCCTCTTAATATTCTTCAACAAAAATATCTTTAATTAAATTAGCTTCTTCTAAGGTAATATATTCTTTGTCTCTATACTCAAGAGAAGATTCCAAATATAAAAAAACAATATCTGAACGTCCATATTTACAAAGATCAATTGGTCTGACAGAATGGAACTCCCGCAATGGTTTTATTAAAAAACGAATCGTTTTATAGCTATCATTGTAGATTAACTTTCTTACTTTTTCTAAACCATATATCTGCTTATCAATGTGAAAAAACTCTTTTGGATAATAATATTCACCTTTTACAGAAAAAGCTAAAATTCGACCTTGAATACTATCTTCTATTAAACTTTTATAATCATTTTCTGTAAGAGCCATTAATTCTGACATTGTATAACACTTAGAGCGATACTCTTGAAGAAAGTCCTCTTTTTCTTTTTCTAGAACTGCTTTTGTATAAGTGACTCTAAATTTTTTTCTAAATGATTCAAATTTTTGTTTTAATTCTGGATCATCAGTTTCTTTTATGTACTCTCTTAACTCTACAAATTCATCAATCATATTAAATGTCTTCTATTTTTTTTAAGTTTTCAACAAGAATCTCTAAGAAACCCAAATGATGACAGGTCGTTCGACCTTGTGTATGAATATATTTATCATTAATCTGATAACCAAGTGAATAAAAAGCAGAATAAAACATTGCAGTGTCTTTATATAATTTAAAACACTCTTCTGTTGTAATTTCTAAATTTTTAAGCAAATGTTCAAGATTAAGAGAACCAAAATAAGCAGAACTTCCAATCAACGCATTTTTGCCTTTTCTCGCATAATCAAGAATCAAACAGTCGCCCTTATATTCAGAATCTTGACTTTCAGCTTTTTCTAAAATATCAGATTCAACAAAATCAACATATTCAGGGCAAGGAATGATAGTGTTTAAAGAATCTTCATTACCAGAAGATTTAAGCATTTCAATTAACTTAAGCTGAGTTAAAAAGAAATCTTTGCCTCTTGTGATGGTTTCTTCAATATCTTCATGAATAGTATTAAAAGAATGCTGAGAGTCCTTTTGACCAAAGGAAACCATAGAATCAAAAGTTTCTTTTAAAAAATAAGAAGTAAAAAGATAGTAATCGCCAAACTTCATTGGTCTGTTTGGGTTGTTATTATAAAATGATTCAAGATCTTTGATTTCAATCTTATTTCCTTTAACAAGAATTTGTTTGTTTAGTTCAATGATTTCTTTATTGTGAAAGACAATGTCTTCGTCTTCTTTAAAATAACCAAAAACAGGATATCCAACAAATCGAAATCTATTTTCATCTTTGTGTTTTAAGCTGATTACGGCAACAAATTCTTGCATATGTAGAGAACAATTTGTAACGGAACAATTTAAATATTTCATAGTTTTCTCTCAATGGTTTCAATACATTTATTATATCAAAAACAAAAAAATAAAGCCACTAAAAAGCGGCTTTATTGTTAATATATAGGTACTTCTCCAATATATTTTTTAGTTTTAACTTTTGTGTAAACCCCAATTGTTTCACGTGAAACAACAGAAATGTCTGTAACTATTCGCCAACCATTATCAAACAACAGTAAATCATTAACCGTAACTGCGGAATAATGTTCATGATTGTAACAAAAATCTTCAATGATTTTTTCATTCTCATCAAGAATCAAAAGATTGTGATTATTTTTTATTATAGTTTTAAGTTGTTCATTTTCATTAAATTCGATAGACTCAATAGTTTTATCCGTCCCCTCATAATGTTCAATGATTAAGATCTTATCAAGGAAATCACTAAATTTTCTTTGGTATTCTTCGGATTTGAAATCTTGTTGAACAGAAAAAAGGTCATTAAATTCTGAGATAGAAATTAAACTTAAATCAATAGAAAACAAATATTTTTCTCGGTTATTGTAGTCTCCCCAACTATTATAAAAACAATTGAAAAATCGAGCTTTTTTGTCAATAATAAGTCGAGTATACTTTTCATTATCTATAATGTATTGAGTAACAATACAATTTCTATCATAAAAAGGGTCTTCTTTACAGCTACCACTTCCTGAAAGTGTTTGATCTGATTTTACAAAATTTAGAGAATATAAAAAATTCTTATTTTTATCTATATTGATTTCTTTTATAAAATCCTGACGACTCTTATAAACAGGAATGTTTAACTCTTCTGACAATCGGAAAAAAGCATTTAAAATAGAAAAATGTTTTTCATCAAGGTCGTTTTTTTTAATAAGATTTAAAGGAAGCTTATTTGAATCATTTAAACGGCAATATTTTAAAAGCGTTCTTTTATATGAATCAACTAAATGTTCTTCTTTAAACATAACTTAAACTTCCTCCAATGTGATAGCAGCTTCAAATGCTTGTGTCTTTTCTATATCTTTAATCAAATAAGATTTTCCTTCAATTTCAATTTTTTCACCAATTGAAAATTCTTTTTCTTCTTTGAATTCTTTTTCTGTATGTATTCTCAATCCATTTTCTTCAATAAAAGCTATTGTCATATTGTCGTCATAATAATTTTTTATATAAGAATTAAATGCATGCCATTCAAGAGGACGATCTCGGTCAAGCTTATCACCATGCTGAGACATTTTTTGAATCATTTTATCAACCTTGTAATAGATTGAATGATCGTAGTTTTCAGGTAAAAAATTAGAAGCTTTAAATAGTTCTTGAAATTCTTCATCAGAAACAGCGTCTGCTGAAATAGTCATATACTTTTCAGAACCATCAAATAACTGTTTAGGTGAATGGACTCTACGAAGATAAAATCGAGAAACACCTTTATGATAAATGCAATAATGAGTTTCTTTTTCAATTTTTTCTTCAGAAATATTTCTAAGGTCATAAGCATGAATCTCTGTAAATTTCATAAATTCGCCATCGACTAAAACATATCTTGCTCGATCATGGGTGCGTCCCATTCTGATATCAGAATCATCATTGCAAAGATAAAGGTTCTCTACAAAATCTTCTTTACTTGGATAAATAGGTAAGTCACCTAATTCTACAAGTAACTTGATATAGTTTTTAAATAAATAATCTCTGTTATTTAGAGCTTTAATCACATGATAAGCAGGTTTTTCCCCTTTAAAATGAGAGATATATTCACGTTCATTACATAAATTTTTGTATTCTGTAAAACAAAACAAGGTAGGTTTCATTCCCCTATCTTGAAATGAAAGTAAATGTTTATATGCTTCGTCAGCAAGATATTTTTTATCAAAATCAGTTAACATTAATAATCTCTTTATTTTTTATTTAAAATATTATCTCAAATTGAAACAAAAAAATCAAGTTTAAAAAAAGGTGTATTTGTCTTTTAACCTATGCTATGATATGCAAATATCAAGATAATAGAGAGATTATAAAAAAATATGAAATTGAGAACACATAAAGAGATCACAACTGTTTTGAAGAAAATAATGGCTTGTTCTTCAAGAGATTATAATTCTATCTTATCTAATGTAAAACATTTCGAAAATGATTATCCAAAAATATTATTAAAATATAACAAAGAATCAAAAGAAAAATTAACAGCAAATGAACGTTTGGTTCCATTTATTGAAATTGCAGACAATTATTTTAAAATAAATAAAAATAGAATGCATGAAAATAATAATAGAAAAACAATAATCGCTGCCTCTTTTATTCTACTGGTTTATCCATATATAAAAGAAAAAGATTGGTACCCTATTTTCAAAGATAAACCAGAATCCTATTTAAAATTATTATTCTTATTAGGAAACTACAAACTGATACCTGAATCAGTATCAGCGTCTTTGCTGCCAAAAATAAAAGATAATTCTATTGAAAAAAGATATGTAGAGGATATTTTCTTTAATGAATTCTTTGAATCGGAAGAATTAAATATGATTTTAATGGATAAAATAGAACACAATGCTTTTGCTTTAAGTATTGAAGATACTTTTTTGTCTGATTATATGGAACATAGTGAATATTATTATGAATCAAATTTTTACCAAGAGAAATTAAAAATAGGTAATGCTTTTTCTGTTATATATGATCGTTATTATGGATCTGTTTTTATTTACAAAAAAGAATCAAGAAATCAAGATTATTTCCCTAGAAATAAATCTTATCTTTATTATATTGAAAAACTAATGAAACAAAATAAAGGTCTATATATTGTTTATCAATCTTACGCTCTTGGTTCATTTACAAATAGTCAAGAAAAACATTTTGCATTTCCAGAAGAAACACCAGACTTAAACAGAGAAAGAGTAATTGAATCAAATAGAAAACATTTTGAATCAGATATTAAACATTTTTATGAAGGTAAATTAAAAAGAAAAGATAATTTCAACAAATTAAGAAGAAAAATAGCAACGAAATTTTTGAAAACTATTTTGTGGTTGTTAAAATCTAATATCATTTGTAAAAAATTAGTAGAGGTGATTTCGACAGATGACCCTAAATTTAATTATGTAGATGTGTTATTTGAAGATAATAATATGTCTTTTGAATTAAATGATATGTTAAAGTTAGACTCTTTTTTAAAAAGAAATGTAAACAATATAGAAAATAAAAATAGAACAATTCCAGTAGATACTCTAGAAATGTATTATATGGAAAACAAAATGTAAACAAAAAAAACAAAAAGTCTACGAGAGTAGACTTTTTTATTATTAATAAGCTTTGAATTATAAAAAGTAAAGTAAGTTGGACTTTTATTTTTTCTTTTTTGGATAATAAAACAATTGTTATTTAAAATCAAGTTTAAAAAAAAACAAAACATGATAAAATATTATTATACAAAAGGAGTTAAAATATTAATGAAAATATCAGATGCAAAAGAATTATTAGAGAATTTAATATTTACCACTGATGGAACTAGATTATCTAGAACCGAAATAATGAAAAAAATGCCTGAATTGGTAATGAAATCGAGAGAACAAAATAAAGATAATTTAAATGTATATAGAGTTTTAAAAATAAAAGAAAATTCAAATATAAAAGAGCATAAAGATTCTGAATCTACTTCGACCTCTTTATCTGCTTGTATTAAAATAGCGAGTTCAATGCCGAGTATGGTAATGACAAAAGAAAAAACATTAAAATTAGAAACACATATATTAAAAATTAATGTTCCAAATGATAATATTCTTTTAGATATGAAAATAGTTATTCCAGCATTAAAAGAAAAATTAAAAAACCATATGGATAAAAATATCAACTTAAATCGTTGGGGAGAAAAAATAAAAATATCAGAAGCTTTCGAAGAAATAGAATTAGCAAATGAACAAGAAATAATTTGTGACTTAAAAGGATTAAATTATGAATCTTTAAATTGCAAAAATAATATTGGATTCTCGTTAAGTTGTAATTTATCTCATTTGAAAAAAGGATTTGAAAGTATAGGTTATGAAGAAGATTTATTTAATCAATATTCAATGTTAAAACCAATAATTGATAAAGAGACAGAAGATTTAATGTTGGATTATATAAAAGAAAATGATTTATTTCCAAAGGAAGAAAAGAAGCAATCAATAAAAAGAAAACCAAGATAACAAATCTTGGTTTTTTATTTATTTCAAACTATTTTTTGCCATTTCTCTTAATCGTTTATTAAGATCTTTTTGATCATCACTTTCTTCAATCAATAATTTTTTGATTTTTTGCCTTTGTTTCATTTCTTGTGCAAAAGCATCTATGCCAGAAAGTTCTACCGATAAGGATTCATTATTTTTAGGTTTTCTTAATTCAAATAATGATTCGCCTTCTACTCGTCTTGCAGTATCAACAACATAATGATCTTTAACGTCTTCTAGCGTTAATGTTTTCTTTAAATCTGTCAACACTTCATTTTGTGATTCTAATTTAGATAGTTTTTTCTCATAATCATTTACAAAATCTCTATTATCTTTTAAAGCCTCAATTTCATTTGTTAAACCTGTTTTTAATTTACCAATTAAAACTTTATCGACTTCTTTTTGAAAGTAATATGAAAAAGGTAATTCTGCGACTTTGATATAATCACTCTCATCTGTTAATAACAAATGTGGTGCAGTTTTATTTAAAAAATTACTTACATCATAATCAGCATCAAGATCAAACTTAGACATGGATTGTAATGTCTTTTTAAAATGTTGCATTTGAGGAGATAATTTACTGTCTTGATATTGTCTAATACCAGAAGAATCTTCCTTGTTTTCAATAAACTTCTCAAAGTAATCAATCTTCTCATTAAATTTCCTTCTTTCAGAAGGTAGCAATTCTTCATCTTTTGATAAACGATTATTGAAATCATTAGCAAATACAGAAAAAGCCAATATATTTTGATCTAATACAGATTGATTATATGCATTTAATATAGCTTCTGAATTGATTTTATATAGACTATCAGCAACAGTCTGAGTATCTTGGTTTAATAAATAAGATTGTGCTTCTAAGCCTATACCTAATCTTTTAAATCTAATTTTAACACGATCTGGGTCATTGTATTCCTCTATAAGATCAGCGATAACTCCTTCTTCATTATTTTGAGAAGTTATTTTATTTTTTGCCCAAAAGACACCTTTCGTAAATTTATTGAAAAAATCAAAAACCTTCATTTTAATTGTTTCACGATTCTTATTTTTATAATTATAAAGGGTATCATTAAATGAAGCAGCAAAACGGTATGAGTCATGAGCATTAATGGATTTAATGTCATCGTCTTCAACGTATTCTTTTAACATATTAAGTTTGGCTTCTTCAAATGCAAGGGTTCTTGAAGAATTAAGCTTATTGTGTTCGTCTATTCTTTTATCAATATATTTACCAGTAAATGCTTTAATACTGCTGTATGCAACAAATAAAGCAGCAGGATTTAGTGCATCTTTGATATTGTCGAATTGAGAAGTGACACCTTCTTTTACATAATCAATGTAGGCTTCACGCACAGCAGGATTAAGAGCTAGTTCTTTTAAAAGATTCATATTTCCTTCTGGTAATGTTTTAGAAGGACTTAAAGTTTCAAAAACTTCTTGAAAGGGAAGACCTGCTTGAAAACCTTGATAGACTTGTTCCATACCAATATAACAAACAAAAGCCATAGTAGCTGCCATTGGTGCTGCAGTTAAATAAAACTTAAGTCTATTAGCTGATTTATTAGCCTTATATTTTTCTTCTGAGATTCTGTTTAATTCATAATCTGATTCGTTTTCGTTCATTGCAATACGAATCTTATTGAATTTAAGTCCCTCATCAATTAAGGGAGTGATTTCTTTTATTCCTTTTATCATAATAATTTTCGTCCTAGTATAATCAATAACAACATTATAACACGAGAAATAAAAACAACAAAAAAAGCTATATAGAATATAGCTTTTTTATTTTTAATTAGAACAATTCCATACAAGGTTAAATTGTCCATCGTTGTCTGCTTGAATTAACATTTTCTTTGCTCTATATATATCTTGTTTGGATTTAAATGTAATTGATATTTCATGTTGACTAGATATTCCACTTTTTAATTCTATTGGTATTTCTTTATTGTTTTCATCTTTTATTTCAATTTGTATTTTATCTAAGTCAAGTAAAGGCAAGTCTTCATTGTCTTTTTCATAGATTAATAATTTTTCAATATCTTTACCACCTCTACTTAATAATTTTAAGCTACCTTGTGACTTAAAGCAATATAGTTCTGGCAATACAATAATTGTTTTATCTTTTTTAACCAATAGGTTATTCATTATTTTTGTTGTGTTAGGTTTCATGTGAAATAAAAAGAAAACACATAAACTAATGATAAATAAAAATACATTAATAAAGAACGAAATGTTGACAAGGGGATCATAGTTTATATTGTCATAATCAAGTATGGTAGGTACAGTAATCATTAATTTGAAACCTAAACAGAAAACAACAATTATGACAAGTTTGTCTACTGACTGCTTCAGTAATTGTGTAATATAATTCATAGTAATCCTTGATAAAAAATAAGCTCATTTTTTATCATTATATTAGATAACTTTTGATTTTCAACATTTTTAAGAAGCAAAAAAAAAGCAACCCAATGCTTTTTCTTTTATTTAAAGTATTTTTTATTGTGAAGTTTTTTAGATTTATCTAATATTATGATATTTTATTACGATTTTTAACTTTAGTGCGGAAATCGCATTTATATTTTTCAGGAACGCTTAAACAGTATCGTGTCTTATCTTCGTTATTGAAAATTTTTTCTTTTTTAACATAGTTTGGAACATGTTTTTTAATATTAGACCATAACAATTCAGCTTCATTGCTTTGTAAAGTGGAAGAATATAGTCCAGAATTTTTTTTGGTAAGATATTTTGAAAATTCTACATACATTTGAAATCCTAATCCTTTTCCTTTGTATTCTTCTTCAATATCACTGTATTCGATAAAAGGTTTATTCTCAAAACCAATAATTGTCTCCATGTCTTGTGAAACAAGTCTTTTATTAAAAGTATCAAGTGAAATATCTTTTTCTTCCATTTTAATTTCAAAATCTTCTTCATTATCATAAAGTGGAAAATCTTTTTTGTTGACAAGATAAAGCAACTCATGATTGCCTTTAATTCTCTCAACCATATTTTTATCAGAATAAAGGGTATTAATAAAACCAATTTTTTGATTATCTTTTTTTAATATAAGTCTATCATTTAACATAGGAAGACGAACAAATAGGTCAACATTATTAAATATAGAAATGGTATAAGTATCATTATTTTTATCTTTAACTTCAACTTCACGTTCTAAATTGTGACTGTATTTTAATTTCTCATTAAACTCACTAAATATATCAACGTCAAATTGAGAAAAGTCATCATTGGCTTCTGCAATATTTATTATTAGATCTTCTCTTCTGTTAAATTCGATACCAAGATATCTGGCTAATTGATATGAACCAATAGCACCTTTTGATGTCATATATTTATTTTTATCAATTTTTAAAAAATAATTTTCTTTATTTAAATCTGAATAGACAATTGCGTCTTCAAAATATTTTTTTTGCTTCATTACCAAACAAAACTCTAGTGAATGTTTTTTCAATTTCTCAAAGAATTCTATATTATTGTTGTCTTTTATGTAAAACATTTATTTTCCTTTATTAATCATTAACATTATAGCATAAGATGAGAGAAATAACAGTTTAAGAAAAAAACAATCAATTACTTGCATAAAAAATTTGAATATTATACAATTGTGAAATATAAAAAAATAAGGTGCTCTAAAATGAGAAAAATGACTACAAAATCAATGTGCATTCTCAGTGCGTTACTTTCATTTAATGTCTATTCTAATGAGCCTGAATGGAAGTCTGAATTGCAAAACGAATTAAAGCTACATGGTGTTAAATCAGAGACATTATCTTTTGATGAAGAAGTGGCGGCAAAAGGTGTTGATTTCGACGTTGATATTATAATTAATGATTTTGAAGATGTTATTGTTGATATAGATATTGATCATGATCATTATGATTCAAGACCAACTTTTTATGAGAATGATTATGATAATTATTATGATGGCTATATGAGTCGTTATTTAGAAGTCAATAAAAGAACAAGCTTTTGCAGGATAATGGCTGCTGGTGAAAGAAATAAGCGAGTAAATTACTGGATTCAAAAATCTTGTCACAAAGAATTAAGTTATCTTCCTAAAATAAATGTTAATGGACATAAAGGAGATAATCATGATCATTATCATTATGAAGATCACCATCATTATCATAATAAAAAAATAGGGTATGTTTTTGAGTATAATTCAGATTATCAATTTTGTTTAGGCATGAGTAAGTATTATAACAAAAAAAATGAACATAAATATTTTATGAAAAAATGTTCTAATAAAATAGAAGCTCTTCCGTATTTATTTTAAAAATTAAAAGTCCCGAAAGGGACTTTTAATCATTTCTAATTGTTATAGCTTCTTCCTCTTTGTAACTAGAAATTAAATAATCTTCTACATTATGAAATCCTTCTTGCTCTAACTTATGATTGATAACATTACTAATGTAATTATTTTGAATATCATTTAATTTTGTTTCTTTTTTAAAATTAAGCAATGTAATAATTTTTAATTCTCTGTTATAAAAATATTCTTTAATTTTATTTTCTTCTTGTTTAACAATCCTAGTTTCATTTAAAACAGATTGTTTATCAATATTTTTATCTTTTTTCTTGAAAATAATATAAAAGATAGAAAAAATAAAAACAGAAATAAACCCAAAAGGAAACATGATGTTTTCTGTTAAGTAATAAATAACATCATTAAACAAATTAAATGAAGTATTTGTGGTTGACTCTGCATAAAAAGACAATAAAAAGAAAGCAAAAATAATAGTAAAATAACTAGAAAGAAATTCAGTTAATACATATTTATCATTTTTCCATTTATTTGAATTAACAAATGAAAAGAAATAAAAAGCAGTAATAATATGAAATGTTGATAAGAAAAATAAAAAAATAGGATTGAAAAAAGTGATTGATAAACTTGTAAAATGAATTAATAAAGAACAACCGATAAAAATAAATTGTGTTAAAAATAATACAATTTCAAGATATTTCACTTTTTCTTGTTTTTTTATTAAATAAGTTTGCTCTTTTAGAGTTTCTTTCTTTTTTAATAAAAAATCATACTGATTAATTTTTTCTAATAATAAATCCATATATTCTAATACTTATTCTGCCTTTTGTTTGATAATTAAGTTTTTCTTTGTTATTTTTCGTAAGTTTTTCGATTCCAATTCAGAGATTTTAAAATTAAAATTCATAAAAAAATAATTTGCTGAATAGCCAATTTTACCATTATAAACAGAAATTAAAAACTCTTCATATAATTTATCCTTATCAATTTCTTTTATAATCTTATCATAAGAATCATTTAAGTGAAGTAAGCGATCTTCTAATTTGTTTATTTTTTGAATATCGTTATGAAAGTTTTTTTTCAGAGTAAAATATTTTCTTCTTAAATCAGGGATAAAGAAAATAAGAATATTATTTAAAAATTTAAGTATTTTTCTATTAAAAGTGAATAAACTACTTGTTACAAAGAAAAGAGTGATGGCTAAAAAATAGAAAAAAGTCATTTTAATATATGAGATATCTCCTAAACTGGAAAAATCAAGAGCATATATGACGAACATAGAAGATGATAATATCATAAAAAGTAAAGAAAAAAGAATATTGGCAAGGATCTGAGATTCTTTATTCAAAAAACAACTTCTTTTTTGACTATATCCTTTTTCTATTTTCGGAGAATAAATTTTATAGTAGTCTTCTAATTTTTGTTTAATTTCAAACATTTCTTCTAAATCATTAATTATTTCTTTTTCCACAATTAGACTTCCTTTTTTTTTAAATAATATATTGAATTATTTTAAAAATCAATATAAAATAGGAAGAATTTTAAAAGAGAACTAATCTAATGTTAAAAATGTTAAAAATATTATTAAGTATTTGTTGTTTTACTTCTGCGGTATTCATATATACAGAAGTGACAGAAGAAAAAATAAAAGAGATTGAACCAACATTTCATAAAAAAAGCATGGAACAATATAAACTATATGATATAGCAATTGACGATATATTAAATAAAAAAGGTATAGGGTATAGCTTTGAAAAAAGCAAAGAAGATTATTTAATAAAAATAAATATAGAAGAAAACAATTTAATAGAATTGGAAGAAAAAGATTATGAGGAAAAAAACAATTTACATATAGAAGATAGTCTTGTCCAATCATATAGTGGAGAAAAATTTATAATAAAAAATTACAAAAAAGAGAATATGTTTTTTTCACTGGCTAAAAAATTAAAAGAGAGAGATGTAAAAACAAAAGATGAATATTTCTTAGAATCATTTCAAATAAGAAACATAAATAATTTAGAAGAAATAAAAACCACATTAGATAGCACAATAGGTTTAGAAAAAATAGGAAAAAAATACATAACAATAGATTATGAAAAAAAATTTAATATAGACCAAATAGTAATAAAAGAAAAAAAATTAACATACGGATCAAGAACATTTAATTATTATGATAAAAAAGAAATGAACCGTTTAATAGTAGAATCAGCAAAAGATGCTTATTCATTAAATCTTATAATTCAATTAGCTTTATTGTTATTGATACCAAGTATAATATTTATATTACTTGAGAATAAAAAAACCAGAACCAAAAGACTTAAAAATTTTAATTCAATATTAGATAATTTTAAATATTTAAAATCAAGAAACAGAAAAAAAACAAAAGTAATTAATGAAAAAGTAAAAAAACAAAAAATCAAAAATGAAATGAAAAACAAAGAAAAACAAGAAGAAGTTGAAGCTGAAATAGAAAATATTTAAAGGTAATTAAAAATGATAAGCAAAGAAAATGTAAAACATAATGCTGATTGGTATTTTTTTATGAAACCTTTTAGTTTCAGATTGAACAAAATAGATAGAATACTTTTAAAATTGAAGAAAGCAAAAAAAACAGAAAATGAAAAAATCCAAAAAGAGTTATTAAGTAATATTTTTCGTTTACGTGGTGATTTATGTTTTCAAGATAATATAAATAAAAAAAGATTTATTGATTTATTTAGTTTTTCTACAATAATATCAAAAAAATCAAACTATAATTTCAATTTAAAAGATGACTCAGTTTTTGAATTGGCTTTTGCCTTTTTGATATCAGATTTTGACGAAACACTATTAAGAAATTTTATTAATGAAAAAGACTTTTATAATATAGAACTGTTAAAAAAAATAAAAAACAACGAAAAATTAAACAAAGAAGAATATAAAATATTTTTCTTAAAAATGTATAAAAACATTAGAGCACTAAACAAAGGAACATTTAGTGTTTCGCCACTTCATTATAAAATAAATGAATTGTTTTGTGATTATATAGTGTTAAATCAAAATGAAGAAAATTTCAAAGAAGTATTTGAAGAAGAAATCCAAAAAAACTATAGAAGAAACGAATTATTTATGTTTGAACCAGAAACAATGGGTTTATTTTTTAATGTAATAAAATTAAATAAAGATAATGCATATCAAAAATTAGCTTCTGAATATTCTTTGATGTGTTTAAAAAAGGCTTTGTCTTTTTTGGAAGAAGACGAAATGGTTTATTGTAATCAGCAAGAATATATAAGCCATTGTGCTAAAAAAATAGAAAAGCTACCTCAAATTGACAAAAAAAATAAGACCTAACATTAGGTCTTATTCAATTATTATCTTCTTGGTTTATGACTACATCTATGCTTAGGCTTTTGCTTTAGATTCAAGTTTCTGAATTGACTTTATACCTTTATTAATAGTATTTAAAGCAGTAATAGCTTCAAGATTCTTTCTACCTACAAGAACCTTAAATAAGGCTCTTTGTTTTTATTTCTTTATATTTGCAACTTTACGTCGAAGAAATTGGGCATATTCTTCAATATCTAAAACCAACTCTTCTGAAATTTCGAACCCAATATCCCCATAGTCTTTTCTCATTTCTTTTGAAACATTAACAAACCAATTGAAAATATGATCATCTTTATAAATTAAACCATTTAATTCATCTTCTAAACATTCAATTTTTTGTTGTTTACCATTGCCATTTCTGTCAGAATAAACTTTTGCCACCATTCTATTTGCTTTTCTAGAATCAAAAATAATTCTATGCTTTATTTCATAACGAACAATATCTCTAATTTTTTCAAAGAATGGAATGAAACCATTAAAAACAAAGGGTGCAAGCTCATTTTTATCAATGTAAAACAATTCATAAGCATTAATATAGTAATATTTTTCATCAACATTTTTTATAATTCGGTCAAATTCCTTAATTGCAAAATCTGTTGTCCAAGGTTCAGGGTGTCTTATGTATTTAATTGAAGCAAATAAGAAATCTGCTTGATCAATATGAAAGCAGAAAAAGCTCTCGAATGCTTTATATCGATTTTTTGTTGTGTCTTCAAGAGATTTATGTGGATTACTACTATAATCTTTTGGTCTTTCTATTTTAAGAACACCTTCATTTTTTTGAATGTGATCAAACATCTCAAAAATGGTCATATTTTAAATTATCCTTTATTAGTTTATAGGCAACAATATCATTGTTGATTAAATAAATCAAGGATTTTAATAGTATTTTAATACTTTACTAAATATAAAAGATATAGTAAAATAAGCTATCAAAAGTTAGAGGAAGAAAAATGTCTAAAACTACTTTAAGCCCTGAAATATTAGAAGAAATTAGAAGTGTCATATCAAAAGACGTTAAAGAAAAGAAATGTCTTAGTGCTTCTCAATCTACCTTTGAAAGAGAGAGCTTAACAAAAGAGATTTATAAAATATACAAAGAAGAGAAAATAAAAGAATTATTTAAAAGAATGGATCATTCTTTTTCTCATAAAAAAGAACAAATGGTCGAAGATATTTTAACATTAGAAGATTTAGATTATGAAACATTGGAATCAGACTTTCAGGATATATATGGGAAAATAGGTTATCCAAAAGATAAGTTTAGAGACGTTTTTTCAGAGGAAGAAGCGGAAAGAAAAGTAAAACGTGCGAGTCTACCTCAATTATTTCCTCTCTTCAAAAAAAGAAAAAACAAGAGAATGAAGCTTAGATTCGAAACATATCTAGTAGATATGACAAATCGTGTGAAAGCTGATTTTTATTTCTTTCCAAGAGACGGATATACAATTTTACTGAATAAAGCAACTACTTATCCAGAAGATTTTAAACTAACGGGTATTTTATCAGAAACTTCTCGTGGTCAGTTGTTAATTTTATTTTCGTTTCATTCTATTGTTCATTTCTTATTTGATAATGATGAAGTCACACAATTAACAATGACAACACATCCTGCTTCTAATATAGACGAAGCGCCAAGTTTCATAAAAAGAAACCTGAGAACAAATGATTTAAATGGTTGGAAGAATGATCAAGAAAATTTATTTAAGCTATCAACTTCATTTGATAAAGTATTAAGAGCGAAAAGAATAAAACTTCTTAATTCAAAAAATGAAAAAGAATTTTCTTTTTATTTTCCAGAAGTAATGAATATGGAGTACCCTAAAAATGAACATAATGGCTTCGGTTTTATGACTCAAAAAGGTAGAGACTTTGCTAATGAAATTTTTACTGATAGGAAAATCGATTGTGGTTTAAGAATGAATATCCATGAATTAGAAATATTAGAAAGTTATGTTGGAAAGCTGAAAAAGATACCAACTACAAGAGATAAAAGTTATTTTGAATTAGGGCAAGAAATTCATGTTTCTGATTTCATAGAAGGTCTTCAGTTAAATTTAAAAGTTTAACGCAAACAAAAAAAAAGACTCCTTGGCAGGGAGTCTTTTTTAATTGATTCTCAAATACCAATAAGAGTCTTCTTTTCCTTCTGATATATTTAAAGAAGGCAATCTTTCTTGTGCATATTTAAAAAAGAATTTTGAAATATCAAATAATTCTTCCCTTGAGTTATCGGATATTTCAGTACCAATCTCAAATGAAAGAGTATTAGTTTCGTGATTTTCGATAATGTTTATTTTACCAGAATAAAAATAAGAAAAAGAATTTCCGATTAAGACTTTTTTATTGTCAGTTTCAATTTCTTGATAAATTTTTTTTAAATCTTTTAAACATTCAATTAATCGTTTTTTTAAACTTATCGTTGTAAGTCCATTGATATAATATAAATAATCACTAGCTTCAAATAAAAGAGTGCTCATAAAATTTGTTGATTTGTAAATATTATAATAAAAGTAATCTTCTTTGACGCTCTCTAAAAAACCAAAAATATTGTTTTCTTCATTGTAAATAACATGTGGTATATTTTTATCCACAAAAAACAAATAAAATTCAAGTCGATTGAAATCCCCATTTGAAAAAGAAATCATAGGAACTTCATCTTTTTTATAAAAAGAAAAGTCACTCTTATGTTGCCTTACATTTTTTATCTTATATGAAAACATTAAACCCTTATTATGAATAGAAAATTAAGCATTAATGATATATTAAAAATAGATAAAAGAAAAGAAATTTTTTATATTAAAAAAACAAGAAAATTGACTAAAAAAGAACAAAAAGTTACAATATAAGACAAGTTCTTAACATAAAGGAAAAGACATGAATGAAGACGAAAAGTTCCAAAAAGAAGAAATGTCGATGTTTTGTATGACGTTAGTTTTAATATCACTGTTTTCAGGAATATTTGTATTCTTAGAAATTGAAAACAAATGGTGGATAGTATTACCGATTTTGAGTGCAATACTTTTTTCTTGGAAAAGATTTAAGACGTTGGAAAAATTAAAAAAAGGTGAATGATCACCTTTTTTGTTTTTAAAAATTTCAAATATTATCTGTCATCACCAGAACCAGCAAGCATACCTCTTTCTTTTCTGCTTTCAATCTTTCTTATATTCATATCACAAACTTCTTCAATAGTGTAATCAATTTGACTGCCAACATTATGAACAAAAGAAAGTAATAAATCCATATGATTTAAAAGTTCTTTTTTCTTTTCTTCTGAAATCTCTCCATTTTGATCACGTTGTGATTTTTTAATGATTCCTGATATTTTAGATAAGTAAATAATCAACTTAGATGGGATCATGTATGTTTTTTCTAACCTAAAAGAAAAATCTTCATCTAGTTCATGGTAAACCATCGCTGAATACCATAAAATATCACCAAGTTCTTTTGCAATAGCTTCATGAGGAGAACCATCTTCTAGTTTTTCCATTAGTTCACCACATTCTTCAACAATAGCGATTACAGGATATAAGATATTTTCTCCGAATCTTGGGTAAAAAGCAGTTTCGAGTGCTGCTTTTTTATATGGATTCAAATTAATTTTTGTTTCTTGATATTTTTGCATTTAAAATTCCTATTTTTTGTTTTAAAATATTTTACCACATTTTATTAATAAAATAAATCAATCATTGTCAAAAAATCAATAAGAAGGTTTGATTTCTAAAAATTATTTGGTATATTTATATCAAAAAGGAAAAGGATACTATGGAATGACTTCAAAAGTTACTCAAAACATTCTTAACAGGTTGTACAAGCAGTACCCTGAAAAGAATATTACAAAAATTTACAATGCATACATAAAAAACGTAGAAATATTAAATAATCAGAAATTTTACTTTTCTGACTTTTTCCTGCAAACAGATAAAACGATTTATGATTTTGAACTTGAGATGTATCAAATATTAAAAGTTCATTTCGTAAATAAAGTAACAAAAAGAATTTTTAAAAGAACAACATTGGATTTAATTTCACCAGAGGTGTTCTCATTATTATTAGATTTCTATGATAAATGGAAGGAAGATTCTTTTATTATATTCAAAAATAATTTTAAAAGACAAGAATCAATTAAAACAAAGGCTGATTTAAAACTGACTTTGTATGAATTGTTAAAAAACGATCACATCTATTATAATATAGAAATGATTAGGAATGATATAAAAGAACATAATAGAAATTCAAATGATAATTTAGAATTAGTTAAAGTCTCCGACACTCTTTTTTACATAAAGATTTCAGTTTTGGCATTAGAATTACTTCAAAAATATTCTTCCCCAAAATATTGTATAAAAGAAGGTTATAAAAATATTTTTGAGAATGTTCCTTTTACATTATCACCATATTTATGTTTTGATTTTAACCCCAATAAAACTGATTTTAAATCATTTATTATGATTTCAGACATGGATTATTTAGAGTTTTATGATTACAATAATGAATTAACAGAAATTGAAATTGAAAACTATGAGGCAGAAAAAATACAAACTAGTACCCCAGAAGTATTCAATTATATCGAACAAATATTTGAAAATAAAATAAATAAAGAAAACATTTTTTCAAAAATGAAACATGAAGATTATTCTAAATCACAAAATAGAGAAACAAATGTTTCAACTCTTAGTTATAATTTAGTTGTGAAATATCTTCTTGATCAAAATGGAAAAAATCAAGAAAATGTAAAAATGTTATTAAAAAACATAAATACAAAACAAACAACAGCTCATTACTTATTTAAGTTCTTTAAAAACAATATTAAAGAAGAAAGAACACAAACGAAAATAGATAATGGTTTAACTGAGCTTTTAAATTTAGCATTAGAAGGTTATTCTGAAAGAAAAAAATATTCTTTACTTGAAGATTTAAATGAAGTTTCAAAAACAGGATTTTTTGAGTGTTCTAATGAAGAAATAAAAAACCTTAGAAGTTTAGAAGAAATAAAACAACATAAAAAAGCAAAGCAAGAATTTACCGAAAGAGATTTTGTTTGTCATTCTTCTAGTTTGGAACTTCTTTATGATAAAATATTATTTGAAGCATTTTCCACAAAAGAAAAAGAATTTATGAAAGAATCTAAACAAGTTAGATATTTAATGAAAAATCTTTTGAAACTTAATTTATCAACATTACATTTAAAAGAAATGTCTGAATATATAATAAAAACGTTTTCTTATGACGTTAAGGAAGTATATTTTGAATATTATTTAAATAAATATGATATAACTTATTCAGAAGATAGACAAAAAATTAGACATGCTTGGTCTTTTCTAAGAAAAAATGATCCATTGTCATTGAAAAAAATGAAAATAAAGCTTTCTTCAAAAACAGAAAGATTGAAACAAAATGAATTATTGTTAGGTATGATATCAAAAAGCTATGGATTTAATCCAAAATATAAAGAAATTAACGATAATCATAAAGTCGATTTCGAATCAATGAAAGAAGTAGAAACAGAAAAAAAAGAAGCGAAGATTGAATCTGATAAACAAAAAATAAAAGTGTTAAAAGAAGCTAAGGCAAAACTAGAAACTAAAAACATAGATATGTCTCAATTAAAAGATTTCAATGAAGACGTAATGAAAAAAATCATAAATGAAGTAATTTCAAGCAAGTAGAACTTGCTTGATTTTTTTATAAAAAACAGACTATTTAAAGACCTTTTCCTTTATAAATAAGATTATTTTTAATTTTGTAATTAGTTGCAGATTCAACAAGGTTAAAAATAGAACATAGCGTTTCCTCATTAAAAGGATATGTAGAAAAAACAAAGCTTTCCAATTCATTAAAATAAAATTTTTTTGTGTTTTTTATAACAAGGTTTATAACTTTAAGCTCGTCTTCTGTTAATTCATTTTCTATAATTTCGTCATAAAAATAATGATTAACTTTACTTCCATATCTATTAATATCTGTTTGTCTTGGAATATCGTATAATACTTTTTCTAAATTATATGCTTTTAATCCAAATCGATATCCCCAATTAATGTTTGTAATTTTAATATCACGCCACAAACAAGAATACCAATCAATTAAATACAACAACCTAATAACTTTAAGTTCTGATACTTTGCCTGATTCTTTTGAAAGCAAATGAATTATAGATCTCATTTTATTCATAAGAAAACCTTTTATTGAAATTTCGAATATGTTTATTTTATCATCTGGAGCAATATTCTTCAAGGAAAATAATCTTAAGAAAGAAGAAAAATAGACTATGCAAAAAGCCTTAAAAATGCTATAATTAGGAAGTAACGTAAAAAATAAGGTAAAAAAATGCGTGTAGATTTACATAATGGCAACGATATATTTTCTGGTGATTTCGTAATACCTGAGTTTGGTATACTTTGTAATATTATAGAAAAAGGTTTTCTAGATAAATATGGAAGTGAAGAAAAAGTAAAAGAAGAGTTTTTGAGATTACACAGACTTTATTTTCCTTTTCTTATAGATGAATCAAAAACAAATAATTATCGAGAAGTTGCTCATAACTTTCTATTTAGATTGCAACATCATATGTCTCATGTTTTTTATACGACTGCTTCTGTCATTGCAAACGAGTATGGTTCTAATTTCCCTAAAGTTTTAGTTTATTTAATCAATAATATGAATTTTGATAGAGAAGAAAGACCATTAAGTGCAGTAATGAGATTTGATAATGAATCCTCAAGATATTTTTTAAAAGAATTAAATATAGCTTTCATGAAAGGTTTTATTGACGGCAAAGAGAAACCATCATTAGCAGAAACATTGAATCATGTTTTGGGCGGTGAATTAAAAAAAGAGAAATCAAAACTATTAGATTTTTGTGAAAAAATGATTCCAAAATTAGATTCAAAAGAAGAAATTGAAATATTTATAGAAGATTCAGATCTTTATTTAGATTATAAATATTATATTTCTAGATTTGGAAATCTACCTTATAAAAAAATAGTCAAATCAAAAGAGTTTATGGATTATATAGAAGACTGTGACGATGAAGATGTTGGTCGTAGTTTAAATACCATATTAGATGAATTCTTGGAATCTGAAGAATTTAAAGCTTCTGAATATACTTTTGATGTTCAAAACGAGTTTTGTAATTTAATAAGAAATGATCCTGAAAAGTTCAAAAAGCATGTTGTGGATTTAAACAGAATGAAAAACACACGATATGTAACATTTGAAAATAAAGAGATTGACCTTTTTATGTTAATAAATAAAGAATTGACAGATGAAGAAAGTAGAAGATTGATTTATAGAAAAAATTATTAAACAGAAAAAAGAGTCTTAAAGACTCTTTTTATTTTTAATTTTAACTTCTGTTTTAAGCTCTAGTAAACTAATAAATTCTTTTGCAAAATCATATTCGTCTTTGTCTTTAATTAAAGCTTTCTTTATTTTAGGAGACAAAATATTATTGATGAATGAAACGCTTTCTTTGATATCGTCGGTCATAATACCCATATTTTCTAAGTATCTATTATTAACGTCTGAAAAGATATTAAAAACAACTTGCTTGGATAAAAGATATTCAACACTGCTATTTTCAATGTGTTTATTAAAAGCATTAAGTATTTCTTTTGCTTTACCATTTTTTTCTGAAAATCTGACTACTCTTGAATACTCTTCCATATCAATCATTAATCCAGTTTTATTTTCAATAGAATAATCAATCATGTTTTTAATATTTTCAGTTTGACGTTTGTTATATTGCGCACCATATTTAGTACTTGCTTCAATAGTTTTAGTAGACAATAATTTAAATGTTTGTGGAAACTTGCTTGTTTCAACTAAACGTTCTAATAATTCAGGTCTTTGACTATAATCAAATACTTTTGTAAATTCATCTTGATTTTGAATACTCTTCAAAAAGAACTCACCATATTCTTCATTAAGGTAATCATAACCCCAAAGCATACCTTTTGACTCGTAGTTGTGACTATATAATGCCATTTGAGTGCAAATATCATTTAAACCATCTGCCAATAATGAAACTTTATCTGTGTAATCAATTTCAAAGATATTATCAATTTCTTCAAGAACCTCTTTACTTTTATACTCATTAAATGCAGAAAACATATAAGAACACATTATAGTTTTATAAAACTCCAAGTCTTCCATAGAAAAATCATCTTTCATTTCTTTATATTTGCTTTTAATCATTTTTAAAGTTGAGTCTTTTAGTTCTGGCTCACTTAAACAATAAACTAAAGTTTCTACGTCTGGTTCTCCATATAAAGGTTCTTCAAGTTTTAATTGAAAAAGAGTATAAACAAAACTGTCTTTTTCTTTTTTATCAAATTTATCAAGCGAAGATAAATATTTGGTTAATCCTTGATCAACAATTTTATTATAAAATAAAGAAACCTTTTTATTTGAATTAAGAACATAGTCAAAATGTTCGTCAGCTAATTCATGAACGTCTTTCTCATATCCTTCTAAATAAGCAAAATCTCTTAGGTTTCTTCTGTTCTCCATTATATTTTCTTTAATAATAGTGTTAAATACACCACTTGCATTGTCCATATCAATATCTCGACCAAACAAATCTAAAATATCATCGAAAGATTTTTCATTAATTTGTCCATATTTATTAACATATTTAGTTTTTTCAATTTTGTAATCTTCTTTATCATAAGCTTCAAGAATATGTCCTTTTGCCGAAGTTAATAAAGCAAGTTTAGATTCAACGTCAGATTCAGGTTTGTTGAAATCCAGTATTAAGTTTAATTCATTAAAGTTTGTTGTGTAGTGATTAAAGTAAGTTGTTTCTCTTGTTACACACCATAAACTTGAACCTAATTCTCTCATGGAATTAAAATCTGAAACTTTTAAGAAAAGTGAATTATCTTTTTCTTCTATTACACTAACATTAAGATCTTTTATCTTGTCTTTATAATAGGCAAGATTCCAATCACTCAATAATTCTTTTTCAAGTGCGATGTTTAAATCCTCAGAACTATGAAAAGAAGCAATCTTCTTTGTAACCTTATTTGATATTTCTTTTTTAGTAATATTCTTTTCAGATAAAGCTAAGAAAATCTTTTCTGTTTTATCATTGATAAGTTTTTTGTATTTTCCAGAAACAACAGCTCTAAGCAGAGACTTTGCTTTTTGTTTTCTTATTGTGTTCTCTACTTTATCATTAATCATTTCGAAGGTATCAAAATGTGATTTGATTTTTTCTGGTATTAAAGCTTCTATATTTACATCTTCATTTTGAAGAAGATTTTTATGTTCGTTCTTTTTTTTAAACAAGTTATCGATTAAACCATAATCAATACCATTTTCCAAACAAGAGAGAAAAAACTGCCTCTCTTTGTTATTCTCAAAAAATTTGCAAATTTTTCTTTTTTGTTTTTCTAGTTTTATATTTTCCATAAAATAAAGTTCTCTCTTTTTATATCATTATAGCATATTTATGGGTTTGGAAAAGAAAATAAAAATATTAAAATGCTATTATTAGGCGTTTTAAGAAAAAAAAATATATAAATTTAAGATTTATTTTATTTTTTTTTAATTTTTTTTTGTAATATTTTTTTTCATATAAAAAAGTTAATAAAACAATGTTTTTTTAAGATATATGGCTTTTTTTTCGATTTTAAAAATATATAAAACAAACCATAAAAACAACAAAAAACAAAACAAGTGATTGCTTTTTAGCCATTGCAGCTATTGACGTTTCGGTAAAAAAATAGAATAATTGTCGTTATTGCAAACAAGCAAACAAATAATTAATAAAAATATAAGGATGGATATCATTATGAAAAAAACAGTTCTAGCAATCGCAATGGGTGGTCTTATGGCTTCTAATGTTGCAAATGCAGCAGAGATTGAAGTAAGAGACGCTTATCTAGGCGCAGAAATTGGTGGTAACTTTTTACTAGGTGAAGAAGATTTACAAACAGACGGCACATTTGCTTCTGACAATATGTTCAAAGTTGGTGCTGAAATTGGTACAAAAATGACAAAAGACATAGATGTTTTTGTTGCAACAGAAGCTAGATTGGGAATGGAAGGTATCGATGGAGATTGGACAGAAGGTAAGTATGACGGTGATACAACTGATCTGTATAAATTTACTATTGGTGCTGATACAGTAGCAGGTCGTACAGAATTTGGTATTCTTGAAGGTGAAGCTGATAACATGGACGATTTTGCAGATCTATCTATGGAGCACGGTTTAGATGCACATTTCGGTGCAGCAATTAATGGTGAAAACACTTTACAACACATTTATAAAAATGATATGCTTCAAGCTTCAGCAAGCTATGATTTCGATACAGAATCGTATTTCTTAGGTGCTACTGCTAAAGTTCTACCAAATCTAGAACTAGGTGCTGGTTATGTTGACGGTGGTGAACATGTTGATGAAAACAAAACAGATCGTTCTTACACATTAGGTGCAGTATATTCACTACAAAAACTGGACTTAGCAGCTAAATATGCGTCATTTGAACATGTTGACGGTCATGAAGTAACTGGCTATGCTTTATCTACTGCATACAAACTAAACGATAAGTTAAAATTAGCAGCTTCTTACAACAAAGAAGACTACGATTTAGTAGGTGTCTCTGATCTTGACGACGATTGGTTCACAGTAGGTGCTTCTTATCAAGTTCATAAAAACATTGAATTAGTAACAGACTACAAATTCGCTTCTGAAGAAGACGACAAACTGTTCGTAAGAGCAAACGTAAACTTTTAATTGATTTTTTAAAAGTATAAAAACAAAAAACCCAGACAATGTCTGGGTTTTATTTTGTATTAGCAAAATTCACATTTTCCTATGTTAAAAATATTTTTGTTTTCATAAATATAAAATAAAAAAAATATATATAGAATTTATTTATAAAAAAATTATTAATTTTTTTTGAAATAAATAATAGACAAATTGTATCTAATATATAAACAAAAGAAACAATAGAGGTGAAATGACAAAAATATATATAGGTGAAGTAAAATGACTAAAACAAAAATAACAATAAATAATAGCAAAGCCCTTTTTAAAAAAGTGGGAAGATTATCATTATATGAAGCCCTAATGTCAAAAAAAGAGAAAATGAAAAAAATTAAGGGTAAACTATTAGGAAAGTAAAATTACTTTCCTTTTTTTTTATTATTGTTTATAATTTCTAATCATTTCTTTTGTTATGATATTTTCTGTTTTCTTATTATTTGCATAATTATATAAATAATTAAAACATTCAAAATCTTCTCTTAAAAAATCGTCAATAATGGAATCAGCACTTTTTTCATCATTATACATGTCCATATCTTCTTCATTAATATTATTTACAAAATTAACAAATTCAGGAGAAATTAAAATTTTTCTATAATCAAAATCATCATCTTCTTTTTGCAAAAGAGGGATATCTCTATAAAAGCCTTCTGCAATTAGAAATAAAACAAGGTTATCTTTCTTTTCTAATTTATCATAATCTTCAAAAAGATCTTTCATTTTGTTTGCTTTATCATCTTCAATTAAAGTTCCTTTCTCAAAACCTTTTTTTAATTGAGAGATAACAAAATCAACAGAATTTTTATCAATCATAAAAAAACCATTAGCAACATCACTAAATAATTCTTCTGAGTCTTTTATTTTTTCGTAGTATATAAAAAGAAAATGAGTTAAATAATAATCAATTGATTTTTTATATTCTAAAACAGCATGATTGAAGTCCTCTACACCTAAACATTCAATGTGGGTTCTAAATAAATCTTCAAAATTATTGTGTTCAGTTTTAAACTTTTCATTCAATACGTTAATCGCTTTGTTTCTACCACCATATTTAGCAATAGATAATTCTTCATAATTTTTAGAAAGTTGATCGTTGTAATTAATAATTATATCATTATTGGAACAATGTTTAATTATTTTTTCATCTAATGAGTAAAGAGAAAATTGGAATCTATACATAATATATCCTTTTAAATTTGGTATATTTTATCATTCATGAAAATGAACTTCAACTGAAATAATTGAAAATCTTAAAAAAATATAATAATATATAAATAACTACAAAAAGGGGTATAAATATGAAAGAGTTGATAATAGGGATATTTTGTTTGCCTGTCTATGAAGCTTTTGTTGCTTTAAGGGTTAAGTTTTTAAAAATAGATCCAGCATTGATAGCAAATTTTATAGAAGCAAGAGGAATTAGAGATCCATTATATCAAAAACTTTTCTTTTATGGTTACACAGTGTCTTTACCAGTTTTCTCATGTTCAATGATAACGTTATTTTTAATACATTTTTTAATGAAAAAATTAGGCTATGATCCGTTCACAATGGCATTATGTTTTCTTGTGTTTTCAATGTTGACTTCATTATATGCTTATTTTAAAGCTCCGTTTGAGCAAGACGTAATAATTGCAATTATTATAGCTTTTGTCCTCTCGACATTTTCATTTTCGTTGAAAGCAAAAAAATTTTCACTAGATTAAAAAAAAGCTCCTTGAAGGAGCTTTTTTATTTTATATGATTTTATTTTTCTTTAATTTGTTTTTAATTCTTAACAAGTCTTTATCTTTGTATTTAACATTAGGAAAAATGTTATTTTTAAGACAATTGTAAGCATCTAAAATAATGGGTTTTAAATCTTCTGCAATATCTTTTGGTGCTGTTTCTAATAATGTTGTTTTTTTAATTGATAAATCAACATATGGAAGAATAGAATCAGAACGATTAGAAGGCAATGGCATGTCAAATACCTTATACCCAAAGAGCCTGTTGGGTATTTTAATTTTTCCAGATTTCCATTCCCAATCATTGCTTCCTAAAAATGTCCAAGCCAATAATTCTAATTTACTATCATGATCATAATCTTTTGAATAAAAATCATATTCATTATCAATAAATAAATATTTTTTAACATTAATACAATTTAAAAAAATATCTGCATTCATTAAAAAATTAAATAAGAACGCATTAAAAGTTATGTCATAATTATAATCTTTAATTACTTTACTGTTTTCAATTTCAATAACAGGTTTATTTTTTTTAATTTGATTAACGAATATCTCTTTGTTATGTAAAACCCAATCATAGCAAACAGACTCACTGCTTTTTCGAAATTCTCCCATGTCTGTATGCAATAGATCTATGGAATAGAATTTTACAGTAGAATTATCTTTTTCAATGTAATAACCCCATTGATCTCTTGAAATTAAATGATACTCTTTTCCACCAATTTCAAAATACAAATAAGGATATTCTTCATATTCTGTATATTCTTCTAAATTATTAAGTTCTAAAAAAGATTTCTTTAAAAATGATAGTAGAAAGTCAAGTTTATAAAAAGATTCATCAATTTCTTTATCATATAAAGAGATTATGTTTTTCAGTGTTTTTTCATTAGACTCTTCAAATGCAAAAGACAATATATTTTTAAAATCTTCCTTAATAAGTGTCATGTTTTTAATTTTATCAACATAAGAGTAATCGTATATTTTAGTTTCAACAATGATATTGTAAAGAATCATAAGCTGTTCGTATACAGCTTTATTGTTTTTAAATTTATCAAGTTCTTGAAGAGAAGAGAAATTCCAATAAGGCACAATACCAATTAAATGTTCAATGGATTCTCTATGAGAAAAAGAATTTGCTGAAAAGCTTTTGTTATAAAAGTACATTAATGTAAGCTGTTCTTCTATTGATTTTTCTTTAAAATGCCCTTCATTTCTACCAATAAAACAAGAATATGATTTATTATTTTTGGAAAAAGAATAAAGTGTTCCTTTTAATTCTTCATTTTCTATAGAAACCCCTTCTGCTCTATCTTCCAGAGAAGCCACAAAAGATTTACTGTTTTTACAAAATTCGTTTAAAGTATCTTTTAAAAGAAAATGCTTTGAAATGTCAGACATTATTTCTCCTCATAAATTAACAGCACAATAATAACACAAAAAACTTAGACTTTGAAGTGTTTTTTTCTTGTACATATTTCTATTAAATGTTAATATTCCAAAAAAAGTAAGGATTTTAAATGAAAATATATGAAATATACGAATATATCAGAAGCCCAGAATATTTAGTCAACTTTTTAACAGAATGCGGTATTGAATCGGAATATGATTCAGACGAGTCTGAACTTAAAATTCCTTCATTAGAAAGATTAGGTCAAAAGAAAATAAAAACATTAAAACCAGAAACAAAAGACTATGACTTTGATATAATGGAAATGACTGATTTTATTCCTGCATTAAATTTAGACCATAGAGAATCCACCTATCAAACAGAAGATATGTTAATGTTGTTAAATAGTGCATTACATTCAAAAGGAATGGAAATTATAGAGTTTGATACAAGAAGTGATTATTCTCTTCATGTCATAACAAAACTCGGTGCAAAAAGTATAGAATCAGTATATCGTGGTTCTGCTGAAATAATAAATAAAGATTTAGAAGAAATTGCTCTTGAATTTAAAAAATTATATCGTATAAAAGAAGAATCTGAAAAACCTTTTAAAAACGAGATTTCGATTTATAAAGCAGCAAGTATAATTTCTAGAAACTTAGATGAAAAAACTGTTAATTATGAATTATTGGTAGATTTTTTAAATGACGTAGATCCAGAATATAACTATGAAATTGAAGAAAAAAAAGGTAGAATAGGAATAACAAGAAACAAGTTCGAGGATTAAAAATAAATGATGTTATACGGTTTTTACATTCTATTAGGTTTAATAGGATTGGTATATAGTGCGGATAAATTTGTAGAAGGGGCGTCAAATCTCGCTCGTAATCTAGGTATGTCTGCTATATTGGTAGGTATTATAATTGTAGGTATAGGAACGTCTGCACCTGAGATATTGGTGTCTTCTAGTGCAGCTTTGGAAGGTTCTGATTTAGCATTAGGTAATGCGATAGGTTCCAATATATCAAACATAGGTTTGATTATAGGTCTAACAGCGTTATTTGTCCCTTTGACAGTAAGAAGAGAATTACTAAAAAAAGAGTTTGCATTATTGATTGCAGTAACATTTTTAGGTATCTACTTACTTTCAGACGGTAATTTAGTAAGATTAGACGCTTTCTTTTTCTTAATATCATTAGCTTTTGTTATGTATTTCTTTGTAATGAATGCAAAACACGGAAAACATAATGAACCAGTAGAAGAAGAATCAGAAATTACAATGACAATGGGTAAATCTATCCTATATACAGTATTAGGAATGGCAGCTCTTATTGGTTTTTCTAAATTATTGGTATTTGGTGCAGTATCATTAGCAAAAGCGATGGGCGTTGACGATATTATCATTGGTTTAACTATTGTATCAGTAGGGACTTCATTACCAGAATTGTCAGCTTGTATTGCAGCAGCAAGACAAAAACAAGCAGACTTAGCAATTGGTAATATTGTAGGTTCTAATATTTTCAATATATTAGCTGTTCTTTCCGCTTCTGGTTTTATTCATCCTATGGAAGTAAAACAAGAAATGCTAGTGAGAGATCTTCCATTAATGGGTATATTAACAATTGGTTTCCTATTAGTTTCATTCTCACCAAAAGGTGATGGTAAAATTAACAGAGTAGATGGTTTTCTATTTTTAACAATATTTGTTCTTTATATAACTTCATTAGTCTTAGAAGAAAAAGGTATTTTTGATACAACAAAATTCTTAATGGAAGTAATGTAATTAACAAAAAATTAAAACAAAAAAGAATAGCTTCGGTTATTCTTTTTTTTAAAGAATCTAAAAAATGACAACTTTAAAAAATTATTTTTTATGCGTAAAAAATATCACTTTGAATAATGAAATAATCAGTTTCTAACAACATAATAGAATGTATATTATTCTTAATTTCTAATTGTATTTTATCAATGTTTTTACTTAAAAACAAAACCTCATTACTAGGGCTTAGAGTTTGCAAAATTTCTTTTAATGTAACAACGAATCTCATTTGTTCTATAATAATTCCCCTCTGTTTTTCTTTTTCTTTTTTAAAGATGTAAGTATTAGGAACATTGCTACCATTTAGTAAAGACTCTTTTAATTGATTTAAAAAGAGATCTTGTTGCTTTAAAACTTTTAAGGAATTGTTTATTAATCTTGTTGTTCTTGTATCTAAATTCATTTTTTCACCTTTATACTAGACTTTAGTCTAACAAAAAAAAGAAACTTTAAAATAAAAAAGAATCTCATATTTTTTTAAATTATAAGAAAAATGAAGTGGTAAAAATCCAATTTTCATAAAGCCTCCTAAAAAACAGCAAGAATAAATATAACAGAGAAAAACAAAAGTTCAAGAAACAAAACGACTTATCGGATTAAGTCGTTTTATTTTTAATAATGCTTATCGAACCATGAAAACTGCTTTTTGTTTAATGATATTTCTATTAACCCACGCTGTTTTAGCGAGACGACAATTGTTTTCAGCCCAACCATTTCCACAACCTGCGTTTCTTGCATAACCAGTTTCAGTGCTTGCAATTCTATATAAGTCAGAATTAACGATATGTCCCCATATATCAGTTTGTCCCCAGTGATAATAAGTCATACTATTTTTGTTAAACCAATAATAACCAATATAATGAGGGTGTGAATTGGAGTCGCCCCAAGGAACACCATTGAACATAACATATTCATCTTTAGCTCTTCCATTTTGATAATCAGATTTATCAAAAAGGAAACTAATCATATCAACTTCAACTTCACCAAAAGTTCCAGTATTGAATTTACGGAATTCAGGAGCAACAGAAGCGTCATATGGCGCACCATGTAGGTCGATAACACTCTTTATAGCATATTCACTATATTTAGGCCATCTAGTTAATCTAGTGTTCTGAGTGTTGTTAGGATTGTCGTCAGGTAAACCACCAGCAGTAGGATAACCTTCAAAATATAAGTTTTGATCAGCAACAATAGTCCAACCGCCACCGTCAGTAACCATATCACAATAAACAGTTCTTGCGGTATTATCCAAATGAATAGTATATGCTTTACTTCCTGTGCTACCTTGTGTATTTAATATCTCTTTACAAGATTTTGCTAAATATGTTCCAACAGCACCTTGTGCTTCTACTTCTGAAATAACTTGTGATTCGTTTTCTGTTGTTGCTAATGTTTCGGAACCGTCAGCCCAAATATCATAAGTAGTTTTAACTCTTGTTTGGTTTTGAGAACAATTTCTATTTTGTGTATATGAAGTTCCATTATAAACTTCTGCAGGTGTAGGAGACCATGATTGACAATTATAGTGAGCACCATCGTCAATCCAACTAGAATGTTCAACACGCTGATTGCCTGTTAAATAGTTCTTAGTTCCTGTTTCTGACTGAGATTCATCTTCAATAATAGTTTGTGATTCTGATTCTTTTCTATTGAATGTTTGACTACCGTCAGCCCAAACATCAAAAACATCTCTATCTCTTGTTTGGTCTTGTGAACAACTTCTTGTTTGTGTAAATGAATCACCTAAATTAACAGTTGAAGGATCTGGACTCCAAACTCCACAATCATAATGAGTGTTAACATTAACCCAAGCATTCCAGTCACCATTTGTTTCAGAGACAATGTAATTCTTTGTTCCAATAGCGGCTTGTGTTTCTGATTCACTAATAGTCTGTGATTCAGTTTCAGTTCTGTTATGTGTTTCTTCTCCATTTGCCCAGACGTCATAAATATCAACAGTGCGTTGTTGATCTTGTGAACAATCACGAGTCTGAGTAAATGCCTCGTTTAAATTGATTTCAGAGACATCAGGCGTCCAATCTTCGCAATTATAATGTCCATTAACATCTGTCCAATTGCCATAGACTTCATTGGTTTCACCTGTTTTGTAGTTTCCAGTTCCTGTTTCTGAATAACTATTTTCGACTTTAACGATTTGATTTTCTTTTGTGACTGTCTCATTAGTATTTCCATCGACAATTTCAATAACTGTTACCGTTCTTTCTTGTTTTTGGTCACAATCTTCAATTTGTGTAAACACTTCACCAAGTTTATAGTCAGCAGGGTTATAACGTTCTATACAATTATATGGAGAACCAACATCATACCATTTTGAATAATTCGGTTCTGAAATTTTTCCTGAGTTATAAATATTCTGTCCTTTGCTTATTATAACATTAAATTCATTAGCGTAAGAAAACGCTGAAAGTCCGATTAAAATAGAAGACAACAGAATAGTTTTTTTTCTTTTAATTTTCATTTAAAATCCTTTTCATTTATCTATTTTTATTTTATTCCAGATTAAAAAAAAGTCAAAGATTCTGAATTTATTAAACAACAACGAAATGCTTGTTTGTATGATTGTAATCTGATTTTACAAAATGAAATCTATTTAGGTATTTATATTCTAGTTTTAAGTCTTTAAAATAATAAAAATGCCCAGGTTCTATATGATTTAATTTTTTTCCCAATTGAATATTTTTCATATATTTATTGTCTATATTAATTTGAGAATTTGCCATTAAGATATGAGAATGATCGTTCTTTAATATATTGAAACTATCTTCAAATGAATAAAGATTAAACATTCCATATATAGAATTAATAAAAAAATAACCTTTATTATTAACTTTTTTCATTAATTTGGAATAATTTATAAAGTCGTCCAATTTAAAACAAGAAATATTATCAGTAATAATAGGGATTTCTTTACCAGTATTCTTTGGCAATGCTTCTAAGATGTCGAAAAAAGATTGGATAAAATATTTTTCAATTGGGGGAAGTAGAAAAACGCTATTTTTCTTTGATAAATCAGTTTTCATATTATCAATAGCTTTTTTTGTCATAAAATATTGAGTTGTATTTGTGTTATTAGTATTAAGACGAGTTAAAAAATTATAGATATATAATTTATTTTTTTCATTGATTAAACCAAAAGGTTCTAAAGTCTCAGCAGTTCTATAAAAAGCACTATTATCACCTAAAAAATTAAAATACAGAAAATTAGAAATTTGTTTTTCTGATAATAATTCATATATCATCATTCTAAGTGTTTCAGATCTTCCAGAGCCATCACCACCCCCAAACAATATATTTTCTTTTTCTTCTTTAAATATATGACTGCCTTTTCTAAGGGTATACTTAATTCCGCTTCTATCTTCAAATCTTAATTTCACAACATTCTTGTCCTTGACTAATTATTTTTATTTATATTATCTTAGAATTGATTGTTTTTCAACACTGTTATTAATTTTGATGAAAAATAAAAAAACATGTATTTTATTGAAGTTTAATTATGCTTTTGATATACTTAATGTCTTGAAACAATAAAAAGGAGTGATTATGACAAAGACAATCAAACAAACATTAGATTGCACAAAAGTTGGTGAACAGATAACAATAAATGGTTGGGTTCGCACACAACGAAATCAACAAGATCTTTCATTTGTTAATGTATTTGATGGTTCTTTGACTAATCCTATTCAAGTTGTTGTTAATTCTGATCTTGAAAATTATGATTTGGTAACAACTTTGACTTCTGGTTGTTCTGTTTCTTTTACTGGTGTTTTAGTGGAATCACCTGCAAAGGGGCAAGACTTAGAAATTAAAGCAGAATCATTTACATTAATTGGTGGAGTAGAAGACGCAGGAACTTATCCAATGCCAGCGAAAAGGCTAACCCCTGAACATTTACGAGAACATGCTCATCTACGACCACGTTCTAACATTACAGGTTCAGTTGCTCGTGTTAGACAAACTGTATCAAAAGCATTACATGATTTTTTCGAAGAAGAAGGTTTCTTATGGTGTTCGACACCTTTATTAACGGCTTCTGACTGTGAGGGGGCAGGTGAAATGTTTCAGGTAACAACATTAAACTTAGAAGACACTCCTAAACGAGAAAACGGTAAAGTTGATTATTCAAAAGATTTTTTTGGCAAGCAAACAAACCTAACAGTATCAGGACAGCTTAATGCAGAGACTTATGCTTCTGCGCTAACAAAAGTATACACGTTTGGTCCGACTTTTAGAGCAGAAAATTCTCATACAAGTCGTCACTTGGCAGAATTTTGGATGGTAGAACCAGAAGTTGCATTTGCAGATATGAATGACGCAATTTCATTATCTGAGCGTATGCTTAAATATGTTATAAAACGTGTTTTAAAAACAAGAAAAGAAGATATGGACTTCTTTAACAGTTTTGTAGACAAAACATGTCTGAAAAGACTTAATGATTTTGTAGATAGTGATTTTGTTGTTTGTGACTATACAAAAGCAATTGAGATATTGAAAGAATCAGGTGTTCCTTTTGAAAATAAAGTAGAATGGGGTATTGATTTATCTTCGGAACATGAACGTTTCTTAGCAGAGCAATACTATAAATCACCTGTTGCAGTTACAAACTATCCAAAAGCAATTAAATCTTTTTATATGAGAGATAACGAAGACGGAAAAACAGTTGCTGCTTTTGATATCCTTGCTCCACAAATTGGTGAAATTATTGGTGGTTCTCAAAGAGAAGAAAGATTTGATAAGTTAATCGAAAAAATGGAAGAGAATGGTTTAAACCCAGAAGATTATAGTTGGTATCTTGATCTTCGTAGATACGGAACAGTGCCACATTCAGGATTTGGATTAGGATTAGAAAGATTGGTATCTTACATTACAGGTGTTTCTAACATTCGAGATGTTATTCCATTCCCAAGAGCACAAGGGAAAATTGATTTTTAAAACATAAAGAGACGATCAACATCGTCTCTTTTTTATTATTATTTATTGAAAAAAACAGGAAAGTATAAACATTGATTATTTATCTTTTTTTATTATATTTAAAGCGGCTTAGAAAAAAAAGGATGAAAAATGGTCAATAAAAGTATAGAAAAACCAATTGAAGAAAAAATAGAAATAGAGAAAAAGACTCTTTTAGGAGTCTTTTTGTTTAAGGTCTTGGTCTACGTCTTTTTTGTTTTTTTTCATCTTTAACTTCATTTTTCTCTTCTTGTTTCTTTTTTAATTCAAGAGCGAAGTAATAACGTAGGTTGGTTAATGCTTTTCCTAAAAGATTCAATCCTTTCCAATTTTCAGGATTATTAATTTTAGGATCTTTTTTGCCAAGCTTTACACCATATATGGCATCATAAGGACTGGCTTCAACAAGGATACTTCCTTTCGTAGAGTTTAATTCTTTAAGCATATCAGGGTTCTGACTATACTTAAGCTTCGAACCAGAAAAGATAATACCTTCTCTTCTTTCCAACCAAGTTTTTTCAACAAACTTAGATTCTTTTCCCATTGCTTTGATTGTTCTTTGAACTGCTGACCATAAACCATACATATTTTTAACGTCAGATTCTTTTTTAATATAACCTTCTTTTACAAGATATTTAACGTCTCGATCATAAGCTTCATGAGAATCATTCGATATCAATCCTTTTCGATCAATTTTTCCATTGATAAAACCTTGTGCAATATCAAGTTGATTAATCATCATGATTTTAGCGGCAACAACCTCATCGTTGAACAATTTTGCCTTACTAAACATCATGAATTGTTCTGCTGAAATAAACTGGAATTCTTTATGCTTAAATAAAGAAGGATGCCATTGACTAAATGTATCCGCTTGAGAAAAAAACAAAGAGAATTTTCTTTTCGACGAATTCATAGCAACTTGATATGCACAATTTGGGTCATTTGGATTAAACGTAATAGTTCTTACTTGATTATTTTCTTTCGCTTGATTGTAAGCATCTTTGATTTCCGTCATTCTTTTCTTCTTAACAAATTTTTTCTCAATATGTTCTTTATAACTTTCATTAAATACAATATTATCTGGTACATCTTTGTTATCAATAAACATATCCAACATTTCTTGAGAATCATAGCCATTTAATGATTTTTTTGGTTTGCCATATATGTATTCATATTGATAAATAATTAAAAACTCTTTTTCAGGATGCAATCGAGCATATGTATACAAATCTTCAATATTCGCAGAAATTTGTTCAGGAGAAACACTTCTCCAATCTTTCTTATCATAAGTAATACCAGACACCGTTTCGTAATATCCTGCGTCTAGGTTTTTTGTTACGAGTGCATATGTTTTACCAGAAACACCTCTACCAATACCTTCCTTAATTGTTTCGCCAGCACTATTTCTTTTAATTGGAACTGCACCAAATTTTAATGCTGATTTTGCAGCACCTGCAAAGTGTCTAGCTTGTGGATTTGATCCAAAAACAAATATTTCATTTTCAGCCAAAGAGTTAATAAATTTGCCTTGCCAGTATCGTCTTTCTAATTTCATTTTAAATCCTTAATTTCTTATAAGTATTATATCATATTAAGAAAAAAAAAGAAGAATGTTTCTTATTTTAATTAACAAGAACAAACTTCAATTTAAGATATATGAAAATAATAAATAAGGATATAAAAAGATAAGAAAAAAGCTTGCCAAAGGCAAGCTTTATTTCTATTATTTTTTTTCTGCGTCTTCAAATATCTTCCGAATTGCTTTGTAAGAGGTTAAATCATTTTCAAAATTCTTCCGTAATTGAGGATTTTTTGTTTCTTTAACTAATTTTTCCAATTCTTTAATTTTAATACTAACAGTAGTTTTATTTATATTGTTTATATTAGTACACTCATTTTGTAAGTTCTCCTTTAAGATATTTAAATAGTGATATCGAATCACTTATTTTATAATAACAAAAAAAAATTATTAAATCAAGTCTTTGTTTTTTTAATACTGTACTACTTATTTTGACTTTTAATATTTGATTTAAATAAAAGAAAATATAATATAGTAAAAAGGTGGCATATGGAATATGACACATAAAAAGATGGCATGGCGTATTTGCCACAAAAATAAAAAGGAATTGTTATGAAAAAATTTAGCTCACTTATGCCGAGTGTTTCGTGTCTTCTTATTGCTGGTTGTACAGCAAATGGTTTTTATGAAGGCTATTCTTCGACAACTCCAAAAGAAATAGAGTCTTATAATGAAAAGATATTTATAGGTATACCTTTTTCTTTGTCTTTTGAAGGATCTTCGGTAAGAATTAATGATGAATGGGTAGCAACAGTAGCGCATAATAAAGTGATATTAATAGGTAGAGAAGTTTATTATCATCCAAGATGCGATTTCGCATTAATTAGAGACAAAGCAGATCAGAAAGAAAATTATCCAAAAGTTGGCTATGTTTACGAAAATGACGGGTATAATGAAATTTATCATTTAGGGTATCCATTATTTGCACCATTATCTTCACATAAAGGAAATTATTTAGGTGAAGTAATAAATCCGACAGATAATTGTTCTTATTCTGCAACAGATGGAACAGTGATTGGTGGTATGTCTGGTGGTGGAGTTTATAACAATAAAGGTGATGTAGTTGGTGTAACAACTGGTGTGATGTATAAAAATATAAAGTGGGATAAAACTGTAAATAAGAGAGAACAAATGGCTCCTGGGATCTTTATGTCATTTTTAGGGGTTGAAGATTTTATACACGAAGTTACAGGTATTGAATATTATCCTAATACAGTAAATTTATCAAATCCTTTAACAGAACAAGAAAAAGCTGACATACGAAAACAACTTGGGAAATAAAAATTCCAGAATAATTCAAAAAATACAAAATAATTTTTCATCCGTTGTTAAAAAATAAAGAATTTTTTATCTAAAAAAATATATTAAAAGTTCTTAAAAAAAACTAAAAGCCTAAGTTTGTAAGACAAAAACTATATATAAAAAAATAAAAATTATACACAAAAAGTTTGTAAATTATGTGAAAAAAACTATATTAATTAAAGGGAGTATAAAACTAGTCACATACACAACTAATTTTATATATAAAAAAAAGGGAATTGAAAATGATTAAAAATATGAAAAAAAACAATATCACTAAAATTTTATTTTTATCATTCTTGCTACAAGGCTGCACAATAAATGGATTTTATGAAGGTTATTCTTCTGATACACCAGATGACCTTTTGAAATATAATGACAAAAAGTTTTTAGGGATACCTTTTTTGTTAGCATTTGAAGGGTCATCAGTGAAATTAAATAATCAATGGAGAGTAACAGTAGCTCATAATAGACCTTTATTAGTAGGTCAGGAGGTTTATTACCACCCAAGGTGTGATTTTGCCTTAATAAGAATAGACGACAAAGGTGACTACCCAGAAGTAGGTTTTGCTTTGTATGACAAAAATGTTTTTCATGTCGGATATCCAATTTTTGGAATAGGATCTTCTCATAAAGGAGAAGCAAGAGGCGACGTTATAAACACAACAGATAATTGTATGTATTCAGCGACAGATGGAACTGTGATTAGTGGTATGTCTGGTGGTGGAGTATTTAATGAAAGTGGTCAATTAGTTGGTGTAACGACTGGTGTTATGTTTAACAATCTAGAATGGTCTGATGGAAGGACTGAGTTATTTCCTGGTATTTTTATGCCATTAGCAGGAGTGGAGGATTTTATTTATGAAATAACAGGACTTGATTTTTATCCTGATTTTGAAACAGTGAGTAATCCTTTGACAACATCTGAAAAACTTGCAATACGAAAAGAATTGGGAAAAGAAATAAGAACAGCAAAAAAATAGAGGCAAAGCCTCTATTTTTAATTATTAAGTTCGCAATATTTGTTTATTTTTTGATTCAAGTTCTCAACATTATCTTGATATTTTCTATTTTGTTTTCTTATGTCCTTATTTTGAATAGAACATAAAGTATAGTATTTGTAATCAGAACCCAAGATTCTTGAATATTGACTATCACCAGAATCTATAGCACATTGATTGCAAGGACAGTAACTAAATTCATATTGGTGTCTAGAAATAGCTAACCCTTTACAATGAAGACAAAGAAGAACAGAACATTTAATCTTAAAATTAACTTCATTTTTGTTGTTTTTTAAGACTATTTCTTCTTTCTTTTTGGATATTGTTTCTAAATCTTTATATATTTCTTTTCTAAGTTTAAACTCTTTATCGTTTCTGCACATAAAAACCTCTATTAAGAATGATAATTATAACATAAATTTAAAAAAATAAAAAGAAAAATTGCCTTTAAAGAGTGTTGATGATAATATCCATAATAATTTTAAAAATAAGGTAAGAAGATGTCAAAAAAAGCGATATGTAATGAATGTAAGGAAGTGAAGGAAGGTTCTTACAAAATAATGAATTATAAGCTAAACGAAAGGCTTACGGTTAAAGGAATTAAAATGCTTGTTTGTGATACTTGTGAAACACAAATGACGATTGCAAATACAGAAACGCCAAAAATAAAAGAAGCATTAGATAACTTCAAAATGATTAGACCAAATATTGAAAGTATTATTTTTCAAATACCAATACATCAAAGAGGTCATTGGGTTTCTCATGAAGAAGAAGACGGTGACATCTCTTTATCTTGTAATTGTAAAAAAGAAGAAGATAAAGGTGTGAACTGTAATGGCATTCTTTCTAGTTATCTCTATACTAAAAAAGACTGGGAAATATATATGAGCCAGCAAGGATTAATTTAAAGCCCATTGAAGGGCTTTTTTATTTTGCTTTAACAAAAAAGCCTTTGAAAAAATCTTCTTTTTGTATTTTAGAACAACGTTTTTCGGAGCTAGAAAAAAACAAAATACTTTTATTACTCATTACTATGATGATACCATTTATATCTTTACCTCTAAGTTTAATTGTAATTTCTTTACAACCAAGTAAATCTTTAAATTCTGATGCATTAACAATTGTAGACGTTTTCTTTTTATAATCTTTATAATTATAAAATAAATCGTCATCATTATATAAGTTTTCGACATAAGAATATGGCAAATTATATGTAACTCCATCTTTTGTGCAAACAAGAACTCTTTTTGGATTACATTTGACAATTTTAGCGTTAACGACACCTTCTTCTTTTGAAAATGAAAGAAAATCATGTTTCATGACTTCGGCTTTAGAATATCCAGTATCGGTATTTGTAAAATTAGCATTTTTAAATTCTTCTGATTCTTCTAAATATTCTCTTATTTTTACTATTAAATCTTTTCTTTCATGAAGTAAATCTAAAATATTATAAAAATAATCATTATGCATTTCTCCATATGGTCTTTGACCATGAAGTCGCTGAATAAAATGAGAATATTCATGTAGGATAGTTGCAACAATAAGATTTTGGTATGTAAACTCTGAATTAAAGTATTTTCTTTTTAATATTTCCATTCCAGTAGTCCATCTTTCTGCCGATTTTAATGTTAATTTAGATTCTAACATTAAAACACCATACGTAATTTCTCTTTTTCTGTGTTTGTAATTTGTTGCGGCTCCACGACCTACTCTAACATTTAATTTTTCTCCTTGGTGGAGTTCAAATGTTTCATTATAAACAATTTCTGTTGCTTTACACATTAATTCTGCTATATTTCGGTTTGTGCTCATTTAATGTCCCCTTTTTTGATTAATATATAATAACAGAAATTTTAAAAAAAATAATTACTTTTTATTTTCTTTTGCTAAGTTTTTTATTAAATCTAAGTGACTCAATCCAATCTCTTCAAAGAAAATGGCACTTAATGTAAAATCTTGAACTTCTCTTGTCTTTTTATTCCATTGGTCATAGGAATAAAGATAGGAATTACCAGTTTGGTCTAGTATTGTGATTCTTTTATATTTATTTAATTCAGATTTTTTTACTAATTTTTCAAAATTTTTGTAATCTAAAACTTTAATAAATTTTTTATTATCAATGCTTTTAATGATTGAAAGTTCCAATTCTTTTTTTGGATTAACATAACTGATATCATCTTCATCTTCTTTTTTGATAATTAAAATGCTGCCATCCACTAAAAGAAAACGCATTTCCGTAACTGTTTCATACTGAAAAACAATATCCGTTTCTTTAATTTCAATTGAATCTTCATTACTTTTTTCTATTATCTTTTGAGCAATTGTCATTATTCTAATTCCCTTGTAGTTATTATATTTATATTATCACAAAAAAAATAAAAATAAAAAAAGCGACTCAAATAGCCGCTTTGTAAAATAAGTTATTCGCAAACCCAACAATATCGTTCTTCAATAGTAACAGTCTTATCGCCTGTTAAATATCCGTCACAAAAGCCGTCTTCAAATTCAGCTTCTAAAACAAGATTATTTACACCGTCTTTAATAAAGAAATCTTTTAAGATACCAGACATTTCTGTTCCCATTTTAAACCAGACTTCGTCACCGACAAAAACCTTCTTTCCTTCAAGTTTAAGAAACTTAACTGTTTTTTCTTTATCTTTTAATTCTTTTCTTTCGAGTATTGTCTTGTATTCATGAGGAAGGGAGCAACGAGTTAAAGAAATAACAACTGTTTTTTCTTTTGCAATTATTTTTTCAAAATGTTCACCTTTTGGTTTTAAGACAGCTTTTGTTTCACCGTTCTTATCTTTAAAACCGACAATTATCCCTTCTTGTTCAACATCAAATTTAAAACTAATTTCATCACCAATAACGACTTCTTTCTTTTCTACAATTGCTTTTTTCATCAATTTATCCTCTAGATTTACGTTTGAATTCCCTGTCCTTCAGGGCAGGGAGGAATAAAGTTTTTGTTTTCTTTAAAATAAAACCTCTAATAAAGATTTAATTATAACATAAAAGACATAAAAAAAGCAATCATTTATTTTTTTTGTTTTCTTTGTCTTTATCTTCTTCATTGTTCTTTAAATTTTTAACGATTAAAAAACCTATAATTCCAAATCCACCGCCAAAAACATTTGGTAAAAGAATAAGTAAGAATTCTAATTGCTGAAAGTTTTCGAATAATTGTGAATAAAATAGAGAAATAAAAACAAAATAGAAAACAGAATAGTAATTAAGATTAAATTTTGGTAAACTATCATTAGAGAGAATTTTATATTGAATAAAAAAACTCATAAAAAAAGGAAAAAAGCCTAAAATAAAATAACTAAAAAATGTGAATAAAGATTTTGAATGTTCTGGTATAATAAATTCATTTAACCAGAAGTTAATACCGTCATAATTAGAAACAAGAAAAGAATGTCCAAAACCAACATTGAGATTCATATCAACATTGTTTAGAAATAGATATTTAGCTGCCTCAACAGAGAGCAAATTGAAAATAAAGATCAAAAAGCACGTTGTAAATGCTAAAAAAATAGTTTTACCCATCAGTTTTCCTTATAGCTGTCACAATTTATAACAAAAATACTTATAAATATCAAGAACTATTTATATTTTTTCATAAATACTAACAAAAGATATGACATCGCATCCAAAACTATTATCTGTTTTATATTCAAAAGAAGTCATCATATCAACAATCGTAGTAAAAATAACTAGAAATAAAAATCGAATTAAGATATAATAAGTGTAATGTATTTGGAGAATTTTTATGTATAAGTTTAAAGTGTCAAAGAAAACTCTTAAAGAAAAATTAAATCTAAAAAGTATATATACTTGCTATGGCTTTAAACTTTACGAAAGTTTGGTTATGGAAGATACTTATAAAGAAATTTTTTACAATTCTTCTAAAGGTCAATTCATTAAATTAAATCTAGGACAAGAAGGTTACACTACTGTTTTAACTCAATTAGAGCATAGAATAAAAGGAAAACGTTTTTTTGGTGGAACAGATAGAATAGATACAACAACAGTAGAATCATATTCAAGTTTGGATGTTCTTATGAATATTGCGAAAATAAAAGATCCGTTAACAAGAAATCGCTTGGGTTTTTTTATGCAAAAAGAAACAATTGAAAACGTAAAACCTTTATTAAATAAAGGTTATCAATTAATTCCTGAAGAACTAGTTATACAATCTAAAATTTTTAAAAATGAAGCAGAACTATTTTCAATCTTTGATTTAAAAAAATATTATAGTTGCAAAACTTTAAACTTTAAAGATTTGGAGATTTCAGATCTTAAAATAAAAAAAATTGATATCAAAAACAATTGGAAAGAAGAATTTCCAATGCTAGAAATAAGCTTTGTCTTTGAAGACTTTTCTTCTTCTTCAATGGAAATAAAAAAAGAACGAAACAAGTATAATTTTAAAGCAAAGGGAAAAACTCAATATTTTTCTTCAATTGAAGATTTGAAAGCTATTAAGTTAGAAGAATTGAGAAGAGAAAGCTCTCAATGGGAGAAAATATCAATGGGAGAAACTAAAGAAATGAGGGTGTTCTTTTGAGCAATAATACAGTAAAAGATTATTTAAATAATTTAAAAAATAAAACAATAAAAGACTTAGATAAAATAAGCTTTTCTAAAGACGATCAAAAATTGTTTAAATCTAAACTCCTTTTTTTATCAATTATCAATGATTCATATAATAACAAAAATAAACGAGAAGAAATAAAGTTGATATTAGAAAAAGAAAAAGAGGAAAAATCTAAAAACAAAAAATTAAGAGATAAAATAGCTTCCAGTATTCCTTCTGTTGAGTATTATGAAGAATTGAATCGTGCAATGTCTATAAATATAAATATTGAAAAAAAACGATTAATGAAAAAACTAAATAGTTTCATTGAGCAAAAAGAAACAATGTATAAACTATTAAGCTCTTTAACTCCACAAGATGGTGAAAGAAGATGGAGTTCATTGCAAAAAGTGAAAATGGATTTAGAAAGAGAAATCGAAGATTTTGCTTTTATGTTATTAGTAAAAGAATATCAAAAGAATAGATTAAAAGCTAGAAAAGGAAAATTAAGATTAATAAATGAAGCGATTCAATTATCTTCATTAAAGATAGAAGAAGTATTCAATACACAAGGATTCAACTCGGAATTTGGAACAATCTACATAAATAAAGAAAATAAAACAAAACTAAAAAGCTTGGTTAATTTTAATGAAAATGAAATGTTCAATTTAGAAAGAGAATTAAAAGAAACAAAAACAGAAGAAGAAATTGAATTAGAGTCATATAATAAAATAAAAAAAATAATACTAAAAAAAGATAAAGAAACAATAAAGTTTAATTTTTAGCCAATCAGTCAGATTGGCTTATTTTTTTTTGCTGCATAAAGTAATTTTAATTTTGAATTGAAAAGCTCCCTTTCTTCTTGTGATATATCCTTATTAAAAGAGATTAATTGGTCATGATGTTTTTTTATTCTTTTTATGGATTCATTATAAATTAATTTAATTTTCTTCAAAGAAATAGTTTTCTTTTGATCTAGATTTTTAATATCTTGTTCTATAAAAATATTAAACATTTTAATATCTTCATTTAATTTTTCATTTTCATAAACTTCGCCAAAGTCTGTATTAATAAGCATAAAATCGGAATGTTTGTCACAAACGCTTTGTTTCATTTTAGGTAAATACTTTTTACCTTCTTTTGAATATCTTCTATTAAAAATTATCAATTCATTTTTGATCGATAGTTCTGCTAACTTTTCATAGAACATTTTGGCTAAACCAATATTTCTATAATTATGTTTAATGGATATTTCTGATATATTATAACATTTATTTTGTGATTTTAATTTATTTATCTTTAATAAACCAACAGTCTCTTTTTCTTTGTTTTTTGCAACAATAAAACATTGGTCATAATCAGAACTTGCTTTCAATTCATTTTCTTTAACATAGATCAATCCTTCGATAGAGCTTGATAAATCTCTATTAAGCCAAGAAAGTTCTGCAGGAGATCTTAAGACGAATTCTTTGAAATCATTTTCTTTAATATCTAAAAATCCATCAGTTTTATAATCATTACTGCATTCTGTTGGGTCAAAATGTTTTTTCTCTTCAAAATTATTAAATGAAGGAAAAGTATTTGTTTTAACAAAATAAAAATTGATGTCATTTAGATTATTTCTGGTAATCTTGTGGTTGAAAAAATTGTATTTTTTTTCAATCAAATTCATTAAAGGTGTTATTTTATCTTTATTTTCTTGAAGCAAGGTGTTAACGTTTTTTACTTTTTTCATTTCTTTGATATAAGATTGTAAAAATAATTTTCTACCTTCAGCAAAATTATTTTCTTTAAGTTTTTTCCCACTAAAAGAATTGATTTCTCCGTCAACACAAAAACTCAAATAAGTTAAATGGTCATCAGAATAATTAGATTCAACTTTGATTGTCTGCTCTAAATGTTCAATTAAAGGTTGTCTAGCAGCAGAAAAAATATCTGGAAAATTAACCTTGAGATCAAATAAAGCCTTCATATTATTGTTTGCTAAATATTGGAAAGATTTATCTAAATCTTTTATACTTTTTGAATTTTTAACAACATTAAATACTTCAACTAAATTATCAATAACTTCCTTTTTTAGAAATATATTAATAAAGGGACTGTTTGGATTGTCATTACTGAAAAAGAATTGATCTTCATAAACGCTTTCATTATGAGGATTGCTTATAAAACCGTTAACAATATAATTTTTGGCTCCGTCAACTTTATTCATAGTAGGTGCAACAAACCTTATTTCGCCTATCTCATTTCTTTCTAATCTATAATGTTTAAATTTATCATTAAAATAAGATTTATTATAAACAAAAAATGAAGCCATTGATATTAAGTTAAAGGTTTCTTTCTCAGAAGAAGACAATCCTTGTTCTTCTATATGATTGAATAAATGATCTTTAAAATTTTCCACGAACCAACTCCTCTTGTTAATATATCAATGATAACATATAAAAAAAAAACATAAAAAAAAACATAAAAAAAAAACAAAATTTTTATGAAATAATAAAGATATAAAAAAATGAAAAATACTTTTAAGTATTTAATAATTTTAATTAATATATTTGATTTTTTTTGGAAATATAGAAATAAATGATAAATATATATATAGGAGAACGTAATAAAACAATGGACAACATAATTATGAATAAAAAACTTTTATCTTTGACAATAAG